>Ga0180431_10009962_pt1 | contig 10637 bp, 9 predicted proteins | sample SS_ome_11_FD_132459 | JGI IMG/M metagenome (GOLD analysis project Ga0180431, IMG submission 132459) | Hypersaline lake sediment archaeal communities from the Salton Sea, California, USA - SS_1_MS_1 metaG | ecosystem: Environmental > Aquatic > Non-marine Saline and Alkaline > Hypersaline >... | reverse complement strand
TTCGTGTGCAGAATGATGCCCGTCGCGTTGATCGCCTTGCAGTAGTGCGGGCCCATCGCGCACCGGGCCTTGACGCGGGCACGGGCGAGGATCGTTTCGCGGACCGATGCCACCGTTGCCTTCCCCGCGTCGCCCGAGAGGAGCCATTGCCGCGTCTCCTCGACCGCTTCACGGATCGAATGCACCACGATCCGTCGCGGCAATCCCTTGGCCCATGGTTTCACGGCCTCGTCTTGGAGCAGAGCCTCCACGGCGGGAATCATCGCCAACAGGTTGTCCTTCGCGGGCGCCATGATTGTCCCTCCACCTGCAGCCCGGCTGTTCTCACGTTCACAGAGCCATTCTAGGAACATCCGTGAGGGTGGTCAAGCGGCTCGGAGGCATTGATCAGCCGCGCCCGTGCTCGCGGTAGTATTCGAGGCCTTCGATGAGCGCTTTGATGTTGTCGTGGTTCGTCTGTGGGGCGATGCTGCTCGAGCCGCCCAGCATGAGGCCGCGCTTGGGGCCGTTCTCGACGAGCCACTTGAGCTCGTTCGCGACGTCGGCGGGCGTGCCGTTCGGCAGGGTGCGGGTCACGGACACGCCGCCGATGATGAAGAGCGGCTCGCCGTTGCGGTCGGTCATGCGGCAGATTTTTTCGTAGTCCATGCCGTCCTCGTACTGGAAGCCCTGGAAGCCGGCGAGGCCGATCTCGAGAAGACGAGGGACCATGGCCATGAGATTGCCGTCGCAGTGCCAGATGAGTCGGACGCCCTCGTCGAGGAACGGCTGGATCGCGCGGGCGAGGTGGGGGAACCACATGGCATCGAGCGTCTTGATGTCGACGAGGGTGCCGCGGGAGTCGGCCATGTCGTGGTCGAGGCGGAGCAGCGGCGGCATGCCGCTCTGGACGATGGCGCGCGCGGCGACGCGGTTCATCAGCACGGCGAGATCGGCCTGGAGGGCAAAGTCGCGCTCCATGACTTCGGGGAAGAGCGCGTAGGCCATGAAGTAGTTTTCGTAGCCGTAGCGGAAGTAGCCGAGAGCGGGGAAGGTCTGGAAGCAGCCGCCGTAGGGGCCGTGGAGGAGGTCGTTGCCGAATCGGTCCTGGATGGCCGCCTCACGGACGATTCGCTCGTCGATCCACGAGGTGTCCTGGGGGTCGAAGGAGGCGATTTTCTCCTGCAGCTGAGGGAAGATGAAGCGCTCGAGGTGCTCGACGACGGCTTCGGGGGAGTTGATCTCGATGCCGTCGAGGACGATTTTTTCGAGGCCGGTGGTGGCTTTGCGTTCGGTCGTGGCTTCGTAGCCGGCCTCGCCCATGGTCAGCGGGTTGCGGGGGATGTATTGATCAATGAAGCACGCGCCCGCCAGACGCTGGAGGGCAAGATAGACGGTGTCGGGGTCGCGGACGTAGTCGCCGGGGGCGTGACCGGTGATCTCCTCGACGAAGGGGATATCCATGACGTGGATGAGCCACGTCGGGATGCCCTTCGTGGGCTTCATCAGGATCGTGTCCCACGCAAGCTGCGCCCGTTCGCCCCATTCGCGGTTCCACGCGTTGTCGCCGGCAGTCATGTTTTGTGCGGGTGCTCCATCAGAGGTGTTTGGTCGTTGGGGTCGGTATATTGGACGTGTTGGCGTTATGGGTCAAGGATGATCAGCGGTCGAAAAGGCTACGGAGGTTCGCTTAGGACCTGGGGTCAGCCGCGACCGTGCTCGCGGTAGTAGTTGAGGCCTTCGATGAGCGCCTTGATGTTCTCGTGCTTCGTCTGCGGTGCGACACTGCTGGAGCAGCCCAGCATGAGGCCGCGCTTGGGGCCGTTCTCGACGAGCCACTTGAGCTCAGCCGCGACGTCGGCGGGGGTGCCCTGGGGCAGCGTGCGGGTCACGGACACACCGCCCATGATGAAGAGCGGCTCGCCGTTGCGGTCGGTCATCCGGCAGATTTTTTCGTAGTCCATGCCGTCTTCGTACTGGAAGCCCTGGAAGCCGCTGAGGCCGACCTCGATGAGACGTGGGATCATCGCCATCAGATTGCCGTCGCAGTGCCAGATGAGCCGGATGCCCGCGTCGAGAAGCGGCTCGATCGCGCGCGCGAGGTGCGGGAACCACATCGCATCGAGCGTCTTGATATTGACGAGCGTGCCGCGCGAGTCCGCCATATCATAGTCCAGCCGCACGATCGGCGGCAGCCCGTGCTCGAGTATCGCTTGTGCGGCCACGGGGTTCGTGAGCGCCGCGAAGTCTGCTCGTAGCGCGAAGTCCCGCTCCATCACCTCCGGGTAGAGCGCGTAGGCCATGAGGTAGTTCTCGTATCCGTATGTGTCGTACCGAAGCGTCGGGAAATCCTTGAAGCCTCTGCTCGCGGGCCCCTTGAGCAGGTCATTGCCGAATCGCTTCTGGATAGCGCGCTCGTTGGCGACCAGCGTCTCGATCCACGCCGTGTCTTCCGGGTCGAAGGCGTCAATTTCCGCCTGTTGGCGTGGGAAAACGAAGCGCTCGAGGTGCTCGACGACCGCCTCGGGCGAGTTGATCTCGATGCCGTCGAGAACGATCTTCTTGAGACCCGTCGTCGCCTTCCGTTCCGTGGACGACTCGTAGCCCGCGTCGCCCATCGTCAGCGGGTTGGTCGGAATGTACTGGTCAATGAAGCACGCGCCCGCCAATCGCTGGAATGCGAGGTACACCGTGTCAGGGTCTTTGGAAAAGTCGCCCGGCGCATGCCCCGTGATCTGCTCGACAAACGGCACATCCATCACGTGCACTTGCCGCGTCGGAATGCCCTTGGTGGGCTTCATCAGGATCGTGTCCCACGCAAGCTGCGCCCGTTCGCCCCATTCGCGGTTCCCCGCATTGTCGGTCGCGGTCATTTTCTGTGCGGGTGCTCCAGCAAAAATCTTTGCTCACGAAAGGTGCGCATTCTAAGCGGGTTTCCCTCCCGATTCAAGGGCCGGGGCAGGGGACTCACTCGACCGGGGTATACTTGATGCTTTTCCGGGGCTCGGCCATCATGTCGGCGACCGTATCCCGCCATTTCTGGTAATGCGCCGTCTCCTTGTGCCGGGCCGGGTCCTCCGCCGTCCGATACGCCTCGACGAGCACGAACCGCGTCGGGTCATCCTCTTGCTGCAGCACATCGAACCGTGCAACCCCCGGCTCCTCCCGGCTCTTCTTGGCGTTCTCGAGGCTCGCGGCCTTGAACGCCTCAACATCCCCTTCCTTCACCCGCACAAACACATGAACGACCAGCACAGGCTTCTCCTTTGCCGCGCGCATCAAGCGAGACTTTGGTTTTTTCGTCGCGACACCATATTATGCTGCGGCCGGGAATGCTCAAGCGCGTTTTCCGGTACTTTGGACGAAGAGGGCTCGATCACTGGCGCGACGCGGGTATAATGCCGCGGTGAATCTTGAGGCGCGGCGAAGGGAGAAGCGTGAACGGGCGGCCGCTGGTTTCGATTGTGACGCCGAGCTATAACCAGGCGGCGTTTCTGGAGCAGACGATCCGGAGCGTCCTGGCCCAGGACTACCCGAACATCGAGTACATCGTCGTGGACGGCGGCTCGACCGACGGCAGCGTCGAGATCATCAAGCGCTACGCGGACCGGATCGCCCGGTGGGTCTCGGAGCCGGACGAGGGGCAGTCCGACGCGATCAACAAAGGCTTCCGCATGGCCACCGGCGAGATCGTCGCCTGGCTCAATTCCGACGACCTCTACTTCCCTCAAACAATCTCGTCGGCGGTGAAGCGCTTCGAGGAGAACGCGGCGCTCGGCCTGTTCTACGGCGATTGCGTTTTCGTGGATCGCGACGGCCAATTCCTCCGCTACTTCACCGAGGTCGAGCCCTACAGCGCATTCCGCCTGCGCAACTGCTCCGACTTCATCATGCAGCCAACGACTTTCTTCCGACGCGACGTTCTTTTGGGGATCGGGCTGCTCGACGCGGGGCTGCACTTCGCGATGGACTGGGACCTCTGGTGCCGCTTCGCCAGGAGCGGCTGCGGCGTGCGATACGAGCCGAAGCTCATCGCGGCGACCCGTGTCTATCCCGCGACAAAAACGACGGCCGGCAGCGGCCCGCGGCTCGACGAGATCAAGGCGGTCTGGAAGCGTTACAGAACGGCGTGGTGGCCGCACGCCGTCTTCGGCTTTCGCGCCACCGAGGCCAAGCGCTTGCTCGACGAACCGGGCACATCTTTTTGCCAAAAGACGTGGCTTGCGGTGCGGCGCTTCCTGCTGCGCCTTGGCAATGCGCGCAATGTTCTGTTCGACCTGTTCCGCGCGCGAAACCTCTACGGCATGCGCCGTCGCTCGAACCGCCTCTTGCGCGACGCAACAATTTCTCTGCCGGTCTATTCGCCCGTGAGCACGTTGCGCCTGACGCTTCGCAACCGGTGCCTGCGCCGCCAGACCGTGAGCGTCCGCATCGGCGCCGGACGGCCGGAACCCATCGAGCTTGGAGGCTTCAACGTGCCGTCCACCTTCTCGTTTGCCATTCCGGACCAGGTCAACCGTTCGCACGTCGTTGACGTGCGGCTGCAATTCGACCGCGCCAATGTTTTTGGGGTCGCCGCGTCGCTCGACGAGGTCCGGGTCGCGTAGGTTCTTAGCGTGGCGTCAAGGCGGGGTAGGGAAGGGGATTACGCCCACCACTTCATGCCGCGTTCCTGGCAGGCGGCGAAGTGCCAGTTGTACATGTTCAGGAGCCGCCCGCCGATGAGGAGCCGCAGCACAACGCGCGTCCACCAGTAAATGAGCCAGCGTAGCCGTGAACACGTCGCGGGTCGGTCGAAGCAGCCTTTCAGGTCGAACTGGTAGTAAAGGAGGCGATAGATATCGGCGAGCCGGCCGCTGAGCGGCCCGTATTTCTTGATGATGCGAGCCGCCTCCTCGGCGAAGCGATTTCCCGCGCACCCGACCTTGTTGTATTCCGTGAAGTAGTGACGCGAAAGCACGCGGTCTGTCGTCGCTGCTTTCGCCCCGCTGTTCCGCATGCGGATCCACAAGTCCCAATCGAACGCCATGTAGTAACTCGTGTCGAGCGGGGCGAGTCGCTCGTGCAATTCCCGTCGCCAGAACGTGCTCGGCTGGTCAATCACGTCCTTGATGTGAATCGGCCCCCAGGGGTCCTCTCCCGACCAGCAGATCACCGTTGACATGTCGGGGTGGACCCGCTCGGATGCGCCGATCACAACGGCGGTTCCTGCATCCCGTCCGAAAACCTCGGCTGTGTGCTTGAGCGCACCCGGCAGCAGTTCATCGTCGGCGCAGAGCCATCCAAAGATGTCCCCCGTGGCCTGCGCAAAGCCCTTGTTCAGGCCGTCCGCCTGGCCGTCGTCCCGCTCGCTGATCAGCACCTCGAACGCGTCGCGGTAGCGCTCGATGATCTCGCGCGACTCGTCCGTGCTCCCGGCGTCCGCCATGATGAGCTGAAGCGCCGGGTAGTCCTGTGCCAGCAGCGACCGGATGCACCGTTCGAGCACGGTGCCGGAATTATAGTTCGGTATGACGATGGAGAACCGCAACATCGAGCTTAGATAGTCCCCGACCGGAGGTTCTGTTTAAAAATCTCGAGGAAGCGGCCAATGTCCCAGGCGCTCAGCACGAGGCCTGAGAACCGGTGCTCGAAGAAGTTCCCAAGGAGTCTCCGAAACGTAATCATCGAGTTCGCCACGTGCGACAGCGCGAGCGGCTTGCCCAGAACGCGCTCGAGAATCACCGACGAGCGGCCCAGCCCGTACAGCAGCCGCATAAGGTAGCCGATTCGGAGACGCGACGCCGGGATGTAGTGGTAGAACGTCAGCGAGGGCTGATACGAATTCGCGTAACCCGCCCGACACGCCATCCTCGCCAGGAGCGAATCCTCGCAGCTCAGCAGGCTGTGATTGCCTTTGCGCCCGAGACGCCGCGACTCGGGCGAGTGCTCGACGAACTCGACGAAACGCATCCCGATCTCCCGCCGCAGCACCATGCCGCCGGTTCCCGTCTCCCACGGACCGTACTCGTCCTCCATCGAGACGATCGGCTCCGGCCCGTGGTTGCGCACCCCAAAGGAGGGCAGCACGTGCGGAATCAGGTATTCCTTCCATCGCGGCACGTCCTCGCCGAGCACCACCTCGCAGATCCCGCCAAACACACCGATGTGCGGCTGCGTCTGCGCGATCCGAAGGGCAGCGGCCAGATAATCACGTGCCAGGTACGTGTCATCGTCAACGAAAACGATCAGCTCCGTGCGGGCGGCGCCGATCCCGCAGCAGCGCGCGTACACGTTCCCCTGTCGAGGCTCGCGGATCAGGCGAAGGGGAAACGACCGTCCACGCCGGAGCTCATCCTCGTCAAGGGGCGGCTTCGAGTTATTGTCAACGACGATCACCTCGAACGCCGACTTCGCTATGGTCTGCCGCTCGATCGAGTCGAGCACCCACTCGAGAATCCGCGGCTGCGGATTGTAGGTCACAATCACGACAGAGAGCGGTGGGTTCACGCTTCTTTCACCCCTGACTGGTCGGCTCGTGGAGGATCATCCTCCGGGCTCGCCTCGTGCTCGAGCTCGTGCAGAAAGCCGTCAACCCAGCGCGGCTTTTTCACGATCCCTGTCTTCCAACCCATCTTGAGATAGCGTGACGAGAAGATGTTCTTGAGGTGCTTCTGCAGCAGCCTGATCTCGCGCCGTGCTTCGGCCAGCTCCAGACGCGCATCCTTCTCACGGAGCCCGTATTGAGGCGCTGCGGTAACGAGCTTCTCGTAGTGGTGCCGGCGGGTGCGCGCACCCGCCGGGCTCGTCCGAGAAAGGCGCCCGGTGAACCTCTCCTTGAACCGGTCATAGAGCTGAATATCCGTCTTGAGCGACTGCAAGACCAAACGCCCCACATCATCATCTTCATTGAGCCACGCCGTCTCACCGGGGGCGCGCACGGAGACGTTCTCGCGTCGGAAAAGTTCCGTTTTCAGAGCGAATCCGTAGGGCTCGAGCTTTTGCCTCAGCAGCGAGAGACTCGTTTCCATCTCTTCGACCAGGCCGACATAGAAGAAGTCATCCAGAACCGAGACGGCCAAATCCAGGGCAACCTCCCTGTAGACTTCACGGGTCACAGCCTCAAACGCGACGTTCCCGTCCAGCCGCCTGGAGAGAGCCCGCAGCGCGTCACGAAAGACGTTCTCGGTAAGAAAATTGACGGTGAAATCGCTCTTGAAGTGGACGTTCTCATCGCTCGTCACCAGCCACCGTGCAAAGTCGCGCAAGGACATCGTGTCCCCGTCGGGGGGCACGTGCCGCCTGTGGTTCTCGCTCAGCTGGGCCCAAGCGCCCTTGACGTACGTGACGTACGAGAGAAACTGCGCTCGGGGATCGCGGAGCAACGTGACGTACAGCGGGACGCGGTTCCCGAGCAGGGGAGGAAACGTCCGGAGCGAGTGCGTGGCGATGGACACAATCTGTGGCTGATTCTGGAGCAGCCTGACGAGCTCATCCGGTTCGAGGACGAAATCAGGGTTTTGATCATACACGTCAATATGGCGGTCGCCAAAACTCAGCGAGAGAAGCCGCTTCAATGTGCTCCCAGCACACTTGGGAATGTGCACGTGAATCAGCACCGGGGTGAAGAAGGATTCCTGGTCCTGCCGCCGTTGGGTCGCCAAAAGCAGGTTTGCGCTCTCGGCATCAGGATCCTCGTCGGGCACTGGGGTGACAATGTAGTCCATCTTCTCGAGGAGAGCCGCGGCGGATTGAACGGCGTCGCCCCTGCCGCCCCCGAGGTACAGGACCGGTGCAATCTGGCGCGCAAACGTCAGGAATGGTGCAGGGTCCTCCAGCCGATCCAGCACATCCAGCGCAATGACGATGTCGAAACGATCGGGCGCAGACTGCGACCACGGACACGACAAATCAACACGGCGGCACTCTCTGTGCGGGAAAGCCGCCTTGGACTTCGCCACGGCTTCCTCGCTGCTCTCGTACGTTGTGACAACCGCCCCGAGTGCCTCCAGCCGCCGGCTCTCCGACATACTGAGACGGCCCGCCTCGAGAACCCGCTGGCCTTCCAACGACCGTCTGTTGAGCAACGTGAGCAGCGCCTCTATTCTGCTGCTCTCGTAATCGGCCATACGTTGAACAACTCCGCTTGAATCCTTTGGCCGCCTGCTTGCACCAGCCTCCCCCTTACCAGAGCCGGACGTGCCTGGCCTCGCGTTCGAGATGCGCTCGCGCCGTCTCGCAGGAAGGCGACCCCCTAAACACCAGCATATCCTGCTCGCCGTTTCCTTTCCTATCCCGATTCCGGCGAAACGTCACGCGCCCGTTGAACTTCCGCCTGAAGGGAGTACGTCCTCGAATCATACAGGATCTCAATTCCTGGATCAATCATGCCCCGTACTGCGTAGCCGGCGTACACCACCCGTACAGCACAGACCTCCTCCCAGATGTGGATGAGTCTCGGCTTTTCCCCCGCCATGTCGAAAAGGCCGATCTCGAACGAGTAGGACCCGGCGGGCACCCCGAACGGCACGCGCACCTCCAACGTGAACTCGCCGGCCTGAATCTGCGGCACCGGCGTGCTCGAGCGGGCCGTCGAATAGCCACAGATTTCCTTGCCCAGTGCCGTGCGAGCAATGACCTGGAACGAGGGCCGCTCGATCGGCTCACGAACCCTCACCCTCACTTTCAGATGGACGCGGTCGCCCTGGCGAACCTCGAACAGACGCTCCCCAACCGGCTTGGCGTCAAGCACCTCGACCCCTGCCAGCCCCACGTTCGGATCGCCCCAGTCACGTGCATCTCGCGGCTGCGACGCAGTCGCCTCCTCCCCGAAGTACTGAAGCCGGTATTGCCGCACCGCGCCCTTGATCATGCCGTCATAGACAACGTGTCCCTTGTCGAGCACGATCCCGCGGTCGCACGTTGACTCCAGCAGCCCCATGTCGTGCGAAACAAAGAGAAGCGTCTTCCCCTGCTCGAGGAACGTGCGAATCCTCTTCTGGCACTTGTGCTGGAACGCCGCGTCGCCAACGGAGAGCGCCTCGTCCACGAGCAGGATATCCGGCTCAATGCACACGGCGAGCGAGAACCCAAGACGCGAATGCATCCCGGAAGAATACGTCTTGATCGGATGGTCAATCGCCTTTCCCAACTCGGAGAACTCGACAACCTGCGCCATCTTCTCATCGAGTTCAGCCGACGGCACGCCGAGGGCGATCAGGCCGTTCCGCGCGTTCTCGCGCCCCGTGTACTGCGGCAGAAAGCCGATCCCCAGCGCAAGAATCGCCCCGACCCGGCCATACACATCTACCGAGCCCGTCGTCGGCGCGAGTGTCCCCGCCAGGACCGACAAGAGCGACGTCTTGCCCGAGCCGTTCCGGCCCAGAAGCCCCACCGATTCGCCCTGCCGCACGCTGAACGAAACGTCGCGCAGCGCGTGCACCACCGTATGGTAGTGGCGCCGGTCAAGCAGCAGCGCCTCCCGCAGCCGGTCGAACGGCCACCGGTAAATGCGAAAATGCTTGTTGAGCTCCGAGGCCCGGATGGCGACGTCGTTTGCCCCGCCCGACGGCTCAGATAACATCAGCAAAGGCCCTCTTCGACCTCATGAAAAAGGCAAACCCGAGCTGGCAGACCAGCGCCGACGCGACCGTGATCACACCGAGCGCAAACCACGGTGGCATCTTTCCTTGTATTAAGATCATTCGGACGCTCTCGACGATCGTCGTCATCGGGTTGAGCAGGAGCAGCCGATACAGCACCGGAATGCCTTCTCGGACACGGGCCAGAGGATACACAATCGGCGTCAGGAAAAACGCGAAGTGCGTGATGAGCATCGTGATCGTGCGCGTGTCGGGGATGAACACACACAGCGCGCTCAAGAACCACGCGAGCCCCAGGATCATCAGATACATCGGAATGAGCACCACCGGCAGCAGGAGCGCCGTCGTCGGCACGCCGATGCCGCTCAACAACGCCACGACAACGATCAAAGCGTAGCCGATAAACGTCGGTACGATCATCCCGCCGACCACGCTGGCGGGGAGGACTTCCGTCGGGAAGACCATCAACTTCACATAGCTGCGCGAATCGCGGATAATCGCCGACGACATGGCGAGCGACTGAGCGAAAATCTGGTACGTCACGATCCCCGCGTACAAGTAGAGCGTCGTGCCGAGCGCCTTGCCCGGGACACCTTCCCACTTGACCTGGAAAATGAAGACGAAAACCACCGAGTAGACCGCAAGCATCACCAGCGGCTCGAGCACAAGCCACGCCACCCCCAAAATGTCTTCCCTGTGCCCGGCGGCGAAGCGGGACTTGCTGAGCTGATGCAGCAGCGTCCAGTTGCCCCAGAGGCGCCGCACGAGCGCCAGGGGCGACAGGAAAGGAACAAACGAACGGCTGATCCCGCCATGATGAGTATGAATCACGCCGGACGGCTCCCTGAGACTCGTTGTCGCTTGTGCATTCCCCGAGTGGTCCATCGGCCCAACGCTCGCACAACGTGGAAAACGTGGATCGCAACCTGGTAGTCTTCAGTCGGTTGCGCGGCAGAACCTCAACGTGGCGACCCTCCGGCGCCATCTCGTCGAGGAACATGGCGCCATTCTAGTCGGCCCCCCAACACCGTCAACCCCAAAGTTCCCTCACACGAGGAGCCGCCACACCCCGTCATT
>Ga0180431_10009961_pt1 | contig 10637 bp, 8 predicted proteins | sample SS_ome_11_FD_132459 | JGI IMG/M metagenome (GOLD analysis project Ga0180431, IMG submission 132459) | Hypersaline lake sediment archaeal communities from the Salton Sea, California, USA - SS_1_MS_1 metaG | ecosystem: Environmental > Aquatic > Non-marine Saline and Alkaline > Hypersaline >... | reverse complement strand
ACTATTTTTCTAAGAACGGGCCGTTAGCTCAGAGGGAGAGCACCGGCCTTTTAAGCCGGGTGTCGCTGGTTCGAGTCCAGCACGGCTCACCATCCACCTGCGCTCCTGTCGTCTAGCCTGGTCTAGGACACCGCCCTTTCAAGGCGGCGACACGGGTTCAAATCCCGTCAGGAGCGCCAATGCTCTCCATTGGAATGATTGCGGATTATTATCCTGTGTCCTTAGGGAGAATGGATAGCCGCTGTGGATGGTCATGGCCGGCAGATGAATGAGTGGTGATGAGGGAACCTGGCATGAGGGGATGAATCAAATAGATGCTTTCTATTCCCTCACTTGTTATCGGTCGTCTCTTCAATGACGGCGAAGATGGCGGAATTTTCACGATAGATGACGGCCGAGACTTTGGCCATCACGTAAACGCCTCTGCCGCTTTTATGGGCGAGCATGGTCTTATAGATAATAGGTGCGTCTTTTCCTTCGATCCTGTTATTGTAGTTCTTCTTTATCCTCGACACTTCACTGGGATGGATGTATGTCATAAACGGAGTTCCCATAAGCTCATCGGGAGTGTAGCCTATGATATCTGAAAGCGGATTGTTTGTGTGAACGATGCGTTCATTCTGGATTAGCACCATCCCCACTTTGGCCCGGTCGAAAAAGGCCTGGTATTCCTTTTCCGTTTTCCACGGCTGCTTTCCCGAGCGCTGCATGGCCATCTCGATTTGCTCTAACTCAGCCATCAGCTTATGCAACTCCAGAAGTTCTTGATAGTACTTGTCCTTCACGATGTTCTCGTTATTCATGTATCCTCCCGATTGATTCGGCTCCATCACCACCCCTGAAAATCAAGAAAGGATATAGCGCGACAAAAAGTTTAGAATAGTACATGTACACCACGGCTTAATCCGGTATTTTAGTCGTTGGAGAATAATAAAAATTGAAAAAAGGAAATAAAAATTTTCGATGCAGAGAAAAATTAGGGACTAATTCGTTCTTTCCCTCAACTCTGTTTTTTTAACAAATCCTCTTCGAAAAACGTCATTTTACAGGCAAAGCAGATATAGAAGGATCTGAAATTTGAAGGTTGCCCTTGCCCTTTTTCTTCGCGCTTTTTTCCGGGGATTTTTATGTTTTTGAGATGAGTTTCTCCGCATATGGGACACACTATGTCTGTAGAACACATCGGAGGGGAACCTCCTTAACCCTGGCTTTACATGGAGATACTAATGGATTCTGGAGTCAAAAAAATCACCCTTTGAGATTATTGAGGGGATGATATTCCAGGCAGCGCAGCTAGTCGCAGCTCAAAGTTAGGAATCACCCTTCTTTGAGATTGTTGCGATCTGAATCAGCAGCTTCAGTGTGATAAGGCCATTTCAGCTCGGATCTTTGTTATCCTCATCAAGGGAAGGCTTTCGTATTTTATTTTTTGTCCTCCTGTACAAGCGAAAGAGATAAGCCGCAGGCGCTTGATACAGCGCAAAAATTATCGGGGAAACAATCAGCCAGTAAATATTAAAATCAGGTGTGAACAAGATGATAAAGAGCACAATGCCCCCAATGCTGGCTATGATGGAAGCACAAAGACAAAGATAGGGGATTGCCTTTTTCACTGTTCCTCGAAATCAAATCCCTCTTCGAAGACTTGCAGACAAGCATCGACGACATCAGGGTCGTAGAGTGTCCCTCTGTTTTCGGAGATTTCCTCCACCGCCGCCTCGATACTCAAGGCCGGCCTGTAAGGCCGGTGAGAGGCCATAGCCTCGATCACGTCGGCCACAGCCAAAATCCTCGCTTCCAAAAGAATATCCTTGCCTTTTAATCCTTCAGGATAGCCGCTGCCATCCATGCGTTCATGGTGTTGCAGCACTATGTCGGCTATGGGCCACGGAAAATCAATCGTCCTCAGGATGTCATAACCCACCCGGGGATGGGTTTTAATTATATCATATTCTGCTGCGGAGAGTTTAGTGGGTTTGCTGAGGATTTCGGCGGGAACGTAGATTTTGCCGATGTCATGCAGGTCCCCTGCCATGCGGACTCCTTCGATCTCATCGGCTGTGAGATTCATTTTCTTAGCCAGGGCACAGGCGAGCTTTGTCACCCGGCGCTGGTGTCCGGCTGTGTAGGGATCACGCGTTTCGATGGTGAAGGCCATTGCCTGGACTGTGCCGTCCATGGCTTTTCGCAGCCGTTCCAGACTCTCTCTCAATTCCTCTTCTGTCCTCTTCTGTACGGATATATTGGTGAAGGTGAGAACGACGCCGGCGATCTTTCCGGAGTCGTCTTTGATGGGAGAAAGCCTGTGGTCCACGGGGGTTCTTCCGTTTGTTTTGGAGACAAGCACTATCCCGCCCGGCAGTGTGAACTCCTTCCCTGCTAAAGCTTCGGTCAACGAAAGAGTCATCTCTTTGTTTGTGTTTTCGTCGAAGATTTTGTAAATTTTGTTCAGGGGCTTACGCAGGGCATCGGTTTGCATCCACCCCGTCAATTTTTCGGCCAGAGGATTCATGAAAGACACATTGCCCCTTTGGTCGGCAGCAATCACACCATTTTCGACGTTTTCCAGTATTGTGGATAACCAGCGCTCCCTGTCCTTGAGTTTCATCTCCATCTTGAATTTGTAGAGTGCTATCTCGATCGTCGATTTCAATTCCCTTTCTTCGAATGGTTTGAGCAGATATCCGAAGGGCTTTGTTTGCTTGGCGCGCTGAAGGGTTGTCTCATCGGCGTAAGCTGTGAGGTAGACAACAGGAATATTCATTTGAGAATAGATGATATCGGCCGCCTCAACACCCGATGTTTCTCCGGGAAGCATGATGTCCATCAAAACAAGATGCGGTTTCTCTGCCTCGGCGATATGGATGGCCTCTTTGGCATCGGAGGAAACTTTGGCGGTGTCATAACCCAGTCCTAAAAGCATGTTGCGGATATCCCTGGCAACAATACTTTCATCTTCAACGATCATGATTTTTGTTTTGTCCATGGCTTGTCCTCAACATATTTAGTCGCAATTGACAATATTTTTCAAAATAAATTTTCACAAAGCTTTTCCCCTTTTTTATTAATAAGGTGTCAAAAAGGTGCCAGGCACCTTTTCTTCATAATGTTCTGCTACAAGATGGCAAAATCAGAAAAATTCCCTATAATAGAAACGGATTGCGATGAGAGGCCAACGATGAGTTTAAAAAGACTGTTCTTTATAAGTGTTTGCTGTGTTTTGATTATCGGCTGGCTAACTGTTGAAGCCACTGACGAGGAAGAATTTCGCATACGTTCCGGGATCAAAAGCATTGTTCCCATTGCCGGAGAGAAAATTTTGCCTCTGGGAACAGAACGACATGTGCTCGCTCAATTCTATGACATTCCGGACCCAAAAAAACGCAGCTATCTGGCCGGAAAAGGCATGCGGCTTTTGAGGTACCTCGACGGCAATGCCTACATTGTCTCGGTCACGGCCGAAGGGGATAGAGCTCTGAATGCCGTTGCCGGAGTGCGGGCTGTTCTAAGCTTTGATCGCGATATGAAGATCTCGCCTCTGCTCGAAGAAATTATGGGCCCGACCGCTGAGGATGGTCTAATACCCGCTGTCATTGCCTTCCACGATGATATCCCGTTCAAAAAGGCCTGGGCAGAGATTTCCAATGCAGGGCTGACTTGCGGGCAGACGGAGTATCACTATCACAACCTCGTCAATTTGAAAGCCTCGTCCCTGGCTTTGGAACATTTGCTCTCCTCAGATGCGGTGAGATGGATTGATAAAGCCTTACCTCCCAGAAAATCAAACAATGCCTGGGCTGCCTCCCGTACTCGGGCTTCTGAAGTCTGGAGCAAGGCCCCCTACAAGTTTCCCAGGGGAAAAGATGAGCGTGTCGGGATTTGGGATGGCGGAAAGGTTGAGGTGCATAACGATCTCAGGGGAAGGGTGGAGCTGGTCGAGACGACTTTGGATTTTTCCGACCACGCCACTCACGTCGCGGGAACCATCGCTTCCTCGGGAGCGGGCAATGCAGACGCCCGCGGCATGACGACGCGGTCTCGAATATATTCCTACAATTACAACGGGGATATCTTGGGCGAGATGCGGGCTGCTGTCGATGCGCACCTGATAAGGATAGCCAACCATTCTTGGTCCATTATTGCCGGGTGGAACTATTCCTCGGATAATGAGATTTGGGAATGGTGGGGAAGACATTACTTCGGGTATTACCACATCGAGGCTGGCAGCCAGGATCGGCTCGTTCGAGACACGGACCTTCTTATTGTCAGGGCTGCCGGAAATGACCGTGATGAGGCCTATCTGGGGCCCTATGAGAATGGTTACAGCGGTGCCACAGAGGAGGAACTGCGGCCCCCGGATCCAGAGTACGGCTCCATCACGCCCTACGCCAGCAGCAAAAATGTGGTCACTGTCGGAGCTTTGATGAAAGATGATATCATGACGGGTTTTTCTAACTGGGGGCCCACGGACGACGGCCGCATCAAGCCGGATGTGGTCGCCACGGGCAAAAGCCTTCTTTCCACTGCTCTGTCAAATGACTACATCATGTTCACGGGAACCTCCATGTCAACACCCATTGTCTCCGGCATTGCGGCTCTCCTGCGTGATACCTACAGGAAGTTTGGGGGAGGGGCAATGAGCTCAACTCTGTGCAAGTGCCTGCTCATTCACTCCGCGAGGGATTTGGGAACAGAGGGACCGGATTACTCCTACGGCTTCGGTCTCGTTGATGCCAAACACGCGGCGGATGTCATTAAAGCCAGGGGGGGGGCCAAGACTGGCCAAGCTATCTCCTCTCAATCCATTCTTCGGAGCAGGGTGATAGAGGGCCAGATAAACAATGCCATACAACGGACTTTTCAGTTCACTGTCCCTTCCGGAGCGAAAGAACTCAGAGCGACGCTCGTCTGGCATGATCCCGCGGGCAATCACCTGATCAACAACCTGAACCTTTGGCTCATTTCGCCCACAGGAAAGAGGATGAATCCCTTTGCTCTTGATCCCAATCATCCCGCCCAGCCGGCCAAGCGAAGGATCAACAAGATCGATAACATCGAACACGTTGTGGCAAAAAATCCCACTCCAGGGAAGTGGAAGATTTTTGTCAAGGGCGCCAAAGTGCCCGAAGGACCTCAGGCTTTTGCCCTCATCGTTTCTGCGGGGGAGGGCAATGGTGAGCTCGAACAGAAGACAGAGGGCAGTTTTTCAATCAAGAAGGTCTATGCCTCCAGTACATCTGAGGCCAATCTGAAGATGCGCAAGCAGTACCCTCATGGAACGACAATCTACTTCAAAACAGCGATTTCTCTGCCGGAAAACGCCGACTGGGGAAAATTTCACGGCACGGTGAGCATGAACTGGAAGGTTTTTCACCAGGGGAAAACCATCTTCAAAACGAACATCGCCAGCTCTTCCGCCTATGCCATCCCTGCCGATAAATCCTGGATCTTTAGCATCGGCCCCTATGTCATTCCGACGGGGATGGCCCGAGGGGAATATCTTTTGAAAGTCGTCGTTCGGCTGCACAACCGCCTCTCCCGAACCCAGTCCTTCACTTTCAAAGTGATTTAGATGGAGTGATCACCGCTCCCAGTTCACGGTCTTGAACCACACGGGACGCTGGCAGGTCGGTTTTTCCCCACCCTGGGCATAGAAATCCGTGAGTTCATGCATCACATCCAGAATCTTCTCCATCTCATCGAATCGAATAAACTGAATCTCGTCAGACGGCTGGTGATAGTCCTGGTGCAAATCCGTGAAAAGGAAAATCGCAGGAATATCGAACCGGGCGAAGTGATAACCGTCAGAAAAGTAGGTCAGCCGCCATTCGGGATGAGGATCGGGGAGAGGGTTTTCATTTGGGAAATTCTGGCAGATTTCATTGCTTAACAAACTTTTAACACAATCTTGACATCTTTCTGACAATTTACAGTTCTGAAAAAGATATATTATTTTTGTGAGAGGATTGCATACAGAACAGGAGTAAAAAAGACAGGAGTAAAAAAGAATTGATGATCATCCTATGGATAACAACGAAAGGGGGATAAAACAATGCATAAAAACCTAGTTGCTTTAATAACGTTAGCTGCTTTTATGTTTTTCTCAGCTACTTGCTATACGATTCAAAAAACGAAAGTCAAGGCTGTGGAGGCTTGGAGGGGGAAGAACGTTGAAGTTTTAGGGGTAGTAACAAAATCAGGAGAAACTGTTGAATTTCCCGAAAAACATCCCAGCAGAATTTTTGACGACGGCATCATAGGGAAAGAAAAGATGACCTTAGAAATAGACAGATCCAGAGTAAAAAAAATTATAAGAAATGGCGAAGATAAAATACTGCAGGTCATAACTCAGGGTGGAAAAAGTCATTTTCCTGTTTCCACGAAGGAGCAGGAGGATAAGATTATTTGTACTGTTTACAAATTAATTCCTCTTGCTGAAATTGATATGATATTTGTCAAAAAATTGAATTCTGGTTCGACATTTTTAGCTCTTATTATAGGTGCGGGAGTGGGTATTTATCTGCTTGGCCTGATTATGTTTAAATTAGGTGGCGGCCCCTCAATTAATTTGTATTAACAAGACTGCTTTTAGGATCCCTGAAAGAGAGTTATTTGGGAAAAACGCGTGAAGACAGGCTTACTGAGGGCCTGACTCGAACCGTCACTCAGGATAATCTGCGGAAGATGATAATTTACGTTGAATAGAATCGCGATTTAGATCAAGAGATCATCGATTCCCTATCACTTGGTATACCACGAGTTCTTTGTATCCGCTATCTTTTTCCTTCAGGCAGTAGACACGGTCCCCTTTGCATTTGATTTGATAGCCCTCAAGTTCACTTCTGCCTATGAATTTGCCGTTTGGATCAAAAATATCATACATGGAACTTTCCGCATTCGGCTTCTCATAGGTTTGTATGAACACCCATTTGTCATCCCATGCAACGATGTCCTTAAACGGAGGGAATACATCAGGAATGAAAAAACTCTCCTTTATTTCAGGGGGATATCTTTGTAAACTCTCTTCATATTCCTCTTTCTCTTTATCAGACAATGAAACAGCTTTATAGTCTTTTCGTATCCGTCTAAGCAAGTTGCCGTCAAAATCAAATACTCGAATTTCGTATTCATCCGTTTTCCCAGTATATATTTGGTTATTCGACTTTTCCCAATACACAAGAGTGGGAATGATATTGACTTTGGCTGCCTTTTTAAAACTCTCAATTTTAGAGCTATCCAGAGTTTTTAGCTCTTCCAATTCAGATGAACACAATATCACCTGAAAAGACTGGGATAGGTCTTCGTTCAGCTTCACGGCTATGGCCAAGTACCTGTCTCTATCTAAAGGGATGATTTTCTGATAATCATTGTCGATCCGAAATTCTCTCAGGAACTGACCGGAATTGCCAAACACGACGACTTTTCCCCTGTCTGTTACAAAAATCTCATCCAGCTTTGGGATGACGAGCTCCATCGGGGATTGTATTTCGCCCGGGCCCTGTCCTTGACTCCCGAATGCAGATATGAGGCTGCCATCTGTATTCAACATGAAGATATAGTTTTCTTTTGCCTTCGGATTGGCGATGAATATTTTCCCTTCCGAGTCGATATCAAAATGGCTGATATCGGTCAGCCCCATTTCAGCAATTTCATTGTTTTCCGTATCTATAGTAAGGGCTTTTTCCAGGGAAAATAGTTTTGCCTCCCCTTCATCTTGTTTCGGACCGCAGCAAATCAGCAGACAAAACATAAACATGAAGCATGCTGATTTATAACAGACACTCATTTTAAGCATTATTACCTCCAATCAAAGACAGAGATCATCATATCAAGCCTATCTTAAGCCCGCCTGCCTCTTCCTTGCATCCTCCACATCAGCTATCCCCAAGTCAGAATCCTTCCCCATGGTGAGGAGTTTTTCGTAGTGCTCGATGGCTTTGCCGTTCCAGTCTTTCTCTTCGCACAATCTGGCTATCCTGTGGTGATATTTGGAGTGAAGGAGGAAGCGACCCTCGCTTTTCGGTTTAAAGGTTAGGCGAAGTCTAAAGGATTTTCCAGGACAGACTCCTTGCGATGTTTTTTCGGTCCGGCAGTTCACATCCGGTTCCCTTTAGAGACGCAGCGAGGATACGATGTTTCATGCGTAACTCCTATCGAGTAATGAAGATAAGAAGTTCTTTTTCTGTTGCGTTGGCTGCGGGTGCATCTTAATTCTCATTCTCCCATTCAATCCTAATTGGAAAATCTAAATCACAATAAAAAGAATGTCAACGGCAGTCCGCAAATCGTTGATGGTGAGCCAAAGCGCCTCACGAGCCGCAGAGACGATAGAAAACACCGGAAATCAGCGGGATCTTTCCTTCCTATCGCTTAATGGTGGCGCTTAAAGGAAAAACGGTATGGGGATTCGATTTTCCCCTGGAAAAAAGAAAAATATCTGGTGGGCGGTACTGGGTTCGAACCAGCGACCCCCTGCTTGTAAGGCAGGTACTCTACCGCTGAGCTAACCGCCCACGGTGTTTGATGGATTCAGCAAGGCAATCTAAAGTTAGAGAATTGGTCATTTTTTGTCAAGCTGAGGTTGAACTTGCTGTGTCCGATGACAACGGAGTGAAACACATTGACCAAGGCTGTATCTGGATGAGGCGCAAAGGCTAAGTGGAAAAAACCCGGGGAGCTGCTGTCCGTTTACGGAGCATGGAGGGGGAGAAACGGCAACTGCAGGGCACTCATCGTTTTCGGCGGTGCCCCCCCTCCCACCCTGTGTGTAGAAAACGAAGAACGCCATGCTTTCGGGTGTATTGTGTGAACGTCGTATTGACAGAAACCCTGGTCATGTGCTAAAGTTAGGCACCGTCCGATTTTGACAATAATTATAATTATATAGTAAAGGTATAACGATGTTTGCTGTGATAAAAACTGGTGGAAAACAGTACAAAGTCCAAAAGGGAGATGTGCTCGAAGTTGAAAAGCTCGACGCTGAAGAAGGAAAAAAAGTGACTTTTGACAAAGTCCTGCTCGTAGAGGATAACGGCAATACGCTGGTGGGAACACCTCATGTCGACAAAGCCCAGGTTTTGGCTGTGGTCCTCGAGAGCATCAAGGGAGAAAAAGTCATCGTCTTTAAAAAGAAAAGACGGAAACAATACAAAAAAAAGAGCGGTCATCGCCAGGAAATCATGCGGATTAAAATCGAGGAAATTTTCTTCGGCGATAAAGCCCCTTCCCCAAAGAAACCCGCGCCTCCAGAAGAGAAAAAAGTTGCCCCCAAACCCAAACCAGAAGCTGAACCTAAAGCCGAGAAAACCGTAAAGAAGAAAGAACCGGCTGCACCCAAGAAGGATCAGACGGCAAAACCCGCAGCGAAAAAGGCGGCCAAAAAGGTGAGTGCGACGAAAGCCGATGCCGTAAAGAAAACCGCTAAACCAAAGGACAAAGAGCCGACTAAGCCCAAAAAGACCAAGACTGAGACAAAACCCAAACCAAAGGTAAAAGCAAAGACAACGACCAAGGAGTAAGCCAATGGCCCATAAAAAATCAGGCGGAAGCGCTAAGAACGGAAGAGACAGCCATTCCAAAAGACTCGGAGTTAAACGCTCAACAGGTCAGTATGTCACCGCAGGTTCAATCCTGGTCCGTCAGAGAGGGACGCCGTTCAAGCCGGGATTGAATGTGGGCAGGGGGAAGGACGACACTCTTTTTGCCCTGGAAACCGGAAGAGTCCAGTTTGAGACCAGGGGCAAAAACAAGAAATTCGTCTCGATCATCCCCGCCTAGGAGGTCAGTGCTCCTCTCGATATGTTCGTCGACCAAGTCAAAGTCATCCTCAAGGCCGGAAAAGGTGGAGATGGTTGTCTGAGCTTCCGGAGGGAGAGGGGGGTGCCGCGCGGCGGCCCGGACGGCGGCCGGGGCGGTAACGGGGGAAGCATTTATCTCGTTTCAAGCAAAAGCCTCAATTCTCTGGCCTACTTCCGCTTCCATCCCATTAACAAAGCGAAGAAAGGGGCGCATGGTGAAGGAAGCAATCGCCAGGGAAAAAAGGGGGAAGATCTGGAGCTCCGCGTTCCGGTCGGGACGATTGTCAGGCAAGCAAAAAATGATGACGTTCTGTTCGATTTTGTCGCGGCCGGTCAGAGATTTCTTGCCGCTGAAGGGGGCAAAGGCGGCCGGGGAAATGCGTCTTTTGCCACCCCCACCCATCGCGCCCCGCGGTTCCGAGAAGAAGGAAAACCGGGGGACGAAAAGGAACTCATCCTGGAGCTGAAACTCATCGCCGATGTGGGGTTGGTCGGTTTTCCCAATGTGGGAAAGTCCACTCTCATCTCGCGGATTTCGGCTGCCAAGCCTGTTATCGCCGACTATCCGTTCACGACTCTTGTCCCCAATCTGGGTGTTGTGGATGTGGACGAATACCAAAGCTTTGTCGTCGCGGACATTCCCGGTTTGATCGAAGGCGCTCATCTCGGGCATGGCTTGGGCACGAAGTTTCTCAAACATGTGGATCGGACAAAAATATTGGTTCATATCGTAGATGTTTCTCCCTATACTGAAAGAGATCCCATCCAGGATTACCGGACAGTGATGAAAGAGCTCGAAGCTCACGACCCGAATTTGGCCAAACGCCAGCAGATTCTGGT
>Ga0180431_10009960_pt1 | contig 10638 bp, 9 predicted proteins | sample SS_ome_11_FD_132459 | JGI IMG/M metagenome (GOLD analysis project Ga0180431, IMG submission 132459) | Hypersaline lake sediment archaeal communities from the Salton Sea, California, USA - SS_1_MS_1 metaG | ecosystem: Environmental > Aquatic > Non-marine Saline and Alkaline > Hypersaline >... | reverse complement strand
CCTCAGGGCCTGTTCCATTTTAGATCCGATACTACCAGCGATAACGAGCGTCACCCCTTTGTCGGCAAGAAACATGGCCGCCCTTGGCCCAGCGTTACGAGACTGATCGCAGAAAGGATTCTCTAAGGCCTCAATAAAATTACCTTTGCTATCAAAAAATAGAAAAAACGCTGTTCTGGCAGCCCTTTGGCTTATGATTGCATCTTTTCCAGGGCCGCTGGCGGCCACGGCAATTTTCATTGAATCTGCAGAAGCGATTATAGCAAGACCCAAAAAAAAGAACAAAAATAAACTGACAATGCTGGTTGACGTACTTCTAATTTTCATAGTTTCCTCCACTTAGTCTTTTAAACTGAAGGTATGGAAACAAGGGCCCAAAATTATAACGGTTTTATATCTCACAATCTTCCGTCTTTCACCTGTCTGCTTGCCGACCTATACATGCCGCAGGGCCGTTATGGGATCCAACCTTGCGGCCTTCCACGCTGGCTGCAGGCTGGCAAGCACCGCTATGGTAATGACAATTCCAGCAACCGTGACCACATCATTTAAGGCAATGGTTGGCGAAAGAAGCAGTCCTTCCTGACGGCCGAAATTAAAACTAATCTGGGCCGTATTCATTGCGACAATGGTGATAAGGCTGATAACAACGCCTATTAAAGTGCCGAATACGCCGAGCAGAAAACCCTCCACCACAAAAAGGGAGAGAATCTTGCCAGGCACGGTCCCAATGGCGGCCATGGTGCCAATTTCGTTGATGCGTTCATAAACAGCCATGATCATAACGTTCATAATACTCACCAAAACAATGGCTACCAGCATGATCCTGATGAAAAAGGTCATCAGGTCAATCATCTTGGCGATATTAAAAAATGGCGAAAGCTTCTCCCAAGTATGCAATTCAAAGACCGGCTTGCCGTTTTTGTCTTGAATAGATCCAAGCCGGGCCTCCAGCTGATCAAACACCTCACTCATAAGACCCATGCTTTTCAAACGTATGGAAATTTCGCTAATCTCTCTGCCCTCGATACGCAAAAGGGTCACGGCATCGTCAAGATGTATGAAGCCATCCCGGCCGCCCGGCCCTGAAATACCTTCCAGAATCCCGCGCACCACGAATGGCTGCCCGTTCACCGATCCATCCTTATTGGTGGCAACCAGGACAACGGTGTCGCCGATCCTGACCTTCATTCCCTTGGCAATAAGTTCGGGGACAAGGATTTCTCCCTTGTCAAGGAGGCCTTCCTTTTTCCCCTCGATGATGCGATCAGCAAGCCTGGGGACTGTCTGCATCTCTTGTTTTGGATTTATCGCGTTAAGCCGAATACTGGTTGTCTCTGAAAAATTGCTGAACATCGCTCCGAGCTTAATACGCATGGAATAGGCCTCCACGCAATCATTGCCTTCCAGAATTTCCTTTACTTCGGCAACCTGTTTGCCTTTCAAATTACGGTCCAGGGGCAGGCTGTCAATGGAAGCAAGATATCCCTTGCGGTGCACCTGCAGGTGGCCCAACATAGAATCCGTGATCTGGCCGATCATCATGGCCTTGAAGGAACCGGATATGGAAACGAAAAGCAGCACCGCCACCACTCCCAGGGTAATCAAAACGGAGGTAAGCAAGGTTCGTCGCCTATAGCGTTGCAGATTCCGGATAGCAAGCTTAAATATACTGAGCATAAAATTACATGGGTTGTTCAGGTAGAAGGTTATTTGTTACTATCAGTATATCCACCTTCAGCCCTTCAATCTTCCGTCTTCCAGGGTAAAAATAGTTTCAGCGTTCTTCATCACTTTGGGGTCATGGGTCGAGAAGATAAAGGTAGTGCCGAACTCATCCCGCATATCTTTCATAAGTTCAATAATACGGTTGGAGGTCTTACTGTCCAGGTTGGCAGTGGGTTCATCGGCAAGCACCAGTTTGGCATTGGTAACCAGGGCACGCGCCACTGCCACCCGCTGCTTCTGGCCACCGGAGATCTGGCTTGGGTATTTGGTTCCTTGATCCGCCATTTCCACTGATTTTAACAACTCCTGTACCCGTTTCTGCCGTTTCTGCTTCGGCCAGTTTTGCACCATCAGCAAAGGATACTCCACATTTTCAAATACAGTGAGTACGGAAATTAGGTTGAAATCCTGAAAAATGAAACCAATATGCTCTCCCCGAAAACGGGCCGATTCCCTTGAGCGAAGACGTGTCACATCCTGCCCTGCGACCTCAAGAAAGCCGCTGGTTGGAAAGTCAAGACAACCAATCATGTTCAGCAGAGTACTTTTTCCGCTTCCTGACGGACCGACAAAAGCAACAAATGAAGCCCGTTCAATGTCAAAATCAACTCCGCGTATGGCCCTGACAGTAATTTCGCCGGCTATATACGTTTTTTCAAGTACTTCCGCCCTAACAAGTGACATAACTTAGATTATTCGATTAAAGGCGTTAATTCAATCCGATTAGTCAAGAACTAATATTTCCATAAGGACAAAAAACGCAATCCTCAAGAACTGTTCCGGAGGGGACAGTACTTCCCTCCCAGATCACACTTCGACAAAGGGTGATGTCAGATCCCAAACTCACTCCAGGGCCTATAGAGACCCAGTCCTTCCATATGAGATCGCCTGGCAACTCAGTCTCTCGTCCAACCAGGCACCGGTTATTTTCACCTGCAAAAAGCACTTTATGGGCCGACAGATACCCCCCGGGCGACCCTATATCCTCCCAAATGTAATGACCGGCAAATTGATCAGCTCTCAGGGGCTGCAGGCGGTCACCCTTATTAATTACGACCTTGAATGCATCAATCAAGGAACTCGGACAATCTTCAGGAATGGTCCTTATAAATTCCGGTTCCAGCACAGAAATGCCCGTAAAGGCCATGGCATATGGCCCGCTGTCATTAAAACTCGAGATCTTTTCGTCCCTTACGGCTATATTGTTCCACGGTTCCCTCTTGTGAACAACCAGAGATGCTATAGCTCCATGGTACCGATGCTGATTAACTACCTGGGCCGGATTAAGGTCTATTACCAAATCTCCGTTTATAACCAGCAGGGGTCCGTCCCGAGAGATATGAGGCAGAGCATTTCTAAGCGCGCCCCCTGTCCCCAGCAGTGACGGTTCCACCAATGTAATAATTTCAGCCCTTATCCTATAAGACCCCACCAACTCCATTATCCTATGTGCAAGGTGAAAGCAGTTGATCACAATCTTTCTGAACCCTGCCTCCTCAAGCTGGCAAATTAACCTGTAGAGCAAGGGGATGTTTAATACCGGGAATAAAGGCTTCGGTAAATAAAAAGAAATGGGTCGCAGTCGTGTGCCCAGACCTGCGGCTAAAATCATAGCTTGTTTGCAGAAAGGCATGTGCTACACTTATACTAAGCGCAATCCGTGAAGCCGTTAGACCTTTTTCTTACTTTGTGTGTCTGTATCTGACGAACTGTTGGATTTGTTATTAGGAAGCTTTTCCGAATCGACCTCATTTTCGATGTCTTTCAAACCGGACTTGAATGCCCTCAGACCCTTTCCAAGTCCCGCGCCTATTTCCGGAAGCTTTTTGCCCCCAAAGATAAAAAAGGCAATCACCAGGATAATTAACAATTCTTGTGTGCCTAAGCCAAACATTAAAACCCTCTTTAGACTTTTGGAGAAATATTAGTAGATTTTAACAATACGGTTTTTTTTAATCCTATAATCCTGCAATCCTTACTGTGATCCGTAACTGTGTAATCCCGAAAGTAGAAAATTTACCCCAAAGTATGTAAACAAGACTGAGACAAAACCTATTATCGATAAGTAAGCGATCCTGCGACCAGTCCAGCCCCTGACAAATCTTGCATGCAGGGCCGTAGCATATACAAACCAGGTTATTAATGACCAGGTCTCCTTTGGGTCCCAACTCCAGTATGTTCCCCAGGCATCATTGGCCCAAATGGCCCCTGTAATTATGCCGAGGCTCAACCACAGGAAACCAAAAATAATTGTTTGGTGTATCAACTCATCCAGGATTTTGCAATCAGGCATAACACCTATGAGCCCCCCTGATGCCCCACTGTATCTATTTTTAAAAAGGTACATGATACCCAGTCCGCAGGCAACGGCAAAAGATGCATATCCAAGAAAACACGTTACAACATGGGCAATGAGCCAATTGCTCTTAAGGGCTGGTATGAGAGGCTGTATTTTATCTTCAATATTAGGGCTAAAAGATGCATAGGCCATAGACAGGGAAGCAAATGGAGTTGTAAAGGCCCCGATCACACGTTGTCTAGTCTGCCATTCTATAATCAAGTAAACCAATACCGTTATCCAAGAAAAAAATACCAGAGACTCATAAAGATTTGAGAGGGGCGCGTGGCCATAGCCTAATTGGTAAGACTCTATCCACCTCAGACCTATTGCAACTGTCTGAATTACAAGGCCTGAAATCGTAACAAACGTAGCCAGCAACCCTACCTTTCGTACCCTGAAGATCCAGCGTATCAAATATAGAGCAGCGGCCCCCATGTATATGAACGTCGTTAAACCAAAAAGGTATGAACTGGAAAAGGTCATTGCCCTACTCCTAAATTGGAATTCAAGGCCTCTTCAATCTTTTTGATGTCTTTTTCCAACTGCAATTTATTCTTATTAGTCTGACCGGACAAAATCACATAGGTCCTGCCCTTCCGGCGACCTATCCACAGCCACAAACGTCTATGCGGAACCCAGAACACCACGGAGAAACCTGCAATAAGTACAGTACAACCCAACCATACTATCCAGACACCCGGATCCTTCTTGACTTGTAGCCCCGTAAGATATCGTTGTTTGGCAGTAGATAGTGACATCTTATACAGGTTTCCACTCTGTTTAAATTCTCTTTCTCTTCCTTCCAAAAGCCAGAAATTACCCGCTCGACCTTCATTGTCTGCAATCCATATCTGAGCTGCTGGCCTTCCATGGACGTTTGGCTGATATTGAATCAAACTAAAGCTCAGTTGTTCTTCCGGCCATATGGTCTTTTGAAACGCTGAAATGGTGAGGGAACGCTGCATATTATCAGAATTGGAGACCTGCACCGTTACCTCAGGAATAGCCCGATAACTTGCCTGATAAAAAGTAATGCCCTTATATTTCATAGGATCATTGACAACAATGGACTTATGAAAGACCTCTTTATCGTCATTTAATACTGTTAAGTCAGATCGGTACTCTTTGGGTGCGCCATTATCGTAAAAGGCGATATTAAAACGATTACAACGGACTGAGAAGCCAAGGGATATGCGCTTTCCCGTCTGTCTGTTTACAATATAATCTATTGTCTCACCCTCCGGTAACATGACGCTACCCTTAAACCCCAGGAATAATCCTACCAGGGCACCGATAAAAATAATCAAAATACTACCATGCAGAGCGTAGACACCCCAGTAGCTCCACTTTCCGCGTTCAGCCAGAAAGAGTCTCCCCCCATCTACCCCATCGCGTTCACGGGATTTACCGCCGACCTTTTTAAACGCTGAGATGATCGATTGAGTGGAATCATTATCCAGTTCTTTTTTTGTCTCCCAATCTTTTTTAAAGGGCATCTTTAAGAGACGCTCGGAATCCAATGAAAGGCTGTCTCTCCTGCAAAGTTTGAGCGTGAACGGCAAACGTCTCAGCGTACAGATTATAAGGTTAATACTAAACAGTCCGAGTAAAGTCAGATACCACCAAGAATGATATGTGTCATACAAATGGAGGGCTTTTATGATTCGAAAAAAATTGGGGCCAAACGTTTCAAGATAGAACTGAAGTGTTTCACCTTGGGGTATAACCGTACCGATAATAGAGGTTATTGCCAAAGTAATTAAAAGGAATACGGCCAGACGAACCGAAGAAAAGAATCGCCAGATTGAAGTATCTTGATAGGTCGAGGATAATATTTTCATATAGCGGATTTAGGGCTGAGATCTATATTTAGCAGATATGGTCTGCCTTAAGGAAATGATTATTTTTTATGACGCGATGATGAACCGGTCTTTTCATCCTGGCTGGCATCATCTTCAATATCTCCATTCTCCTTTATAGACTTTTTGAAGTTGCTGATACCTTTTCCAAGGCCCTCACCGATTTTTGGCAGCTTACCAGCACCAAAAATGACTAGAATTATAACTAAAATTATCAGCAGCTCAGGCACCCCTAACCCAAACATCCTCTATTCCTCTCCTAGAAAAAAGACCGCCGAATATTAAGACAGATCATAAATTCTGTTTTAATGTACTGTTCAACCTATACTATGTCAATCAACGTGATTCTTTACTGCCTGCAAAGATTATTAAACGCTAAAAATAAGCCTCTATAAAGGTTCGATTCCGCCTCGCTTTTCCGGTTTACACTTATTTCACAAAAAATTGCAAAAAATTGATTAATCAGATCTGATTTCTGACTTCACCGCCAAATTACACTAATAACAAATAATAAATTACTTTTGGCTTATCATACAAGATGCCGAATTTCATAAACCCATTTTTTTCATCTTATTAAAAAGGGTCTTATAACTTACTTTAAGGGCACGGGCCGCAGCTGCCTTATTACCCCCAGTTGCTGTCAGGGCCGCGCCTATTAGTTCTTTTTCCTTTTTCAAGACATGGCCCCTGCTTTCCGACCAGAAATCACCCGGCGCCGGCTTATCTTCAGGAGGAGGGCTTAAAAACGGTCTCAGGGAGTCATGTGTAATGTCGCCTCCTGTCAAAAGTGCAGTTCGATCCAGTAAATTGAAAAGTTCTCTTACATTTCCCGGAAAATAATAGTCCAGAAGAAGTTCCTTGGCACCATCTGATAAACGGATCCTACGGCCAAGCACCTGTTTAACTCTTTCAAGGTGATGGTGAACCAAGGGAATAATGTCGTCCTTTCTGTCCATGAGGGACGGAATATGAATTGGAAAGGTTGTAAGACGAAAGTGTAGATCTTTCCTGAAAAAGCCATTTTTTACAGCCTTTTTAAGGTCCTTGTTTGTCGCTGCAACGATCCGGGCATCGCTTTTGGATTCTTGGCTGCTACCCAATGCCAGATAACAACCAGAGTCTAAAAATCTCAAGAGCTTTGCCTGAAGAGACAGAGGTAGTTCTCCAATCTCATCCAGAAAAAGAGTCCCTCCCTTGGCTGCAGAAAGAAGGCCTTTACGTGTCTCTATTGCCCCTGTAAAACTGCCCTTTAGATGACCAAACAGCATTGAATCTGCCAATTCGTGTGGCACACTTGCACAGTTGAGCCCTATGAATTTTCCCCGACCGCTGTGTTGATGAATATAACGGGCCAGCACATCCTTTCCGGTTCCAGTATCTCCCGTAACAAGAACAGGGAAAGGTGTGGAAGCCACACGATCGGCCATTTGCAGTATCTCAACCATCTCGGATGATTCAGCTACGAGGTCTTGTAATCCCTGCAACGGGAACAAATCCTGAAACCGCTGGACAAGGGCCTCAAGATCCACAGGCTTCTCCAGGAAATCAGTAGCCCCAAATTTTAAAGCCTCAACTGCTTTCTGGATAGTACCGTAAGCTGTAACGACAATTATCACGCAGGAAGGATTTATCTGCCGAACAGGCCTGATAAGACTCAGCCCCTCGCCATCTGGAAGCTGGAGATCCAATAAAAGACCATGGATACCATCTAGACAGGACTTGGCCTGTTTCAAATCATGGACAAGACGTATATCATACTCGTCACCCAGGGCCTCTTTAAAAAGGCATGCCAGCTTTTTATTGTCTTCAACTATAAGTATTTTGTATTTCATTATCACATGGCATTTTCTTCTTTGATAATTTTGCCGACCACTTCATTAGACTTTACGGAAAATAGAATCATTTGCATAAGTTTCTATGGAAAATTTTCCACCTATGTGATTGGATATTGAGTAGTTTCTTGGTCGCAGGAAAAAACAAAAATTGAGGAAATGTTGTTCTGCAAATAAATATAGGGAACTGTCTTGGTGTTACAGAGTAGAGTTATAACTATTTGCGGATTTTACTCGCTGAGGTGATGCCGGGCTCTGCCCATAGCCATGAGCGGAAAATAATGGCGATACATATTGTAGTTTAACATAAAACCTCTGGAAAGCTCGCTGCCTTGATCCAGATTATCCGCCGCTTTGGCAATGTCGGTGCGTTCGCCTGTCCCATAGCCGGGGAAACCGGTGCCGGTATATTGTGGCTCATTCCAGGTACCGTCAGCGCGTTGCGTTACCAGCAGCCATTCCAGCCCCCTTTCAATTATCTGATCATAGGTATGGGATCCTGTGGCCACAAGGGCCATCAGTGCCCAGCCGGTCTGTGACGCAGTACTGGGACCACGTCCTCTGAGTGTGATATCCATATAAGAGCCGCAGCTTTCACCCCAGCCACCATCCGGGTTCTGGTGATCCACGATCCATCGGGCAGCCTTTTGAACGTAGGGCGCATTCATATCCTCGCCAATGGCCTTCAGGGCTGGCATAACCGCGGCTGTTCCATAAATATGATTAACTCCCCAGCGGCCGAACCAGCTACCATCCTTTTCCTGTTCCGCCCGGATATATCTGTAGGCCCTGGCAACAACAGGATCATCCATCCCCCGTCCCAGAAGTCCCAAGGCCTCCAGTACATGGGCCGTCACATCAACACTCGGCGGATCCAGCGTCTCGCCGAAATCGCAAAAGGGAATAAGGGTAATAAAATGGCTGGTATTGTCTTTGTCGAAGGCACCCCAGCCGCCGTTTGAACTCTGCATGGCATTCATCCAGGCCACCGCCCTGCGTATAGCCAGATCAACCCGGCTCCGCAGACCGGAGTCCAGCGCAGGCAGCAACCTGAGCAGTACAATTACGGCCACTGCCGTATCATCCACATCGGGATAAAAATCGTTTTGCCTCTCAAATGCCCATCCACCAGGCTCCACGTCTTTGACATAGACCTGCCAGTCCCCTCCCGCCATAACCTGTTCGTTCAGAATCCACTCCAAAGCGGCTTGCATCTGAGGTGTTAAATTGAAATCCTGATCGCAGTCCAGAATGGCCAGGAGTGAAAGCAGAGTATCCCATACAGGCGTATCGCTTGCCTGGAGATAGGTAGCCCCATTTTTCTCGAATTTCCAGTATTTATTCCAGGCATCAAGGCCAGCTGCCAGCACCGGATGATCAAGGGCATATCCCTCTGCATGCAAAGCCAAGAGCGAATAGATCCATGGCGGCTGAATGCCGCTCCATGCCCCGTCCGCCTCTTGATGACGAATGATCCACTCCAGACATTGCCGGATGGCCAATTCCCTGCCTGGACAAAACGGAAACCTGGTATACCGACTCAACAAACGGTCAAATAAATAAAAGGGGCGCTGCCGGAAAGAGGTATTTTTTTTGCCGATCGACCGGTAATCAAATCGTTCCCGTATCTCAGGAAAAAGCTCATCGATCCGATATTCCGGCGGGAGTTCTCTGACCGTACGCCTGGCCCTCAGCACTGTCAACGGGATAATGGTGCCCCGGGCCCAAGATGCAAACCGGTAGACATTAAACGGTGCCCATGATGGCAGGAATATGATTTCCGGAGGCAGGGCCGGGGTAGCATCCCAGGGCCATTCACCAAAAAGGGCAAGCCAGTACCTGGTAAAGACCCGAAGGCCAACCAGCCCGCCATGCTCCAAGATCCAATTTCTCGCCTTGCAGAGAGGCGGCGAATCAACTGACATGCCGGAGGCCCTGAGCGCTGTATAACACTCTACCGTAACGTTGATGTCGCCCATGGGCGCCTGATAGTATACCTCCCATGAACCGTCAGGCCGCTGCTCGTTCAGGATCGCCCGTACAACCGATTCATACTTCGGATCATCTTCTACACCAAGGAAATGCATGGCTAGAACCCACTCAGCCTCCATGCAAGAGTTGGTTTCAAGGTTCCCTACCCAGAATCCTTCCGGCCGGTGGTTATCCAATAACCATGCCACACCTCTTTCAATCCCCTGTTGCAGGCTTGATATGATCATGCTATGAGGGGTCGAGTACATGAACTTTAGCACCCTTCAATCTCATTTTACCGGCAGACGCAATGCATACTGACCCGTATCCCACTATCGGTGTCGTGGCCGCCCTCCCGGCTGAAGCCGAATTACTCACTCGGGCAACAGACAAGATGATGCAGGGATCCTCGACAAGAGGGAAAATAATTGTCCGCAAGTCGGGAATCGGCATGCAGTCTGCTCGCAGACAGGCGGAATACCTGGCGGGCATAAGTGAATTGCTTGTCTCATTCGGCATATCAGGCGGTTTAAACCCACTTCTGAAGACTGGAGACCTTATACTGGCCGACATTGTAATGGCCTGGGACACCGACATGCATGAATTGTCCGCGACACAAGTTATGCCTGCCACTTTCAGGGCCGATGAAAGGATCACCAATCATATTGCAGAGAAATTTCAAGAGAACATAATCCACTTTTATCGAGGCCCTATACTCTGTTCATCTACACCGATTTCAACCGCGACCTCAAAACTGAGTGTCCATAGATTGACCGGGGCACTTGCAGCCGACATGGAGAGTAGAGCGATTTGCGAAGTTGCCGCAGAGGCAGGAATCCCCTTTTTCTGTCTGCGGGCCGTCTGCGATCCGGCCAATCAGACTGTAGCTGACATCTTCCCGGCAATG
>Ga0180431_10009956_pt1 | contig 10643 bp, 5 predicted proteins | sample SS_ome_11_FD_132459 | JGI IMG/M metagenome (GOLD analysis project Ga0180431, IMG submission 132459) | Hypersaline lake sediment archaeal communities from the Salton Sea, California, USA - SS_1_MS_1 metaG | ecosystem: Environmental > Aquatic > Non-marine Saline and Alkaline > Hypersaline >... | reverse complement strand
GGGTCGGGATTCGCGGCAGCGAGGAGCGCGGCTACGACCGCGAGGACTACATCCGTGAGGTGCTGCAAATCCCTGAAAACATCCGTGTGTCGGCGATCATCGCCTGTGGCCATCCGGATAAGCCCGCCAAGCCGAAACCTGCCGGGCCGCTGGAAAATGTACACCACGACACCTGGTAGGCGAACCGCCGCCCGGTGTTCGCCGGCCAGGAGAGTAACGCATGGCACAGCGCGGTCCCTATCTGCTGGGCATAGACGCGGGCACACAGAGTCTGCGCGCGCTCGTCGTTGATGTCCGGGGGACAGAGCTCGGCTGCGGCTCCCAGGTTTATCCGACCGCCTACCCGCACGTGGCATGGGCGGAGCAGGAACCCCGGCTGTGGTGGGAGGCAGTCAGGGTGGCAGTGCCTCAGGCGGTGGCTCAAGCCGGGATTACAGCCCGCGACATTGCCGGCATTTCCGTGAGCGGCACCTCATCCACGACCGTAGCAGTCGCGGGAAACGGTGAGCCACTGCGCCCTGCGATCATGTGGATGGACCAGCGCGCGACACGGCAGGCTGACGAAGTGACAGCCACCGGCGACCCGCGCCTCAGATACGCCGGCGGCGTTGAGTCGCCAGAGTGGAACATCCCTCGGGCGATGTGGCTGCGAGACAATCAACCGGACCTCTACGAGCAGGCCGACCTGCTCGTCGAACAGGTTGACTGGCTCACACATAAGCTCACCGGCGAGTGGACGACCTCCCTGGACATAGTTTCCTGCAAGTCGCATTATGTGAGCGTTGAGGGTGGGTGGCCGACACAACTGCTGGCGGAATTGGGCATCAGCGAGCTGCAGGACAAATGGCCGCGGACCGTGCTGCCAATGGGCGCGCAGGCCGGCGAGTTGAGTGCGACAGCGGCCGAACAGCTGCAATTGTCCTCCGGCATTCCCGTAGCTGCCGGCGGTATTGATGCCCATACGGCGATGCTCGGTATCGGGGTCGTCGAGGCAGGTCAGGTTGGGACCGCTATCGGTTCTTCGTCGTGCCTGGTGGCTCTCAGCGCCGAGGCGATCTTCGGGTCCCACTGGTGGGGTCCGTTTCCCGAGGCCATGATTCGTGGGTTGTGGGTGTTAGAGGGAGCCCAGGCGGCAACCGGCTCGGTAGTCTCCTGGCTTGCGGACAACTTCGGATACCCACAAGCGCCAGGTTGCGGAGATCGCTTCGAGGCCCTCGACGCGCAGGCGGCAGCGACACCTGCCGGAGCCGAAGGGTTGGTAGTGCTGGATTACTGGCAAGGCAACCGTGTACCATTACGTGATCCACTCGCACGCGGGGCTATCTGGGGGTTGAGCCTGCGTCATGGCATCGGCCACCTGTTGCGTGCCATCTACGAGGGCACGGCGATGGGAGGTCGCCATATTATTGAGGACCTTGCCGGGGCCGGAGTCCAAACAGCAAGCCTCCGCGCCTGTGGTGGCGGCACGCGCAGCCGTCTCTGGATGCAGATACATGCGGATGTGTTACAGATGCCGCTACTGCTCACCCGGCAACCGCAGGCCGCGGCACTTGGCACTGCCATCTGCGCGGCTACGGGTGGAGGTTTGTACGCCGGCGTCGGTGAGGCCTCGCAACAGATGGTTCGGCTCAGCGCCGAGGTCGAGCCTAACGCCGCGAACACCGGGGTGTATGACGCGTTGTTCGACCGCTACTTGCGGACCTATGCGGCGCTGGGGAGTCTGATGCACGAGAGCGCGGAGGATGGGGCCGGCTTCGAGGACAGTTAGGCCCGAGCTAACCGAAAAGCCAAATACGAGGAGAGCTACATTGCGCCAGAACGGGGAGCGCAAAGCACAGGAGTCGAAGCAGGTGGCAGCAGCACTTGGTGCAGCCATCGCGGCCGGCGTGCCTGCGGTCCTGCAGAGCCTCATCGCCGGCTATCACCCCATTGATATCGCCATAGCCATGCGCGACCTGAACCGCCAACAGCGTGAAGCGGTCTTCGTACTGCTCAGCCCTGAAGACTCCGGTGTCGTGCTGGAGGAAGTTGACGACGAAGTCGCCGTCGAGTTGGCCGAGGGCACCGATGACCAAGCAATGGCCCGGATCATAGACCTCGTACCACCTGATGTCGGGGCCGATCTGCTCAACTTGCTGGGGCACGACCAGATGCACCGCATACTCGAGCGGATTCCGGACCAGTACTCGGCCGAACTCGAGCAACTCAGCGGTCATGCAGCCGAGACAGCCGGCGGCCTGATGACATCAGAGGTCGTTCACGCGCCTATGGATGTCACTGCCGGTGATGTGATTGCACACATAAAGACCCAGCGGATACCGCCCGAGAGCCTCCTGTACATCTATGTGATTGACGAGCATCGTGCTCTCTGCGGGGTCGTGGACATGGCGGAGCTGGTGACAGCGCCCCCTGAGCAACAACTCGGTGAGTTTATGGTGGGCGATGTCGTTGCGGTTACGCCCGAGACGCATCAGTCCGAGGCGGTCAGACTCGTTGATCAGTACGACCTGCGGGCCTTGCCGGTAGTGAATGAAGTGGGGCAACTACTCGGGCAGGTCACCTTCGACGACATCATAGATGCGCTGCAGGATGAGCACACTGAGGACATCGCCCGTTTCGCGGGCACCAGTCCCAAGGACCTGCTCGCCCAATCCAGTCTGCAGGTCACCTGGCTCCGCTTGCCCTGGCTGGCGGTCTGTTTCGCCGGTACGCTGATCTCGGCATCTGTCATCACCTCGTTCGAAGACCTTCTGAAAGCCTATGTAGAATTGACGGCGTTCATTCCCGTCATCGCCGCCACCAGTGGTAATGCCGGCTTGCAGTCAGCCACGATTATGGTCCGAGCCTTGTCGCTGGGCTATGTGCAGAGCAAGAATGTGGTCCGGATGATGCTCCGACAGGCGATAACAGGACTGGTGCTTGCGCTGCTGACGGCAATCACCGCCGGAGTGGCCGGGCATCTGCTGCTCGGGACCTGGGAGATGGGCGTGGTGGTCGGGCTGGCGATGCTATGCGCCGTCACATGGGCCTCCATTTTGGGTGCCATCGTGCCTCTTTTCTTCAACCGCATCGGAATAGACCCCGCCGTCGCCTCCGGGCCGCTGGTAAGTACGGCAAACGACGCCGTCGCCATACTCATTTACCTGGGGCTTGCGGCTGTTCTGTTGCGGTTGTGGATGTAGCAAATGTGACGAATGTGGTAGAGTATTTGCGGGGGTGATTGGGGAGTGAGCATCTGGTGCAATTCACAACCAACACCATCGCGATATCGAGGGCACCCGCCGGCTGTCTGTCTGAGTATGTGCATCATCCGCAGACGGGGTTACAGTACACCACCACACATTTAGACACACATTGACTTTGTGCCTTGGATTCGTTATAATGATACGGTTTTCCGCGGTTTCTTGCGCTCAATTGTGGTGCGTGTTGAATTTGATCAGCGTGATTCTGGAGTGGGAGGGCTACTAGATGGCTGAAGACAAAGGCAACGAAGCTGAAGAGCAGGAAGAAGTCGAAGAAGCGGAAGCTTCCCAAGATGACGACCTCGACATTGACCTGGGGCCGAGCAAACCGCCGCCACCGTCACAAGGCGGGGGTTGCCGGGGCGTGACGGCGATATTGTTCATTCTCCTCATCGCCATTGCTGCGGCCTCGATTTTCTACTCCTTGCATCTGAGGGAACTGCGCGAGAAAGCTCTGGAGGCGAAGGCAGCGCGCATTGCTTCCTATCAGGCGAAGTTTGGCATCGTCGTGAGCAATGTTGACAGCGCCGTTGCTGAGGCCGAATCCGGCAACATCAACAGGGCGCTAGAGTTGCTGGAAAACGCCGAAGCGCAACTGACTCTTATCGGCTCAGAGGCCAATCAGTTCGATGACCAGCAGTGGGCCGGGCACGCAATGCGCAAGAAGCAGTTCATCATTGATGCCAGACAGATGATCGCCAGTCACCAGGAAGTAATACAGGACCAGTTCAATGGCCTCAAGAGCAAGTTTGCTCACGCGGACCTCAAAGGCTTTAGCCAATCTTCTCCAGACGAGGCAGTACCAGAGGAGCCGCAAGCACCCGACGTGGATGCTGAACCCGCTGCCGAGAGTGAGAGCGGAGTCGAGCCGACAGCACCGCGCGAGGTTGAGCCACCCGTGGAACCGGTTGATGAGCCGGCGTCGCCGCCACAGCAGTGAACTCGGTCGTTGCGCGGGAACGACGCCCCGGCCGATTCGGGACATGCGAGTGGCCGTCCTGTCAGTGGAAACTTGTTAGTGGCAACCTGCGAGGAGCGATGGCTCAGGCGGGACAAGTTTGTTATGTCTGGAACTTCGTGTGGCAGGAAATGGCACAACCTTCTCTTTTTTCCCCCGGCGAGCGAATATAGCGATGTGTGTGAGGGCCTGTGAACGGCGGCTATGTGCGCTACCGTCGGCGCGATCAATGATGTATGGTCGTAAAGTTCTCATATGCTGCGCAGATTAGTACAAGGCTATTGCCGGCGAGATAGCATCAGCAGGGGGTTCGTAGCTTGGCAGCAGGAAACAAGAAGGTCAAACAGCAATTATTGGAGTTGCTATCGGCCACCTCTACCTCGCGCGAGGCCATCAATGAAGAGCTCGCGAAGATGGGCGACAAGGCGGTGCCAGTACTTCTTGAGTTGCTGGAACATAAGGACTATAAGATTAGGATGGCGGCGGCGCAGTGTCTGGGGGAGCTACGCGCCGAAGAGGCAGTCCCGAATCTTGTGACAAGTCTCAGCGACTCATCGAAGAACGTTCAGCGATGTACCGCCAAGGCACTTACGTGCATTGGGCAGTCGGCAGTTGAGCCGTTGCTTGACGCTCTTATCGGCAAGGATCAATCTGCTCGCAGATGGGCGGCCGAAGCGCTCGGCGATATCGGCGACCGTTCAGTAGCACTTGACCTCGTCAAGCGACTCAATGACCAGAACATTGAGGTGCAACGTGCGGCGGTCACTGCACTCGGCGAGCTCAATAACAAGAAGGCAATCGAGCCGCTGGTAGACGTGCTGGAGATGGACAATGTTGAGTTGGCAAAGGCATCGGCGGAGGCGCTGGGTAAGATCAGGAGCACTATCGCGATCGAGCCGCTGATCAGAGCGCTGTCGTCGCCGAGCGTGGACGTACAACGAGCCGCTGCGAACTCCCTGATGGCCATCGGGCGAGCCTCAGTGCCGCATCTGCTCGAGCAGTTGGTCTGCCCCGACTACGTTGTGCGCAGATGGGTAGCTGAGATTCTGGGGGAGATAGGTGACGAGAAGGCTCGAGACGGCCTCATAATCGCGCTCGATGACGACAACACGCGGGTCGTGCACTACGCCGCGATAGCTCTCGGCCAGATTGGCAAACCTTCGGTTGTCCGCTATCTCGTTGCGCTCCTCGACCACCCCAAGAAGGACATCCGCTGTGCAGCAGTTGAGGGTCTCGCACACGTGGGTACATATCACGTCGTCGAACACCTCAGCCATATGCTCGGTGACGAAGACTGGGTGACCCGTCTGACTGCCGCACGCGGTCTGGGCGACGTCGGTAGTCGCACGTGCATTCGCCCGCTGGTGAAGGCACTCAAGGACGAAGAGTGGAGTGTGCGTAAACACGCCGCCGAAGGGTTGGGCAAAGTCGGCATCCGGAAGGGTGCCTTGGGCCCGCTCATTCGCGCGGCAAGTGACACCAGGCCCTCGGTGCGCAGATCCGTGGCATTGGCACTGGGTCAACTCGGAGGAGCCAGGGCTCCGAAAGTACTGGAGAAACTCAGCTCCGACTCTGACGACAAAGTCAAGGAAGCTGCCGAGGAAGCCTTCGCGATGCTGAAGGGCATGCCTGTAGCTTCGGGAACCTGAACGACAGACGCAGCGACAGCAAAGCTCTCTGTGCCCGGTGCTGGTGTGCCGGGCATTTTCTCTACCTGCAGCAATAACCGCAGGCACTGCTGTTGCCGGTGCAGAGTTCTTTGGCACACACGGTGCGTTCTCCGTTGCGTTTTGCAGGCGATACGAAGCGCAAGTGGACTAAGGCAGTGACGGGAAGGCGGTTTGTGTCAGCCTGGGTATCAGCTTTACACAGACATAGCTATGCAGACTTTCACTGCAACTGCGACACGAGCCGATTTAGCGGCGGTTGCAAATAGATGTAGAGTTACCGTATAATGGCGTCTGAACCTCGTTGCCGGCGAGAGTACGAGTGCGTTTGTGAAAGGGGTTTCGCCGTGAAGAACTTGCTAGGCATTGCTTCGCTCAGTGTTTTCCTCATCGTTCTGCTCAGTGGGTGCAAGCCGACCGATGTTTCCGGCTCCGTAGCCGGTACATCTCCAGGCGAAACCGAGCTTTCCGCCGAGCGGTCCGCAGACCTCCAGACGATTTTGGAGTACCAGCGGGAGAGCAAGCAGGACCTTGCAGCGCTGCTTGAGGACATCAAGGCCCAGAAGGCGAAAGAGCAAGCCGACAAGGGACCCCACCCACTAGTCAGCGACCTCGCAGTGGCTCAACAGTTGACTGCGGAGGCGCAGGAAACCGACGACAATGCGGAGTTGACGGCACTACTCCACCGCGTCCAGGTTGTGCTGATCTCGATGCAGGCGGAGACGCCGGCAGCTACGATCATGCAACGCCTCGAACGGGCCCGGCTCCTGCTGACGCTGCAGCAGCCGGCGGATGAAGACATGGCGCAGGCTGCCCAGGAACTCATGGCTGTGCTCGAAACCAGCTTCAACGTGGAACCGGCTGAGCTCGCGCCCGTTGTGGCCACTAAAGTCGAAGCCGCGAAGAAGGCCCTCGACGCTAGAGATGCCAACACTGCCCGTCGCTTGATTATGGATGCGCAGAGCACCGCAGCAAATCACCCCATCAATGTGACACTGCGAAAAGCCGCGGCCTCGGCAAATGGCGCCGAGGATGCACTCAATCGCGGCGCCTATCAGGTCGTTCACGCAGAGCTGGCGGAACTGGCTGCGATGCTGGACAAGGTCGCTGCAGTAGCCATCGTCAGGCGCGCCGAGCCGGAGCAGGAAGCGACGCTGGATGAGTCCGCAGCAGTGGAAGCCCCGTCGAGCGAAGCCGCGACCGAGGAACCGCTGCCACAGACCCCGCCGACGCAGGTTGAACCTGTCCCCGGCGCGGCGGACGAAGCTGTTGCACCGGCCGAGCCACAGGCCACCGGTACCAGTAGTGCCACACCGGCCCCCGGACGCCGTGGAGGAACCCCGCGAGGCCGAGGGGGAGGGCATGGGGCATCGGCTCCGCCCGAGCCGGCCGGCGCGAGTGCAACAGACCGTCCCGTGTCGCCCTAAGTAAACGGCGGCTGGCACTACGTTCCCGCACCAGCGGCTGCAGCACAATTTACACCGGAGCAATCCGCTCATGGACCCCGCCGCCTTCTGTCAGTTGCACAATCACACCGAATATAGCCTCCTTGACGGCGCCGCACGCATCTCAGACCTCGTTGACCGCGCCGTAGAGCTGGATATGCCCGCGTTGGCAATCACAGACCATGGCGCGATGTATGGCGTCATCGAGTTCTATCAGGCCTGTCTCGACCGCGGCATCAAGCCCATCATCGGCTGCGAATTGTACCTGGCCCCCGGCAGTCGCCTCCAGCATTCCGGCGGACATGAGGAATTGTCACATCTGGTTCTGCTGGCTGAAAATCAGACCGGCTACCAGAACCTCATCAAGGTTGTCACCGACACGCACCTCAACGGTTTCTACTACAAGCCGCGAGCTGATTTTGAGTTGCTAGCCCAGTACTCCGAGGGCCTGATTGCGACGACTGCCTGCATCCAGGGCGAGATCCCGCGCCGCATTCTGCAGGAAGATGAAACCTCGGCGCGACAATACCTCGGCCAGTTGCAGGAGATTTACGGGCCCGCTAACGTATACCTCGAAATACAGCAGCATGGTATCCCCGAGCAGCAGAGGGTCAATGAAGCCATCGGCCGCATTGCGCGGGACAACAACACCCCCGTCATCGCCACCAACGACACGCACTACGTCAACAGACAAGACGCACGGATGCACGATGTGCTGTTGTGCATACAGACTGACTCGACGATGCAGCAGCCAAAGATGCGATTCCCCAATGATGAGTTCTACCTCAAGTCGGCGGATGAAATGGCGGCCGTGTTCCCCGAGAATCCGGAGGCGCTAAGCAACACCATCGAGATTATGGAGCGCTGTAATCTCGAGTTCGAACTTGGCGAGCTCAACATGCCCCGGCTTGATGTGCCCGAGGGCTACACGCGAGAAGAGTACCTGCGCAGACTGTGCGAGGACAACATCGAGACGCGCTATGGCGGACGTCCAGTGGAAGTGCTCGAGCGGCTCGACTATGAACTCGAGGTCATCGCCAAATCCGAGTACACAGGCTATTTTCTCATCGTCAGGGATTTCGTGAAAGAGGCGCGGAGCCGCGACATTCTGGTAGGCCCGGGACGCGGCTCGGCGACTGGCAGCATCGTGGCTTACCTCCTCGGGATTACCGATATTGACCCACTCAAGTACAATCTTATCTTCGAGCGGATGCTGAATCCCGAGCGGGTGACCCCGCCGGACATTGACCTTGACTTCCCCGACGATCGGCGCGAAGACATCATCAACTACGTCAAGGACAAGTATGGCGATGACCATGTCGCGCAGGTCATCACCTTCAGCCGGATGGGACCTAAAGCGTCAATCCGCGATGTCAGCCGGGCGTTGGAGATCCCCCTCGACAAGGTCAATGAGCTGTGCAAGCTTGTGCCGGGAGGCCCGAAGGCAACATTACGGGATAGCCTCGAGGGGGTGGCGGAACTGGCCGCCCTGGTCAGTGGCGATCCGCAAGTCAAAGAGATCATTGACTACGCCCAGGGCATTGAGGGGCTCGTGCGTCACGTATCGGTTCATGCGGCGGCCGTCGTGATCGCCAGCCGGCCGATTACTGAAGTCGTACCGCTCTGCGGCGGCGGCAACAGGGGCGCAGTGACGACCCAGTATCCGATGGATGATGTCGAGGCTTGCGGGCTGGTGAAGATTGACTTCCTCGGCCTCAAGACTCTGACTATAGTTGACAACGCGCTGAGGAACGCCGCGGCCAATGGCAATGCGCCGGGCTCAGTTAATGAGATTCCGCTCGCTGATGCAAAGACCTACGCGTTGTTGTGCAGCGCCAACACCGCGGCTGTGTTTCAGCTTGAGAGCGACGGGATGCAGGCCTTGCTGAAGCAGTTGCAGCCGGACCGCTTTGAGCACGTGATAGCATTGGTGGCGCTATACCGGCCCGGCCCGATGGCACACGCACCGGAGTTCTGCGCGGGGCGACACGGGGCCAAGATACGCTACCTCGACCCCCGGCTCGAACCCATTCTTCAGGAGACCTACGGGGTCATTATCTACCAGGAACAAGTCATGAAAATCGCGGTGGAATTGGCCGGCTTCACAATGCCGCAGGCCGAGATAATCATGCGCGCAATGTCCAAGAAGCAGGAAGACAAGATGGCCAAGATGAAGCCGCTGTTCATCGAGGGCTGTATCAAAAACGGTGTCTCCCCGGAGGCGGCCCAGACGATATACGAGCGCATGGACACGTTCTCCGGCTATGGGTTCAACAAGTCCCACAGCGCGGCGTATGCGCTGGTGGCGTATTGGACCGCGTACCTGAAGGCCAACTACCCGGCAGAGCTCATGGCCGCACAGTTGAGCATGGTGATGGACAACACCGATGAGATAGCAAAGTATGTGATGGAATGCCGGCGCATGGGCTTGGTGGTGCAGCCGCCCTCGGTGAACTTGTCGGCGGCGGAGTTCTCCGTCGCCGCCGGCGCAGTCGCCTTCGGGCTGGCTGCGATCAAGAACTTCGGCCGAGCATCGGCGGAAGTAATTGTTGCTGAGCGAACCGAGAACGGTCCGTACACCGGCTTGTATGATTTCTGCCGACGTATGCCGGCTCGCCAGATTAGCAGGGCCGCGCTCAAGCAACTTGTTCAGGCCGGAGCCTTCGACGAATTCGGCGAACGCAACGCCTTGCTCGCGGCCCATGAAACCGCCCTCGCAGCCGGACAGAAGCACCAGCAAGATCGCAGCGTGGGGCAGAACTCGCTCTTCGACGCACTGGGTGACGAGGATGCCGATGGCGTAGCCGAAACACTGCCTGACGTGCCGCCTCTGGGAGATGATGAGAAGCTCGCCATGGAGAAGGAATTCCTGGGCCTCTATGTCTCCGACCACCCACTGATACGCGCCCAGGAAAGGCTGGCCCGCTGCAGTTCCTGCTTCATCGAGGACCTTGCCAAGTTCCCCGACGAGGAGGTCCTGATAGTCGGTGGAATGGTGGGGGAAACCAAGGATCATATCACCACCAACGGCGCACCGATGATGTTTTTCACGCTCGAGGGTCTCGACCGCTCGGTGGAAGTCACGCTCTTGCCCAACACCTATGCGAAGTACAAGGACACGGCAGTCAAGGGCGAGATAATCATTGTCGAGGCCAAGGTGCAGCGACGTGGCAGGATCATCGCAGACGGCGAGGAAGTCGTGGATGTGAAGCTGCTGGCGACGAGGATGAGATCGTTGAAGGGCGCCCGCCCACTATCCGAGCAGCGCCGGAAGAAGGCTGAAGCGGCCATCCAGCGGCAACAAGAAGTGCTAACAGCACAGGCCGAGGCC
>Ga0180431_10009953_pt1 | contig 10646 bp, 3 predicted proteins | sample SS_ome_11_FD_132459 | JGI IMG/M metagenome (GOLD analysis project Ga0180431, IMG submission 132459) | Hypersaline lake sediment archaeal communities from the Salton Sea, California, USA - SS_1_MS_1 metaG | ecosystem: Environmental > Aquatic > Non-marine Saline and Alkaline > Hypersaline >... | reverse complement strand
GGCGGGGCAACTCAAGGTGACCATCTCGGAGTGGCTCTTCACCGTCATCGACTTCATCGACTTCCTGTCCGACCAGATCGAAAAGTCGGGTGAGGGATCGGGTATTGGTGAGACGGCCTTGCACACACTCAAGAACTACCTCCGTCCCCGGGCTGTCGCTCTCCGTGCAGAGTCATACCCCCTTGTGGTCTCGCGCAACTACAACAACCGCAAGGCCGGACAGTTCCGTCGTCACGGGTTCAAGAAGCACTTTGGCCTGTTGATGACCTGGGAGTACGTCGTCAGCCAGATGGTGCTGGAAGTCAAGAGCATCTACGGCATCAACAAGAGCGTTCAAGTGGGCTTCGTGCTCGACGATGAAGGTATCCGGGGTTTGATGCAGCCCTCGGGCAACATGATCATGGTGATGATCAACCCTGAGTGGTTCCACGACGAGGTGTTGCGCATCTACGGTAGCCGCATTGACCTCATGGCAGTCATGCTCCACTCCTTGGCGGCCCACGAGACGGCCCACGTGGCGGTGGGTTCGCACAACGAGGACTTTTCCCGTCTGCGGGAGCACCTCGGCAAGACCACGGTCTACATGCTGCCCGCCATCGAAGCCTACCTCAAGCATGCCCTAGAACTGAGTGCTCCGCTTCGCCTGTCTGGCGATGCGCTGAAGTCCCCCGTAGAGTCCCTGGATCGGGATGCCTACGAGCAGCGACTCAAGGAAGCTACCGAGGAAGCCAAGCGGTACCAGGAGTTGTCCGACAACGCCACACGCGAAGCAGCGGTGGCCTACGCTGCCGTCAACACCTACGGCAGGAAGCTCGACGACCTCATCGAAGGGCTGGAGGCACTGTCGCTGGGCATCATCTACCGTGACTGGTTGGGTTTCTCGAACGAGGGTCGCGACCTGCTCAAGGCGTCGTTGCTTCCAGGGCAGACCACCGAAAGCGTGCTCCGAGAGATGTTCACCAATGAATCTACCGTGGCCGAGGTGGTGGACTACATCCTCACCAAGGGCATCCAGCAGCTTCCCGGCGTCAGCATCGGGAACTTGGCTAGGTCGGTGGAACAGGCACGTTCCCAGCGTCCGTTGACTGCATCGGCAGACCGTAGTGGGGTGTTCTTGGAGACCCCGGCTCTGGGACACCGAGAAACATCCACATCACGGCATCCCATTGGGGAGGGAAAGTCACGCCGAGGACGCATCCTGAACTAGCGGACACTAGTAGACACCGGCTCGGCATCCTCTCCCGTGTCGAGCTTGTCTCTGAAGAGTGCTTCCAACTCGATGCCCTCTACCACGCTGACGGGAGGTGGTGATGCGGCCATGGGAGTGCGCCCGCCGTTGACAGTGACCATGCCGGGTAACGTAGCAGAGTAGTTAGCCCCAGCCATGATGCTCCCTGCGATGGCAATAGAGACGATCAGGGTACCCACGGACCCAATGACGCCCACCGAAACCCGTGTCCCTACGTTGATCAGCTTGTCGAGCGCATCGTTGAATGACTGTGTCTGGTTGTTGAGCGCACGTTCCAGGCGTTCGGTGGCCTCCATCTGCACCATACGGAACTCTTTGGCCTGTTCCACCACCGCGTTCTCCACCCTCAACGAATCAGCACGTACTCTGTCGAACTCCCGAGAGATCCACTGTTGTTGTTCTTGCGACATCATGTCATCTTCCTCGGGATCATCAGGTGTTTCGTCCACCGTCAAACCTGAACCAACTTCAAAGGCGCTCTCGGGTGAACCGGCATCCGCAGGATCTACCATGGTCTCTTCTCCCGTATCATCGTCACGCTTCACCATGATGCTATCTCCTGTCGGTATGCCCTGTCACCCCTGCTAGAACGGTGTTCCTGTGCTGATCAACGCGCCTTGTGCGCTTTGCTTGGTTCTCCCACGGTATCAGAAGTCGTCGTCGTCATCCTCTACGTCATCGTCGGGGACCTCTGGTTCCCGCTAATCTCCAGAGGGGTCGCGGCGACCCCCTTCACGGTCAGCCTCAACCTTCCGTGCCACGTCGAGAAGGGTCTTGGCCTTCCCGGTGAAGCCCCACGTTGTCAGTGTCGAGAAGATCACAGCCGCAGGATGCGGACCTCGGGTGTCTACATCCCATGAGAGGCCAGTGGAATCTCCCCCATAGACATCAATGGTGCTATTCACGGCGCTTTCAGCCACCATCTGGATTTCTTCGGGAGTGAGAAGCCGCGAAGTCACCTTGGTTCGCTGGATGGTCTGGATCATCTCCTCTTCCCCAGATGGGTAGCTCCTGGGGTTGAGATCCTTGGGTTGTAGGTCGAAGCTGAGGTACCGAACGCGATCCTCTCGCAGCGCATGGTACAGACTTTGTCTCTCAGGCATGATTCGCACTGTACTGATGGAGGACTTGTCTGGTTGCCACGCCAGCGTGTACCGTTGGGCTACGTCCTGCATCTGCTCGAAAAAGACCCCCACCAAGGATCCCCTCACCGCTGAGGTCGCTTGGTCAGGGCATCTGTCTTAGGCCGCCGGTCATACGAGCTACGGCCTTGAAGGTCTGTGTGTACCAGCGCACCGTTGAACACATAGATGGTGCGATCATTCAGAGGTACACCCTGTTCCACTTCATCCCGAGACCACAACAGGATTGCCGTACCACTCCCATAGGTAGGACCGAAGAACTGCTCCACGAGAAACGAAGTCCCCTCTGCGCTGTCGCTGCTCAAGTTCAGTTCGGGGTTGCTGCCTACGCGAGAAATCACGCTTCCCCACAAGTGGTCCTTCCAGAGTTGCACCGCGATGGACAGCGCGTCGAGCCCAACCGCCTCATAGATCTCCGGATCTGGCTTTGTTACGTCTGGTTCGTAGAAAAAGACCTTAGAGAAGATGGTCTTTGGGTCAGGAGACCCACGGAACTGCTGTCTGGATCCCTTTGTTGACATGAAAGTAGCTCGGCTGCGTGCTTGTGCTTCGACCCACCCTCGGAAGTCTTCCACAGGGGATGGTGCGGAGACCGGTGTGAATAGCAACACCTCATCTGCACTTTTCAGCCCTCCGGTAGTATCTTTGATGATGTTACTTGAAGTATTGGTGCTGCCACCGCCCAAGACAGAGTAAACCTGTGAGTAGAAGTGGTTGGCTCGTGTTGCCTTTACCACGCAGATACCCGACGCAGGTCGAATGAAAAGCGTCTGGTAGATGGGAGACTCCATGGGTCCCACATTCCGGAGGGTGAAGAAGCCGAAGGCAGTACCTCGCCCTCCTATACCGGCTTCGGCCAACCCCGGGCTCCGGTAGTAGACCTTCATGTACCCCAAGGTCTCCCGATCCCGATCTCTTTGGGCCAATGCCGTTCCCAAGGCATCGTGCTCGTAGCGGCTGGGTGCCACATGTACCAGACGAAGGTTGTCGGAAAGGCTGATCGAGTCTGCCTCTCGCTCGATCATCTCGGCCACTTCCTCACGGCGGGCTTGGAGTGTCGTTGCCGCGTCCTGGCTGATTTTACCCACGATGTCCTCTTTAGGCGTGAGTACCGCGTAGGTGGTTCCAGGCTTCCACATGACCCCCGTCAAGGGCTCAAACAGCACGTTGGACTCTCGCACCGCATCCACGAACATTCTCGGGTGCATGTCATCCATGCGGAGAAGACGGGATTCCTCCAACTCGCACGTGCGCTCCAAGTTTGCCATCGCAGGGCTGTTGGGGTTGCGAGACAGCATCGCACGCCACTGTTCCCTGGCGCGTGACAGAGCCTTCAGGCGCGGCCACACCTTCTCGTACTCACGACGCTTGCGCTGCTTAGCCAGCAAGCTCGCCATAGCCTCGCGCGCGATTTTTTGTAGGTCGGGCCGATCGGCCAACAACACGTCGATGAGGATCTCTTCCGACGACTGGATTTCTGTGTCGTCGCTGGATTGGATACCGTCTTGGTAAAGGGTCTGCTGCCACGACTGCTTTCCAAACGTCATGGAGAGCTTGCGAGCATCAGCAGACCCAGCCAGCTTCCAGTAATAGACCTCGACGCTTCCTGTCTCGTTGCCCTGTCGCACGGCTCGACCGTTGCGCTGGTGAAGCGAAGCGGGCTCCCAGGCGAAGTTTCCGTGGTGGAGGGTCTTGGTGAACCGCTGCAAGTTCACACCCTCACCCATGGCTGCGGTGGTTCCCAGTACGACGTCCAGGTCAGGCTCCATACCCTGGATGATGACGTTGCCTGCACCATCCTTGACCTCTGCTCGTCCCGTGATGCGAAGAGACGTCTGCCGCTTCTCGTCCGGAGAGATCTTGCCCGCAATCACCCCAATGCGCTTCGGGTCGATGCCCCCCTGCTGGATCAGGCACTCCCGGTAGTGATCGAGCGCCTTGAGATTGTCGACGAAGATGAGGTGCTTGGCCACACCCTCCGTGCGCAGGTCCTCACGCCGCCACGTGGGCTGACTGACGATGGCTCGGGTGACGGCTTCCATCTTCGCGGGCCACCGCTTCGAGCGACGGAACTTGTCTTCGATGGTGGGAGCACCGACCAGTAGCAGGTTGAGGAAGCGACAGAGGTGGTAGTTGGTCTTGTCCACCAGACTACGCACCCCACGAATACCCAGGAGGATCTGCTTGGCGTTTCGCTTCTTGGCGGTTCGTGCCAGCTTGTCCAGAGCCTTTGTGTCGAACTTTGGCTCGAACACTTGTCGTTTCGTGAGCAGCCTCAAGGCACTACTCGCGGTAGACACATAGTTTGCCATTTCTGCTGCTTCTTCTTCATTGGCTCCGGAAGCCATCATGTCTACTACGACATGGAAACCGTCCGAAGTACTAGGCAGCCAAGCCTTGGAGAACCTATCGACGTCCATCTGTTCCTTACCCGAATCCACCCCACGCACGGCATCAGTACTAAGGTTCCGCAGCTTATACATGGCGCGGTACAGCAGGGACAGAGCGAGGTTCTGGACGGTGGCTTCACGGAGATCGGGCAGATCAAACAGCACGCTCTCTTCAACCCGAATCTCTACATCGACTTTCTTGCGGGGCGATCCTTCCTCATCTTCAAGCTCATCGTCGTCCTCGTCTTCGTCCTCGTCTTCGTCCTCGTCCTCGACGTCCTCATCATCGTCGAACGTATCGACCATGGAGAACTTGGGGCGCACGGTGCGTCGGGATTTCGCCCCCTTGGACTGCTCTTTGACGTAGGTATCCACGTAGCGTTGAAGGTCCTGCTCATGGATGCCCAGCAGCGGTACGATCCACCCGATGATCCACATCAAGCCATTGAACACACTTTGCATGGACTCTGAGGCAAACGCAGCCACGCCTTGCAGCTTGTAGATTTCTCGGTAGACCGCGAGGACCCGACGAACCATCTCCACCTGACTGAGACGCACATCGTTCGTCAGGAGCATGGGATCCATCGAGATCTTCTCCATGATGTCCTGCAACACGATGACGTTGGTCGGGGCTCCAAGTCCGAAGGGGTCGAGGATGTAGCCATTGTTGTTGGCGACCTCCAACGCATCCACCATCATCTGATTCCGCTCTTCCACTGTGAGGATCTTGCCTGTCTTGAGGTTGATGGGTGTGTTGGCCACGAGAATAGAGCGGAAGGTCTCGAAGATCTCCTTGGTGATTGGCGAAGGCTTGACCACCGTGACGTCGTCGGGCATCTTGATCCCTTCGGGGAACTTCTCACGGTACTCAGCCAAACGACCTGACGCCTCGTAGTAGGCTCGAAGGTCCGACTCCGTCTTGCGTTCCTCGATGCGAGACAGGATGTTGCGCAGCGACTTGAGGGCATCCTCGCTGAACCCGACCACCTTGAACGTATCGCCCGCCACCTTGCCACCTGTGGCAAGAGAGGTGCCTTGTCCGATCTCGACGAACTTCTGGAAGAACTCATCTGGACCGTCTATACCGTAACGCTTCCACAGACCCAGGGTACACAGGCTGACGAGGTTGTAGACCTCCATGGGGCTGTTCTTGAGCGGGGTCGCTGTCAGCAGATCCACACCCGTACCCCCGTTGGCTCGCATCAGGAGTTGCGTCTTGAGCCACATGTCGTAGGCACGGCTGGATCCCTGGGCTTGCCCCAGCAACTCGATCTTGCGACCCATGAGTGCCTGATACGAAGGAAAGAACAGAGTCTTGAAGTTGTGGGCCTCGTCGACTCCCAGGGAGTCCACGCCCAAGTCTTCCCAGATGACGATGCCGGGCTTGGGACCCTTGCTCACGCCTTCGCCCACCTCGTCTTCGAGGTAGCGAATCAGGTCCTTCTTGGTGACACGGGTATCTTCAGGCTCAGTGAATCCCGCATCCTTCGCAGCTTGTAGCAAGTCCGTGTAAGCCCACTTCGGAGACCACTGTTCCTCTTTACGTGAGGGTCGGTCGGGTCGCTTCTCCAAAAAGGCTTCCAGCTTGTCTCTGGCTTTCGCCTCGTCGGATTCCTTGGAATCGATCTTCTTGAGGGCATCTTTCAGGTTTGCGATCTCCTGCTCGATGACCTCGGCCATCTTCTGTCTGGAGATTAGCACTCTTGAGAGTTCAGCCAGCTTAGCTTTCCGATCTTCAGGGGGGATCGGACCGTCATACGTCTCCCCTTCAAGACTCTCGATCTGATCTTGGATCTCTTTGATGTTCGACTTGACCTGTTCCAGGCTTTGGGAGGCGGCGTCCAGGTTAGCGACAATCAGGTCCCGGTTGGTGCTCTTGCTTCTCGGGGAACCTCGGAGCAACCACTCAGAGTCGAGCAGCACCTCGGCTACACCTTGAACCGATACCTCCACGTCGAGACCGAAGTTGGAGTAGGGGCAGACAGTCACGTCGAACATGCGGGCTTGGACCATCTTCCACTGATTCTCGCGCCCAGTGCGCCCCAGCGAAACCCACTTACCTGTCTTCTCGTCTCGGTTGTAGCCGATGACCTGTACGCGGTAGTCTGGGAAAAACTTGGTTACCTCGTCCATCCAGTTGAGTGCTACCGGGTTGGGTACCACGAGCAACGGGTTGCGAATCAGACCCTTTTGCTTACGCATAGCGATGATGATCAACTCGGTGAAGGTCTTTCCGAGACCCACATCAAACGACAAGATGCCGCTGCCTTGATCCACCAGTCGGCGCGCACCTGAGTTCTGGTAGGGTCTGGGGGTGGCCGTCTGCGCCATACGAGCCAGACGAATCTGTGTGTCTGGGAAGTCCTTTCGCACGAACCCGTTGTAGATCTTGTTGTACTGGGTGGCGTAGGTCTCAAGGTGTTGTGGACTCGACAGGATCCACGAACGGAAGGCTTCTTCAAACACCTTTTGCATGGTTATACGATCGTCTGGGGTCAGACGACCATCCGAACCAGACACGCGAATACCCTTGCCCTCTTCTTCCTCGCCCCGGATCATACTTTCCAGGTCACCCTCTTTACCGCTCAGAGAGATGCTTGAAGTCGTACCCATCAACGCTTCCATGATCTGCTTGATGTAGATGCCCTTGAAGGGGTTTTTCTCGATGTCGGAAGCCGTACCAATAAGGTTGGGGGCCTTGTCCACCCCCGACAAGTAGCCCAGCAAAAACATGAGCCTCCCACCGATATGCTCCTGTTGGGCCACAAAGTCTGAACCAGCCCTACCCCATCCATCTTTGCCTGCGAACTTGATTCCGCCTCGTACACGCATGGCGGGGGATGGCATCGGCGGCATGCCCGAAGGACCATAGATGATGGCATAGGCGAAGCCCTTGCGGATACCGGGATCCCCTTCCTTGAACGACTCCACCTCGCGGGACTCGGCCTTGACGATCTGGAAGCTCTTGTCCACGAAGTTGGGCCAACGCGATCTAGCTACCTGCAACCCATCGTAGATCCAGTGGCGGGCGAAGTCCGTGATCATCTCCGTGGTACAGAACCCACTCCGGATGTCGAAGGGAATCTGATCCGCAGGCGTAGGCTGGTAGGTCTCCATGAGCAGGTTGCCCTGCCACACCAGCTTCTCACGCACGCTGTCAGAGACCTCCGTGTTGGTCGTGTCCAAAGCCCTCTCGACGAGTGCCTTGCGCTCGGCCACCTCACCCTGGGTGTACTCTTGCTTGCGGTAGAAGACGGGTCCGACAGGGTTGGGGTCGTAACAGTAGTCGCTGTTCTCGACGACCGCAGACAAAGCATGCTGCTCGTTGAAGCCGTGCCGGTTGAGATCGAGGATTGAGCAACTACCGAACAGTCGAGAGTAGAACTCGATGACCACAAGCGGATCCTTGACGTCTCCACTTCGCATCAAATCCTTGGCGGCCACCGTTCGCTCAGCATCATCGTCGCCTCGGGTAAGCACCTCTGAGAGTGTTCCATCCCGAAGGACCAACTGCTGAAGGTAGTCCAGGCTGCCGGTCTTCTTGGTCACGTCCTTCGGAAGATCGTGAGGGTTGCCTACCGTCTTGACAAAGTGCTCAATGTCGAGCTTGAGTTCCAGCCGTCCTAGCATGGCCCGGTTGATGTCGGACTGGAGCAGGGACAGGTAGTTTCGCCCTCGCACATCGAGACCAGACGCCCAGTCGGCAATCGTACCCCCTACACGAGATCCAAAGGACTGCACAACCTCCGTATGGCTCTTGGGTGCCTTGCGCTCGGTAAACGCCTCGTCGATGAGACGCTTCTCCGCTGCGACCTCCAGCCTCTCCCTGGAAATAGAACTGGGGTAGACCACACCCTTGCTGATGAAGCGATCCATCTCGGGCGTCAACGAGTGGCGCTGAACCCCATCCATCAGAGCTTCAGCCTCCGTAGATCCCTTGCCGATGGAGACGTGGTAGCTCTCACGACCTCGCCGGGTGACACGCACCCAATCCCCACAGACGTTGCTGGGAAACTTCTCGAAGTAGTTACCCTGGCGAAGAGCGTTGGCCACTTCGTCTTGGTTGGGCGTGCGAATACCCTTGGGCGGCTTGACCCACACCGACAGAGCGAGGTTGAGCTTGGCCGACGGAAAGATGTCCGAAGGAAGCGCCATCGCTGTGTGTAGGAACATCTTGGAGGCAAGCATCTCTCGAAGCTGCTGCGTCTCGGACTTGGCCTTGTCCTTTCTCGGCTCGGGTGTAGCCCATCCTCCAATCTCGGGATCTGGAGCCTTGCCGATGGTGCTCAAGGGAGCCAGCATGACGAGCACACCACCCGGGTTGAGCATCGAGACACAGCGCGCGGTGAAATAGGCGTAGGCCCTCGACCACCCCTTGAACAACGGATCCTTGTTGCGTTCGGGCTTGGATCGGACGGGGTAGGGTGGGTTGGCGATGATGAGATCGTAGGTACGCTCTTGCTTGGTCGCGGCGAACGCGAAGTCCTCGAAGGTACGACCCGCGTAGACCATCGAGCCGTCCAACTGATCGTACAGCGACTTGAGGATGCGTGCCGACAGGGGATCTCGCTCGACCATGTCCCACTGAAGACCCTTGTACCGGAGATGGGGCATCCCCTCGACGAATCGCCCCACACCAGCAGACGGCTCCAAGGCCACTTGAGGTAGCGGTGAGCCCATCGTGTCGAGGATCTCATCGACCAGAGACCACGTCACCTGCACCGCGTTCATCGGGGTGTAGTATTGGTTGTCCGCTTCAGCGAAAACAGACGTCTTCGCCATGCTGATCGCACCATCCCGCATGCTGCGGTACTCTCGAATGGCGTCCAGCATGCTACGGTCAAACGCCTCGGGGTCCAGCGGGAGACCTGCGATACGCTTGATGCCCTGCTGACCACCGACCAGACCACCCCACCCGCTGAACGAGCGAAGGATCTTCGCCTCTTCCTCGGATGCCAGACGGTGATCCTGCTCTACCCGACGCAACACCCGCAGCGCGTTGGCGTTGGACATCAGACGTTGGGTGGTGTTCCACTGATGGTAGGGCTGAGAGGGGACCGGGATGGACTCGGGAAGGAACTCCACCTCGGTACAAGACAGACCAGCCAACTGATAGTCGAAGAACTCGATGGCTTCGTGGGGGTGCTTTGCCAAGTAGTCCAGAAAGCGCACCCAAGGCACGCCCGGCGCGGCGTAAGCGTTGTAGCGACGCCTTGCCCAGTCGATGTACTCGTTCAGGAGATCAGATCCCTCAGTAGCCGCCATTGTTCTGACTCCTATGATCAGTGCGAAGGCCCTAGCACGGAACCAAGAATCGGGCAAACCCAGACACGACAGACCCCCGGGACCCTATAATAGAGATCTCCGGGGGTTCTTCTGGCTGTCTTACGACGTCGGCTACTGCGGTAGCGTCTCAGGCACCGTGATGGTTGTGCTGGGGTCTTCGCCCCATGCCAAGACGGTCTCCAACACGGAGCCCAGCGAAGCCAGAATCGACTTGAGCCACGTCCGCAAGGTGTCGTCGATCTTGTCGCCGTAGGTGTCGAGCACGTTGTTGGTCACAGACAGCCCCAGATCGATGAACCCTTGGGCGAGCACACTGACCGTGAAGCCCTCCGGTTGGGACTCGGGCGCTTCACCCCAGCACACAGCAGGCTCCACCTCGAAGGACGGAAGGTAGCCCACCGGCTTGCCTTCGATGAGGTAGCCTTCCACCGCACGAGCACCGGTATCGAGCACGCCTCCCACGTAAACGGCCACCACACACCCGTCTACACGACCCTGCTTGGCCTGTTCCATGGCCGCCAGGGCGGTGATGTTGCTTCCCAGCGACAGAGCACTGACGATGAGCGGCGCGTAGTCCTG
>Ga0180431_10009950_pt1 | contig 10651 bp, 9 predicted proteins | sample SS_ome_11_FD_132459 | JGI IMG/M metagenome (GOLD analysis project Ga0180431, IMG submission 132459) | Hypersaline lake sediment archaeal communities from the Salton Sea, California, USA - SS_1_MS_1 metaG | ecosystem: Environmental > Aquatic > Non-marine Saline and Alkaline > Hypersaline >... | reverse complement strand
TGATGTTCCCCTTCCTGGTCGCGGCGGTGCTCGCGCTCTGGCAGATCAACTCGGCGACGTGCGGGCGCTTCGCTCTCGCCACCGCGCTGATCGTGCTGATGGTGCCCACCTACTCGGTGATGGCCACCCAGATCCGTCCCGATCCCATCGCCTGCGCGTTGTTCGTCGGCGCGCTGGCGGTGCACACCCTGCGGCGTCCGGATCGGCGTTGGCGCGGCTTCCTGAGCGGGCTTCTGTTCGCGGCGGCGTGCTGGACGACGCTGAAGGTGGCCTATTACGGGCTGGTCTTTCCGGTCGCCCTGCTGGTGGACCTGGTCCATAACCGCCGCACCCGGTCGGGGTATCTGCTCTCGCATCCCGGGGCGTTTCTCGCCGGCGGGGTGGTGTTCGCGCTGCCCGTCGCCGTCTATCTGACCTGGACCGACTCCTGGGGAGCCTGGTTCGAGTGGTGCATCCGCTGGTCGTTCGTGCACCAGTGGCACTATCCCGGCTTTCCCTGGCTGAGGAACTTCACCCCGCTCTTCGCCCAGTCGTTCTGGCTGTTTCCCCTGGCGGTGGGCGGCCTCGTCGGCTCGGTTCGCAACCTGGCCCGATCGCAGCGAGCCTCCACGCATCCGGATCTGCTGCTCATCGGCAGTCTCGCCACCACCCTGGCCTCGTTCGCCTGGCAGTCGGCGGCCTATCTCTACAGCCTGATCCCGTTTACGGTGATCCTCAGCATCTTCGCGGGGCGGGGAGTGGTGATGGCGATGCGGTTGTTCCGCGCGGCGAGCGGCAAGGCCGCGGGCGCCGGAATGTTCGCCGCCGTGCTGCTCGGGGCGCTGCTCGTCGTCGAGCTCCAGCGTGCCGACGTCGCCTTGCGCAAGCTCTTGCTTACGGACAATACCGCGCAGCACGCGCTGCTCACCCGGGTCCATGAGCTCACCCGGCCGGAGGAGCCGGTCTTCCACATCGCGGGCGGTCAGATCACCCGCCCGTCGGTACATTTCTTCTATTTCTTCGAAGCGGTCGTCCGCCAGCTGAAGCACGACGTCTTCGCGACCGAGGTGCCGCGGGCGATGCTGGAGAAAGGTTGCGTGGCCTACATGCCGACCGATCGCTTCGGGAGGCTGCCCGAGCCGTTGCGGCGTTTCCTGCTGATGAACTTTCAGCCCTACGACCGGGAGCTCTGGTTCTGGGGGCGGCGATATCGGGTGCCGCCGGCGGGAGAGCTGGCGGGGGATTTCTTTGCGGTGCGCGACGGCCGCTACTTCGTCTGGCCGCTTGAAGCGCTCGGGCGGGGCCAGGAGCTGACCCTCGACGGCCGGCCCCTGGAGGCGCCGATCGTCGCGCTGGCGGCGGGGCCACATCACTTGGCCTACCGCGGGGAGGCGGAGGAGTTCTTCATTCTCTGGCTGCCGCGAAACGGCCAGCCCTTTGAGCCGCGGCCCCAGCTCCAGCCGTCGATCGACGGTCAGTTTCCCTGATAACCGCCCCGGGGCAAACGACGCTGACGGTGAGGCGTACCGTCAGCCGGGCCACTCCGCGTATAATGCAGGCAGCGGAAGGCGACGCCGGCCGCGATTTCGTACTCAGCGTGATCGACTCATGGACTGGACCCCTGTCATCGGGCGTCATCGCCCCCTGCAACAGGATGCCCTGCGCATCCTCACCGTCGTGCATCAGCTCGGCCAGCGTTCGCGCGCCGCCGGCATCCACTCCTCGGTCGAGACCGAGGCTCATCTGCAAAGCCTCGACCACCTGGTCCGCGAGCCGGTGGACCTGGCTTACGTGGTGATGGACCAGTTCTCCCAGCAACGCGAGCTGCGCGGTCGCCGGGCGGGTCTGGCGCGCAAAGTCCGCGCCCTCCTGACCCAGGAGGATCCGCGGCCGGCCCGCAGCTCACGGCGGGACCGGGGCCTGCGCCGCGGCCGGCTGGAGCCGTTTGACCCCGGTGCCTGGGAGCGGTGGGACGACATCCTGGCCTTTCTCGGCTGCCGCGGCCTGCTGCGGGTGCAGGCCCTGCCGGAGCAGCCGCGTGAGCTCGGGTATCTGCTCACCGCCGAGGGCGCGGCGCTTCTGGAGGAGAAGATCTACCCGGACAATCCCACCGCGTCGCTCTACGTCGAGCGCTGCCGGCTGCTGCGCGAGACCGTGTTCCGCCAACGCGAGTCGCATCTCGGGGGTGCGGCGCTTCACGGCTACCTCCGCGACGTCGGTCAGCGGATCGAGAGCTACCGGCGCGACGAGCAGATCTCGATCGAAGAGGACCTCCTGAACCATCTCTTTCAAGCTACCTTCGGCGAGCCCCTATGATCACCATCGACCACCTGTACTCCGCCCTGCGTCCTTCGCTCCGCGGCATCTCGGCCGGCTACTTCCGCTCCACCCTGCGCGGCCTGGAGCCCACCCTGGAGATGACGCCCCGCAAGCGCACGCAGCTGATGCTCACCCAGCTGCGATTCCGCGGAGAAAAGAGCGGTGACTTCCGTTTCCAGCCCGGAGTGAACGTGCTGCGCGCCGGCAACGACAAGGGCAAATCGTCGCTGCTCAAGCTCATCCACTTCTGCCTCACCGGCAAGAACGATCTCAAAAAGGACGTCGACAGCTGGATCTCCCAGGTCGAGCTCTCCTTCGAGCTCGACGGCGTGGCCCACGCCATCACGGTCGACAAAAAGGGCCGGCCGCGCGGCCGCCTGGTGCGGGGCACCTTCGAGGATCTGGCGAGCGCCGAGCCGCTGGTCGAGTTCCGCAACGGCAAGCAGATGCAGGACCGGCTCGAGGCCTTCTTCAACGACGCCTTCGGCCTGCGGCCGCTGATGGGGACGCAGAAGGACTCGCGCAAAGGTAGCGACGCGCTGCTCGACGCGCCGACCTCCTACCGCGCTTACTTCCGCGGCATGTACATCAATCAGGACCTCGGCTACACGGGCCTTCTCACCGACGGCCTGCCCTACGGCAATCTGTTCATGAAAGTCCTGGGGATGCTGCTGGGAATCGGCGGCATCGACGCCTTCTTCGCGGTGGAGGCGCGCCTGGCCCACCTCGAGAACGAATTGGGCAAGGAGGAGCGCTACCACCGCCGGGTCGAGGAATCGCTCGGCCTGCGCGACCCGGCGACGCTGGCCGAGGAGATGGGCAAGCTCGAGCGCTACATCGACGAGCTCAAGGTGGAGCGTACCGGGCTCATGGTACGCGCGACCTCCGACGACGCTGATCGCCGGCTGAACGAGCTCACCGAGCAGCTGGTTTCCCTCGACGACGCCCGGCTCGAGCTCGCGCACAGCCTGCGCGAGGCCGAGGTCGAGCTGCGCACGGCCGAGCGCTCGGTGAGCGAGCTCGAAGCGGCGCTGAGCAGCCATCGGGCCTTGTCTGCGATCCAGCCCGATCGCTGTCCGGTATGCGAGGTGGCGATCGCCGAGCGCCGGCGTTTTCCCCGCACACCCGCCGGGGAGTGCCTCCTCTGCCACGAGGAGATGCCGGAGGGCCACGGCGAGGAGTTCGTCGCCATCGCCGAAGAGCGCCTGCAGCAGGCCAAGGCCTCGCTCGCCACCCAGCGGCGCGCGGTCGAAGCGCGGCGGGCCGAGATCGACGAGGTCGAGGTGCGATCCCGGCAGCTCATGCAGCAGAAGCGCCATCTCCAGGCCCAGCTGCGTTCGGCGCACCAGGGAACCATCGAGCTCGACCGGGAGATCGAGCTCGAAACGCGTTACCTCGGACGCCTCGAAGCGGAGCGCGAGAGCGCGACGCGCATGGTCTCGGAGGACGGCAGCTCGAACATCAAGAAGCTGCTCAAGCGCAAGAAGGTCCTCGACGCGGTCCTGCGTCACCTCCGTACCCTCGACGCCGCCGCCAACGAGCGCCGCAAGCGGGAATTCTCCAAGCGGGTGCAGGAGTACTGCACCACGATCGGCTTCCCCGGGCTCGAAGAGGTGTCGCTCGACGCGCAGCTCAAGCCCCGGATCTACCAGAACGGCAAGCTCTACACCTTCGAGGAGCTCAGCCCCGGCGAGAAGGTGCGCTTCGTGCTCGCTTTTTACCTGGCGCTGGCCATCGCCACCGGAGAGGATCTCGAGTACGGCGTCCACCCCGGCCTGCTGCTGATCGACTCCCCCGGCAAGGAGGAGATGGTGCACAAGGACTTCGAGGCGGTGGTCGAGCTGCTGAGCATCATCGAAGACAAGCACGCCTCGACGATTCAGGCCATCGTCGCGACCACGATCCCGGCGATCCGCCGGGCCACCGGGGCGAAGAAGCAGGTCTTCATCAAAAACGACGACGAGCCGCTTTTCGGGTAGCTCGCTGCGTTCGCCAAACGTGGCTGGCCTGGGAGATCTTCAGGCCGGCGGACGCTATGCATGTTCCTCATACAAGAGTCAATGCGGCAGAGATGTCTTCCGCAATCATGCGCCGTTTGCTCTTCTCGATGAAGAAGCTGGGGCCTGCCTGGAGGTAGGAGGGAAACGTTCTCTTCCCTCGGAAGAAGTATTTCTGCCCGCGAATCTTGTACGTGGAGCCGGCTCTTGGTTCTATGAAAACTCACGCCGGAAGTGCGGCTCGATCTCGCGACGGCTGCGGTTGCGCTGGAGAGCGTTGGCCACCCGATCACAGATCCTTGGGTCGTCGCGGTAGATTGCCAGGGCGGTGATGGCATCCGAAGCCTCCCACGGCTCCCCTCCGGCGACCAGCCCGAGGAGGAAATCGAGGGCCGACTCTCGGCGCGAGGTGACCAGAGCCAGCAGGATCGTCTGCCCGCGTTGCCGATCGCAGCAACGCTCCCATTGTTCCCGCAGAATCGGCACCGCCGCTTCCAGGCGTGACTCCCCGAGGGCCAGAACCGCCGCCTCGGCGACCGTCGAATCGCCGCCGCCAAGAAGGCCGGAGAGCGGATCATCGTCGCCGAGAAATTCCCCGACGAAGTCGAGGGATCGTTCCGGCACGAGCTCGAGCAGACCCACGAAACACTCGGTGAGGACTTCGGGCTCGTCATCGCCGGCCAGGACCTTGAAGCGCAGGAGCGTTTCCGCCTCGGCACCGCCCGCGGCCGCGATCCCCCGGGCTGCCGCCAGCCGAGCCGACGAACCGGAATCGATGAGCAGCGGCACCAGCTCGAGAACGGCGTCACGGTAGCCCGAGTTGGCCAGGCCGATCGCACAGTGGGCCCGCAGCTCGACGGCGGCATCGACGGGGGGGCCAAAGGACGGCTCCATCTGGACGTGGCGGATCCCCCGCCGAAAGAGGTCGACGGCCGGCTGCTCGAGCTCGACGAGGGCGGCGGCGATGGCGACCTTGGCGAGACAGCCCTTGTCGGTCTTCACGGGCTGCTCCAGGAAGCGGTCGAACGCCGCCACGAGATCGGGACTGAGATCGCTCAGGCCCAACTCGGCCACGAGCTTCGCGGCCTTCGCCGCGACAACGTGGTGACGGCTCGCCAGGGCCTTGCGAAGCTCGCGGCCGGTCGCAGGCGAGTGGGGCTCGTGGCGCAGCTGCGACAGCTGGTCAAGGCGTTCCTCCAGGGTCGGCCGGCGTCTTCGGGAGCTCATATGTGCGGACTCCTGGTTTGAATCGGCGAGCCAGCTACCGGGCAGCCAGCGCGGTTCCGCCGAATTCTACCTTCCAATCCCCGGCAACCCAGGGTGCGTTCAGACGCTGGGACGAGTCGGCGACGAGATCGTTTGTCTGCAGTTGGTCTAGGCCATGCCCAAGGTGAAGGTAACATAGTTCTCCACGGCTGCAATTGCCTGGGGCGAGACGGAGCCCATCTTCTTTTGAAGACGTGTCTTGTCGACGACGCGCAATTGGTGGCATATCGCGACGGAATCGGTTGGCAGACCGCCTTCACCCTTGGCCAGTTTCACACATGACGGCAAGGCTGCACGGCGCAGGTTGGTGGTCACTGGGATGACCAAGCTCGTTCTGGTGAACTGGTTGACCGCATCGTTTTGAAAAACGAGCACGGGCCGCCGGCCGGCTTGTTCGGATCCGCGGGCAGGATCGAGGTTTGCCCACCAGAGCTCCCCACGTTGCGCCGTCATCGGGTATCCTCTGTGGCCAGTAGCTCAGCGTATTCTGCCATCCCCTCCTCGGCCATTTGGCGATCTTCCTCGGAAAATTCGGCATAAAGAGCCGCTGCCTGCGATACGTTCCAGGATTCCGCAACCTGTCGCCTTGCCCGATATCTTAAGAACGCCAGGAATTCGGAGACTTGCCGGAGCTCAGCTTCCGTGAGACTGTCCAGGGCATTTACCACTTGTTCTCTGACGGTCATCTCTCAACTCCAAGTTGCCTGCGTGAGGTATCGAGGACAACGCGCTTCACGATGCTTCGGTGCTCCGTTGCAAACGTGCTCGTCGCACGTCATCGACCACCGCGCTCGATCCGACGCGGATAGAGCCACGGCGCTCCAGGAAACCGCGCCGCGCGACGGTGACCCGCGCGGCGCCGTCGATCACCTCCCACCGCAGGACGTCGCGAGGTCCGATGCCCAGCTTGTGCCGGATCTCTTTGGGCACCGTGATCTGGTACTTGGCGGTGATGGTCGACTGGATCATCGGCACCTCCTTCCGGAAGTGTAAAGAGGACGGACAATGAGGTCAAGGGTTCGCATGGCGTGCGGTCCAAACATCAGCACCGGAAATCAGAATCTGCTCGTTGCAGCCGAGAGCTTCTCCGTTATCCACAGATTGATCAAAGTCTCTGCCGAGACGCCCGGAATGGCTTGGGGGCAGCTCTCGGTGACCACCCTGGCCGTTCGGTCGTCGGTTGGGTACAGTGGTTCGAGCCGGCAGCGCGGTGGCGGCTGGTGGTGCGAAATCTGTTCGACGCCGAGTACTACCATCCCGAGGTCCGGCGGACCGAGCGGGAGTACGGCGCCCGGTCTGCCCATAGATTCCACCCTGTACCCGCCGCGGCCGGCCACGTCCCGCAGGAACAGCCCTGAGGATGCTGGAGGAAGAGCGGACCACGCCCACGTGCCCGCAGCACCTCTCCGGTTTTCGGCTCCGCCGCGTAGCGCGGCGAAGCCTGTACGCGCGGCCCGGACCCACCAGGCGTCGAGGCGTCGAGCACCGACATGATCAGGTCCTCGGGTCGGAAGGTCGGCGTGAGCCGCAGGGGTCAAGCTCGCTGCGCATCGTCGAATAGCTCGCAAAGAGCCTCGAACACGGCGTTGATCGATTCGCGGCCGACGCGGGGAGTGAGGAAGGCGACGTCGATGCCCTCGTCGAGCAGAAGCGCAATGGCCTTAGTGGTGAATTGCTACCGAGCCCCCGACGATCAGCCGCTCGAGGTCGAAGAGGCGGAGGTCCGCGAGCTTGGCGTTGTCTTTCCACATCTGCAAACGCTCGCCCCGTCGACGGACCATGCTGCCGACGGTGGTCAGGTACAGTGGTGATCAACGACCTGGTCGACGATGCGCCGAGGGCGGCGGCGGAGTCTTGATCGCGCCCGGCGCCTCGACTTCTACGGTACGGATTGGGCTGGCGGGGACCGTCGCGGCTGGAGTCCACAACCGGCCGTCGGCCGTGGCTCAGGAGGCGCCTGCCGCTGCCGCGGGCCTCTGCGAGGCGACCAAAGAGCGGAAGTGGTCTAGAATGACGGACCAGAATAGGAAAAGGAGGCAGAAGCCTACTGCTCCCGAGAGAGCTTTCGGCGACGGCCTCCATCAAGAGGTCGGACGATCAACGTCCTGTTCCCGATCTTAGTTGCAGAGATGCTTCGAGTCAACTCCTACGACCAGCACGTCGCAGCTTGCCTGCTCAACTTCTGCGGGCCGAGGAGCCCCTGGCAGCGGAGACTTTGGACGGTCGGCCCGGTTCTGGGTCTCCGGGAGGCCCTCGAAGCGAGCGCCGCCGCCGCGGAAGAACACTTGAGCGACCGCGCGGCACAGGACGTTCGCTCTTCCATCATTCGCGACGCGGGCCAAGATCCGGGCGTCGGGGATGCTCCCCAGAGACGCGCTCTTCAGCAATGCCTGAGGTCAGATCTCCGGCGGTCGAGCGGAGACTACGTTCGTCTCAAGGAAATCCTCGCGAGAATCCGGACGGGCTATCTGATCAGATGGGCTCTGGCGTTGGAAGATCCCGATAGACGGCCCAAGCCGGAAAGAGCCGCAAGGGCCATCGCCTCCCATTTGTTGGATGCCGGCTTCACTTCCGAGTACCTCCACCGATGGTTTTCCTATCGGGTACACCATGGCAGCGAGCTGACTCTGGCGGAGATGGTGCACGAGTCAGCAGGTCTCGTAGCAGCCCACCCCAAAACGTTCGAAGTCATGGTTCCGGTCAAGGCGACCCCGCGATCCAAAGTCAACATGCCGCATAATTGGCATACCGCTCAGGCGACTTCGGATTGGCTACGAGACCACGGATTTTCAACCTCGGAGCTTCGCCAAGCCGGTGGCTTCTTGATGAGAATTCGTGCCCGCGACGCGTGGGGAGCCCTGGAGATAGCAAACGAGCGCCTTGAGCTGATCGCGGCTCGGGTCGCACTGGGGGCGAGGTCCGTCACGCGTGACTGCGGCCGAGCATGGATCGCTGGCCAGAAGGATCCCTTTCCGCTACATCATGTGCGTCGGGGAGTCGAGATCCGCGCACTGGAGAGAGAACACCGCCTGTACGAAGGCGCGGGTCAGAGCCGATTGGACTCGGCGCTTGAGCTCGTCGCTCCGTTGAACAGCGGCGCGCCCAGCTCCGCCGTCGCCGGAGGGTGGGCTGCCGTGGAAGCCTTGCTCTTGGGTCCTGGTGACTCGGGGGATCGAGGCGTCGCGGGCGACCGGCTGGCAGCGATCATCGCCTGTAGTTTCGTCCGCGCAGAGTGCACCAAGGTAGCGTATGCGCATCTTCAGGCTGCTGACGACGTCATCGCATCGGATCTACGCAATGAGACCTCGAATCGGCAACGGACAGAGATTCTCGAGCGTTGTGTTCGCGCAAACCAGCCGCTGGTGCTCAGGGATCCGGCTGACCGAGTCGCTCTTGCTCGCATCAAGGCGATCTTCGCCAATCCACGTGAGCGTCTGCGCGACATCGAGGGCTACCTCGCAGCGGCTCTCAGGCGCCTCTATCGGCAGCGCAACCTGGTGCTGCACTCAGGAAAAACCCATGCCGTCTGTCTCCGGGCCGCCTTGAGAACGGCAGCTCCTCTCATCGGAGCCGGGCTCGACAGATTAACTCACGCTCATTAAGAACAGCAGTATTCCCCCTAAGCCCAGGTAGCCCCAGGTCACCAGGGCGGCCAGTGCCCCGGTCATGACCCACACCTGGGCTCGTGGCAGGCCTCCGCGCAACCAGCGCTCCCAGGTGCAGGCAGCGAGGTAGACGATGAAGAAAGCCAGAAGCAGCAAGATCCGCCGGTGAGAAGTGGGCGACATATCCAATAGCGGCAGCCGGGTGGCGAGCAGCGCGAATCCGGGAGGCCCGGAGACCACGATGAAGGAGGCCACCGCGAGCCCGGCCACCAAGATCTCCTGTGGCCGACGCTTCCGGGCCCGGAGAGTAAAGACCAGCAGGGCGGCGAGCAGAGTCGCCGAGCCGGCGAAACCTCCGGAGTCCTCGTTGATGTTATGATTTCCCCAGAAATCGCCAAATCGGTTGTTGCCGAAGGCGTTCGGTGCCAACACGGGCAGCATTCGCTGGTCCGCCGAATTCAATTTTCCTGCCAGTCCAAGTTCCGGAAGCTCTTTCGGGCGAGGACGTTGTTGCGGGCCACCATTGACTTGTAGCGTGTGGTCTGGGGGAGATAGGAGGAAGCCGGCAGAAGGATCGGAGCAGCCAGAGCCAGCGATAGAATCCCCGCCAGAAACCACCCCCGGACGATAGCGAGGCGGTGAGCCGGAGCAGCTTTGAGTCGGGCGAGGGCAAAAGCCCCGAAGGTGAGGCAGACGTAGAGGATCGCCTCGGGATGGCCGCTGAGGAGACTGGCGGGAAAGCCGCCCCACCGCAGGTAGGTGCGCAGTGCGTTCTCCATCTCGGGCGGCGTTCCCACAAGCCGCGGTTTCGCTGGCACCGCGATCGACCGGAAGCGCAGGAACTCCCGGAAATCGAGCGGCAGGACGCGGAAGGTCACGTGGCGTCCGGTCAGAAGCGTTGTTTGCCAGCTCCCTCGACATCAGGGCCGCCGACGAGCCGGTCACGAAGATCTTGAGGTCCTCGCTCTCGTGGCGGGCCCGCACCCAGCGTTCCCAGCCCGGCACCCGCTGGACCTCGTCGAGAAAGACCCAGCTCCGGCCCACCGGGTACACCTCGGTCCGGTACACGCTGTAAAGGCGGTCCAGGAGCTGCGGCCCGAGACGCCGAGCCGCGACGCGGCCGTCTCAGCGACGAGCACGACGATGGTTCCGGCCGGTATTAAATCCTCGCGCCTACCGGTGATTCGTGCCATCTCACCGACGATGGAGCTCTTTGCGATAAGGCTCATCTCCTCTCCTTGAAAAGTCATCGTCTGTAAAAAGCGCTGGGAGTGACCGATCATGAACACGTTGATTACAAAAGTATGATCGTTCGACCAGTGGCCCTTGCACGCCCCCCTGTTCGTCCTTTCTGTTTCGCTGATTCGATAAACGCCATCGAGTCCGATGGGGCAATCCCATACCCCGTCGGAAATCAAAAGCTCGGCGGTGTCCTCCTGAAATCGCAGGGAGAGAGACTGCCAGTTGAAGGGGTTGGCATCCAAC
>Ga0180431_10009946_pt1 | contig 10653 bp, 7 predicted proteins | sample SS_ome_11_FD_132459 | JGI IMG/M metagenome (GOLD analysis project Ga0180431, IMG submission 132459) | Hypersaline lake sediment archaeal communities from the Salton Sea, California, USA - SS_1_MS_1 metaG | ecosystem: Environmental > Aquatic > Non-marine Saline and Alkaline > Hypersaline >... | reverse complement strand
ATGGTGCCGGGATTTTCGAACACATCTCGGTCGAATTCCTCCCAATTTTCCTTCTCGGGCTCCCAAAGCTCCGGGTGGGCCCGGATAAGCTCGGCATAGCTCTGATCAAGCAACCGGGAATGGATTATCTTAATTTATATTTTTAAATTTTGAAACCCTTTGGGCTTCGCTTTCAGCTACGACCCAACAAGTCGGGATTGCCGATCTTACAGCATCTACTGCGTCAGATGCCGTAACGCATAGTTGACTATAGCGGAACGACATCTTCTCCCGCAAAGCGGGATTTCGCTGCGCTCAACTTGCTTATCTGCGGCAACACAGCCAGAGGCGGCCAAGCCTCGACAATCGCTCAATTTAGGTTCCATTTATCTATCGGATAACAATAATGGTGTGAAATGTACCGATACAAATAAACACTATAAGCAATTGAAAATCAAGGTCAAAAATATGAATAATCCACAATTAAAATTGCCGGCGGGCATGGGGCTCGGATTGATCTTGACTAATGGCGCGAATCCGTCTATAAAAACATTTCTCTGAAGGAGGAAGAAGCAATGCCGATCTATGAATATCAGTGTAAAAGCTGTTGTCACTGTTTTGAACAACTGGTTTTGTCTCCGGCGGATCCCCCGCCCATTTGTCCGAAGTGCGCCTGCAAGGACGTGGACAAACTGATGTCCGCCGCCGCCGTGCGACCCCATGGGATTCCCACCGGTTCCGGCGGTTTCAAGGAACCGGCCTGCAGGCCTTCCGGCTGATCGACCTAGCGTTTTTCCTCGGTCCGAGGAAAAAATCCAAAGCGCACTCGGCGTTGCCGATCGCCCGTGTCAGTATGAACCGGATTCCTGAGGCACGCCCGCAGTGGACGGTTTCCAGCATATTGTGATCTCGGAAAGAAAAAGCTTGACATTGTAGTTAAAAGCCATTAAAAGGGTAATTTAATTTAAACGAAGGGTATCATGAAAAACGTTATCGCCATTAACAACCTTATTAGCCTTATTATTCTCCTCGTCGTAGATGTACTAATCTACTGCGAGGCAAAGGGTTGATAATGGCCTGATTCTACAACCAAACAAAAAAACAAAAACCGTTATCAGCCCAAAGGCCGATAACGGTTTTTTTTTGAGGAGGTGTGTTTAATGAAAAGTGATCTGGCTAAAAAAGGTATTGAACGGGCGCCTCACCGCTCTTTGTTTAAGGCAATCGGATATACGGATGATGACATCAAAAAACCGCTGATCGGCATCGCCAATTCGGCCAACGCCGTTATTCCCGGTCATATTAACCTGGACAAGATTACAGAAGCCGTTAAAGCAGGGGTTTATATGGCAGGCGGAACCCCTATCGAATTCGGCGTGATCGGGGTTTGCGACGGCATTGCCATGAATCACGAAGGGATGAAATACTCCCTTGCCAGCCGGGAACTGATCGCCGACTCCATCGAGGTTATGGCCACCGCCCATGCATTTGACGCCATGGTCATGGTGACCAATTGTGACAAGATCGTACCCGGAATGCTCATGGCGTCGGCCCGTCTCGACCTGCCAACGATTGTCATCAGCGGCGGTCCCATGCTGGCCGGAGAACATCCTGAAAAGACATCCTCCGATAAAATCGATCTGGTTACGGTTTTTGAGTCTGTGGGTGCGGTGCTTTCGGGAAATATGACCGAAGAAGAATTGATACGTATGGAAGATGCGGCCTGTCCCACCTGCGGATCATGCGCCGGCATGTTCACCGCCAATTCCATGAACTGCTTAACCGAAGCCGTGGGCATGGGCCTGCCCGGCAACGGCACGATCCCGGCAGTGATGTCGGCCCGTATCCGCCTGGCCAAAGAGGCCGGCAGGCAGATAATGGCACTTTTGGAAAAAAATATCACGCCGTCCCGTATCATGACCGATGAGGCCTTTAAAAATGCACTGACCGTGGACATGGCCCTGGGATGTTCCACCAACACGGTGCTTCATCTGGTGGCCATCGCACGGGAAGCAAATGTAACCATCGATCTTAATCAAATCAACGAAATCAGCAAAGCGACCCCGCATCTTTGCTCACTCAGCCCGGGCGGAACGCATCATCTTCAAGACCTGAACCGGGCGGGCGGCATTCCTGCGGTAATGAATGAACTCTCCGGAGCCGGCCTGATCAATAACACCTGCCTGACGGTAACCGGCAACACCGTGGGAGATAATATAAAAAACAAAGGTATACGGGATGATACGGTGATCCGGTCAACAGGCAAGCCATACCATCCTGAAGGAGGGCTTGCCGTGCTGTTCGGCAATCTTGCTCCGGAAGGATGCGTGGTCAAACAATCTGCTGTTCTTGATGAAATGTTATGCCATGAAGGACCGGCCAGGGTGTTTGATTCGGAGGAAGATGCCAGCCAGGCCATCATGGACGGCAATATCAACAAAGGGGATGTGATCGTGGTCCGTTATGAAGGACCCATGGGAGGTCCGGGAATGCGTGAAATGCTGACACCGACCTCGGCCATTGTGGGTATGAAATTGGATGCTCATGTGGCATTGCTTACCGACGGCCGGTTTTCCGGAGGCACCAAAGGCGCTGCCATCGGACACATTTCACCGGAAGCCATGCAAAAAGGGCCCATTGCCATTGTTCAAGAAGGCGATCTCATCGCCATCGATATTCCTGCAAAAACGTTAATGTTAAAGGTTTCGGATCAAGAAATCAGTGACCGGTTATCAAAATGGTCCCCGCCGGCACCCAAAATTACCCATGGGTATATGGCCCGGTATGCACGCATGGTTTCATCCGCCAGTGAGGGGGCGGTGGTAAAATAAAACAAAGTTGAGCGTTTCAAATTTTAAAAGGGGATCAACTATTTATTTTTTTAAGGAATTAAATTGATTTATATTTTTAAACTTTGAAACCCTTCGGGATTGTCGATCTTACCGCATCTACTTCGTCAGATACCGTCCCGCATAGTTGACTATAGCGGAACGGCATCTTTCTTGTATCTGCGGCAACCTCAACAATCGCTCAACTTATTTAAAATTTTTTAATTTCTAAAGTGTTAATCGGTGACCATCCATAATGGATGGTCACCCAAAAAAAGGAAGGAAGAACATGAAACTAACAGGCGCACAAATTATGATGAAGGTTCTCAAAGAGGAAGGTGTTGACACGATCTTTGGATATCCGGGCGGTGCCGTCATCGACATTTATGATGAACTGGAAAAAACGGATATCCGGCATATCCTGGTTCGCCAGGAAGCGTGTGCGGTTCATGCTGCCGACGGTTATGCCCGTGCCGGCGGACGGGTGGGGGTGTGCCTGGTGACATCCGGACCCGGGGCAACCAACACGGTCAGCGGTATTGCATCCTCCTATATGGATTCCATTCCGGTTGTCATATTCACCGGGCAGGTCCCCACACATCTGATCGGAAATGATGCTTTTCAGGAAGTGGATACCGTGGGCATTACCCGACCGTGCACCAAACACAACTACCTTGTTAAACGTACCGAAGATCTTGCCAGGATCATCAAGGAAGCTTTTTTGATCGCCAGTTCCGGTCGCCCGGGACCTGTGTTGGTGGACATTCCTAAAAATGTAGGCGCCAATACCATCGATTACAAGCCACCCAAAAAAGTCAATCTCAAGTCCTATAAACCCACCTACAGCCCCAATGTAAAGCAGCTGCAACGGGTTGTAGAGATGATTAAATCGGCCAAAAAACCGATGATTTTTGCCGGCGGTGGGGTTATCCTTTCAAAAGCGGCCAAAGAGCTAACGGAACTTGCCCGTAAAACCCAAATTCCCGTGACATGCTCTCTGATGGGCCTGGGTGGATTTCCGGGTACGGATCCGCTGTGGCTTGGCATGATCGGCATGCATGGTACCTATCGATCCAATATGTCAACCGGAGAATGCGATCTGATGATCGGCATCGGCGTCCGTTTTGACGACCGGGTTACCGGCAAGACAGACGTGTTTGCACCCAAAGCCAAAATTGTTCACATCGATATCGATCCCACATCCATACGAAAAAATATTCCGGTTGCGGTTCCGGTCGTGGGGGATTGTAAAATTACTCTTTCCAAACTCAACAGTTTACTGGATAAAGAAGACCTGGGCAATCTCAAGAAAAAGAGAAAAAAATGGTTCGATCAGATTCATCACTGGAAAAGCACATCACCCCAAACCTATAATCAGAAAGACGTTATCAAGCCCCAGTATGTGGTGGACATGCTCTATCAGCTCACCAAAGGTAAGGCTATTATCACCACCGAAGTCGGGCAGAATCAAATGTGGGCCGCACAGTATTATCACTTTGACAAACCCAACCACTTTATTACATCCGGCGGCCTCGGCTGTATGGGATTCGGACTACCGGCCGCTATCGGAGCTCAGCTTGCCTGTCCGGATAAGCTGGTGGTCGATGTTGCCGGGGACGGCAGTATTCAGATGAACATCCAGGAGATGACCACGGCCATCCAATGCGGTCTTCCGGTAAAAATTGTTATTTTAAATAACGGCTATTTGGGTATGGTTCGCCAATGGCAGCAGCTTTTTTTCGATAAACGCTATGTCTCCACCTGCCTTGAATGTGCACCCGATTTCGTAAAGCTTGCCGAAGCCTATGGCGCCGTGGGTTTAAGAGCAACAAAACCGGATGAAGTAGAACCTGTACTCAAAAAAGGTCTTTTTTCCAAACAAACGGTAATAATGGATTTTGTGGTAGAAAAAGAAGAATGTGTTTATCCCATGGTTCCGGCAGGGGCTCCTGTTACGGAAATGCTTCTGGTATAACCTACCCGGACACACCCGCCCTCTTGCCAAGCGGAGCAAGGCGGACGGGTTGGAACCAAAAATTTTTACCGCAAAGGCACTAAGACCCGCCCGCCTCGCCTGAGGCGAAGCCGATGGCGGGCAGGCACAAAGGATATATTTATTTTTCTTTCTTCGTGCCTTGGTGCCTTGGTGGCGAGAGAAAAAAGGATGTTACCCATGACAGAAGAAAAACATGTACTTTCGATTCTAGTAGACAACGAACCCGGTGTACTCTCCAGAATTGCAGGACTGTTCAGCGGCCGGGGATTTAACATTGAAAGCCTCTGTGTTGCCGAAACAACCGAACCGATGATATCGAGGATCACCCTGGTTACAACCGGAGAACCGCCGATCATTGAACAAGTTGAAAAACAGCTTAACAAGCTCATTAATGTAATTAAAGTTCACGATCTCACCGGTAAGGAATTTGTACACCGGGAAATGGCTCTTATCAAGGTTATGGCCAAAGCCGAGCACCGTGCCGAAATTTTGCGGATTGTCGATATCTTCAGGTGCAAAGTGGTGGATGTGAGCCTCGATCACTACACCATAGAAGTGACCGGTGATGAAGGAAAAATGAACGCCATACTAAACCTTTTAAAACCTCTCGGCATCAAAGAGATTGCAAAAACAGGAATCATTGCGCTCATCCGGGAGGCTAAGTAGATCCCCACAGTCGTATGACTTGGGTCTTGAGAATGTTTTATGATAGTTAGTGCCTGAAGAATCGCAGCAAGAGTTTGAAGTGAACTAAAGTTAAGGAGTTCTGTCAATTATATAAAATCAGCGGAGCGCAGCGACACCATAACTTTAGGCACTTTAGATCACTTTAGACACTTTTAACTTGTGCGGCTTTAACTAAAACAGCCCCTTTCAAGGGCAAAGCAAAGCCTGGTCCTCTGGCCAGGATTTTTACTAATTTTTCTTAATGCCTTAGTGGCGGTAAAACAAGTTTTATCAATTTTTTGGATTTCAATTTCTGATTTTTAACATTTTTATAGGAGAATAAAATGGCTATAATAAATTTCGGTGGTATTGAAGAAGAAGTAATTACTTCGGAAGAATTTTCATTGGAAAAAGCTAAAGAAGTGCTTAAAGATGAAATAATTGTAATTCTCGGCTATGGCGTTCAGGGACCGGCTCAAGCGCTCAATCTTAGAGATAACGGATTTAAGGTGATCATAGGACAGCTTGAGGGAGACCATTACTGGAATAAGGCTGTTGCCGACGGGTTTGTTCCCGGTGAAACCTTATTTCCCCTCAAAGAAGCAGCAAAGCAGGGGACTATCATTAAAGAACTCCTTTCCGATGCAGGGCAGGCAGCCACCTGGCCTGAGATAAAAGAATGCCTTAACCAAGGGGATGCGCTTTATTTTTCTCACGGTTTTTCAATTGTTTATAAGGAGCAAACCGGTGTCATACCCCCTGATAATGTTGATGTAATTATGGTGGCACCAAAAGGTTCGGGAACCAATGTTCGCAGAAATTTTCTGGACGGAAGCGGCATCAATTCCAGTTTTGCGGTCTACCAGGACTATACCGGCAGAGCAAAGGAAAGAACATTGGCATTGGGAATTGCTATCGGATCCGGCTATCTTTTCCCCACCACTTTTGAAAAAGAAGTTCATAGTGATCTTACCGGTGAACGCGGTGTTCTTATGGGCTGCCTGGCAGGTGTTATGGAAGCCCAGTACAACCTTTTGCGGAAGCACGGGCATTCACCAAGCGAAGCATTTAATGAGACCGTGGAGGAACTCACTCAGAGCCTTATCCGGCTGGTGGCTGAAAACGGCATGGACTGGATGTTTTCAAACTGCAGTACAACCGCCCAGCGCGGTGCCCTGGACTGGGCGCCCAAGTTCCGGAATGCAGTGGCTCCCCTGTTTGACGAACTGTATGATAGAGTGGTTTCCGGCATAGAAACCAAAAGGGTGATTGAGGCAAATAGCGCGCCCGACTACCTTGAAAAACTGCAAAAGGAACTCGACATCATTAAAAATTCTGAAATGTGGCGGGCCGGAGCTGCGGTACGGGCGTTACGGCCCGAAAATCGATAACCATACATTTTTCAAGCTGCTTTAATCAGCGCTTGGATTTTTCAACATAGGAGTATAACATTATGGAACCGATCTTCTTATATGATACCACCTTAAGGGATGGGACCCAGGGAGAAAATATAAACTTTTCCGCCATGGAAAAGGTACAAATCGCCAAACGGCTGGATGATTTCGGCATTCATTACATCGAAGGCGGCTGGCCGGGTTCCAACCCCAGGGACATGCAATTTTTCGATCTTGCACAAGAAGTAAAATTCAAAAATACTCGTATAACGGCGTTCGGTTCTACTCGCAAACCCGGTATCGACCCTGCCGACGACCCCAACTTGATCGCGTTGCTGAAAGCCAACACCCCTGCGGTAGCCATATTCGGGAAAACGTGGGATCTTCATATTAAGCAGGTCATGAACAACACCCTGGAAGAAAACCTTGCCATGATCCGGGAATCCGTTGCTTATCTGAGAGAACATGATCGCGAAGTGGTCTATGATGCCGAACATTTTTTTGACGGCTTCAAGGATAACAGTGACTATGCCCTGGAAACCTTATTTGCCGCCATAGATGCCGGAGCGGAATTTATTGTCCCCTGTGACACCAACGGCGGCAGCCTGCCGTCTGAAATCCAATCCATAATAAACGAGGTTTGCCGTCGACTTGCTGGAAAATACCATACAAAACCGGATGCGCTACCGGTTAAAATCGGCATTCATACCCACAACGACAGCGGCCTGGCTGTGGCCAATTCCATCCAGGCCGTGGAATCCGGTGCGGTGATGGTCCAGGGAACCATCAATGGATACGGAGAAAGATGCGGCAATGCGGATCTCACCTCTATCATACCCATACTCTATTACAAGATGAACCGCCCGTGTGTTTCAGCAGAAAACATGAGAAAACTGAAATCTCTCTCCAGGTTTGTGAGCGAAACCGCCAATATGATCCCGTTAAACAGCAGACCTTTCGTGGGAAATAGTGCGTTTGCCCACAAAGGGGGCATTCATGTGAGTGCGATCATGAAAGTATCCAGAGCATATGAACATATGGAGCCGGAACTGGTGGGTAACAAGCGCCGGGTTCTGGTATCGGATCTTTCCGGAAAAAGAAACATTGAATACAAGGCCAAAGAACTGGGCATCGAGCTGAATGCCAACGGATTTGATAGTCGCAAAATCGTTACCGAAGTTAAACGCATGGAACAGGAAGGGTACCAGTTTGATGTGGCTGACGCATCGTTCAAAATCTTTCTGGAGAAGTATACCGACCAGTACCGCCCCGTGTTTGAACTCAAATCCTTCAGAGTTCACATTGAAAAGGACGCTGAGCGCCCCTGTTCCGCCCACGCCACCATCAAAATTTCCGTCGGAGGTAAGGAAGAAATCACCGCCGCTGAGGGAGACGGGCCGGTCAGCGCTTTGGATAACGCCCTGCGCAAGGCACTGAATAAATTTTATCCCGATCTGGAAGCCATGAGACTGATCGATTTCAAGGTCCGGGTCATCGACGGACGAAAAGGAACCGCCGCACGGGTTCGTGTGTTCATAGAGTCTCGGGATCAAGATAATATCTGGAGCACCATCGGTGTTTCCGAGGATATTATCGAAGCGAGCTGGCATGCCCTGGCAGAAAGTATTCACCATAAGCTGTCTATGGCAAAACAATAGAAAACAACCATGAAAAGTAATAGAATCTTGAATAAAAGAGATAGAATCAATGCCGCAGGACAATTTCTTTATCCTGTCCTGCGGCCTATGCTTGGCTGTATTTTACTCGTTCCCACAGGGACAAATCAATAACTGAAATCCAACCCCTGAAAAAAAAGGAGTAAAATAATGGAAGAAAAAGTCATTATATTCGATACCACCTTAAGAGACGGCGAACAATCTCCCGGCGCCAGCATGAATACCGGCGAAAAGATGCGGCTTGCCATGCAATTGGAAAAGCTGGGGGTAGATGTACTGGAAGCCGGATTTCCGGCAGCATCGGATGGAGATTTTGAGGCGGTTTCCAATATCGCAGGAAAGCTGAAACATACTGAAGTTGCCGCCCTGGCGCGTACGTCCAAAGCCGACATCGATCGGGCCTGGGGAGCAATCCAGCATGCAAAAAAACCGAGGATCCATACCTTTATCGCCACATCCGACCTCCACATGCACTATAAACTGAGCATGACAAAGGACGAGGTTCTTAAAACCGCTGTGGAAGCCGTCAAATATGCCCGGTCTTTTACCGACAATATTGAATTTTCAGCCGAGGATGCATCCCGGAGTGATCGAGACTTTTTGTGCAAGGTTTTCGAAGCCGCCATTGAAGCCGGTGCATCAACCATAAACATTCCGGACACCGTCGGCTACGCCATACCCATGGAATTTTCCGATCTGGTAAAGTATGTTATGAGCCATACCCCCAATATAAATAAAGCCGTTGTCAGTGTCCACTGCCACAATGACCTGGGACTTGCCACTGCAAATACCATTGCGGCAATCAGTGCCGGTGCCAGACAGGCGGAAGTGACCATCAACGGCATCGGTGAAAGGGCCGGAAATACCTCCCTGGAAGAATTTATCATGGCCATTCACACCCGGCCCAACTATCTTCCACTATCGTCCAATATCAACACCGAACTGATCTATCCCACGAGCCGGCTGGTCAGTATGATTACCGGTATCATGGTTCAGCCCAACAAGGCCATCGTTGGAGCCAATGCATTTGCCCACGAGGCCGGAATTCATCAGGACGGCGTTCTTAAAAATCCCATGACCTATGAAATTATGAAACCGGAAACCATCGGTCTCAGCGCCAGCAAACTGGTTTTGGGCAAGCATTCGGGAAGGCATGCACTCCGGTCACATTTAAAGGAGCTGGGATACGACCTTTCCGATGAAGAATTGAATCTTGTCTTTAAAAAATTCAAGGAGCTGGCGGATAAGAAAAAACATGTTATGGATGAAGACCTGGAAGTCATTGTCACAGAGGGAATTCTGCGTACCGCCGATACCTTTATCCTGGAATATCTCCATGTGACATGTGGAACGACCGTTATCCCCATGGCGACGGTCAGACTCTCTATCAATGGAAGGCCGGTCCAGGGTGCGGGTTACGGAAACGGCCCCATTGATGCCGCCTATGACAGTATTGCCAAACTCACGGGAACCGAATCAGAACTGTTGAGATTTTCGGTGAGTGCCCTCACCGGCGGCACAGATGCCCAGGGTGAAGTCACGGTACGGTTGAGCGAAGATGGGTTGATCGCATTGGGCAGAGGAGCAGACCCGGACATTATTACTGCCAGTGCCAAAGCCTATATAAACGGACTCAACCGTCTGGAGTACTTGAAAACCCATCCCGTGGTCGCAACCACCTGACCCTGTTTTGAAAAAAGCCCAAGGGGCTGCAAGACCCCTTGGGCAAAATTTTCCACCTGAATTTTGCACGAGTCGGAGGCTTTCATATGCAAGGCACTTAAGGGCGAAGTCATAGTGAACTATTACGAGCCCTTAATAACGAAGCAGATGGAAGCCTCCGGCTCGCCCTTTGGGTGAAAATTAATGAATAAAAAAGATCATCATCCGATTTACTATTTGGGTAAAAAGTATAATTGTATAATTTTGTTTACACCCGCTTCAAATTAGTCGTCGAAAAACTCTCATTAATTTTCATGAACAATTCAGTGTAAAAACGTGCCAAACTGCAGAAGTAATTCTCCAAAATAGATGGCTGTTTTTTGTTCCTTTTCCTTTTCGCTGTCTTTCAACTTACAATTGAATGAAACGCAATCAATGGGTTTGGTAGTCAT
>Ga0180431_10009945_pt1 | contig 10653 bp, 7 predicted proteins | sample SS_ome_11_FD_132459 | JGI IMG/M metagenome (GOLD analysis project Ga0180431, IMG submission 132459) | Hypersaline lake sediment archaeal communities from the Salton Sea, California, USA - SS_1_MS_1 metaG | ecosystem: Environmental > Aquatic > Non-marine Saline and Alkaline > Hypersaline >... | reverse complement strand
TGCGGTCGCTGGTGGCCTCGGCGTGGACCTCGACGAAGATGAGTTTGGCGGCGTCCCCGATCTGCTCCAGTACCGACTCCACCGCATGGAACGGGCAGTCGGCCGGCTTCATGAACGTGCGGCCCAGGACGATGGTGGCGGCGAACGGGAACCCCGACTGGCTCTCGTGCACCGCCCAGGAACGGCCGGCGGCCTCGGCCGGCAGGTTCGCCGGCCGGATCAACCGGTCCGACGCCTCCAGCGTCGGCAGGAGTTCCTTCTTGCGGTAGACGTGGTCGCCCATCGTGACCACGTCCACCCCCATGGCGCGCAGTTCCTCGAAGATGGGCGGCGTCATGCCGGACCCGCCGGCCGTGTTCTCGGCGTTGACAATGACCACGTCCACGGAATGGGCGGTCAGCAGGTCGGGCAGAGCCGCCCGGAGGGCCTTGCGGCCGGGTTTGCCGACCACGTCGCCGACGAGCAGGGCGCGGAAATCCATGGTTCCTCCGAGCCGCGATCGTAAGATCGCGGGGGCGTACGACCTGGGGCGATACGGCACCGTGCCAAACGTGCGCCGGTGCGGGAACGTACCCCCGGCCTCACGACCGGGGCTCGACCCTTGTGCGTAAGAGCCTCGAACTACCGCGCGTACTCCACGACGCGCCGTTCGCGGATCAGCGTGACCTTGACCTCGCCGGGGTACGTCAGTTCGTCCTCGACGGCCTTGGCGATGTCGCGGCAGACCTTGACGGCCGTGGCGTCGTCCACCTTGTCGGCGTCGACGACGACGCGGACCTCGCGCCCCGCCTGGATGGCGTACGCGTTATCGACGCCCTCGAACCGGCCGGCGAGGCCCTCGAGTTTCTCCAGCCGCTTGATGTACTTCTCGAGCGTTTCGCGGCGAGCCCCGGGCCGGCTGGCGCTGACGGCGTCGGCCGCCGCCACGATCACCGTGTACAGCATGTCGGGGACGTTCGGCTCGTGATGGCCGCCGATCGCGTGCACGACCTCCGGCTTCTCGTTGTAGCGGCGGGCCAGGTCGGCGCCGATCTCGGGGTGCCCGCCCTCGACCTCGTGGTCGACGGCCTTGCCGATGTCGTGCAGGAGGCCGGCCCGGCGGGCCAGTTGCCCGTCCAGGCCGAGTTCCTCGGCCAGCATGCCCGAGAGGGCGGAGACCTCGATCGAATGCTGAAGCACGCTCTGGCCGTACGACGTCCGGAACTTCAGTTGGCCCAGCAACTGGATTTCCTTCGGGTGCAGGCCGCGCACCCCGGTATCCAGGGCGATCTGCTTGCCGGTCTCGATGATTTCCTGCTCGACGACCTTGAGGCACTCCGAGACGATCTGCTCGATGCGCGGGGGCTGGATGCGGCCGTCGCTGATGAGTTTATCGAGCGAGCGCCGGGCCACCTCGCGCCGCACCGGGTTGAACGACGAGAGCACGACCACGCCGGGCGTGTCGTCGACGATGACGTCCACACCGGTGGCGCGTTCGAAGGCCCGGATGTTGCGGCCCTCGCGGCCGATGATGCGGCCTTTCATCTCGTCGTTCGGGATATCGACCGTGGACACGGTGGCCTCGGAGGTGTAATCGCTGGCGAGGCGCTGGATCGCCCCGGCCAGGAGTTCGCGGGCCTTCTGCTCGGCCGTTTCCTGGGCCCGTTCGGTGGTCCGCTGGATCAGGGCGGCCGCCTCGTGCTCGACCTCGGCCTCCATGCGTTCCAGGAGGACCGTCCGGGCTTCGCTCGGCCCCAGGCCGCTGATCCGGACGAGTTCCTGTTTCTGGTCGGCGACGGCCTTGTCGATTTCTTCGTGCTTGGCCTGGAGGTTCTTTTCGAGTTCGGCGGCGCGCTGCTGCTCGGCCTCGATGGCCTTTTCCTTGCGGTTGAGGGTCTCCATCTTGGCGTCGAGGCCGTCCTCGCGTTTGACGACCTGGCGTTCGCGGTCTCGGAGTTCGTCGCGGGTGGTCGCCGCCTCCTTCTCGAAGGCGTCGCGGGCCTTCATCACCTCTTCACGGGCTTCGACCTTGGCCTCTTTGCGGAGGGTGTCGGCGTCGCGGCGGGCCTCGGCGAGGACCTGATCGGCCTCGGCCTTCGTCTGTTTCGACCGCTTCGAGAGCAGGACGAAGGCCACCGCGATCCCGACGCCCGCCAGGGCCACGAGCAGCGCGATGGCGGCGATCGTCTCGCCACCCACCGCCAACGGGACGTACGAAATCATGTTCGACTCACTTTCCAGGGAGGGCGGCCGCGGCGCACACCGGCCGTGCACCAGCAACCGATTGAGGGGACCCTCTGCCTGCGACGTGGACCGACCCCGGCCACCGGCCGAGCGGAAAGGACCTACCGGACACCCCAACGGATCATGACAGGCGACTCAGCCGGCGCAGCGGACTCCTACCTGGCCTCCGACACCATGGCGAACTCGGCTGCGTCCGTTCACGCGTCACCTCCGTGGGCCGCCCGCGGGCGGCTGCGCGACCCGCCTCTGCGTACAGCGGGTCGAGGGTTCCCGGTATGCACCTCACGCCAAACGTCAAGCCAACCTTCGGCCTGGAGCCGCCTTGGACGACGGCGGCCCACCGACCGGCCTGGGGATCAACCACGTGCGGAGCGTTGACGGGCCCCGCCCTCCCACCAATCAGACCTTGTGTGTTCTCCTTGGGTTCGACGGCCCTCACGGGCCGCTGTAAACTCATCGGCTAAAATCGTGCTAAGCCTGGAGTATGATTAAGCAACTTCGGCCCCGTGTCAAGCACAAATGGCCGGGACCGCCTCCAGGCGCCGTTTGGGCGGCCTGACGGGGGGCGCCGGCCCCCGTCGAACGAGAACCCACCGGCTGAAACCCGACAGGTTGGCCGCGATTACCGGTCGAATCCGGCGTTCCGAGGCCCCAAAGCCACCTCGGACGCCGGATGGCCGCCCTAGCGCGACCATGCCGACGAGCCCAGGTTGAGCGGCGTCGTGCCCGGAAACGGCCGCTTCCGCCGGCCGCCAAGCAACAGAGGCCTTTGTCAATCTCGCGGTCCGCGGTAGAATGGTCGAGAGGGCCGAGGGAATCGTCGGCCGGTTCTCACGCGCGATACGCCGCATAAGGAGCCGTTCTTGTGAAACGCCCCCATGGGCTACTCCCATCAAGGAACATGCGCATCCGCGTACACTTGGCGATCCTGTGCCTAGTCGCGACAAGTTCCTCTGTAGAGGCCGAACGGATCTTCCGGAGCGGTTTTGAGGGCAACACCTCGGAAAAACTGAAGTTCGAGCCGCCTCGAATTGACCGACTCCTTGGCCAGGATACGTCGGTTCCCCCGCCGAACCATTGGGAGAATGACTTGCAGGCGCAAGGACGCGGTCTCTGGTTCAACTACGTGGATCATAAAGACGGCGTGAACCCGGAAATGCTCGGCGCGCGAATCGTGAGAGACCCGAAGCAACCCAACAACCGAGTGTTCTACGCCTGGCAGAAACGTGCTGAGTATCAACGTACGGCCTACTCACGGGTGCAGGGCGAGCTAACCAAGTTCGACTGGCCGGAGTTCTACTACAAGGTGCGTTTCCGGTTGGGCGGCGACATTGCCCATGGCAACCGGCAATCACACGAGGACCTTAGCCTGTCCCTCATAGAGGTCGGCGGCGGTCCAGGGTTCCACTTGTGCCGACTCATCCTTCACAAATGGGGTAACAAGCATTCCTGGAATAACGGGAAGGCGCCCCTGAGGTGGCGTTCTGAAGTCGGCACGCCCAAGAGCGGCCACACCTTTTTCAAGAGCAGCGGCGTCAAAGCGATATTCAACACGTGGCAAGCGCTTGAATTCTACGCCAAGGCCGGCGACGAAACGACCGGGCGCTACTGGGCGGCCATCGACGGCAAGGTGCTCTTTGATGAAACGGTGAAAACCAAAGACGCCGGAAACTGGACGAATGCCGGCATTCTGAAGTCCTATGGCGGACCCTTGGTGAACCTCATCAAAGACAAAGGCGGGACGCACGAGGTTTGGTTTGACGACGTGGAAATCTGGAACTCCTTTCCGCCCGAAAAAGAGCGGCTGAACTCGCGTTGAGCCATGGTCATCGCATGCCGTCACAACCGCCCCCCGGGGGCGCCACGCCCACGCCGACCAGGGGGCCAGCCGCCGCCAGTGCGTTGCCATTCGCGCGTGCCCATGTGTTTGCGAACGCCGGTCGGCCCGCCCTCGTCATTCGCCGGTCGGCGTTCCCCCGTGCAGCTCGACCCTTGATTCGCCCCGCCCAGCCGATATCATGGCCCGACGCGCCGCCCGCGGAACGGGCGGCCTTGCCCGCAGAACGCGAAACGGACCCTATGGACGGCCCCATCGGCATTTTCGACTCCGGCCTGGGCGGCCTGACCGTCGTCCGGGCCGTCCGACGCCGCCTCCCTGCCGAGTCCATCGTCTACTTCGGCGATACCGCCCGCGTGCCGTACGGCATCAAGAGCAGCCGCACCGTCACCCGGTTTGCCATGGAGGCCTGCAGCCTGCTGCTCGAGCATCGGCCGAAATTCATCGTGGCGGCATGCAACACGGCGAGCGCGACGGCCCTGCCCGCGCTGGCGGACCATCTCGACGTGCCGCTGTGCGGCGTCATCGAGCCGGGGGCCGCCCAGGCCGTCGAGCCGGCCGGCGGCCGGCCCATCGGCGTCATCGCCACCGAGGCCACCATCGCCAGCGGCGCGTATCGCCGGGCCATCCATCGGCTCCGGCCCGACGCCACGGTCCTGGAGAAGGCGTGCCCGCTGCTCGTGCCCATCGTGGAGGAAGGCCGGACCGTGGACGACCCGGTGGTCCGGCTGGTGCTCCGGGAGTACCTGACGCCGCTCGCGGCGGGCGGGGTCGGCACGGTGGTGCTGGGGTGCACGCATTATCCGCTGCTGGCCGGCGCCATCGCCGAGACGCTCGGCCCGGCCGTGACGCTCGTCGACTCGGCGGAGGCGGTGGCGGCCCGTGTGGCCGACCGGCTGGCCGCCGAGGATCGCCTGGCCGCCGACGGCCGGGGCGACATCCGCTTCTTCGTCAGCGACCATCCCGACCGGTTCCGGGCGGTCGGCAGCCGGTTCCTCGGCACGCCCGCCCAGCCGGTGACCCTCGTGCCGCCGGAGGCCCTGTCGGCCGGGTCTGGAGGGTGGCATGGCCACCCGACGTCGGGTGGCCATGATGCCGAGCAGGGTCCATGGCCACGGGAGCGTGGCCATGCCACCCGCGCCTCTGTGGAGGAAACCCCGTGAAAGCGCCCGCTCGGCTGACGCTCGTGACGGCGCTGGTCGCCCTGGCCGCCGCCCTTGCCGGCTGCCAAGGCAAGAAACTCAACTGGGAATCGATGCGGAAGAAGGTGTTCGGCCCATCCACCTCCGAGCGCGTCATCGCCGTCGAGAGCACCTCGGCCGACGAGCGGCGCGAGGCCCTCGAAGCCATCGTCAAGGACAAGGACGCCCGCGACGTCGAGAGCGTCGTCCGCCTTTACTGCCTCGTGGCCCGGACCGACGCCGACCCGATGGTCCGCTCCGCCGCCGTCCGGGGCCTCGCCCAACTCGAAGGCGACGACGTCGTCCCGACGCTCTGCCACGTGATCGAGACCGACAAGGACCCGTACGTGCGGACAGACGCGGCCCACGCGCTCGGGCACCACGAGGACGCGGCCGCCGTCGAGGCCCTCCTCGACGCGCTCCAGGGCGATGAGGCCATCGACGTCCGCGTGGCCGCCGCCGAGAGTCTCCGCCTCCACAAGAACGACCGGGCCGCCAACGCCCTCGCCAAGGCCCTCGAGAGCCGCGACCTCGGCGTCGCCTACGCCGCGTGGGAAAGCCTGCGGCACATGACGGGCCAGGACCTGCCGCGAAAGACCGACCCGTGGACCGAGTTCCTCGCCTCGGCCGACGACCCGTTCGCCGACTACGGCCGGGGGCCGGACCTGCCCTGCCCCGAGAGCCAGCGCCCGCACTTCACGCAGGGCGTGACGGACTTCATGCGGGGCCTCTTCGAGAAAGACCCGCTCCAGGAAGAACTGGACTAACACCGTCCGGGTGCCACTGGCGGCTTGCCCGCCAGTGCGGTACCCATCGCTCGTACCGGTGATCGCTGCGCGGCGGCCTTCCCAGGCCGTTGCGGTTCGGGCCACTGACTCACGCGTGGTGGCCTCGGAAGGCCACCACGCGGGAGTTACGAAACCGATTCTGGGCACCGCCATGCTCGCCTGCTGCTTCGACGGTCACGAGGTTCGCGTCGATCCCAATTACCCCGACCCCGACCCGCCCCCCGGCGAGGTCCTCGTCGCGGTGTGCCTCGCCGGCGTCTGCCAAACCGACCTCGAACTCGTCAAAGGGTACATGGGATTCGAGGGCGTCCTCGGCCACGAGTTCGTCGGGAGGGCCCTCGGCGGCACCCTCGCGGGGCAGCGAGTCGTCGGCGGCATCAACTGCGCGTGCGGCTCGTGCGACCTGTGCCGGCGCGGCCTGCCGACCCACTGCCGCCGGCGCACCACCCTCGGCATCGACCGTCGCGACGGCGCCTTCGCCGAGCGGCTCGTCCTGCCCGACGTCAACCTCGTGCCCGTGCCGGACGAGGTGCCCAACCGGGCCGCCGTCTTCGCCGAGCCGCTGGCGGCGGCGATCCAGATTACCCGCCAGGTCGACCTCGCGCCGGAGCACCACCTCGTGATCCTCGGCGACGGCCGCCTCGGCCAACTCGTGGCCCGCGTCTTCCACGCGAACGGCCTCGCGCCCACCGTCGTCGGCACGTCGGAGGCCAAACTCGACCTCGTCCGACGCCTCGGCCTCGATACCGTCACGGCCGACGAGGCGAAGCCCCACAAGACCGCGGACGTCGTCGTCGAGGCCACCGGCACGGCCGACGGCCTCGCGATGGCCCTGGAGTTCGTCCGGCCGCGGGGCACCGTCGTCCTGAAGAGCACGATGGCCGATACGGCCGGCCTCGACCTCGCACCGCTCGTCGTGGACGAGGTCACGGTCGTGGGGTCGCGGTGCGGCCCGATGGGGGCGGCCGTGGCGCTGCTGGCCGAGGCCAACCTCGACACCGAGCCGCTCGTCACCGCAGAGTACCCGCTGGCGAAAGCGAAGGCGGCCCTGGCCCGGGCCGCCGACCCCGACGCCATCAAAGTGCTGATTCGCATGTAGGCCGGGGGCGGCAGCCCCGGCGATCCATCTTTCGCCGGCGCAGCGGCCATACCCGCGTGCTCACGCGCGCGGCTCGACCCGATACGGCTATGGAGGAACCGCCATGCCCCACAACACCCTGGCCGTCGCCTTGGCGAGCGGCGGGATGGACTCCTGCGTCGCCACCGCCTGGGCCGCCCGCCGCTATCGCCTGGCCATGCTGCACGTGGCCTACGGCCAACGAACCGCGGCGAAGGAACTCGACTGCTTCCGACGGCAGGTCGCGCACTTTCGGCCGGAGGCCCACCTCGTGGCGAACGTCCCGCACCTCGCCCAGGTGGGCGGCAGCAGCCTGACCGACGCCCGCCTCGCGATTCCCACCGACGACACCCCCGGCGAGGTCCCCAGCACGTACGTGCCGTTCCGCAACGCGACGCTGCTCGCCGTGGCGACGGCCTGGGCCGAGACCCTCGGCGCCGGCCGCATCGTCATCGGGGCCGTGGAACCCGACGCGCCGGGCTACCCGGACTGCCGGCCGGCGTTCTTCGAGGCGGCGAATCGCCTGATCGCCCTCGGCACGCGGCCCGAGACGCACGTCCGCGTCGAGACGCCCATCATCGCGTGCACGAAGGCCGAGGTCATCGCGATGGGCGCGGACTTGGGCGCCCCGCTCGCCCTGACGTGGTCGTGCTACCGGCGCGAGGACGTGCCCTGCGGCGCGTGCGCCAGTTGCCGCCGACGGGCGGAGGCGTTTCGCGAGGCGGGCGTGCCCGACCCGCTCCTACCACGCCACAGTTAGCCGCCGGGCTCGCCCGGCGCGCTACGCCGTCACGGCGTTACTCGGTCACCTGGCTACCTGCCTTGCCCGCCGGCACGAGCATCATGCAGTGCCCGCCGCCGGGGGCGAGGCGGGCCTCGATCGTGTCCGACGCCGTCACCTCGCGCCGGCGCACCCGGTACGCCTCCCGATTCCGTTGGTAGTGCGCGTCGGGCGCGTCCTCGCACAGCGTGGCCCGGTACGTGCCCGGGCCGAGGAAGTCGAGCGGGATCCGCAGCGTCCGGGCCTCCTCGTTCGTCGCGCTCGCCACGAGGACCGTGTCGCCCGTGCGGCGCATCACGACGATGGACTCGCCGATGGCGCCGGCCAGCGTCCGGCTCTCGTCCCACGGCATCTGCTGGGCCGCGATGAACGCAAACAGGTCCGGGTGCGCCCGGTACGCATCGGCCGAGTCCGGCACGACCGTCAGGCCGGAGAAGACGATAAGCGTGCGGGCGGCCTCGGCCACGATCGTCGAATCCACCTGCTTGAAGATCTTCGGCCGCTGCGCGAGCGAATGCGTCAGGTCCAGCAGGCCGTTGCACATGTCGACCGGCCCCGCCAGCACGTTCACGTACACCTGGAGGCAGAACGTGCCCGGCGTAAACGCCCGCTTCGCGTCGGATTGGGAGTGGCAGAACTCGCGCGTCAGGCAGTTCGGCCAGGTCCGCCGGTCGCCGGTGGGCGGCACGGGGCCGTCGTGAAAGTTGCACACGAGTTTATGTTTGGCGCACGCCGCGACGATCTCGCGCGTCCGACGCACCTTGGCCTGCCCGGACCCTTTCATGAACCCGTACTTGATGCCCGCCGCCCCCCAGTCGGCGTAGTGCTTCAGGACCGTGTCCAGGTCGTGCCGGCGCGTCGCCTTGTCGTTCAGGTACAGCAGGATGCCCACGCCGCGCGCGCGGGCGTAGCGGATGAGGTCCTCGACGCTGGCCCCCTTCTTGGCGGTCGTCGGGTCCGACGCCTCCTCGAACTCCGGCCCGTACCAGTTGGCGTCGAGCAGGAGGTACGGTACGCCGGCCTCGCCCGCCAGGTCGACGAACCGCTTCCACGACGGCAGGTCCAGGCCGTACGTGAACCCGTCCGCCTGGTGCCCCCAGGCCCGCCAGTCCCAGAACGCCACGCCCGGCCGGATCCACGACGGGTCGTCGATGCGGCACGGCGGGTTCAGGTTCACCAGTACGTCCGAGTCGACGAGCGCACCCGGCGCCTGCCCGACCAGCAGCACCCGCCACGGCGTGGCAAACGGCGTGGTGACGCGGCTCGGGGCCGTCTCGACCCGGACGGTGCGGCTGCCGGAGTCGCTCGCAAGGCCCATCGGGGCGAAGTCCACCAGCGCCGCCTCCAGCAGGGCGGCGTACCGTTTGGGACCCGCACGCAGCGTCATCGGGTAGTTCCGCTTGCCGTCCATCGCCGAGAGCCGCTCGGGCCCCAGCGGCCGATGCTCGCGCCGGTAACTCCACGCCTCCCAGTCGTCGGCCGGCGCGAAGGCGGTGCCGTCGTCCGTCACGTCGACGGGTTGCGGCTGCGTCGTCCCCGGATCCAGCACGTACCGCACGGCCAAGCCGTCGTCGTACGTGCGGACGACGACGTCCATCCGCTGGAGCGGCCCGCCGGTCCGCGCGAGCGAGACCGTCAGTTCCTGGAACCGGTCGCGGACGCGGCGGCGTTTGCCCCAGACGGGCGTCCAGGTGTCGTCGGCGGACCGCACGGCCCGGCCGACCTCGCGCCAGCCGCCCTCCGCGGCGCCTTTCACATTCAGCCCGAGCGGCGACCCGACCAGCAGCGGGTCGCCCCGCCACGTGGCGGTCAGCGATGGCCGCTCCTCGCACACCGTGACCGTGGCGCGGAGCCAGCCGTCCGGCGACCGGATGTCCGATTCCTCCTCCGCGGCCAAGCCGGCCGCCGGGTGCAGGATGCCGAGGAGTCCGACGAGACACAGCGCGAGTCGATGCATGCGTTTCCCCATCCGCTCGGGTAGGCGTTCGTTGCGAACGGATGTGATACCCGAAGGCGTTCGCCACCGCAACGGATTCGTTGGGTCTAAGCCACGCCGGGGAAGGTGAAAAAAGGAAGGCCCGCGCCTCGCTCGCGTTAACTGGCTCGGCGCCACGGCTTTGCGGCCGGTTTGGAGACGGCCGTAAGCCACACCGCCCGCCAAGGGTCATCTCTCTTCGCGAGGGCTTTGGTTGGGCCTTCCTGTTACCACTATACCGCGCTTCCGGGCCGGGTCAAACGCTCTTGTCAAAAACCGCGCGCCGCCCCACCTCAGCGCTGCGCCTGACACCCGCTTCAGCCGGACCCCGCTATAGGTTGTGCCGACACACCCGGGCCGCGCGTTACCCTGCGGGGCCCGGCCTGTGCGTTGTCATCCCGAGCGAAGCCGAGGGATCTCGCCGTGCGTCGTGCCGTTGCCTCCGCCGCCCCCGCGGCGCAAGAAAATAGCCCCGTCCGTCAGGGCGCGGTCCCGAAAGCCCCCACATCCCCGTCAGCCCCCGAAGGGGGCGACACAGCCTGCCACACGAAAGGCCCCGCGGCCTGGGGCCGACACCCTCACCCCAACCCTCTCCCGTCAAGGGAGAGGGTGATGCGCGCCGCGATTACGCTTCCACATATCCCCTACCGCTTGAAGAAGTCGCCCAGGTGCTTGAGCGTTTCGCGCTTGATCGCCTCCAGCGCCAGTTCGCCGATGCGCTTTGCCAGCGCCTCGTTGTCGAGTTCGGGAT
>Ga0180431_10009944_pt1 | contig 10654 bp, 6 predicted proteins | sample SS_ome_11_FD_132459 | JGI IMG/M metagenome (GOLD analysis project Ga0180431, IMG submission 132459) | Hypersaline lake sediment archaeal communities from the Salton Sea, California, USA - SS_1_MS_1 metaG | ecosystem: Environmental > Aquatic > Non-marine Saline and Alkaline > Hypersaline >... | reverse complement strand
GGGTCATTCTGGTCATCGACGGCTTCACGGTCCTGACGCGCAGCCAGCAACTGACGGCCCGCGACGGCGTCGTCTGGTTCGACGAAGCCGCCGCCCGCGCCGGCAAGACCCGCCTGGGCGTGTACGCCGAGACGGGCGTCGAGTACCGCGGTCCGGACGGCACCGTGGAAGCCTACGACTCGGTGTACCTGCCGATCCAGGCCCCCGGCCGCCTCGTGGTCCACGCCGACCAGCCGACCCGGGGCAAGGCAGAGGACACGGAACTTTTTCTGCGGGCCCGCAAACTCCGGCGTGAGTATCTCGCCAAAGACCGGGCCGAAGCCCCCCTGGCGGTGACCGAGCCCCCGGAAGCGGACGTCACGCGCGAGGCGCCCGGCGTCCGCGAGGCCGGCGTGCCCCAGGAAATCACCATCGTCGCCCAGGACGACGTCCGCGAGGTCAACTTCACCAGCCTCGTCGAAAACGGCGTGCGGATCAGCATCTGGACGGGCGGCGTGTACGTGATGCGCGGCGACATGGAGATGGCGGCCGACAGCATCGTCATCTGGACGCCGGAAGAGGCGCTGCGGCGCGCCGCCGGCGCGGAGGAGGGCAAGGAACCCGTCCCCGCCGAGAAGCCCGCCAAGGGCGAGGATAACGGGAAGCCCGCGTTGCCCGAGCCGGCCGGCGCCCCGCCGCCCGCGGGCGGCACCGGCCTGGCCGCCGAGGCCTATCTCGAAGGGCACGTCCGCGTCAACCAGGGCCGACGCACCCTGACGTGCGAGCGGCTGTACTACGACTTCCGGCGGGACCGGGCGCTCGCGATCGACACGAAGATCCGCACGTTCGCCCCGACGCGCAAGGTGCCGGTCTACTACTACGCCGAGGAAGTCCGGCAGTTGGCGAGCGGGCTGTTTACCGGGCGCGACGCCTGGATGACGACGTGCGAGTTCGGCGACCCGCATTACAAGATGGGCGGGTCGACGATGACGCTCCAGGACCTGACAGAGGAGCCGGCCGAGGGCGAACCGCCCCCCGAGCACCGCCGTGTCCGCTTCGCCGGCGAGAACGTCCAGGTCCGCGTGCGCGACCTGCCGCTGGCCTGGTGGCCCCGGATGGCAGGCGACTTCCAGGAGGCCGAGACCGCCCTGCGCCTTCTCCGCATCGAGAGCCGGTCGAACCGCGGCACGGGCCTCCACACCCAGTGGCATCTCATGAAACTCCTGGGCCTCGACCGCGACCCCGAGGGGTTCAACCTGTACCTCGACGCCGATGTATGGTCCGAGCGCGGCCCGGGCGCCGGCGTTCTGGGCGAGTACACCCGCGACGACTTCTACGGCAACCTCATCACGTACGGCATCTACGACAGCGGCAAGGACAGCGTGGCCGGCGACGACATCGAACCGTCCAGCAAGGAGCGCGGCCGGGTCCGCTGGCGGCACCGGCATTACCTGCCCGACGACTGGGAACTGACGCTGGAGTTCTCGAAGATCACCGACCGCAACTTCCTCAACGAGTTCTATGAGGAAGAGGACGAGACCGGCAAGACCCAGGAAAGCCTCCTCTACCTGAAGAAACAGGAGCGCGACCAGGCGTTCACGCTGCTCACGACATGGCGCCTCAACGACTGGCAAACGCTGACGGAGTACTACCCGCAACTCGGGTACAACATCATCGGCCACAGCCTGTGGGACGACCGCCTGACGTACTTCCAGGACAGCGAATTCGCGCTGGCGCGGTTCCGGCCGGACGAGGACCTCGTCGTCCGCGGGTCGAACACGACGGCCGTCGCCGACACGATTCACGAGGTCGACTTCCCGGTGCACCTCGGGCCCGTCACCATCGTGCCGTTCGGTGAGGTCCGTATGTCGTACTTCGAGGAGGTGCTCGACCGGTCGGGCGGCGAGGACCGCTTCGCGGGCCGGTTCGGCGGCCGGATGGCCACCCAGGCCTGGCGCGTGTACGAGAACGTCGAGAGCGAGTTCTGGGACCTGCATCGCCTCCGCCACGTCCATATCTTCGACGCCAAGGCCTACGCGGCCGCCAACAACCTCCGCAGCGCCGAACTCATCCCGTTCGACGTGGCCGAGATGGGCACCCCGGTCGTCCAGGGCGTGGACGAGGTCGGCGTCACGGAACTCGGCTGGCGCCAGCGGTTCCAGACCATGCGAGGGCCCGAGGGCAGCCGCGAGAGCATCGACTGGCTTACGCTGGACCTCGAGGCCGTCTTCTACGCCAACCGCGAGACGCCGGAACTCGCGCCCGACGGCCGCAAGGCCAGCAACCGCATCGACTTCGCCACCGACTGGCGCGTGACCGACTCTGCCGTCGTCTGGAGCGACACGAACTTCCACCTCAACGACGGCACCTTGGACATGTTCTTGATCGGCAGCACGATCACCCACTCGCCGCGCCTGACGTACACGGTCGCCCACCGGTACATCCCGGACGGCGACTCGTCGCGGACCATCTTCGGGTTCGACTACCGCATCAACCGGAAGTGGTACGTCACGTTCATGCAGCAGTACGACTTCGACCGGGGCGAGAACGCCGAAACGGACTTCATCATCGGGCGCCGCCTCCACCGCTGGCTCGTCCGCATCCGGATGGAGGTGGACCCCGGCGAGGACGAGTCGTTCGTGGGCCTGGAGTTCCAGCCGATGGGCGTGTCGGAAATCCGCCTCGGCGGCTAACCGCCCCCGGCCATGGCCCGGTATGGCGGCTCGTTGGATGCTGAACGCCTCCCTTTCCGACGGCACACGCCCGGTTTCGCCCTTGACACCCCCGTCCGCCGAGGTATACTAACGGCTCTTGGGTGCAGACTCCGGCTGCGCCGTCTGACCACCAGAAGAGCAGAAGGCCCATGAACACGAAAACGCCGTTCCTGAAAGCCGAGCAGGTCGACCGCACGTGGTGGGTGATCGACGCTACCGATCAGGTGCTCGGCCGCCTGGCCGCCCGCATTGCCCCGATCCTGCAGGGCAAGCACCGCCCCACGTTCACCCCGAACGCCGACACGGGCGACTTCGTCATCGTGGTTAACGCCGAGAAGGTCCGCGTCACCGGCAACAAGCGTACCGACAAGACGTACGACTGGTACACGTATCACCCGGGCGGGCACAAGGAAATCACGTACGAGGAGATGCTCGAGAAGCATCCGACCCGGCCGATCGAATTGGCCGTCCGCCGCATGCTTCCCAAGAGCCGCCTCGGCCGGCAGATGCTCAGGAAACTGAAAGTGTACGCCGGGCCGGACCATCCGCACCAGGCCCAGCAGCCCCGGCCGCTCGAACTCTAAGCCCCAACCGCACCGCAGGAGAGAAGCCGTGACCGATACCGTGGCCCAACCGACTCGCGCCAACCCCGTATGGGGTGTCGGACGCCGCAAGACCGCCGTCGCCCGGGTCCGCGTCTGGCCCGGCCAGGGCGGCATCAGCATCAACGGCCGCACCGTGGAAGAGTACTTCACCGAGGAAAAGGACCGGCAGGCCGTCTACGCCCCGCTGACGGCGACCGACGCCCTGAAGTCGTGGGACGTGGGCGTCAACGTGAAGGGTGGGGGCCCCACCGGCCAGGCCGACGCCACCAAACTCGGCATCGCCCGGGCGCTGGCCAAGGCCGACCCGTCGCTGGAGGCGGCGCTGCGCGACGGCAAGTTCCTGACACGCGACCCGCGGATGGTGGAACGCAAGAAGTACGGGCAGCCGGGCGCCCGCCGGAAGTTCCAGTTCTCCAAGCGCTAAGCGCCGTCCGAACGACGATCCCCGCGAGCGGTCCGGCGCCGGACCGCTCGCGTCTTTTTCAGCACAAAGGCGCGACCCCGGCTACCGCTTCGACCGGTTGCGGCCGACTCCGCCGGGCGTGGCCGAGCCAAGGAGCCTCCCATGTCAACCCGCGTCGGCATCATCGGCGCCAGCGGCTACGCGGCCGCCGATCTCATGCGCCTGCTCCTGGGGCACCCGTCGGTCGAGGTGGTGGCCCTGGCGGACCTGCCGGAGAAGTGCGGCCCGCTGGCGAGCCTGTTCCCGCAGTTCGCCGGCCGGCTCGACATCGCGATCACCCCGGCCGACGCCGAGGCCCTCGCCCGCGACTGCGACTTCGTGTTCCTCGCCCTGCCGCACACCGCCAGCATGACCTACGCCGGCCCGCTCCTGGACGCCGGCGCCCGCGTCATCGATTTCTCGGCCGACTACCGCCTCAAGACGCCTGGCCTGTACGAGCAGGTGTACGGCACGCCGGTCGACGAGGCCAACCTCGAACACGCCGTCTACGGCCTGCCGGAACTGTACCGCGAGGCGATCCGCCCGGCCCGCCTCATCGCCAACCCGGGATGCTACCCCACGAGCGCTATCCTGGGCCTCGCCCCGCTGGTCCGCGAGGGCCTCGTCGCCCCAAGCGATATCATCATCGACGCCAAGAGCGGCGTCTCCGGCGCCGGCCGCACGCCCAACCTCGGTACGCATTACCCGGAGTGCAACGAGTCGCTCAAGGCGTATAAGGTGGGCGCGCATCGGCATCAGCCCGAGATCGCCGAGCAACTCGGCCTCGTGGGCCGGACCGACGTCGAGGTCCTCTTCGTGCCGCACCTCGCGCCCATGGACCGCGGCATCGAGTCCACGATCTATGCCAAACCGCTCCAGGGCCTGACGCCGGCGGACCTCGCGGACCTGTACCACGTGGCGTACGACACCGAGCCGTTCGTCGTAGTCCGCGACGAACCCCCCGCCACCAAGGACATCGCCGCCACAAACTACGTGCACCTGCACCCCACGGTAGCCGGCGGCCGGGTCGTTGTCAGCGCCGTGGTCGACAACCTGACGAAGGGCGCCGCCGGCCAAGCCCTTCAGAACATGAACCTGATGGCCGGACTCGACGAAACGGCGGGCCTGCGATGACCGAATCCGCGTATCCTCCCGTGGACCACGGCCTGGGTGTGACGGCGGCCAAGGGCTTCCGCGCCGGTGCCGCCACGTGCGGCATCAAGGCGACCGGCCGGCCGGACCTCGCCGTCCTCCTGGCCGATGCCGACGTCCCCGCCGCCGCCGTCTTCACCACGAACCGCGTCGTGGGCGCCGCGGTCGCCGTCAGCCGCGACCGCCTCGCTACGCGGCAGACGATGCGCGGCGTGGTGGCCTCCAGCGGCAACGCCAACACCTGTACGGGGCCGCAGGGCATCACCGACGCCCGCGAGATGCTCACCCTCGTCGGCGAGGCCGTCGGGTGCCCGGCGGAGGCCCTGCTCATCGCCCAGACGGGCATCATCGGGCACACCCTGCCGATGGAGAAGGTCCGGGCCGGTATCCCGGTGGCGTGCGAGGCCCTCGCGGCCGGTCCCGACGCCGACGCCGCCTTCGCCGAGGCCATCCTGACGACCGACACGCGGCCCAAGCAGGCCGGCGTCCGCCTGTCGCTCGCCGGGTGCGAGGTCACCGTCGCCGGCGCCACGAAGGGCGTCGGTATGATCGAGCCGAACATGGCGACCACGCTCTCGTTCATCACGACCGATGCCGCCGTCGCGCCCGACGTGCTGCGGCCCATACTCAAGCGGGCCGTTGACCGCTCGTTCAACTGCCTGACGGTGGACGGGCACCCGTCGACGAGCGACACGATGGCGCTGCTGGCAAGCGGGGCGGCCATGGTCGACGCCACGCCTGTCGCCTTCGGCACCGCCGAGGCCGAGGCGCTGGAGCGGGCCCTGACCGCCGTCTGCCGCGACCTCGCGTACCAGATCGCCGCCGACGCCGAGGGGGGCACGAAGGTCGTCGAGGTCCGCGTCACAGGGGCCGCGTCGGAGGCCGAGGCGCGGGCGGCCGCCCGGGCGATCGCCAACTCGCCGCTCGTCAAGTGCGCCTTCTTCGGCGAGGACCCCAACTGGGGCCGGATCGTTTCCGCCGCCGGCGCCGCCGGCCTGACGAGCGGGCCCGAAACGATGCGCCTCGCCATCGGCGACGTCGTCCTCTTCGAGGCGGGCGTGCCGACGGCGCCCGACGCCGACCGCCTGGCCCGCGTCATGGCCGCGCACGACATTCCCGTCCACCTGGACCTCGGCGCCGGCAACGCCGCGTGCCGGTACCTGACGTGCGACCTGTCGTACGACTACGTCAAGATCAACGCCGAGTACACAACGTAGGCGGGTGCCACGGCCGGCCTTGCCCGGCCGTGTGTCACGGCGGGTGCCACTGGCGGCTTGGCCGCCAGTGCGCTCCGAACTCCCGCGTGGTGGCCTTCCCAGGCCATCACGCCACGAAGGATACCGAGAATCGCGGCGTCCTCGGAAGGCCGCCGCGCAGCGTCGGCCGAGGCACCTTACGTGTCGCATACCTCCATCATCTACCGCGCCCGCTGGGTGATTCCGGCCGAGGCGCCGCCCGTCCCGGACGGGGCGGTCGTGGCGTCCGAGGGCCGGATCGTTCGCGTGGGTCCCTGGCGGACCGTCGAGCCTCACGTCACCCCATCCGACACGGTCGAGCACTTCCCCGAGGGCGCGCTGCTGCCGGGGTTCGTCAACGCCCACACGCACCTGGGCCTGTCGGACATGGTGGGCCGGTTCCGGCCGACGCGGAACTTCCCCTCGTGGATCGGCCGGCTGACAGCCCGGCTCATGCTGCGGTCGGTGGGCGCCGCCCGCCGCGCCGTCGCCGAGGGCGCAGCCGCCTCCCGCGCCGCGGGCACCGTGGCCGGGGCGGACATGGCCCACGACCCCCGGACGACCGAGCCGCTCGATGCCGCCGACGCCCGGTGGACCGTGTTCGGCGAACTCTTCCGCTTCGGCGAGGAGGGCCTGAAGCGGCTCGGCGAAACCCTGGCGGCGCTCGAGGCCCGGGCCGAGGGCGGCGGCACGGCCGTCGGCCTCGGGCCGCACGCGCCGTACACGGCGTCGACCGAGGTCTTCCTGGCGGCCCGGCGCGAGGCCGACGCCCGCGGCTGGCCCGTCACCACGCACCTCCACGAGACCGAGGACGAACTCGCCTTCACCGAGCGCGGCGAGGGCACGCTGTATGAGTGGATGCGCCGGCTGCGGGTGCTGCCGGGCAACTGGCGGCCGCCGGGCCTCCGGCCGATTCCTGCGCTGGCCGAGGCCGGGTTCTTTGGCGGGCCGGTGCTGGTGGCCCACGGCAACTACCTGACCGACCCGGAGATCGACGTCCTCGCGCGGAGCGGGTCGTCCGTCGTCTACTGCCCGCGCAGTCACGCCTTCTTCGGGCACCGCGACCATCCCTGTCGGCGGCTGCTGGCGGCCGGGGTGAACGTGTGCCTCGGCACCGACAGCCTCGCCTCCTGCCCAACCCTTTCGGTGCTGGACGAGATGCGGTACGTCGCCGAGACCAAGCCGGACGCCGACCCGCGCGTTCTCCTGGCCATGGGCACCGCGGGCGGGGCCCGGGCCCTGGGCCTTGCGGACCGTGTCGGCGATCTGCGGCCGGGCCTTGTGGCCGCCTGTGGCGTGGTGACTCCGGTGCCCGAGACAGACGATCCGCTGTATGCCATTCTGGCAGGCGAGGGGACGTTGCGGCCCCTTCCCGGCCGGTGAAGCCGCCTCGCTTGCCTCATCGACGGCGTGCATGTATTGACGCCGCAGCCGCTTTCTGGGATAATGGTTGGGCTCAGGATGGCGCCGCTCGCCATCCGTAGGCTTCACACGAACTCCCCTCGCAAAGGAGACTACGTTGCTGCACGTCGACCGCGAAACGCAGTCGTTCTGGACGGACCTGAAGCCGCCCAAACTCGAGAATGTGGACGAGCCGAACCTGTTCCGCGACATCTTCCCGTACACGGAATTCCCGAAGATCCCGTTCACGCACGAGCGCGTGCCGACGTTTATCCCGGAGCACACGTGGATTACGGACACGACGTTCCGCGACGGGCAGCAGGCCCGGGCGCCGTACAGCGTGGACCAGATGGTTGCGTTGTACAAGTTCCTGCACCGCTTGGCAGGCCCGCACGGCCTGATCCGTGCCAGCGAGTTCTTCCTGTATTCCGAGAAGGACCGCGAGGCCGTCGAGAAGTGCAGGGACCTCGGCTATTCGTACCCCGAGGTCACGGGGTGGATCCGGCCGGTCAAGAAGGACTTCAAACTCATCAAGGATATCGGCCTGCGGGAGACGGGCATCCTGACGTCGGCGTCGGACTACCACATCTTCCTGAAACTCCGCCGCACCCGCGAGGAGGCGATGGAGATGTACTGCGATATCGCGGAAGCGGCCTTGTCCGAGGGCATCATCCCGCGCTGCCACCTCGAGGACGTGACGCGGGCGGACTTCGAGGGGTTCGTCGTGCCGTTCGCCAACCGGCTGATGGCCCTGGCCGAGCAGTACGAGATGCCCGTCAAGATCCGGGCCTGCGACACGATGGGCTTCGGCGTACCGTACGTGGGCGCCCAGTTGCCGCGCTCCGTCGCGAAGGTCATCTACTGGCTCCGCCGCCGGGCCGGCGTGCCGTCGGAATGGCTGGAATGGCACGGGCACAACGACTTCCACAAGGTCCTGGTGAACGCCTGCACGGCCTGGCTGCACGGCTGCTGTGCCGCGAACGGGACGCTCCTGTCGATCGGCGAGCGGACGGGCAACCCGCCGATCGAGGGGCTGGTGGTCGAGCACGCCATGCTCTGGGGCGAGACCGAGGGCGTGGACTACTCCGCCATCACCGAGATGGCCGACTACTACCGCAGGGAAATCGGCTACGACATCCCCCCGCGGTACCCCCTCGTGGGCCGTGACTTCAACATGACCCGGGCGGGCATCCACGCGGACGGCCTGCTGAAGAACGAGGAAATCTACAACCCGTTCGACACCGCGAAGATCCTGAACCGGCCGGTCCGCATCGGCCTGACGGACAAGAGCGGTGTGGCGGGTATCCTCGCGTGGATCAACTACCGGTATGACCTCGGCGAGGAGGTCAGCAAGGACGACCCCCGGATCGGCCAGATCTACGAGTGGATTCAGGCCGAGTACGAGGCCGGCCGCGTACCCGCCATCAGCGACGAGGAGATGGACGCCCGCGTCCACGAGGCGTTCGGCGACGTGCCGCGCCGCCCCGAAACGCTGTAGGCGTCGGCGAGACACGCTCGGCAATACACGGCATGTCGCGCGGTGGGCCAGGCGGCTTGCCGCGCGACGTGCTTTTTCATCTCACTTCACGCGGCGAACCTGGAGGTAATCCACGTTCGGCCCCTCGTTTCCGATCGTTTCGAGGGTGATGGTGCGCCGACCCTTTTCGAGCCGCACAAGCACGGCGGCCTCGGCCCACGTATCCCAGGCGCCCGAGTTCGGAAAGTCCAGATTGCGCTCGACGGTCTCGCCGTCCACGCGAAGCCGCAGGGGACGGTTCGCCTCGCCCAGCGCGTAACGGAACGCGAGTTGGTAGGCGCCCGTTTCGGGGATGGTGATGCACCACGTGATGGAGGCCCCGCGTTCGCGGTCGAAGTCGAGAAAGCCGCTGCCCGAGTAGCCCGGATGGTCCTTCTCGGTGAGACATCCCTCGTGCCGGGCGTGCTCTTCGGCTTCATAGGTGGCGGTGCCGGGTTTGCGCACAGCGTTCTTTCGCCACTGCTCGGCTCGGCGCTGAAGCAGGTCGGCCGTCTTCTCGTGGCCGGCGACTCGTGCCGCCTCGGCGGGTTCGCCGATGGCTGGGGCCGCAAGCGTCGGGTCGGCCTTGCGGGCCAGCAGCCGTTCGACGCCGGCGTGGTTGCCCGCCTCGGCGGCGTAGTACAGCGGCGTGCGACCGGCCTGGTCGCGGACGTTCGGGTCCGCGTGATGGTCCAGCAGGCGAGCAACGGTCTGGGTGTGGTTGCTGGTGTCGCCGACGATGGCGAGATGCAGCGGTGTCCGGCCGGTGTCGTCAATCGCGTCCACCTCGGCGCCCTTGCTGATGAGCTGATCGGCGTTTGGCCAGTGCCCGCGGGCGGCGAGGATGTGCAGGGCGGTTTGTCCGTCGGGGCCGTGCACGTTGGGGTCGGCGTCTTTGCGGAGCAGGCTCGGAATGACTTGGGCGTTGTGAATCGGACTCGTGGCGGCGGCAATCAGGAGCGGCGTGCGGCCTTGGGGGTCCCGGGCGTTCACGTCGGCGCCCCGCTCCAGGAGGATGGCGAACATCTGTCGGCCGTCCTGGCCGGCCTCGGCGGCCATGCAAATGGGCGGCGTGCCGTCGGGGGCGGGCCGTTTCGGGTCGCCCCCCTTGCCGAGCAGAACGTTCAGGACGTCCTCGTGCCGCCAGCGCAGGGCTTCGTGGACGGGCGTGCCCATCTCGCCGTCGGCGTTCGGGTCCGCGCCCAGGGCGAGTAGCGTCTGGGCCGTGGTGTGCTGACCGAAGCGGGCCGCCACGTGCAGCGGCGTCCCGTGCTGTGACCGGGCCATCACGTCGGCCCCGTGCTGGACGAGCAACTGAACGATATGCCCTTTGCCGACGTACACGGCCTCGTGCAGGGGGGTCGCGCCCTGGTTGTTAACGGCGTTGACGCCGGCACCGCTTCGGATGAGCAGGTCGACTATGGCGTGGTTGCCGCCGCGGATGGCGTCGAACAGCGGCGTCTCGCCTCGCGCGTTGGTCACGGTGAGGTCCCCGCCGCGCTCCAGCAGCGCGATGACGGCCTCATGCTGACCGTTGGCGGCGGCCACGTGCATCGGCGTCCGGCCGCGGTCGTCCTGGAGGTTCGGCGTGGCGCCCCGAGTGAGCAGCC
>Ga0180431_10009943_pt1 | contig 10655 bp, 5 predicted proteins | sample SS_ome_11_FD_132459 | JGI IMG/M metagenome (GOLD analysis project Ga0180431, IMG submission 132459) | Hypersaline lake sediment archaeal communities from the Salton Sea, California, USA - SS_1_MS_1 metaG | ecosystem: Environmental > Aquatic > Non-marine Saline and Alkaline > Hypersaline >... | reverse complement strand
TTGTTCCGCATGTCGGCCAGCACGGTCTTGTCGTCGTAGCCGCCGTAGCCGAAGCCGGCGCGCCCGGTCTTCCAGCCGGCGGCCTTGAAGTCGATTCCCGTCCACCCCTCGGGCGGATGGGCGCCGGCGAGGTACTGCCAGGTGTCCCGGGCGCGAATCACGCGGAAGGTGTTGAACATGTCGTGCTCGGCGGCCAGCGGCGCCACCCCCGCGATCAGCAGGTCGCCGTGGACGGCGACGTATCCCCAGTGCGCCGTGCGCCCCCCGCCCGCGGCGGGCACGAGCAGTTCCCTGACGGTCTTGCCCGTGGCCGCATCGAGCATCAGGCACTTGCCCTCGTGCACGACGTAGACGGCGTCAGGCAGGGTGACGGTGTTGCTCCCAATGGCCCCGGCGCCGGGCTCGTGGCTGACGTGGTCGTAGTACGTGCCCAGGTGCGGCAGGTCGCGTTCCCAGAAGACGCGGCCGGTGTACACGTCCACGCACCGCAGCAGGTCCGGGCCCTCGATCACCAGCCGGCCGCCGGCCACCTGGGGCGACGGGCCGTGACCGTGCCGGGGCAGGATCCTGTCGTTCGACGGCCCGCCGAACCACAGCAGGCCGAGCGGCAGCTTGACCAGCTTGTCGGCGTTGACGACCTGGTTGGCCGCGTCGCCGTACTGGTGCGACCAGACGTCCGAGCCCGGCAGCGGCCCGGTGCGCCGAACGGTGACGTGCCGGCCGCGCGTTTCGACCTTCAGGGGCGTGACCCCCGAGGCCGCCACCGCCCCCGTGACGTCACCGGCGAACGGGCCGAGTTCGAGCGCCCCGCCGTACGGGCGCAGCGCGTGGAGCAGGCGGGTGCACTTGGCGAGCTTCTCGGCCGTCAGGCCGAGCGCCGCGAGGTCCTCGGAGAGGATCACGGCGGCCAGGTATGGCGCCAGCGGGTAGTCCAGCGGGTCGCCGACCACCACGGCGGCGCGCGTGCCGTAGAGTCCGGCGTCGTCGAGTGTCCGCCGCAGGGCGTCGGCCCTGGCCGCGTCGCGCTCGATCACGATCAGGTCCAGCGCCGTCTGGGCCAGAAGCTCCCGGACCAGCGCGCCCGAGCCGGCGCCCAGCACGACCGCGTAGCCGGTCTTTGCGAGGGAGCCTTTGACCAGTGCGGCCACGCGCGCCTTCCACGGCCCGGCCGTTTCGGCCGGGCGCGCGGCCTTGCGCGGGTGTTCGGTCACCTTTCCGCCGCCGGCGCCGAAGCAGGAGATCCGCCCCTGCACGGTCACCACGAACAGCTTGCCGTCGGCGGCGAGCATCGTGTGCGGCGTGCCCGGGACCTCGGCCGACCACGCCGGGCGGGCGCCATCCTCGGCCGGCACATCCATCGCGCAGACGCCCCCGGTGCACGTGCCGTAGATCCGCGAGCCGGCCTTGATCGTCGCACTCGTCATCCCGCCAACCGCCGCGTCCCACTTCTTCACGAACATCAGCTTCTTCCGCGTCCGCTTGCGGCCGCGGCTGTCGATGTACGGCACGTCTCGCATCTCGGTTTTCAGGGCCCGCGCGGCCAGCGTGGTCTTGTCCGGCTCGACCTCCAGCCCGTACGCCGTCGGCCCGTCCAGCAGCGTCATCGGTATGCCGGAGACTTCCTTTGCCTTGGCCAGGTCGCGGCCGACCCCTCGACAGAAGAAGAACCCCCCACCGATGAAGATCCGCGAGCCGCCGAACCTCTTGTCGTAGTTGAACCACCAGAGCCTGCCCGTTTTGCGTTCGAATACGCCCGGAGTGGACCGCCCGCCGGGGACGACCATGTAGTCTCCGTCGGCGGCAAAGTACCCCTGCGGGGCCACGCTGCCGAACGACGGCGCCCCGTGCGGATGCACGGTCCACCGCGAGCTTTCCCCGCTGTTGGACCAGACGACCTTGCCCGTCTCGGCGTCCAGGCAATAATGGAACACGCCCATGAACGGCCAGATGCTCGCGGCGAGGTAGACCTTCCCGTCGACCAGGACGGGCGCCCCGCGCACGGGCCAGGCGCTGGTCAGCCGATTGTTCCCGATGACCCGCAGCTCGCGCGGGGCCGCCCGGAAGCGCCACTGCTCCCCGCCGTCGGCCGCACGTAAGCAGTAGACCCACCCGTCGTCGGAGACGAATATCACCTTGTCCTTGTGGATTACCGGGGCGAATCGCACCGGGGCCTCGGCGTAGAACCGCCAGACCTCGCGGCCGGTGTCCGTCTCGTACGCCGTCACGCGATCGGAAACGTTCGACGGCACGAACAGCAGCTTGCCCGCAGCCACCGGCTCGTAGGCGACGTCGAACTGCAACTGGTACTGGCTGGCGGGCCAGGCCGGGGCCGCCGGGGGCAGTTGACGCCACCACAGCAGCGTCATTTTCCTGGGCAGCTCGTGCGGCGCGGCGGCCCCTCGGGCCGGACCATAACGCCACTGGGGCCAGTCACCGGCCAACGCGGGTGCGGCAGCCCAGGCGGCCGCCGCCGCCACAAGAACGATGCATACGGTCCGACCGGTGCGCTTGACTCTCATGTGAACTACCTCGTTGGGTGCGGTTGTCTCCATTCGACGGAGAGGCTACTTCGTGTGTTTCAGGATGAAGTCGACAATCGGCTTGGGATCCTTGAGGCTGTGCGGGTGATGCCCGACGCCCTTCTTGGCGATCACGGTAATCTCCCCGCCGAGGGCCCTGTACCGCTCGGCCAGTATGAGCGTGTTCTCGGCCATCGGAACGACGGTGTCGGCGGCGCCGCAGACGTTCAGCAGGGGGACCTTCGCCTTGGCGAGGGGCTTGAGGTTGTCGATCGGGTTGCGCTTGTACTTCAGCGCCTGGGCCTCGGTCAGGTCGTAGGCCTTGAGGCACGCGGCCCATGCGCCCCGGCTGGGCTTGCCCTTGCCCTTGCCCCCGGGCCAGCTCTTGAAGTCGCAGACGGGCGCGTCGCCGTAGATGCACGAGACCTTGTGCGGATTTGCGGCGGCCCAGTTGTAGATGATCAGCCCGCCTCGGCTCATGCCTTCCAGCGCCGGGCGCTTCGAGAAGCCCTGCTGCGTTGTGAGGTACGCGTACAGCTTGTCCCACCGCGCCACCGCCTTCGGGCTGCCGAACAGGTTCGCCACGTCGATGTACGCCACGTGGAACCCCTTGCCCAGCAGGGCGGCGTCGGTCTGGGGCTCGTGCCCGAAGAACCTCGCCCGCCAGATCCACGGCTTGCCGGCAGCGGGCTTCTTCGGAGCCACGACGATGCACCGATGCCCGTCGAGCGTGAAGTCATAGCGGTCGAACCCGCGGAAGGCCCTCCCCTTTCGCCCGGGCCAGGGGGGGACGATCTTCGCGGGCCGGGTCGTCCGGCCGCGCGGGGCCGGGCTTTCGGCCGCCGCCGGCCCGGCCGCCACAGCCGATATCGCACAGAACGCCGCCAGCAAGCACACCGTGAACTTCCTCATCGTAGTCCTTTCGCTCGGCCGCCATACCCCCGGGCGGATATCCTCATCACCATTGTATCTTTAACCCCCCGCCCGTCCATGGGTGGTTCATGGTTCGGGATGCACGAGACCTTGACAGTGCCGGAGATTCACTTCCGTCTCCGGAGGAAAGCCCCAAGTGTATTCACCCGTGGCGAAATGGCGTACGGATTGGGGACAGGTCTGATTCGGTGGGGCCCGTTTCGCCCCCGGTGAATACACCGGGGGGCTCGTCCTCGGACGAGAACGCCATACGCCCCGAAGACCCCCACGCACCCTACCGCCCCCCACGAACCAGGCGTTCGATGGCCTTGGCGATCTCGTGGCGGCGGGCCAGGATGGGGGCGGGATCGCGGGTAAAGGCGGTCATGCTCGAGGTGATCTCGGGCGGGACTTTCAGCAAGCCCTCCAGGCGGGCGCGGGCGGACGCATCAAGGGCGCCGGCGCGGCGCTTCAGCAGGCGGCGGAGGATGGCCAGATACTCGTAGTCCTCAATGCCGTCCCGGAGCATCTCCCAGCGGATGCTGTCCACGGGGCCGTCCATGACAGGCCGGTCCGACCGGCCGTCGGCCGCGGCCTCCGGCGGGTAGATGAATCGCCCGTCGCCGTTGCCCCAGGGCCGCCGCGTGCCCTTGGGCGTCGAGTAGCCGGATACCCACCCCATCGGGTCCTCGTAGGGGTTCTGCGGGCGTTTCGGGTCGGTGTAGGCGGTTCGGCTCGTCCAGTAGTTGGTCTGCCAGACCAGGATCCCGTCGATCTTCCGCTGCCACGTCTGCCACAGCCAGACGCGAAGTTCCGTGGCGGGATGATCGATGAACAGCGTGCAGTACGGCGCCTTTGGGCCCGTGCAGACGTACCACCAGAAGGATTCGCCTTGCTTTCGTCTGGCCTGTGCGTGGGCATGGTTGTAGTGGGGCGTGACGGGGCACCAGATATCGGGCCCGCCGGCAAGTGCCGGCTCGACCTGCTCGGTGAGCATTCGCCGCAGCCCGGGCGCCGCGAACTTCAGCCGCGCGAAACCGGCGCTGACGAACGCGTAGTCGCGCGGGGCAGGCTCATCGAACCAGTAGACGAAGGCCTCGTCCAGCCAGCCCTTGGCCCGCAGGTGGTCCTCGAGCGTTCGGCAGTAGGCGGTGAAGGCCGCCTTGTACTCGGCCGTCCCGGCGGCAAAGCCCAGCAGCGACGGCTCGTACCGCGCGTGAAACGTGCCGCCGCCCATGCCGGGAATGCTCAGGCGGAACGTGTTGAAGTGGTGCTCGTCGATCGCGCGGGTCATCGCCTTGTCCCACGCGGCGAAGTCCAGCCTCGGCCGCGGCGCCCGGTCCGTCCGCTCGAAGTCCCCCCCGGCGAGCAGGGCCTTGCCGCTGCCCGCGTCGGTCAGCGACACGTTGTCGTATCGAACGGTCCCGGTCGTGGACCCGTCGTCGGCCCACAGGGCGCCCCAGAGCGTCAGGCGGACGGATCGTGCGGCCTTGGGGAAGGCGTCCTTGCCGATTGTCCGGTCGAACGGCGTCCACCGCCCCGCACCGGTGACGGGCATGTCGTTGTTCCGCCCCGACATCCACCTGCCCGCCGCGTCATGGTGGTTCAGCGTGACGATGAACCGGTGCCCGCGAGCGGCCTTGTGGTGGAATCGCAGCCTGAGCCCGCCGGGAGGGATGCGGATTGTGTGTTTGTAGTTCGCGCCCGGGTTGGCGGTGGTGCCGGCGTCGGCGACCTTGAGCGAGGCCTTTCCGGCGTGGGCGTCCGTCCGGTCGAGTGTCCCGCCCGACCAGTTGCCCGTGTTGGTCCAGGTGACCTTGATCGGGTCCAGCGGGGCGGGATTGTACGGCGAGATGTGGTGGTCGGCGAAGTTGCGGAAGTACGTCTCCAGCAGCTCACGCCGTCGGGCCACGTCACGAACGTTGTGGTATCGCCACACCAGCGACGGGGAGAAGCCGAAGGCCGTCTGGCACGTCATGCGATCCGGCAGGGCGAAATCGTAGACCTGCACGTGCAGGTCGGCCTGGCCGCGGTAGCCCTTGGCCGAGAGATGGATCTTCCCCTTGTACAGTCCGGCCTTGGCGTTTCGCGGGGGCTTGACGCGGATCCAGAGCGGCTGGTTGGCCCCGGCGGGCAGGTCCACCGGTTCCGTCAGCGGCGGCAGCGGGTCCGGCCAGGGGGCCGCCACACCCGTGTGGTCCGTCGGCCGGGCCACCGGCACGTAGCGGACGCGCAGGACCTCGACACGGCCGGCCGGGATGCTCGCCCCGCCCGGGCCTGAAAGGGCCTCCGCGCGCACGCGCAGGCCCGACAGCGGACGCGACGGGCGGATGACAAGTTGGGCGGCTTCGGCTTCGTTCCTCGCGGTGCGAATCAGCACGGCCCGGCCGCGCCGCCGCGGGGCCGACCTCTCGCGGCTGACCTTCCAGGGCGACGGGCACCACCACAGGTCGGCCGCCGGCGTCGAGCCCGGCAGCGACCGGCCAAACGAGGCGGCGTAGAGCCCGGGCACGTTGAACTCGGCCTCGGCGCGATACGCGATGCCGGGACCCAGGGCGAACGTCAGGCGATGCGCCCCGACACCGGGGACCTCAAACGGTAGTTGGAGCGTCGTCTTGCCGGGCGGCAGTTGCGTTGCCCGCGCCGCCGAGGCAGGCACGGCCGGACCGTCCGTCGCGACCACGTTCACCGCGGGCCTGGCCGATACCGCGCGCGGCGAGGCGTTCAGCACGTCGGCAACCAGCGTGTTCGTCCCACCCGGGACACACCGGCCCAGGGACCGGATCTTCACGCGCAGTCGCGGGTCGGCAGCCGTGACGGCCACGTAGGTCGTCCCCCCGCGAAGGGCGCCGGCGTCGGCGTCGAGTTCGGCGCGGTAGGTGTACCCGCCGACCTGGAGCGATACGCCCCCCGGCGCGGCGGCCAGGCGGACCCAGACGGTTTCGGCCGGCAGGAGCGCCTTCGGCACGGGGAACGTCGCCGCACCGAGCTTGTCCGCGAACCCCAACGGCCGCCAGGTCTTCCCGTCGCGGGACGCCGAGACGGCCAGGCGACCGCCGCGATACCAGACAACGCCCACGTCCACCGACGCGCTGGTCTGTTTGCGGCCGTCGATCGCGTGACGGTAGACCACGTCGCTGCCCGGGCCGAAACACCAGCGATTGCTGTTGAACCGGCATTGGTGGCCGATCAGGGGCCGGCTGTGCGATCGGCCGGCACCGTTCAGCGGCGCGAGGAAGGTGTACTGCCTGCCGGAGACGCTCTCGCCCTCTCCGAGCGCGAGCGGCCCGCGGCGGCGAAAGACGGCCTCGGCGGGAAACAGCTCCACCGCGTCGAACGCCACGGTGCCCTTGATGTGCCACTGCCCGAACCGCAGCCGTCCCGCCCCGGCGTCAAGCCGACGCGGCGCGACGAACGTGCTGGTGTAGGTCCGCCAGACCGTCGGCACCTTGCCCAGGTCGCGATTGCAGAACTCCGGGCCGCTGACGGGCGTGCCGCCGGACCCGGTTATGCGCCTGGCCGCGAATCGCAGACGATACAGGCCGCCCGGCACGAAGCCGACGTCCCGGGACTGCCACGCGTTGCTGTCGGCCCCCATGCCCGTGACGGTCACACAGCGATCGGACTGCTTGCCCCCTCGGGTCCATTGCCCCTTGCCGCCGGACAGCGTCCAGCCTTGCGGCGCGTCGCCTTGGGCGATTTCGAACGACCCGTTGGGAACAACCGTCTCGGCTGCGGGCGCGGGCGCCGCCAGCGCCAGAATCGCGATTGCCGCCAAGGCGCTGGATCGATTGCCGCTCATCCTGACTTCCCAGGTGTAATGCGTGACACGGTCCGGTGCAAACGACGAGGGGCGGGCGATGCCCGGTGCGCTAAATCTTCTTACGATGCCCGCCGCTGAACATTCTCACGATCCCGCTCGCCATACAGCTTCACGACGCCGGCTCCGGAAGTCGCCGCGCTCACCCGGGGTCGTCGTTGCCCCAGTGCTCTTCCAGATCGCTCGGGTCGACGTCGAGGCCTTCGTCTTCTTCACCCTCCTCATCGACCTTCCACTTGTCGGCCTCGCTCAGGTCGTTCATCTCGCGCTCCATGACCTTGAACATCTTCTCCTGCATGGGCGCCAGGCGTCTGTAGTAGTCGAGGGTGGCCTGGTAGGAGGCGACCATCTGGTTGATCTTCAGCAGTTGCCACTTGATCAGGCACTCGGGCTCCTTGATGGTCGTGAACGGGTCACAGGAGAATCCGACCTCGCCGCTCTCGGTTCGGTGATAGTACTCGCAGTCCTTGCACTGGATCATGGTGTTAATCTCCACCGGGCGGGCCGCGGGCCGCGGTGCCGGGAAATGCATCATACCCTCCGACACCCGCGCGTTCAACCGCGCGGCGTTCCCATAGCCATGCGGATCCTGGCGGCGCAACGCGTGCTCGTCCGGAAACGCCCCCCCCGTGTCTTCACGGGGGGCGAAATGGGCCCCGGGTGAATACACCGGGACTTCCGCCCAAACACCCAAACGCGCCTTGCTGCCAACACCCTGCCCGCACCTGCCTGAACTCTCGTTCACATCATCGCCCGACGCGACTACAATGTCGGGATGGAACCCGAAGGCAGTTCAGAGAACCCTCCCGAGGTCCGGGACCACCGCCGGCAGTGGCGCAAGTGCCTGTACGTCTACCCCGTGATCTCGCGCCGCAGCAAGGGTTTGAGCATCGGGGTGAACCTGAACCCCGACAAGCAGTGCACCTTCTCCTGCGTCTACTGCCAGATCGACCGGCGGGCCAAGCGGGGCCTGACCGACGTGGACATCGAGATCCTCTACGATGAGCTGCACCTGGCCCTGGAGGCCGTCGCCACCGGCCGACTCTGGGCCGAGCCGCGATTCGTCCGGACCCCGCCCGCCAGCCGGCGCGTGAACGACATCGCCTTCAGCGGCGACGGGGAACCGACGTGCCTGGGCAGCTTCGACCGCGCCGTTGCCGCTGCCGCCGACGCCAAGGCCGACTGCGGCCGCGACGACGTCAAGCTCGTGGTCATCACCAATTCGACGCACCTGGCCAGTCCGCAACTCGTCCGCGCGCTGCCGATCCTCGACGACAACCACGGGGAGATCTGGGCCAAGTTCGACGCCGGGACCGAGGAGTACTTCCAGCGGGTCAACCGTCCGGCGGCCGGGCTGACGCTGGACAAGATCACGGCAGACATCACCTCCGTGGCCCGCGGCCGCGCGGTGGTCATACAGAGCCTCTTCATGCGCCTGGACGGCCGGGGCCCGGCGCCGGGCGAGATCGAGGCGTACACGGCCCGCCTGAGGGGGATTCTCGAAGCCGGGGGGGCCATGAAACTGGTGCAGGTCCACACCATTGCCCGCCCGCCGGCCGAGCCGAACGTGGAGGCCCTGCCCGACGCCGATCTCGACGCCCTGGCCGAGACCGTGCGGAGGGCCCTGGGCGGCGTGCCGGTGGAGGCCTACTACGGCCAGGACGTGCACTATCGCCCGCGACAGGCAGGGCGCCGCTGAGACCGCTGGTGCTCGGTCCGTGCACCCGCCTGCGGGCCGACGAGCCCCGCCCGGCGCAGCCGACGGTGTCTGGCCGAGTGGATCAGCCCGCCTGTGCGAGGACGGCGTCCCTTACGTCGGCCAGCAGCTCGAAGACGCGTCGGGCCTGCGACGGCTCCAGCGGCCCCGTGCCGCAGGACGGGGTGATGACGGCCCGTTCGCGCAGGCGGTCGATCGGGAAGCCCTTCTCGGCCATCGCGTCGAAACAGGATCGCAGGCGTTGGACCAACGCGTCGGCCTTTGCCTCGTTGATGGCCGACGTCGTGGGCACGATGCCCCAGGCGACGGACCCGCCTCGATCGAAGAAGGCCCTCAGGTCGTCCGGATACAGGGAGATGCTCCGGCCGTACTGGTAGGCGTCGAAGTTCAAGACGTCCACGCCGCTGCGGGCGATCAGTCCCCAGTCGCTGTTGCCGCAGACGTGGATTCCGGTCATCGCCCCGGCCTCGCGAATGGCGTCGAAGACCTCGCCCAGCATCGCCAGCACGTCCTCTTCGGACAGGTACAGGTAGCCGCTGCTGCCGAACGCGGCCAGGACCGGCTCGTCCACGAAGATCAGCACGCGTTCGGAGGCGAACGGCTTGAGGCGGCCAATCTGCCACTGCGCTTGCCGCACCAGCGCCTTGACCACCGCGTCGCGAAGCTCCGGGTCCCCGAAGAGCGGGCGCTTGTCCTCGTCGAAGATGCTCGTGCACAGCGTGATCGGCCCGGTCAGTTGCCCCTTGACCACCGGCCAGGTTCGCCCGGCGGCTTCGCGCTCGAACGCGTAGAACCCGGCCGCCGCGTCCTGAGGCAGGGCGAACAGGGACGGGTCCTCGGCCAGGAACTTGTGATAGAACGCCTCCAGCTCCGACAGCTTCTCGCTGGCGTCGAGGTGGATGACCTTTCGGTCGGCATCGATGCGAACGCACGGCACGGCACAGCCGTACTGGGGAACCATCTCCTCGGCGAAGCAGCGCTTGGACAACTGCGGCCAGAACGGAATGTTCAGGTCGGCATCGAGCAGGAAGGCCACGGCCTCGGCGGCGTCCGTGAACGGCACAGACCCGATCCCGGTCGTGACCAGGCCAGGCTGGAAAGCCACACTCACTGCAGTCTCCTTCTCATACTGATTGGCATTGGCAGGTGCGCTCGGGCACTGACTGATCTTGCTTCGGTGTCTTCGGGACCTTTGGTCCCGTGCCGGCCCTTCAGTGGCCAGCCCCTACAACGAGCCGAGTTACAGGTCTTCTATTTACAGGTGTCGCCGCAGCCGTGTCAACCGTGGGGACTGACGGGGGACGCTTCCCCCCCCGGAACGTTCATGCCTGTACATCGGTGTCTTCTTGTTCCCGCTTTACTTCCAGCAGACGACGCGGCCGGCGGCGGTGGTGAAGTAGAGGCGGCCTCCGGCGGCGGCGAAGCTGTCGTAGACGGGGGAAGACTTCAGCTTGCACTCGGCGATCTTCGCCCCGTCGGTCGTCGAGACGACCAGCAGGCGGGCGGCGTCTTGAGGCGCGGGTGTGAAGAAGTCGCTGACGCTGGCCGGACCGGCAAGGTACAGCCTGTCGCCGGCCAGAAGCAGCGCGCGCGGATAGATGTCTATCGATGTCGACCAGAGGGTGTTGATCTTCGTTCTGGGCCTGCGGCGCCTCCTTGCCGGCGGCGCCTTGGGCGCCGCGGGCTG
>Ga0180431_10009942_pt1 | contig 10655 bp, 13 predicted proteins | sample SS_ome_11_FD_132459 | JGI IMG/M metagenome (GOLD analysis project Ga0180431, IMG submission 132459) | Hypersaline lake sediment archaeal communities from the Salton Sea, California, USA - SS_1_MS_1 metaG | ecosystem: Environmental > Aquatic > Non-marine Saline and Alkaline > Hypersaline >... | reverse complement strand
CCCTTGAAAATCGGCCTCGGATTTCCGGGTCACCGAACCAAAACCGCCAAAAAGGACATTATAGAGGGATCGATTCATGGCCTTGCACATCACATTGGTGAGAATAATACCGCTGGCACCCACCAGGGCACCGGAAACGATAAGAATATTATTCTCGATGGCAAGACCGGCAGCACATGCCGCAATACCCGAATAGCTGTTTAAAAGGGAGATCACCACCGGCATATCCGCGCCGCCGATGGGTATCACTGCCAACACGCCGAGTATCAGCGAAAGAATGATAATCCCGATTAAAATGGGATACCCGTCCGCAGGATTGGCAATAAAAAAAGCGCCCCCCATGAGTGCAGCCACGAAAATCAATCCGTTAAGAAACGTCTGGCCAAAAAAGAGCACCGGTTTTCCCGTGATTACTTCCGATAGTTTGCCCCAGGCGATGATACTCCCTGAGAAGGTTACGCCGCCGATCAGCACGGCTAGAAAAAGGGTAGTCATAATAAAAAGGTTGTAAAATCCCAATTCATGATAGGTGGCCGAGCCGACCAGGAGGCTCGCGATACCGCCGAAGCCGTTAAAAAGTGCGACCATCTCGGGCATCTGGGTCATCTGGACGAGACGGGCAAAAAAACCACCGATGAGACCGCCCAGGATTATACCGAGGGCGATCCATTTGTAGTCAATGATGCCCCCGTTAACAAGGGTGACGACAACGGCGAGAAACATTCCCACGGCGGAGATGAAGTTGCCTTTTCGCGCCGTGACCGGAGAGGTCAGCAGCTTCAGGCCGTAAATAAACATGATGGCCGAGGCAATATATACCAGATTTATGACAAGTGTTATTTGCACACCTTTTCCTTATCGGTTTTTGGTTTAAACATTTTCAACATCCTGTCGGTGACCATATATCCGCCCACCACATTGACCGTTGCGAAGGCTACCGCAAGTGTACCCAGAATGATGCTCAACATGCCCCCTGCCGTTCCGGCGGCGATAATGGCTCCAACGAGCGTAATTCCCGAGATGGCATTGCTTCCGGACATCAGCGGAGTGTGAAGCCGCGCGGGAACCTTGGAAATCACCTCAAACCCAACAAAGATTGACAGTACCAGTACCAGCCCCATACAGATCAGACATGCCGCCTTGCATTCCTCATGACCCATGGTGTACCTCCTTCATATTTTTTTTCACGGTCTGGCTGAAGATTTCATGTTTATGGGTGACCAGACACCCCATTATAATTTCATCATCCGGGCGCAGTTTCATGCGCTTTTCTTCATCATCCCAGTACTCCAGAATGAAATTGACGATGTTTCTTGAATACATCTGGCTTGCGTGAACGGCAACGCGGCCGGGCATATTCTCAAACCCGATGATACGGACACCCTGAATTAAAGTTTCCTCTCCGGGCACAACTCCCTCCACATTTCCACCTCCCTCAGCGGCAAGATCGACCACTACGCTTCCTTTTTTCATGGCGTTAATCATCTGTTTGGTAATGATCAGAGGGGCCTTATTGCCGAATAATTGTGCCGTCGTAATGACGATGTCGGCGGCGGCACAGTGCTCGGTCATGGCCTGGCGCTGTATTTCGAGCTGCTGATCCGTGAGGGCTTTGGCATATCCGTCAGCGGTTTGCCCGGTTTCACCCAGGTCAATTTTAATAAATTTTGCGCCCAGGGACTGCACCTCTTCTTCAACAACGGGTCGGGTATCGAATGCCTCCACCCGTGCACCCAGGCGCCGTGCCGTGGCGATTGCCTGAAGGCCTGCCACGCCCGCACCGATGACAAATACTTTTGCCGGTGCAATGGTTCCCGAAGGGGTCATCATCATGGGCAATATCTTTTGGAGACGCTCTGAAGCCAGAATAACGGCCACATAACCGGCCAGACTCGCCTGGGAGCTCAATACATCCATACTTTGCGCCCGTGTGGTTCGGGGAATCATCTCCATACTGACCGCACTGATGCCCTGTGAGACAAACGCTTCCAAAAGCTCCTTTTCATTAAAGGGATCGAAATAACTGATGTGAAGGGCCCCCTGCTTGAGCCATTTAATCTCTTGGAGGGGCGATTGACGTATACGAAGAATGATATCCGACGTTGATAAAAGAGTCTTGCGCTCAGTAGTAACTGTAGCTCCCGTCGCCGAATAATCCGCATCATGATATCCGATGGGTTCTCCCATACCCGATTCAATTTCCACCTCTGCACCTTTTTTTACGAGGGTTTTCACATCACCGGGAATCAGGGGGACCCGGGTTTCTCCGGAATGGTATTCTTTAGGAACGGCAATCTTCACGTGTTGCCTCCCGACATTTTAACCCTAAATGATCGTAAACAAAATGGATAGAACAGAAAAACACCCAGACTGCTGAATTATCTAATACAGTATATACTACAGCGTGGTTTAAAGCTCAAGGAAAAAGATAAACGCATATACAACTTTGTCAAGAATTTTTTGGAGTTACAAAGACAAAATGTACAAAAGAGCATTATGCCTTTTATTTCTTTCGTTGCATGGCGTTGCTTTCTGATATAAGTTCGGTAAGAAGCTGATGAATGGTCCAGTTTTCCGACGTAGGCGTTAAGGTCGCCCACAGCGTATTCTTCATGCCGGTTTTTTTGCACACCCTCATCAGGCTGAACAGCTCTTTTTTCAAAATACCGGAAACAATAACCGCCCTTGGAAGTTGTGAAGATTCTCCCTCACCCTCACCATCGGAAAGTTTCAGAAGATCGGAAAGTACGGTAGAAGACTGGTTTTCGGATACCCAGATTTTTGAAACATTGCTGAGACCGACCATTTTCAGGACTGCGTTGAAATTGGACTGTGCAACCGTTGAGAACCCACATAACAACAGTTTTTGGGGACCGTATAACGGTTTGTCAGATGGTTTAATTCTTTCAAATTTGGCCTCCGTCATGAGACGTCTCCTTTTTTGGTTTCCGGTTGAAAAATACCATATTCCGGCTCAGGAAGTGCCGCTCGCCCTAAGGTTTTTCAGCCACATGGACAACGGCGATTCCGTTGGTCAGTCTCCGATAGACAACCTGATGAAAACCAATGTCTCTCAAAAGCTCCGACAACGCTTCCGGCAGCGGAAACATTCTTATGCTTTCGGGCAACAGCGTATACGCCTGACGGGACCCCACTAAAATCTGCCCGAGAAGGGGTATCACATGAAAAGAATATACATCGTATAGCCATCGGAACACGGAAGCGGTTGGTTTAGAAAATTCCAGACACATCATTTTTCCACCGGGTTTAAGAATACGATGCATTTCTTGGAATCCCAACTCCATATGGGTCAAATTTCGTATTCCGAAGCCGACCATAGCCGCATCAAATGCTTCATCCGCAAATGAAATTGACTCTGCATCTCCCTGAATATACTCAATGCGGTTTCTTTGGTCGGGGCGATTGTGTTTGACACGTCCGACCTGCATCATTTTACGGTTGATGTCGTAAATGATAATTTTACCGGAAATATCGACGGATCTGGCCGCCAATACGGCGAGATCTCCGGTGCCGCCGCAGACGTCAACCACCCGGTCACCGGGTTTCAGATGCATCATTTCAATGGCCCTTCTTTTCCACAGGTAGTGGATGCCGAAGCTAAGCAGCGTGTTCATGAAGTCATATTTGGAGGCGACCGTGTTGAAATGCCGCATGGTTCGGCCGACTTTCTCCGTTTTGGGAATTTGCTGAAAGCCAAACGGAACCGTCTCTTGCCGATCCGGATGAGTTTTTGGCCGACCTTGCTCTGTTTCCTGTTTATACCAGATGTTTTTATCTCGTATCATCATTTAGACCCACTTTTGCCGGACTGTAAAATCATGAGAATATGTGTCAAAGATTTTAGTTTGTTGGTTATCCAGCTTTCACCGGTAACGGGTTGGTTCCGTCATAACGTATCGCTTGGGCGAAAAAGGATAGCCAGATTTAGTTTTTGATTAACATGCATTTAACGTAAACAGTACTGCATATCAGAAGGCGGCTGAAGGATCAAGTATATGAAAAAAAATATTAAAACCTCCCGTAGATTATGTACTTAATCAACTCAGATATCCGGAATATCCTTTGTTCACGGCAATTACCGGGATGTAAGATTGCTTTTGACCTACGGCTAAAATCCGTGACGGCGTATGATGGGCTTTGCCGAAATCCTTCACTCTCTCTATCCGAAGATAAACTTGATAATTTGTTAAATTATGTTTATATTAAAATTTATAATATTTTTTTGCCAGCAATATTCATTAACTAATTGAAAATCCGGTATTTTTCGAGAGAGGAACTATAAATGATTGAATTCATTTACCAGACGTTGGCCAGGTTGGGTTACAGCCATCCGCTGCATCCCGCTATGACACATATCCCAATGGGAATGATCATCGGCGGATTTTTATTTGCTGTCGGTTCTGTGGTGATGAAAAATGATGACCTGGCTATAGCAGCACATTTTAGCTATGCTCTGGCACTTATCTTTGTTTTGCCCACCATGATATTGGGTTACATGGACTGGCAATATAAATTCGAGGCGGAATGGAATGGTTTGATCTTGACAAAAATCATCTTGGCACTGATATTGACCGGTATGCTCGTTATTACCTTTTTTTATGGAAAAAATGTGAAAGTTGATTTTAAAAAGAAATTGATCCTTTATGGAATTTGTTTTGCCATTGCCATGGGTCTGGGATTCATTGGTGGAGAACTTCAATACGGATAATGCTGAAAGACAATAGAAAAGACATTTGATGTTTTAAAGCGTGACAAGTTACTGTTACTGTGTTTTTAAAAATTATAACGGACAACAGGATTGGAGCAAAAAATGAAAAAGAATATGTGGGTCACCATTATTTTTCTGTTGGTTGTTTTGAGTACCGGTTTGTGCCTTGCCGTTTCAAATGGCTATGATAACAAGATTGCTGTTGAAAATATTGTGTTCGAGTGGAAACTGTCGGGTGAAACCATTCACATTCGACTGGCTGCAAAAACAGAGGGATGGGTGGGGATCGGTTTTAATCCGAGCAAACGGATGAAAGACGCTAATTTTATCATCGGATATGTGAAAGAGGGTAACGTCAAAGTCACTGATCATTACGGAACCACCGAGCGCCAACATGAAAAAGACACCAAATTGGGCGGTCAAATGAACATCGCCGACATTGCCGGCAAAGAAGAGAACGGTGTCACTGAGATTACATTTTCCATTCCTTTGAATTCAGAAGGTCCCAAGGATCGTCCCATATGGACAAACAAGGATAATACCGTGCTGTTGGCCTATGGCGCCGGGCGCGACAGCTTCAGAGCAAAGCACCACTTCAAGACCGCGCTCAAGGTCAACTTGACTACGGGCGAGTTTTCAACAATGTAATAATTATGGTGATAGTCATGTCCGGTAGTATGAAGAAGGCCCTTGCTTTCTGTTTCATTGCGGGTATCATCTTTTTCATGTCCGGTATAAATAGGGCAGATCTGGGTAACCGTTCCACCGAACCTCTTCATCAGAAACCGTCCGCAACGCCTGAGGCCCACTCCCATCATGCCATTTCTGCAAAAGATGCCCAGGACGCCGAGCGTGAAACACCGGTGGGGGTGAAGGAACGTCTGGGTGAGACCCTCAACCTCGACCTGACATTTCGAGATGAAAATGACCGTGAGCTGAGGCTGAAAGATTTTTTAGAAAAACCCACACTTATTCTCCCTGTTTATTTTTACTGCCCCCAGGCCTGCAGTATGATGCTGGCCAGTCTGGCTTCCGCGATCAATGATGTGCCGCTGACCCCTGGAGAAAATTATCAGGTACTGGCCATCAGTTTCGATAAGCAAGAAACACCGGAGCTGGCCAGGGAGGCAAAAAAAAACTATTTAAAACTGATCCAAAAGGATTTTCCGGAAGATCAATGGAAATTTCTGACCGGCGACCGCAAAGCCATCCATGGGCTTTTGCACGGACTGGGATACCGTTTGAAAAAAACAGGACCGCACATGTTTATCCACCCGAATGTCATGGTGGTCCTGTCTCCCGCCGGTAAGGTCATTCGCTATTTGTATGGTGTATACTTTTTACCTTTCGACATCGGCATGGCGCTAACGGAAGCTTCCAAGGGAACCCCGCAGCTGTCGATACGGCGGGTGCTGACCTACTGCTTTGATTATGATTCGGAAAAAAAGACATACGTATTCAAAGCATTTCGGATTGTTGCCGTTACAATTATTCTGGTTCTGGCCGTGTTCTTGTTTTATTTGCTTCGGAAAGGAAAGCATATGAAAGCTGTGACCGGAAGCCATGATCAAGGGAAAACACCATGACGGATGCACCCTCATATTTAGAGACCCCGTCTTCTCCAAAGCTGAAGGGTATCTGGGTCTGGTTGTTAACTACCGACCATAAGCGCATCGGCCTCATGTACTTGATGGCTGTTTTGTTCTGGTTTGGCATCGCTGTTGGATTGGGGCTTCTCATCCGGGTGGAATTGATGACGGTTGGAGAAACCATCATGTCCGCCGAAACGTACAATGCCGCATTTACCCTTCATGGCGTGATCATGATTTTTTTGTTTATCATTCCCGGGACTCCCGCCATTCTCGGTAATTTTCTGCTGCCCATTCAAATCGGCGCGAATGACGTCTTTTTCCCGAGATTAAATCTGTTCTCCTGGTACATCTATATCATTGGTGGTGTTTTTGCGATCATTTCTTTGTTTACCGGGGGACCACCAAACACAGGATGGACATTTTATGTTCCATTTAGTGTGCAAACAGAAAGGGGCGTCACATTTACGGTATTGGCGGCGTTTATCCTGGGTATGTCTTCCATGTTGACAGGGCTAAACTTTATCACCACCATTCATCGCCTGAGAACGCGGTTGATGGGCTGGCTGCAGATGCCGCTCTTTTCCTGGTCGATTTATGCCACGTCGTGGGTTCAACTTCTGGCAACGCCCATTCTTTCGATTACTCTGCTTCTTATCGTTATTGAGAGAATTTTTGGTGTAGGGTTGTTTGATCCGAACAGAGGAGGGGATCCCATATTGTATCAGCATCTGTTCTGGATGTATTCCCACCCGGCCGTTTACATCATGATCCTGCCGGCCATGGGGATAATTTCGGAAATTATGCCGGTGTTTTCTCGAAAGGCCATTTTTGGGTATAAGGGTATTGTCGCCTCATCCCTGGCCATTGCAGTCGCAGGTTCCCTGGTATGGGCGCACCATATGTTCACCAGCGGTATGAGCGACACGGCGGTCTTCGTCTTTTCCCTGCTCACCTTTGCCGTTGCCATCCCCAGTGCGATCAAGGTGTTCAGCTGGGTGTCGACCCTGTATAAAGGCTCCATCGTTATGAGTCCGCCCCTGTTTTTTGCTTTGTGTTTTATCTACCTTTTTTCCGTAGGGGGTTTGACCGGACTGGTCCTCGGTGCTGCAGGAACCAATATCCATGTTCACGACACCCATTTTGTGGTTGCGCATTTTCATTTCGTAATGTTCGGAGGAACGGCGTTTGCTTTTTTCGGCGGGCTGCACTTCTGGTGGCCCAAGTTATTCGGACGAATGTACAATTTTAAAAATGCTTACATATCCGCGGTTCTTCTGACCGTCGGTTTTGTCCTTCATTATATTCCCATGCTCATTTTGGGTCTCCAGGGAATGCCCAGGAGGTATTTTAATTATCTTCCTCAGTTCGAGACCGGAAATTTTTTTGCCGGAATCGGTGGGTTTCTCATGGTTGCCGGTATGGCTTTCATGTTTATTAACCTGTTGCATGGCTTGTTAAAAGGAGAACGTGCGCCGGCAGACCCGTGGGGAGGCACCACACTGGAATGGGCGATTCCATCTCCACCGCCGCTGCATAACTTTGCCGATCCCCCCCGAGTAAAACCGTATCCATACGATTTTTCCGATGTGAAAAAGAAAAAATCGGCACATGGGCAGGTGTAACAAACTATGACGGTAGAAATGGCTTCATCGGATAAGGTGGGCGTTAAATTGGGCATGTGGCTGTTCCTTTATACGGAAATCATGCTGTTCGGCGGACTGTTTGTTCTTTATGCTGCTTACTATACCCGATACACGGCTGATTTTATCCAAGGGGGCAAATCTCTCGATCTTTTCATGGGAGCATTCAATACCATCATACTTTTGGCCTCCAGTTTTACTGTTGCAGGATCCATTACCGCGATTCGGCGACAAAAAAAAAAGATGGCGCTGGGGATGGTTTTTACTTCGATTAATTTTGGATTGCTGTTTCTTGTAAACAAGTATTTTGAATGGGGCCATAAATTCGAGATTGGAATATATCCCGGATCCCAAACGCTGGAACAAGCCGGCCATGGGAAAAGCATTTTTTATGGGTTATACTATGTGATAACCGGACTCCACGGGCTGCACATTGTCATCGGGGTGACCCTGCTTTCGATCAGTTTTTATTTTATTGCGAGTAACCGCGTAGATGCGGAGCGTTATGCGGTGCTGGAAAATTCAGGATTATATTGGCACCTGGTCGATTTGATTTGGATTTTCATTTTTCCTTTGTTTTACCTGGTATTGTAAAACAGAGAGACCGCAATGCATTAGCACGAGGAGTTGTGGGTGGACGATAATGGTGTCGAACATATTTTGAGTTATCCCAAACTGGTTGCCGTTTTATGCGTGTTGTTCGGACTTACGGCGGTTACCATCGTCGTATCACGCATCGAACTGGGTATACTCAATATATGGATTGCGATTTTGATTGCATCGATAAAAGGCAGCGTTGTGCTCCTTTTTTTCATGCATTTGAAATATGAGTCCCGATTATTGAAGATGACATTTGTCGGAACCGTTGTATGTTTGGCCATACTGATCGGATTCATTTTCTGGGATATTTCTTTTAGGTAGTATCCATCCATAAATGAGGATTTTTGTTCAAGATCAAGGCATGTGAAAAAAATAACCACAGGCATATGTTTAATATTCCGAGGATTATTTTTTGAACATAACGCAGAGATTGAGCAAAAAGACTATTTATGGGTGGACACTAGGTAGAGATTATGATTACAGCGCCCAACCCCGTAGCGGGGGTGGATCAGGCATTCTATTATATTCTGGGATTTTCTCTGGTGCTCCTGGTGGGAATAACTATCACCATGGTCCTGTTTGTGGTGAAGTACCGTCGCAGTAAACACCCGGAACCGTCCGATATCCGGGGAAACTGGAAGCTCGAAGTCGTGTGGATCGTCATCCCGTCGATCATTGCATTATCCATGTTCTATTTTGGATGGTCTTCCTATACCGGCCTGAGAAATGTGCCCGAGGATGCCATTGAAATTGAAGCGATCGCCCAACAGTTTTCATGGCTTTTCGTGTATCCCAATGACAAAGAAACAGAAAATGATCTGGTGGTCCCTTTGGGCGTGCCCATCAGATTGAATGTAACATCCACGGATGTTCTGCACAGCATGTATATTCCGGCCTACCGTATCAAGGTCGATGCGGTTAACGGCCGGTACAATTATGCATGGTTTCTGCCGGACAAACTCGGGTCCTTTTTCGTTCAGTGTACGGAATTCTGCGGTGTCGGACATTCGGAAATGAATGCAACGCTCCGCATCGTTCCCATGGTTGAGTACGAACAATGGCTTGAACAAGATGAAGAAGACGAATAGTATGACGGTTGATGCCATCTCCGCTTTGAGCAGTCATTTATTTATTGCTCGAACCAATGATTGGTTTCGTCTGGTTAAGCTTCGGATCAGCCTGATGAATGCTGTTTCGGCGTTGGCCGGTTATGTAGTCTTTCGCCCATATATTGGGTGGGATTTGATTGCGACGGTGTCGAGTGTGTTTGTTCTGGCTTGCGGATCGGCAGCGTTGAATAATTACCAGGACCGAAACCGGGATGAATTGTTCTCACGAACACGGGAACGCCCGCTGCCCAAACAGCTCATATCTGGCTGGCATGCCCTGGTCATGTCCATAATCCTGATGATCATTGGACTGGGGGGCCTATTAAGGGTTCATTCGATGGGTTCACCGGTGCTTTTGGGAGTGTTGGCTGTGATACTCTACAATGGCGTTTACACACCGTTGAAGTCAAAAAGCGTTCTTGCCATCTTACCGGGCTCAATTTGCGGGATGCTACCGCCGTTAATCGGCTGGACCGCAGCCGGCGGAAACATTTATTCTTCACAAATTCAGGTTTTGATGGCCGCAATCGGCCTATGGCAGCTGCCTCATTTCTGGCTGATCATTTTGTCTGGCAATGAGGAGTATCGTCACGCCGACATGCCGAATATGCTGAGGCTATTTTCAATTGATCAGTTAAACCGGATCATGTTTGTATGGGTCCTGGCGTTTGCCTGTGTGTCCATGGTTTTGCCGATGTTTCAACTTATTATAAATTCCTGGTTAAAGGGGGTGCTTGCTCTTTACCTGATGATGCTGGTCTTGTTTTTCGCTCATGTGTTATTCTTTCGTCATAAAGCTCCTGGCTATTCATTTTTATTTAAATCCCTAAACATCTCCATGGGCACTGTTCTTCTGGTCACCATAGCGGATCGGCTGTTTCTGCGAATGTGAAGACAATCCGGTCATTTTTGCTGCAGCCCATTCGTTCTTAAGGAGGCATAAGCGTTCACGGGTTCAAAGTTTTACGGTTAGAGATTCTCGGCT
>Ga0180431_10009940_pt1 | contig 10655 bp, 2 predicted proteins | sample SS_ome_11_FD_132459 | JGI IMG/M metagenome (GOLD analysis project Ga0180431, IMG submission 132459) | Hypersaline lake sediment archaeal communities from the Salton Sea, California, USA - SS_1_MS_1 metaG | ecosystem: Environmental > Aquatic > Non-marine Saline and Alkaline > Hypersaline >... | reverse complement strand
GCACGCAGCGCAATAGATCATAGATTTTCACGCAAGTACAACCAAGTGTCGCGATCCGGCACCATTGCGAACAGAGGACGACTGCGACGAAACCAGATCACGCTAAAAGTGAAAGGACCAATAATAACTGACGACCACCGGCATAGATGCAGTTCTGTCCAGGTTCTCAAGATTTCTGCAGTCCAGACGAGACATGTGATCCTGTCTATGGATGCGTATCTCGGTCTTTGCCAGAGTCAAAGTATCATCCAAAATGCGGTACATTATGTACAAGTGGTAGTGACTGCAGCGCGACAAACTGGAGCGACATTACATGTTTCCAGGGCAAGTGCTGCGACCCGACGTACTGTAAGGGAGAAGACCGCTGCGTTAGCTGCACCGCACCCATGTGCGGCAGCGTGCTTAAGAGCTGCAGCGGTTTTAAAAGCGACATGCTAAGACCAGCCACGGCAACATCTCCAATAATTAAAATGACTTATTCAGACCTCACCAATCAGATCATGTCAGTGAGATCGGCGGCGTCGGCTGTGCGAGAAGACGGCAAGGGAGGGTTTGGCTCTTACTGTCTTGTCTATGGTAGCAAAAGCTGGCCTCCAAAAAACGAATGCATGTACTACAACGAGTTGGAAGCTCAAACAGACGGTTTTTGTAACCCCGGCTGCATTATGCTGAAATCCGACCCCGACAACAGGTACAACGTAAAGACTTGGGGGGACTGCTGCAAAGCTGATCCACCGGCGCACTGCCTGACCAAAGCGGTCCGACAAAATCAGTAAGGCGCGTCCTGCATTATGCCGCAGTATGCCACTTAAGGACGCGATATTGATTGCCGCCGCGGCGCCTTTCCTCCCCACCGCCCGCGGGACCACCGGGCACAACTGTAATAAACACCCAGAAACCTAATGCAGCTCTTGTGATAATACATGAGCAAAATTACCGAAACGGGTCATTCGCACTGCCGCAGCGTGACGCGCGTGCGGCGGCAGGTGGACGGTTGCCGCGCTGCAGCCTGCTTCGCGCGCCAAGTGCCATCAACCGCTAAGGGCCGCTCTTCCGTGCACTTGTTGTAACGCCGAGGAAAGAGGATAAGTGCGCTGGCGCTGCGCAGGTTTCGCCTCGGGCAGCATGGAAACGCGCCTGCTTGGTATGGCCGGCATGGCTGTCTTGAGTAAAGTGGACCGAGATAAGCAGAGGCCGCAGACGGTTGCGTCTTCAAAGTCTCCGGTACACCACCGTCTTCACGGCCCGAGGCCTTCGTCGACGAATCCTTTTCACGGCCAGCCAGCGTACATCAGGATGCTCTTGCAGAGTCATCACGCTCGACCCGCTGCTGCGGACGCTGGCGCGGGATCTGGCGTGCAGCTGTATCTAGTGACGCCGAGAGCAGGAGACACGACGGTTGCGATGCGTGGTAATCTTCAGCGCGTGCTTGAGGCATCATCCAGGTCGGTGCTTTCCGGGTACGTGGCCGACACGGGTGCGCGATCGCGGCCGCAGCCGGATCGCTATGTCTACGTCGAGAATTCGCTCCGACGTCCGCTCGAGCGGGCCATCAAAGATGGACGTATATTCGCCACGGTCCCGTCGCGACCGACCGCCGGCCCGGCCGTGGAGTGGAGCGGCGCGCGGTACTGCTTTCCCCCGCTGTGCGTCCCTCCGACGGGAGGGGCTGCTGCCCTGGCACGACTTGAGTTTATTCGCTGTATGGACGGGGGCGACCCCACCACGTTTGCCCCTTTCCTCCCAGGAGTCATGACTTTGGCCAGCGGCATCGTGGGCGCAGGTCTCTTTGGTGTCGCGATCAGGGTCGTGCCGAGCGGGCCCGCGGCGGCGGGCGCGGCGCCCAGCGAAGCCGGTGCACTCGGCGCTCGGGTGCAGCGATGGCTGCTCGCACCGGCGCAAGCGGCCTCGAGCGCTCCTGGCTGCCTCGTGTGCGGACTTGACAGGGCAGCGGCGCGGTCGCTGCTGCCGCACCCGCGCCACACGTCGGCACCGGATCAGCAGCTACCGCCGATTGCCGGCGCGCTCTTTCCCAGCGCGCTCCTCAACTCTGCTGCTGCGCGCGACAAGAAGAGATACGACCCCCGGCGTATGCACGTCGCGCCACACGTCCCCGCGGTCGTGCTCAAGGCAAACAAGAGGACGCCGCTCCTTAGTAGCGGCGCCAGGGTGTTTAATCAGTTTGACGCCGGCGGGGCCGGAGTGGCGTACGACTGGCTCAACCCGTACGCGTGCCCGCTGCAGACGGTGCGCCTGTCTGTGCGGCGGCACCACGGTGCGGCGGCGGCGGTGTGCGTCGGGCACGCGCTGGACGAGTGCTTCGGCTGCACGGGGACGGATTCGTTCGTGCTCGACATCACCACCATCTTCCTGCACGCCGACGCCGAGTACGGCGCAGTCGTGTGCGAGAGCGTGGCCGACGTCAGGCTGCGCCCCGGTCCGATGACCACGTCGATCCCTCTTGGCGTCGGAGGTCTGTCGCTGTGCATGCAGCGCGCCGTTTCCAAGGGCTGCGGCGTGCCGTCGGTGGTCGCGGCAATGGACGCCATCGAACCGGTGACCGTGTGCTACGGCATTTCCGAGCGGTACGGCTGCGTGCCGGTCGTCGACGAGCCGCGCGTGGACACTGTCGTCACGATCGCCTCCCTGCTCGACCTGACCAACGTCGTGCGCAAGAACGCGCGCGTGAAGAACGCCGCGGCGCCGTGGCTCGACAACGATCTCAGCGCCGCCAGGAAGCTCGCGGGCGATGGGACTGACGCGTGGGCCGGACTGGAGGCAAGCGCAGAGCCGCTGCTGCAGGGCTTTGCGGCTCGCGCGCAGCGGTCGGGACTGCCGGCGTCGTCGGTGACGCGCGCCGACATTGAAGCGTTCGTGTATCGGCAAGTTGCGGCGGGTGCGGACGCTGCGTGGACTGGTCCCGGGGGGGTGCACGCCCAGCGCAGTCGCCTCGTGCAGCAGCTCCAGGCGCGGGGGGTAAAGGTGCTGCCGAGTGCGTCGCGGCTGAGGGGAGTGCTCGACGTCACGCATGCTCAAGGCGCCGTCCTGGGCCTGCTTCTGCGGAAACGCGCGCTCGCGGTCACGGCGGCCGACTGCGCGGTCGCCTTTCAGCAGATGGAGCGCCTCGGCATGCGCCACACGGACGCGCTCGTGCCGAACGTGCTCCTATCGCTGTGGCCTGGGAGCTGTGAGAGGGCGCTCTGCTTCGGAGCGGGGCTGCGGGCGCCTCGAATGCCCGTGGCGCCCGGCACCGAAGGTGACGGGAGCGAGGCGCGTAGTGCTGCTGCGGCCGCAGGAGGACAGGGCGGCGGCGGCGGCGGCCTCGATAGGGCAGACGGTCGTGCGACCGAGGTCAGCCTTCGCGCCGTCCTTGTCGACTACGGAACGACTGTTGGCGTCGCGGGGCCGCTGGCCATGCACGGCGAGGTGAATCTGATGATTGACCAGCTTTTGTTTTCGCGGTTTCCCGCGCCGGCGTGGACGGAGGACATGGCGATGCTTCTTACGGGAATCCTGTTTTTTGGATCAAACGAGGCGGCGAGGACGCTGTCCATTCCCGGTGCGCTGGAGGAGGCAGCCGACGCACTCGGAGCTGCTGTTGGCGAGCTGAGACGGGGCTCGGGAATCGCCGTCGACGCTGAGCAGACCGTGCTGCAGCTGCGTGGCGCGGCGCGCGTCGTGCGTGTCGCGGCGGCAAGCGGTCTCGGTGCGAGCTCCCTGGCGCCGGATCCCTTTGGACGCACTGTGGACGCCGTGCAGCGGCTGCGGCGGGAATCGGCCTCCATCCTGCGGCTGGGGTCACTGTCCGAGCGAGCGGCGGACCGGCTCTGCCGCGCGTGCCGCATGGAGTGGCCGCACGTCTCAGCCAACGACGGGGTGCAGATGCTTACGACCGCGCAGAGCTTCCCGCTAGTCTGTCGCCTCGCGCGCGACGTGCACAAGGAGGCGAAAGTGCTGGAAAACGTTGCGCACGTGCTGCGCGGTCGTCCGGAGAACGCCGATGCCGTTGCGTGCATTAAACGCGCTTACGACACCGTCTCGCGGCATCTGGAGCCGTACCACGCGCTGCTCGACCAGCGCAACGGCATGACGCTGCTTTGGGCCCAGCGGCGCGGGAACGGCGTCTCGAGATCGCTGCGCGAATCGGTGCTGCGCGTCGCCGCAAACCTGGGCAGCTTGCTCATCGACGCGGGGCTGGGCGATAGCGTCCCGCTGAAGTGGTCCGCTGTGACGGCTACGATGTTCGACCCTTTTGTCGAGGTCGCTGCCCCCCCCGCCGGCGCGCGCGTCGTCGACCAAGTCGGCACGGCCGCAGCCGCTGCCGTGCTGCACGCCCTCTACCCCGACGACTCGGGCGTGGAGCAGGTGCTCGCTAGATCCATGCTTGCCTTGATCAAGGGCTGTGGCGACGGCGGCGGGTCGGATGCGCATGCCGCCGTGCTGCGGGTGCTCCTCGTGGCATCTGCGCTGCGCATGCGATTCGTGTCGCTTGCCGACGCCGCGACGCATCGAGGAAACACGGACCTCCTCCGCCTGTACCTCGGACGCCAGCCGAGACACATCGAGGCGGGGCTGCGTGCGAGCATGTACGCTGCGGTCTGCAGAGCGACGTCCCTCGTCGCGGGCGCGCTTGCCGGTCCCGTCCTCCCGCTCGACGAGCTGGAAACCATCAGCGTTAGCCTGGCCAGGGCCTTGTCCGGGACCGCACCCGGCGACGACGTGAGTCTGGACGCCCGGGAACGCCTGGCCAGCGCTCGCGACGAGCTCGAGGCGGCGGCTGCGCGGTCGGCGAGGCAGCTAAAAGCCAACGGGCCGGACGTCCTCGCCGCGTCGGATGCGCTGGGCCGAGCCATGCAGCTTCTACTCGAACACTCGACCGGCGCGCGCGCCGGCGACGCTGATTACGCAAGGCGGGTACTGGCACGCGCATCCGGCCTCTTGGACGACCGGGTCCCGGTCGACGGCGACGCCGTGCTCCTGCTGCACTCTTCGCCGTGGGTCGCGCTGCTGAGATTCGTCCGTACCGCACGCGCCACTGCGGTGAGCTCGAGGGCCAGGCACGACGTGCTGGGCGCCGACCCGCTGCTCGGTTTCTGCCGCGAGTACGCGTCTGTGGAGCAGATGCTGCACAACGTGCTGGTTGGAGTGCGCGCGGAAGGAGAGGCGGCGGCGGCGGCGGCGGCGGCGGTGGCCAGCAGCGCAGGCGGCTATGCGGGCGCGGGCGCAGGCGCAGGCGCGGCTGTGCCGCCCGATGGGTCCTCGGCTGAGGGAATTCGCGCAGAGCAACTGCGCGCGGTGCTCGGCACGATGCACGCGCTTCCGACCGTTCGCGGGCGATCCTCTGTGTCTGCGGTGGCAGCTCGCAGCCTGGCGCAAGCGAGCGGTGCCGCGCAGCCCCTTCGGCCGCCGGAGGGACAAGGAGCGGGAAGGCGCGCCGTGTCGATCGACGGAAAGAAGACCCTGGCGTCGATGCTCGCGCAGTGCGTCGAGGAGAAGCAGCGTGCGGCGGCGGCCTCAGCCACGGACTCGAGGAGGGTACAGGTGATGGAGCTGGAGACCATCGAACAGATGCTCAGGTCGGGGCTGACTGGTGTCGCTCTCGACAGAGGAGCCGTCCCCGGCGCGGCGTGCTGCCCGGTCGACGACGCCGACCTTGACTTGTGCGCGGCGTGGGTCACCGGCGAGACTCTCGACGCGCTGCTAAAGGCCGTCGTGAACACGAGGATGATGCGCACCTCGCCCCCTCCGTCGTGGACGGAGATGAAGACGCTGATTGCTGCCACGGGGGTCCTGCGCGAGTTGAAGGACATTGTCAAGGAGAGAGGGATTGAAGGTTTGCGGCAAGACAAAAGTCGGCTTCAACTTCGTCTGGGCGCAGTCAAGCGCCAGTGCGCCGGCGATGCATTGCCAGAGTCGGTGGCATGCTTTGTGCAAAATGTTATCAACCTGGTCGCTGGGCTGCCACTAGATCGCATGGCGCCGACATTTGTCGGCACACCCGCTGCTGGTACAAGCGGGGCTGCTCCCGCCGCACCTGGCGAGACGTACGTACCGTCGCTAAGCGTGGTGGACTTTTGCCGCTCCGCGCCGTTCCGCTCGCTGCGCGTAGCGGGCGCTCACGACGACGGTGACGACGACGGCGACGGCGACGCGGGGGGAGGGTGCAGCTCTGTTCAGGGCAACTACCCGCTGCTGGACACCAAAGTCACCGCGTCCGCCATCAGCGTGCAGCGGGCTCGCGCAGCCGCACGCGCTCTCGTCGACGTCGGTCTGGCATTTACGGCGACAGTGGCGGCGGCGGCGGGCACTAGCGGCGGCGCCGCGGCTGTCGCACCGACGCGAAAGAGGCGGGCCGCAGATCACAGATCGGATCACACGCGCGAGGGTCTGTATCGAGCCACGCTGCACACGGGACCCATCTGCGGCGTCACCGGCAGAAGACGGTACGCACTGTGCACCGATGCAGAGGCAGCAGCTTCCGGATCACCTGCGACGGACAAGGTGCGCGAAACGTGGGATCCGACAAGTGTGTGTTATAGCGACTCTTCTTTCTTTGCCCACAGGAGAGCCGTATGGGACGCCCCGCAGCGCCAGCGCGTTCTGAAGCGCATCCCTCGAGTCGTTCATCTGACGCCAGGCGGCGGGGACGCGGTGCGGCTCGTGGCGTGGAACTCGGATTTCGGCGGGCGTGCCACGAGCTCGACGTGCACCGAGGACCTCGCGACGCAGATGCGGCGCTGCTGCGCGGAGGAAGACCGGACGATACGCGTGTGGAGCGTCGTCGAGGCGCGGCAGCCCGCGCCATCGGGCAGGGGCATAACCAAGCCTCTTCCGCGTGTACTCGACCGCGCGCAGAAGGAGAGCGCCGCGCGCGCGCCTTCTATCGTACCGTTCTGGGATCCGGGGAGCTTTGTGTTTGTGGACAGTCGGCCGCCGGACCGCGGACACGGTGCGGCAGCAAAAGTTGGCGGTAGCGTCGGTGGTGACGCACGCTCGACGGGGCCGGGGACGGGCGAACGCGGCCACCCGCCCCTGAGCGCGCGGGGAAGGTGGCAGGGTGCTTACAATTACGTCTGTCTACTCGAGAACTTGGACATGCTGGCTCGCGGTGGGTCCAGGGGATATGTGCGCGGTGGGCTGCTTGTCTCGGCACAGAGCCTCACGTCTCCGCTCTCGGGCGACGTCGTGGAGGTGCAGACCCACCAGGCAGTGAATGCTATCGCGCGCTGGCTCCTGAGCAGTCACAACAAGGTGCTCGTGATGGAGGCCCTTGCTCCGTTTGCCGCGCTGCCGGTTCACATGGCGCGCGCCATGCGTCGCGTAAGTGACAGGTGTAGCGGCGAGGGGGACGACGCTGGAAGACTGCGCGACTGGGGGCTGGAGATTGAGAAGCGATGCCTCGCAGTTGCAGATTTCGTAGCGCGGCGCTCATTTCCTTCCTCCCCGCACGGACGCATCGTGGCGGTAGCCGTCTTGATGTACTGCATGGGCGCATCTGAGAGCTCCGTCGCCGCAACCGTGAGGGATCGGTGGACACTGGTGGAGGACAGGAATGGTCGCCTGGAGAGATGGGTGAGCGAGAATCACGAGGGAGCGACGTCGCTGCGTGATCTGCTCCGTAATGCCTCTCGGGAGCTGGGCTGTGCGCGGATTGTTTGCGCTGCGGTTGAGGACGCAAAGGCAGCTGTGGAACACTCGGCGCGCGTGGGCGAGGAGGAAGAGAGGACGCGTGTCCAGGGGTACCTTCGGTCTGTCGCTGTGCCTCGCCGTGCGGCAGAGCAGAGGCGCTGCGCCGCGGGCAAGGACAGCGTTCGCGTGGCGACGGAACTGGTTCGCCGTGAAGCCGCCGCCTGCGCGAGCCTGGCTCGAGCGCAAACGCTGGTGGACATGGAGCTGACGCAGCGGGCGGCGGAACGCGACGCGATGAAAGTTTACGCTCTGCTACGAGGATCGGCAGTCGCCGGTGCCGATGTGGACGGCGCACCAGACACGGCAACGGTGGGTGCATCTCAATCACCCCAGGATCGACACGCTTCGTCGCCTGCTGTTGGAGCCGGCGGCGCGTCGAGATCAGCATCCGCGGCGGCCGCGGCGGCCGACGGCTGCACATTTGCCGTTCAGCCCCCAGCTTCCGGCGCGTCAACGTACAGCATTGTACCGACCGGTCCGCAGTCGTGCCGCGTGTGGAGGAGTGCCGTCGAGCCTCAAGTTGCCCGCGCCGTCCAGTCCGCAGTCGCCGCAGTCTCTGTATTCATTGGGGACGCGAGCAAGAAACGCCGCGTCGCGCGGGTGGCCGGGGCGGAGAGCATGAGCCGAACAGAGGACCGGGCTGCGCCAGACGACGTGCTGAGCGAAGAGGACCTGCGGCTCGCATTTGAAAAGGCAATGGCAACGTTTCAGCATTCACCAGCAGGACAGGGAGCGCGTGCCGCCGGCAGCCCCGACCTTCGCCAGCGGCTGCAGCGGCAGCTGAGCGCCGCGGCGCCAGTAGGACTGTCCGTGAGACTGTTTATCCCTTGAGTATGGGCCCGAGGCGTGGTAAGATGGTTTTCACTCTGCTACTACTGGCCTCGCACACCGCGCGCGCGCTATATCTCCGGGGACGCGGGGCGGAACGGCCCGGCGTGCTGTTGTCCGTGCAGAGAACCACCCGTATTGCGCTCGCCTCCCGGTGCCCCGCGGTGCCCGCTGTCGTTGTGTCTCGAGTTAATAAGTCTTCCTCCGCCGGGGTGAAGCAGTATGCCGCCCGCGGTGCGCACGGGTCCTCCTTTCCACGGATCTACGCGCGAGGATGAGCTGTGCTCGGCGGGGACCCACGTCGGCGGCGCGGCGACTCGATCTCTGTACGTGACGCCATCCCCGGTTTCGCGCAAGCGCCGCCCCTTCTCCGAAGCGGTGCTATCCCCGCCCGACGACTTACGATTCCACTCCTCGCGATAGACGCCGTTGCTCCCTGCCAGCTCGACGACCACGTTGCGCAGGACGTTTGTGGGCTTGATGATGACGCGGCGGCCGTCGCCGCGCGTGCTCCCCCCGCCCGACGGGCGCGTGCTCGATGAAGTGTGGCCAGCCGAGGCAGGGTCGGAGGGTTGCGTGCGCACTTGTAGCTGCGCGGCACTGTTCCGCACGCGCTGCACGAGCACCTGCAGTCCGTTCATGTCCACGGAGCTCACCGGGCCGTGCGGCACGGGCATGCCCGGCACGAGCAAGTTGCGGTCGCGCGCCTCTGCGCCCGCCGACGCCCGAACCTGCCCCCGCGGAGACAGCTGCAGCTCCGCGCCCTGCAGACGCCGTCCGTCCTCGGAGACTGGCGCGAGCATGAGCTTCATCTCTTCTCCTCGCGGGGCGCCGCCTGAGGCGCGGGAGAGGGCAGTCGCCGAGGAGCCGACGTGCGCGCCGCCAAAGAGCTCAAACTCAGGGGGCTCCGGGGCGCCCGTCCCCGCCCCCGCCGGCGCGTCCCGACCGCCGTCGTCGGCGCCGCCGCCGGTCGCCCTCTGCCCTGCGAGCAGCGCCTGAAGCTTGGCGAGGCTGTCTCCCCGGTCGGCAGAGATCTGCGCGCTCCCGCTCCCGACCCGGCCCCTGCCTCGCCCGTCGTCGCCGGCGGTGCCCTGCTGGTCGTCCAGGTCGAGGTCGGCGCTGCCCATGGGGAGGAGCACGCGGGTCGTCTCGCTCCCATCTGCGGCCGCAGCGCGGCGTCTGTCGTCGTCGAGCGGAGGAAGGGGGGGAGCACCCTGGTCCTGCTGCTGCCGAGGGCGCGGTGCCACCGGCACGCTGCTCAGCATAAAGTCCTCCTTTCCGTCGTCCCCGTCCGCGGTGAACACGCACGCGCGCCGGCGCGCGATCTCGGCCTGAGCCCGCGACACGCGCTGCGCGAGCGGCATGCGGCGCGCCTTTGCCCTGGTCAGCTCCACGCCGGTCCTCGCGTCGATGTTCAGCGGGAACGGGTCCTTGCCGTGCAGCTTCTGCATGTCTCGCGTCGACGGCCCGCGCACGGCCTCCTGCACGTCCTTCTGCACCGCGACCGTCCCGGTGCCGACCGGCGTGACCTGGCCGACGCAAATGTTCTCGCTCACGCCCCTGAGCTGGTCCACCTCGGCGTACGTGGCCGCGTCCTCCAGCATGTCCATCATCTCCTCAAAGGACGCGCGCTGCAGCACGCCGGTGTTGATGCGGTTGATGCCGTGCCTGGTGGCCGCGAGCAGGCCTCCGCGCTGCGTCTGCGCGTCGGCGATGAGCGCCGTGTGCCGGGGGTCCACGTAGCTGCCCGCGTTCAGCAGCGTGTGCAGCTCGTGGTGCTGCACCGCGCGCGCGGCCTCGACGCCGAGCGTGCGCAGCACCTGGTGCGTGTCGTTCGTGACCGCCCTGCGCCAGTCGATGAACGGCACGCGCGTCAGCTCCGCCAGAGTGCTGCCCTGCGTCTGGATCACCCACTCGGTGCGCCGCACGAGCTCGCCGGTGGCGCGGTCCACCACGTGCACGGGCCTCTCGATGGCGTTGGCCAGCTTCAGTCCGAGCATGCCGTTGGCGCACGCGGACGCCATGATCTCCGCCTTGAGCGCCCTGGCGCCGGCCTCGGTCGGGTCACCGAACGGCCGCACGCGCACCACCCACGGGTGCTGCGTCACGTCGCTGAAGGTGACGACGCACTGCGCCCT
>Ga0180431_10009939_pt1 | contig 10657 bp, 10 predicted proteins | sample SS_ome_11_FD_132459 | JGI IMG/M metagenome (GOLD analysis project Ga0180431, IMG submission 132459) | Hypersaline lake sediment archaeal communities from the Salton Sea, California, USA - SS_1_MS_1 metaG | ecosystem: Environmental > Aquatic > Non-marine Saline and Alkaline > Hypersaline >... | reverse complement strand
TTCCATAAAACCTCCGGGGGCGGAGGCCCTTTCCACTGATCGTTGCACCCCGAGATTCAGGGCCTCCCGAAGCCCGGTTAAGATATCCTGATCAGTGAGACCATCCTGCTGCCCAACGGCTTTTCCGGCTTCTTCGGAACCGGTTACGTCTTTTACAGTCTCAAGGGCACTGTCCCAAAACCCGCCGTAAACTGGTGGAGACAAAGCCATAAGGCTGAAGAAAACAGGTACTATAATTCTTCTCATCAAGAGACCCTCCCTTGCTTTTCAAGATTAAAAAATCGCTGAACAAATTTAGATCACCGGACTGCCGGCAGTATGCACTAAGCAGAAAATGCGATGCATATATGTTCTTTTTAAGAAATATTATAGAGCCAGCTGTCATCACAGGTCAAGCATCATATTCAATAGGTGGTTAACCGGATTTTTAAATGGCTGTTAAATATCGAACTGTAAAATAGTGGGTGGACCGCAGACAATTGCAATGGCGTCGTCAGAGCGGGTAATCTTCTTCTCTGTAATGGTTTGAACAAAACCTGTTACTCCTGTACTATGTGACTCCGCATCTTCCGCCGCATAAAGGATGGGCTGCATCCGGGGCAAAGCAAGCCCAGACGTCTTCGTTTATTTTAAAATCAAAAAGGGCTTTGGGGATCGCAGCATAAAATTCACTGCCGCCTATATCAATAGTTGCCCTGATATTCTTTCCGTTGTTTCTTCTATCTACGATTTTCCCCATCATCCTGTTCAAGTTGCTGTCAACTAATCCATTCACTCTTTTTAAGATAATCCTTTCAGGATGAATGCACAGACTAATCTCTTTTCCTTTTTCAAAAACAGGATAATTTTTGATTCTGATCTTAAAAGGTTGATCTATGCATTCATTATTGATGTATACAATTGCTTCATGCTGTTTGATTTCGATTATGCTTGCCTTTAAGATATTCTTAAAACCTACAAAACGTGCTACAAATTCTGTGTCGGGATGATAAAACAGTTCATCCGGGACCCCGATTTGCTCTATCTTCCCCTTGTTGAGTACTGAAATCCGATCACCCAGAGAAAGAGCCTCGTTCTGATCATGGGTTACATAGATTGTGGTTATCCCTGTTTTTCGCTGTATACTTTTAAATTCATCTGATATTGTTTCCTTGATCAGGGGATCAAGGTTGCTCATGGGCTCATCCAGGAGCAACACTTGAGGAGAAGGCGCAAGGGCCCTCGCCAGGGCCACCCGCTGCTTTTCTCCTCCGCTCAAATCCTTGGGATATCTCCGCGCAAGGTCATAGATATTCATTAAATCCAGCATTTCATCAAGCCTGGCCTCCATCTCACTGGCACGCCTCTTTTGCATCTTTAATCCATAAATGATATTACAAGCCACATCAAGATGAGGGAATAAGGCTAAATCCTGGAGCAGGTATCCGACGTTCCTCCGGTTAACCGGTATCTCATCTATCGATACTCCATCAAACAGTATGGATCCATCATGATCGATTAAACCGGAGACGATATTCAGCAAGGTTGTCTTCCCTGCACCCGTCGGTCCCAAAAGTACCATAAGCTCACCATCTGCAATCTGTAAACTTATATTACGACAGATAAAATTGCTGATATTTTTCAGCTCTATGGCGGGCATATCATCTCCATTTGCGCGTCAGCTTGTGCTCCATGTAAATGAAGAACCTCTCAAAGGACAGACACATCACCGACAGAACCATCAGGCATACTATGACAATATCTATCCTGATCAGACTTTCGGCCCTCATGAGTAACGCCCCGATACCGGTGGGAATGGCCACCATCTCAGCGGCTATTATCACCCTCCAGGCCATCCCTGCCTCCAGTTTCAAACCGGTAAATATATTAGTAAGGGCAAGGGGCAAAAGTACAGTACTCAAGATTTTTCTTTCAGATGCTCCCAAGGTCTTTGCAACCTTGATAAGATTCTTATCTACGCTTTTGATACCAGTGACGGTGTTATAAAGTACTGGAAAGAATGAACAGATAAATATGATCATGATTGGAAGCATCTCACTTATTCCAAACCAGAGCATCAAGATGGGCAGCCAGCCCAGGGCTGGTATAGGATAAAGTAGACTGAAAATCGGATGAAATGTCTTATTTATAATTTCCTTATAACCCATCAAAATCCCTATTAACAGACCGGCAACAGATCCGGTGATAAAACCGATCAGGACCCTGACCAGGCTCCGCAAAAAGTTGGCTGGCAGAACTCCGCTGGAGGTAAGATGATAAAATTCCTGCACCACCGCGGTAAAAGGCGGGAAAAAGAAATGACCGGGGATAAGTTCCATCCGGGCTGCCATCTCCCAGATTAACAAAAAAATAACTACGGGAATGAGGCTGTAGGCGGCTTTTATTCTTTCCACTTAACAAACTCTTCGTAACTAGTCAGGTAGTTATAAATCAACAAAATCCTCTGCTCTAAATGGTTCCTTTATGTATTCTAATTCCACGCATGTATCTATCGCTTTCTGGATTTCTTCAAGATCAATATCAGTTGTATTAACTAATCTTTCCGTCAGGGATTTTAATATCGGCTGCGGGGTGATCACTAATTTGGAAGCTGTATCAATAGCTTTAACAGGGAATATCTTTTTCCCTGAAACCTGCAATCCTGCGGCAACAATCTCTGCTGCTTCTTCAGGATGACTATTGATAAATTGTGTCGCCCGCTCAGTGACCTGTACCAATTTCTTCACTATCTCAGGATACTCCTTTATGAGTTCTTCCCTCACCACCAAAACACTGCCCTGAATATTGGGCCAGAGGTCTTCTGCTGTCAAAAATACCTTAAACCCTAATTCTTCTGCCATAGTAGGAAACTGTTCACAAATAAAGGCCGCGTCCAGTTGATCCATTTTAAGGGCAAGAAGCAGTTTGGGTGGATTCATCCTTCTGACTCTTTTTAATACCTGCTTTTTATCCAGGTGATATTTTTCTATCATTTTGTGCAAAAGCGCATCAAGGGGACTGCCTTCTCCACTGCATCCAATACGGATCCCTTCCTTTTTCAGATCATCCATAGTTTTGACCTTGTCAGGGTTGACAACAAGGCCATATCCGTATTTATGGATTCCGGCTACAATCTTTATGGGCACATTGGCATTGGCCTTGGCGTTTATGGCCGGAATCAGGCAGATATAAGCGCCGTCAATATCGCCTCTTGCCAGGGCGGCAGCGAGGGCCATGCCGGTTATAAAATTTTCATAACCGCTAATGGTCAATCCCTCTTCCTTGTACCAGCCTTTTTGATTAGCTATATGCGCACAAGCAGAATGAGTGGTAAATTCCACGGCTATCTTAATGGGCTTTGTTTTGGAAAATACAGGACCTTCGCTGGATTCTCCTTGGGCAAATGCAATAGAAGAAATAAGACAAACCAATATCGATAAAAGCATGACATCATATCTTGTTAAGTCTTTCAAAGCCTTCATGACGCCTCCTGAATATGAATTGATTATCATCATGCTTTTCCTAACCTACAGGACCTTCTGGGAAAATTTATAGTGAAGCTGGAGGAAACACCAGTCTGCCTCTACATCATCGGCCACGGTTTTGACAAACTCTCCAGGCCAGAAATGACCATAGCCGAATTGACATTCCAGCCCCTCGAAGGGGGTAATATACTTTCCGACAATATCAAATTCTACTCCAAGTTCGTTTCCCGCCTGTCCGGTCTTATCTCTGTAAGCCTTTTGGTTCTGGTACCAGGCATCTTTGTCTTCCGCGAGCCGGAAATTGTGCAACTCTGCCTTGAAACCAAGTCTTTTGTGAGGTTTGAATTCCAGATTGAGCTGGGCATCCTGTAGATTTTTCCAATACATAAGATTCATCCGGCCATACATCTTGTCCCTGGCTCCGAACACCCCGTCGAAAGTGCCGCAATCTCGGTCTTTCGGGTCGTCGTCTCCGGAGGCATAGGAAAATTCAGCGCTGATCCGTGGAATCCACGGGAATGTCTTTAATTGATAGCCGGCAAGCAGATGGTAACCGCAGGCGTTTATGTCATCATTTCCCCACTCTCCGGTCTGCCATACAAAGGTAAAGTCGTAATCAAGACCTGGCAAAATTTCGGCATAGCTCCGTATGCCGTAATAGTTTGAATAAAAATCGCCAAAGGAATTGTCTTCGCTTTTAAAATTGTCGTGCCTATCCCATTTCCTTACAAAAAAGGGCTCCAAATAGAACCTCCTGCCCTGCATTGGAATAAGTAAATGGCTGTAGACAGCACAACCTTCAAAGAAATGGCGGTGATCGAGTGAGAACCTGTCAGGTTCATGGATGATGTTTCTGCCGTAGAATGTATCTACAGAGTTTTCTCCAAATCTGTATGACAGTTTTACTGCATCCCATATATATCGCCCGGTGTTACCCCATTCACCGGGGCCAAAAACCCTTTTGTCACCGCAGGCTATAATCTGTCTGCCCCCTTTCAGGCTGAGTTCTTGACCAAAAAGATTTTTCAGCTCAAGATAGGTGTCAAATAGCTCCCAATTATCTTTGTTTGGATTGTGTTCAAGTCCCAATCTTGAGTTATAGAAGGCGTCATCAGGAAGGGCCACATCATAAGCCCTTGAATCCTGTAAGCCCGCAGAGATATGCACATTCTTGTGCGGATTAAAATCAAAGGTCAGTCGAATCCTTTGAAGCAGAGACCCGTCATCCGAATCGCCTTCCGGGGAATTTTCCCCGTAATACTTCTGATTGAAGTTGTTCTTGTATTCCCACCTGTACCTTATATCAGCGTTAATCCTGAGCAGTTCATCCGCAACAGCAGGAGAAGAGACAAGGGCGAACAAAGATAAAAACACAAGGCATCTCTTTCGCATACAATTCATATAAAAGAGTCGTACAAACACATTATTTCCCTCTGCGTTTTTTCCCGCCATTGCAGACAGACACATCTCGATATATCCATGGGCTCACAACATGGCGCTTTAATCAATTTTCAGTTAATTAAGGCCGGGGGAAAATAACTTGCTGATTCAAGGACCGAGTTGTTAAAAATCATATGAAGAGAAATCCATTGTACTCTATAATATATAAACGATTTCAGTTTCATGGTTATATATATTTAGGAATAACGGTTGTCAAGACAAAGAGATGAACCGGAGAATGACAATCTTATGATGAGCTTGAAGGTGTTATAATGCAGAGGAAAACAAGACCCAGATTCATGCCGTCTGACAAAGACCTGAGTCCGGCCGACGCCGGAGTCGCAAGAGGGGATTATAAATTAAATGGGCGAATATGGATAGATGGTGCGAACGGGACCTTTCTCGGTTACGGCAGGGTGGTACTTCTTGAGCGTATAGCTGAATTTGGTTCCATTTCAAAAGCGGCAAAATCAATGGGTATGTCTTATCGGCACGCCTGGGAGCTTGTGGATTCCATGAACCGCCAAGCGAGGCGGCCTCTCGTTGAAACTTCTATCGGAGGTAAGAAGGGAGGAGGAACTAAGCTTACCGAAGCCGGTAGACAAGCGGTTGAAGGGTTCTGGGACATCTATAATAAATTTAAGTGTTTTTTGACCAAACAGGGAACATTTCTCCAATTCTAATTATGCCATTATTTTAATCACGCTTTTCCTAATATTCAGAGGGCATATTTTTAAGCTGTGCCAGGGAAAAAACAGGGCCGTCTTTGCACACAAACTTGTGGCCGATATTGGAGCGGCCGCACATTCCGATACCGCACTTCATTCGCATTTCCAGAGAGAGGATCCGTAGTTGTGTGGGGTGACGTCTCTCCTGATCTTCAGGGACCTTTTACAGATAGAACCGCAAAGGGATACTCGGGCACGCCAGCTAAAGGCGGAGTACGGCGATGAGCACGGTATATATGCTCTTGACGTAGATTCGGAGGGCCGACCAACTGTAAGGTCATATTTAGCGATGTTCTTTTGGGATATAACAGAGGGATATCCAAAGGCCTGATCTGTTAGTCCCATACGCCCGTTATCCTTCTGTGCCAACCGAAGACATCCGCATATTCGATGAACGTGCAAATTTCATGAAGTTTGCTTGTCGTAAAATTGGGACGTTTCAACTGCCGGGAGAAATTGGGGAACGTCCTATACTAAGTGGACTTTAAATAAAAGCTAGGAGCTGGTTCTGAATGAACTTAAAGCCTTTCCCACGGAGATCCACCCGATCGATTGAATTTATCGGTGTATTATCTATCACAGACAAAATGAATTCTATGTGCAGGGGTGACAATCACTTTGTCATGAGTGTTTAGGCCACTTCTTTCAATTTCCCACTGACCAGCTTGTGCAACGTACTTGAAATCAGGGTCTGATAGGGGATACCTTCTTTGGCGGCTCTTTTCTGGATCCTTTCCAAATCGCGGGATGAGATTCTTATATTGACGCGTCTGTCTTTCTGAAGGGTCTTACGAGCCGCCTCCTCCAGTTTTCGTTTTTCTTCTCTAAAATTACGGATGCTTTCAAATTCTCCACGTTCAAAATCACGCAGAATTTGAAGCTCTTCCTCGTCAAGTTTCATTCTATTAGTATTCATTCCAAATACTCCCTTGTTGCTTTTCTACTGGGAATTATTGTCTTCAGAAATCGAGTTCCTTTCTTCTTCACATAGGGCACCAAATAAACGTAACCCTCTATATTGAGAATAATGATGTTCTGATTAGGGTACCGGTCTTTGTCGGGGTGTCTGATAACGTCCAATATATCACCATTATGAATGTGAAACACCACATCCTCGAAACCAATACCTCTGGTCTTTTCCAGAAACAGATTTTTCTCATCATTCCAGTCAAATTCACTCATTTTACATTATGGTAGACCAAAAGTGTGCCTATTGTCAACATTGCCTAGGAGAAACTGGGGGACATCTTGGACTAACCGGACTTTTGTCTATCATGCCGACTGAGGGATTTGGGGTTGGTTATAGTAAAGTGTCCTTGTTTTAACCAAGTGTTTATATTGTCGACGACTACCTTGGAAATGGCAAAGAGACGGCGATCAAGTATGAGGCCATAAACGTGACGAGTAATAGGAGTCAGGCATCATTGAAGACCATATCTATTTTGGTCTTAACGAATCGTTTTTTTTGACGTCAGGGAAAAAATAGAACCTGCCGCTGCTTCCCTATCAGCCCCTAATATTCCGGGGGCATATTCTTAAGCTGTGCCAGGGAGAAGACGGGGCCGTCTTTACACACAAACTTATGGCCGATATTGCAGCGGCCGCACATTCCGATACCGCACTTCATTCGCATTTCCAGGGAGAGGATGATCCTCTCAGGCGAAAACCCCACCTTTTCAAGCACAGGCTGTGTGAATTTAATCATGATGGGCGGACCGCATACAATGGCAATGGCATCATCCGCACTGGTAATCTTCTGCTCTGTAATGGTGGGTACAAAACCTATATTATATTTCCAGTCAGGATCATCCGTCCCGTCTACAGTGATATGCATGTTCATGTCATCTCTTTGTTCCCATTCTGCCAGTTCATCCTTATAAAGCAGCATTCCGGGATTCCTCGCTCCATAAACCACTGAAATATCCTTGAACCTGGCACGGTTGTCCGGATGTAGCATATAGACAATACTGGACCTCAGGGTGGTAAAGGCAAAACCGCCGCCTATAATGACAATATTCTTTCCTTCCATTTCTTGCCAGGGGTACCAGTTGCCAAGAGGCCCACGTATGCCCATTACATCACCCTCTTTCATGTTGTGAAGGTGCGTAGTAACCAGCCCTACCTTGTTTACCGTGAAAGTGACATGCCCTTTCTCTGTTGGTGAGGACGCAATACCAATAGGACTCTCTCCTTTTCCGGCTATAGATAGTTCTGCAAACTGACCGGGTATGTATGAGAACTTGTTTTCATCCTCAGGTTTCTGAAACACAAACCTGAAGGTCTTGAGATTCCTGTCTTCAGTCTCTGTGACGATCTTATCTATACGAACCGGATAGGGTAGATACGGATTATTCAAGGGTCTCTCCATTTCATTAATTCTTATGTGAAAAGGTATTCATCAATTCGCATACCTGCCTGATATCTATATTTACGGGGCAATTTTTCACACATCTGCCGCATCCCGAGCACTGAACTCCATTGTTATATTTGTCCACATAGTATTTCAGTTTATGCATAAATCTCTGGCGCACACGCTGTACCTTTCTGGCCCTTGGATTATGGCCTGAGCCATGCAATGTAAAGAGGGGAAACATACAGGAATCCCAGTTCCGGATACGGTCCCCCTGTTTTTTAAATATCTCATCCTGGATATCAAAACACCAGCAGGTGGGACACAGATATGTACATGTACCGCAATTAATGCACGCAAAGGCCACTTCATTCCAGAATGGCGCATCGAAAAGCTCGGTCTGCACTTTGTCCTTTAACTTGTCAGTAGAGACTTTGGCCTCTATTTTATCTGTAGCCTTGGCTGCCAAATCTTCACCGGCCTTCAGTGCTGTCTCGTCCGCCTCTTTCCCACCTTGTGCCTGATTTAAGAATTTCTCCCCCTTATCTGTCAGAACCTTAACCAGAAAGGTGTCTCCCAGATCGTATAATAGCGCATCGAGGCCTTTTTCGCTAAATGGGCCGCCGCCTACGGAGGTACAGAAACAGGTCGAATCGGGGTCATTGCACCCAAGTCCTACAAAAGTGGTTGATTCATAACGTTGTATCCACCAGGGATCTTGATATTCAGGATTGTCAAAATTAGGCCTGACTATCTGAAAGGCGTGAGCATCACAAGGCCTTATCCCAACGATGGCCTGGGGAAAGTAGTCCTTTTCCGACTGCTTTATGATATTTGCGTCCGGGTCATTTTCATCCAAGGTATATTCAAAGAGACGCTCTGACTGGGGGAAAACCAATGATTTAGGAGAAAGACGTGTATTTTTAAAGTTAAAGTCAGGATTTTTCTTATCGTCCATCGCCTCAAAGGTATGAAAGTCTCCGTCCCTGACTGGAACAAATATATTATAAGAGGATTGCAGACCTGCTAATGTCTCTATCCACTCTTTTTTGGTATAAATCTTTTTTGTCATGAGGTGTTACCTTATGAAATCGTTGTAATCATCAGGCCTGAATACATCTAGAAGAGGACGCTGATCCAGACTTAGCCCGGCTTCCCAGGAAAAGAATTCTTGAGCATCCTTGTTGAGCTTCTTTGTAAACTGCCTCACAGGGATACTCATTGGACAGACCCTTTCACACGCACCACAATCTGTACATCTGCCGGCACAGTGATAGGCCCTCAGGATATGGAACGTCATAGTGTCAACAGGATCAATGCCTTTGCCTACCCATTGAGGTCTTGATTCATCCACAAAACATGTGGGGCAATAACACAGGGGACAGGCGTCTCTGCAGGCATAACAGCGGATGCATTTGTCTATCATTCTGGTAAAGAAATCCCATTTATTCTCCGGATCCATGCCCTCGATCTGTCTGACATCCTTGTATGCATCAATTCCTGTCTGTTCCTCTACCGGCTGAGAGATAATCTCATCAAATATTACGGGATTACGATGTGTGCAGACCAAACAGTTAGACCGGAGGTAATCTTTTATATTAAAGGTCTCTTCAAAATCCTTACCTTTTACTGTGAAGGTCTCCGAATGCTCCTCTACTGCAAGAATCTCCTGTTGCTTTACCGCCCTTTGCACGGCTCGATGATCAATCATGCCTTGACAGGGTATACCGACAATATAGAGTTGATCGCGTCTGATCTGATTTTCCGTGATATGTGTAACAATATTTCTGGAATTGCATCCATTGGCGACAATTCCAATCCGGTCTGTCCGCTTGGTCAGATAGTTGCACAGGTTTAACCCGCAGTTTCTATCCCAATAGAGGAGTTCTGCTTGATCGGCACTGTTAATAAGGACCGGCTGATTCATCATGGGGATGCTCCCCTTCTTGTAACCAATGAATACATCCACTTTGCCATCCTTAAACAGTTTTCTGGCAGCCTCCCTGATCTTCTCGACATACTCCAGCATTATGCCACCTCGGCCCTTTTCTTGATAAAGTGTTGTGCAGGCCCAAGGGCCTTTACTTCCTTTGCCACCTCCTGCGCCACTTCCACAAACTTGGTGGCCTCTGCAGATGATATCCATGAAAAATGCAGCCTGCCGGGTTCAATCCCTATATGTTCCAGGAGCCCTTTTATCAGAGCAAATTTCCTTCTTGCGTAGTAATTACCTTCCAGGTAATGGCAGTCTCCAGGCTGTCACCCGGATACCCACACGCCATCAGACCCATGACGGAAGGCAGCCAATATGAACTTTGGACTTACCCGGCCGGAACAGGGCACACGTATTATCCGGAAATTAGGCGGATACTGAAATCGGCTCACGCCTGCCAGATCTGCGGCTCCGTAACTGCACCAGTTACAAAGAAAGGTCGTAATCTTTGGCTCCCATTCGTTCATATAATTCTCCATTCTATAATACGTTCAAAGGTTCAGGGTTCACCGTTCAGGGTTGCTTTTCTTTTGTTAACCTTTACTAAACTCGTACCTTGAACTTGCAAGTCAGCTCACGAGCCAACTGCCATGCCTCAATATCCTCAAATTTAGGGGGTATGACATATACTCCCCTTGTTTTATTCTCATGCCTTCTCCATAACCCTTGAACCTCTGAACCC
>Ga0180431_10009937_pt1 | contig 10657 bp, 10 predicted proteins | sample SS_ome_11_FD_132459 | JGI IMG/M metagenome (GOLD analysis project Ga0180431, IMG submission 132459) | Hypersaline lake sediment archaeal communities from the Salton Sea, California, USA - SS_1_MS_1 metaG | ecosystem: Environmental > Aquatic > Non-marine Saline and Alkaline > Hypersaline >... | reverse complement strand
TATTGCGTCTTGATGGTCGGCCCCTCCTCGGGCCAGATCTTGAACGGCCACACGCGACGCAACGAGCCGATGATGAATCCACACAGCACGGCCATCGTCTGTTCGTGATATCGGGCCAACAGCCAACGTAAGAACTTGCTGAAACTCAACAAGCCTATGCCGCAACCGGCGGCGAATATCGCAAGCGACACGATGTCATTGATGGATGCTTCGCCGCGGGGAAGGCCCTTTATTATCCCGGTAACGTATTCATATTGGCCCATTATAAGCAATATGAACGCGCCGCTTATGCCCGGCAGAATCATGGCGCAAATCGCCGTCATGCCGCAGATGAACAGATATATCCCGCTGTCGGTGACTTCTTCCGAAATGGGCAAGCCCACGATCCAGTAGGCGAAGCAAGCCCCGGCGACCAACCAGGCGGCCTTGCAGGCGTTCCATTGTTCGACGGAACGGGCCACCACGAAACTAGACGCCAGGATCAGACCGAAGAAGGTCGCCAGCGTCAGTTCCACATGCTCGTCCAGCAGATAGTGCATCAACTGCGACATGCAGCCGACCCCGGTGAGAATCCCCAATCCCAACACGACCAAGAACGTCAAATCGATATGCTCGGCGGCGGCCAGCCATCTGCGGCGGCGAATCTCGCCAAGCAGAACCGTATCAACGTGGCTGATTGCAGTGACGAGCCTCTCGTAAATTCCGGTGACCAGGGCCATGGTTCCACCGGAGACGCCGGGTATTATGTCTGCACCCCCCATGAGAACTCCTCTGGCGTAATGGGCCGCGTATCCGCGCGCTCGCTTCAGTTTGCTCATCGACGTTTCCTTTTTTTCGATGGGAGAGCTCTCGATTGTCGGGCATTGTAGTTGCCCTTGTTCAGCAGAGGAAGGCCGACATGGTTCGCTTTCCGGATAGGCCAGGGTGGTTTCCGCGGTGTGGCGTCGGGCGTTGAGGCGAAAGCAACGGGCATGGCTCCGGGCATGCCCTGAACATCCCATGTTTCCAAGGTGCCGCTGGACCGCCGATTTCCCCGAGTCTAGTTCTTTTTCGGGACCCGTTCAGCAGGGTGGGCAATTGTCGAAAAGTCGCCTCTTTCGGCTAATTTGGCCGCTTTTAGCTTGACTGGGAGGCCCTTTGGAGATAAAATCACCATCCGTTGGTATGGGTTCATAATTACCGCATCTCGACCGACTGGCCATCAGTGATCTATGCTTCCGGGAGTAGAGTGGCGTGGAGATCGTAGTTGAAGCCCCTGCGAAACTAAACCTCTTTTTCGAGGTCCTTGCCAAGCGCAACGACGGATTTCATGAGATAGAAACGCTCATGTGTCCGGTTGATTTATATGACACGATACGTTTTTCGGAGGATTCCAGCGGGCAGATAGCTTTGGCGTGTGACTTGGACTCCAGCGCCCAGTATTCCGCATCCGAAGGAGACGAAAGCGGATGCACGGATATTGAATCGCATGGCGGCGAAGTCGATCGGTTGCCGCGCGGCCCCGACAATCTGGTGTGGCGGGCGGCGGATCTTCTGCGTCGGCGGGCAGGCCGCGAGCTTGGTGCCCGCTTGCACTTGACCAAACGAGTCCCAGCCGAAGCCGGGCTTGGAGGTGGCTCCAGCGACGCAGCCGCTACTCTGCTGGCCGCCAATGAAGGTTGGCGATTGGGGTGGTCGCGGGAGGAACTGATGCCGCTGGCCGCCGAGTTGGGATCCGACGTGCCTTTCTTTCTCGCTGACGGAGCGGCCGTGTGTCGCGGGCGAGGAGAACAGGTGGAAGCGGTGGAGGGACCGGAGGGCTTGCACTTCGTGATAGCATGCCCGCCGGAGGGCCTGTCCACCGCCGAGGTTTATGCCGCGTGTCGTCCGGCGGACGAACCGCGCCAAGTCGAGCCGCTGTTGCGGGCCTTGAAAGAGGGAGACGCTGAAAGAGTCGGCCAGTTGCTGTTCAATAGACTGCAAGGAGTGGCCGAGACGCTTTCACCGTGGATTGAGCGGCTGGGCAGCGAGTTCGCGAAGCTGGATTGTTTGGGGCACGGAATGAGTGGGAGTGGTTCGTCCTATTTTGCGCTTTGCCGCCACGCCCGCCATGCAAGGCGGATAGCGGGGCGTTTATTGGCAAACGTCGCGTGTCGCGCGTTTGTCGTGCGAAGTTGTCGTTGAATCGCCCGTTTCGTAAGGAGAACGGCCATGGAAATCACCGAGGTTCGCGTCAAGCTCATGGACGAGCCGGGAGAAAGACTGCAGGCATTTTGTTCAATTACGTTCGATGATGCGTTCGTCGTCCGCGACCTGAAGATTATCGAAGGCGCGACCGGCCCCTTCGTGGCAATGCCCAGTCGCAAGCTAACTGCCCATTGTCCCCAGTGCGGCTGCAAGAATCACCTGCGCGCGGCTTTTTGCAACCAGTGCGGAAGCCGCTTGAAAGAACAACAGGCTGCCAGAGACGAAGATGGTCGGGCAAAACTCTATGCCGACATCGCCCACCCGATCAACTCGCTGTGCCGCGAGATGATCCAGCAGCGGGTTATCGAGTCGTTCAACAAAGAAAGGGAGCAGGCGCAACTACCCGGTTACACGCCCTCCTACGACGACTTCGATCACCACGAAGCGGCGACACCGGCAGCCGAGAAAACTCGCGCCGTCGAGCCGGCTCAGTTGCAGGGTGCCGAAAAGCCACGCGGCCCGCACAAGACAATGGAAAAGCCGGCGGAGAGCAAGACGGCCGTCGAAGGCAACTTCGGGGCTGGCATCTTCTAGCGCTTCGCAAAAAAGAATACGCGGCGCCATGATCAGACAGAGACCACTGCCGGCTTGCCCCGGCAGTGTCGGTTTGGTTTGGCGGAACGAAGCTATACCTCACCCTCAAGCGGATATCCCGCCGAGGCTTCGCCGGGCTCGGTTTACCGAGGACGAGGTCTCCACCCTCTCATCTCCTTAAGCGGTTTCCATCGAACGCCGCTTCCCGGCGACAAGCGCGATCAGCGCCTTCTGGGGAGTAGTGAACTTGTCGATCCCCTCGGCCATCAACACCTCTTCCATCCTATCGATGTCCACCTTCTCGTCGATTTCGTCAATCACCGCCGCCGAAGGAAGTTCCTCCACTCGACCGGTGAAGTTCAAGCCACTGGCGGCGACGGCATCGTTCGTCTTCGGAGGGTTGGTCTGAATGTCGCTGCCGGCGAAGGCTTCCACGTATTTCCACGGCTTGTCATCCGGCTTCTTCGTTCCCGTGCTGGCGAATACTATCTGCTGTGCAAGCGGCGTGGCGTGTTCCTTCCAAAAATCGCGGTTCAGCGCCCAAATCCGTTTGGCGTTGAGGATGCCGACCATGCCTTGCGCTTCCGGCGAGAGATCGGCGACCTCCTTCTCCGTGTATACGTCCAAGCGAGAAACGAAGATGCTGTAGACGCTCTTGAAATGGTCGAGACTGGCCCGTCGTTGGGCACCCCGCCAAACGGCATCGCGAGCTTCCTTGTACTGCCGCTCGGTGAATATCAAGGTGGCGTTAACCGTCACTCCGGCGGCGACCAATTCCTCAAGCGCTCCCAATCCGGCCGGAGAAGCCGGCACCTTGATCATGCGGTTCGGCTGGCCGGAGGCCCAATGGCGGCCCAGACGAATGTAGGCTTCGATGCGTTGTTCGTCGGTCAAGCCGCTTTGCGGGTCCTCAAGCAGCGGATCGACCTCGAAGCTGACATATCCGTCATCGCAGCGGGTTTCTTCCCAAACCGGCATGAAGACGGCCTGGGCATCGGCCACCAGACGGTCGGTCATTTGCCAGGCGATGTCGTTATCGTCCAAACCTTTCTCGATGAGTCGGCCTATCCGCTCGTCGAACCGTCCGCTGGCCAAAAGGTCGCTGACGATAATGGGATTGGACGTGGCGCCGGTCGCGCCCATTGCTCGATTGCTTCGCACAAGGTCCGGATCGATCGAATCGAGCCACAGTTTCGTACCCGTGGCCAGTAGAGACTGGATTGAATCGCTCATTGTGATCCTCGCGTGAGTTTCGATGTATGTCTGGCGGTCCAGAGACAAAAGGACCTGACGGTCATTCCCCGTCGGGCTGCATTACATTTCGTCGGCCCAACCGGCGGCATTGCTGGCGAAATTACCTGTCAGCGGAATTATTCGATTCACCCAACCGGCAGTGAACCCCGCCGGGGCGTTTGCGGCAACAAACGGGACATTGCGAGAAGCTGCGCAATCGCGGTCATTTAAGTAGTGTGAGGTATCTGCGGGGAGCCGTTATTCTGTTTCTCGTCGATTTCGCTGCCGCTCCTGTTTCGGCGCGGCTCTTTTTTCTGCGCGGCGATGCAAGTCTCGGTTCGCCGCCCGCTGCTGGATGCTATCGCTCGGCACAATCTGGGTGGCGTACTTGCCTTTAGGGCGTCTGGCTGATCTGGGGTGTTTCCGCCGAGTTTTCCGATCGATTAAAATGCGGATTATTCTTAGGTTTTGCCGGTTATTCCTGTTCTGAGGACGAAGTTTGGCCGATTACCAAGTCTGAGGCTTCCAAACCAGCCACATTATCAGCGCCATGATTCTCGTCCGGCTGGCGAATAAAGGAGAACGGATTAGTGAAAACCATCGCAAAGCGAACACTGTTGAGTCTTGCATGCACGATTCTATTGGGCAGCAGCACGATTCTTGCTCAACAGGCCAATATGACCGCCCCCCCGGTGTCCACCAAGCCGAAGACCAGCCCGGCCGTCGCGCTGGCGCAACTGATCGGCGAACCGATCCCCGCTCCCGAGGGTGAAATGGTCTTCGAGACCATTTCGGACAGCGCCGCGTCGCAGCCTTCGTACATGCAGGAGTTCTCCGGCCAGGAGATTGTCGGTATCGAGGGCGGTGCGTTCGGAGATTGTTGCACGGACACGTGTTGCGCGGTCTGCGGCGAAGGGAGAGACTGTCCGCCACGACTATACGTCGAGCAAGGAGCCAGGATACTGACGCGCAGCCGGACGCGAGACCAGTTGATAAGCCAGGAGTTCATCGCCGGATTCGGATTCGTGCCGAAAATGTTTGTTCGTTCGTTGAACTTCGACATTACCGCCGGCTACACGATCACGCTGGGGAAATACCTCGGCCGCGACGACGAGAAACGCGACCATTTCTGCGAGTTCACCTATTGGGGGTTGAATGAGTGGAGCGAGACTTACACCGTCAACGCCGAGGACGGATTCCTGTGGACGAGGTTTCCCTCCACCGTCGGCGGATTCAACGAAGTCAACCAACATACTCAATCGTATCAGTCGAACATCAACAACTTTGAACTGAATGTGCGTATTCGTCCCCGCGGACCTCGCGACCGACAGGTCATGCGGTCGGGGCGGTGGAGACGCGAATGCAACATCGGCTGCTATCCGTCCTATCTGATCGGCATCCGAGGCTTGGCCGTAAACGAGAAGTACGATCTGTTGTCACTCGGCTTTGGGGCTCGCGATGGCATCATCGGCGACTACGACATCAAGACGCACAATAACCTGATCGGACTTCAAATAGGTGCGGATATGATCTTCCGTCGCTGCAAGTGGAACTGGGGAATCAAGGGAAAGGTAGGCCCCTACCTTAACTTCTCCGACCAATCGAGCGACATCTTCATAAGCGATTTCCGCGTCGGGCCCGACACGTCCGCTCGCAGAGCGGCCACCAAGGACGACGCCGCGCTGGTTGCCGAGTTCGGTTTCACGGGCAACTACAAGCCGCGGCCAAATATCAGCCTCCGGGCCAGCTACGACTTCATGTGGATCACCGGATTGGCCTTGGGCCCCGACCAGTTGGATTTCGACGTCGCCTCCCCCTCGAGGATCAACGACAACGGCAACATCTACTATCACGGCCTTTCGCTCACCGCCGAGCTGATTTGGTAAGGTATTGCCTCCGGTTGACGCGAAAACGGATCGGCCGTCAATTTCGTCCCCAAGACCGGATAATGTCCGCCAATCGCTTGACCCGCGTGGTATGCTTTATCCGGGAACTCGTTCCGCTAAAGTAGAGTAGGCATTCCTGCCTGCTAAGTATCGCAGGCATTCCTGCCTGCCAGGAAGAACGAGCATTCCCGCCTGCCAAGCACAAGTTTTGACGAAACAGGCTGAGCCTTTCGTTCGTACTTCGGATGGGGACATCGCAGAATGGGCGTTTACGACCGAGATTACTACCGACCGCGGCAGCAGAACTCCATGCCCTCGATCGGCATGCCGAAGACGATCGTCGGCAAGCTGATTCTTATCAACGTCGTCATCTTCCTGGTCGACGCCTTCACGCCGGCCGACCCTTATGGCCATCGCTGGCTCAGCAGCACGATGGCCGTTCACGCCGAAGCCTCCTGGCAACCTTGGTATTGGTGGCAGATGCTGACCTATGGATTTGCCCATTCTCCCCTCAGTTTCCAGCATATACTGTTCAACATGCTCGCGTTGTTCTTCCTGGGTCGGGATGTTGAGTACCAATACGGGAGCAAGGAATTCCTGCGGCTTTATTTGGTGATGATAGTTTTCGCCGCTCTGGTTTGGATGATAGTCAACACGATACTGCCTCGTGACCCCAGGTTACCGCCCCCGTCGGCTTACGGTGCTTCCGGAGCAATCGCCGGCATAGTAGTGCTTTACGCTTTGAACTTTCCCCACAGAAAGCTGCTGTTGTTTTTCGTTATTCCCGTACCCGCTTGGCTGCTTGGATTCGGCATAGTGATGTACGACGCCTTGGGCGCCATGGGGAGAACCGGCGAAACCAACGTGGCTTACGTGATGCATCTTGCCGGGGCGTTTTTCGCCTTCGTCTACTTCCAGCAGGGTTGGCGGTTGAGCAGTATCCCGCTGCCTTCGGTCAAGACAGCCTTCAAATCGACGCCGAAACTGAAAGTCCACGACCCCGAAGCCGAGGAAAACGAACTTCGCGAGACGGTCGACCGACTACTCGAAAAGATTACCAAACACGGCGAGGCCAGCCTGACGCGAAAGGAACGAAAAACGCTCCAATCCGCAAGCAAGAAACTCAAGGAGCGCCGAGAGTGACGTGAGACGCGAAATCACTCTTGATACAAGGCTCCAACGAACCCGCGACGCAACAAGGAGGTTGCTCGTGAAACCAACAAGATTAATTGCCACCGGCCTGATCTTACTCGCTGCCGCGGGCTCTTGCTGGTGGCTGGCCGTTCTCAACGCCGGGCAGACACCCAAGGGAAACGTGTCCAAGCCCGCTATCGGCCGCATGGTCGAGATCCCTTCCGGCACATTCACCATGGGCAACGCGCTGGCCTCTTCCCCCGACGAAAAACCGGCACACGAGGTATTCCTCACTCGCTATCGAATCGATGAACACGAAGTGACCAACGGCCAGTTCGCCCAGTTCGCCGACCAAACCGGCTACGTCTCCACGGCCGAACAGCAAGGCTGGTCGGTCGTCTACGATTTCAGCACGGGCCAATGGGAAAAGACCGCCGGCGCCAGTTGGCGACAACCCGAGGGCCCCGGCTCGTCGATCACCGGGCGCCGCGACTGGCCCGTCGTTCACGTCTCCTGGTACGACGCCACGGCCTACGCGCGCTGGGCAGGCAAACGACTCCCCAGCGAAGCCCAGTGGGAACGCGCCGCCCGCGGTGGATTGCGAGACGCCAGCTATCCCTGGGGCAACGAAGAACTGATTGACGGGCGGTTCCAAGCGAACTACCGCCAGCACGACATGAAACCCGACGCCGACGGCTACCGTCGCGCGGCTCCCGTCGGATCATATCCCCCCGGCGGCTTCGGCCTGTACGATATGTCGGGAAATGTCTGGGAATGGTGTGCCGACTGGTATGCCGCTGACTACTACTGGTCGAGCAGCGAAAGAGACCCCCAAGGACCCCATCAAGGCTCTCGGCGAACGATCCGGGGCGGAAGTTGGCTCTCGCCCGAGAATTTCCGCCTCGACCATCGGGTATCCACCAGAGCAAGCCGCCTCCCCGACGAAACCTACCAGAACCTCGGCTTCCGTTGTGTCCGAATCGAAGACACGAGCACCCGCTGACATCTTATCCACCCTCCGGCATGTGTCGGAAGGTCCCACTACATCTCATCTTACAATTTGCCCGAGGGCACGGGTGTTCAAGACAAAAATCATGTGCTAGAATTCCCCACGGTCGGTGACGCCGTCCCAGCCTAGCCTCCAGCGGCCTTGCCCGTTTGATGGTTCTGGACAAAAAGATCACCGACCCCCGCGCCGGAGTGGCGGAATGGCAGACGCGCTGGATTCAAAATCCAGTGACCTTCGGGTCGTGAGGGTTCGATCCCCTCCTCCGGTACTTTATGACAAAAAAAGGACTTACGTCGATTCGGCGTAAGCCCTTTTTTCATGTGCAGTTTCAAATCTGACACCAATCCGACACGGCACTGCCATTTTATGGGCTTTGTATCGCTGGCCGGCACGTCATTCGACCCTTTATCTATTCAAGTCTGGCGGGATCGGATTCCCGCCATGCGCTACAATCACCCTGCCGGCACCCTGCCGTAACCAAATTCAGCGCCGTCGCCCGTGCTCCCGACGTGCGTCCCCATCGCGGTCGCCTCCTTCAATTTCCCACGCCCCTCTTCCGACAGCACCCCAGCGCCTATCTGCCTTGCATACCGCACCGATTCGTAGGGACTGAGCCGTGAATCACTCATGAAAAGGCCGTTGCGTGCCGCCATTTGAAAACGTGTTTGGTTGACGCATTCCATGGGATGGCGAGCGCGTTGGTTAAGCCGAGGGGATGGGATGGAGGAGCGGGGATCATTCAAATCTCGGTCGCGCTCCTATTGTGATTGGGCGCTTCGTGCACTGCGCCGTTCGGCACGGGGATTATGGACTGCGATGAACACCCTCCGTGAGCAAGAGTATTCCTTGCCTTGATCCGACACCGCTCTGGCGAAGAACGTGACGCGATGGCCGCTGCAAGTGTGACCGTTGATCTTTCCCACCGTGATATCCGACTCCTTCGTGATTGTGAGCGTTGCCTCCGCAACACAGGACATGCTCAGGCCGGCTTTCCGGGTTTGCTCATGGAATTTTGTCGCGGCCAACCGCCGAGCGACCTTGATGGGGCCTTCCGACTGGGAACTCTGCTGGAGCAACAGCAGGTCGATGCTCATGTGATCCAAATCGCTAACGAATTTCCCGAAAAGCCAGTACCCATCGTAGTCGGAGTACCTGCTTGTGTAGGGACCCAGGAAGTTGTGCAAAACGCTTCTGATGGCATGTCGACTCATCGTTTTCCGTTACACCCGGCGATTACCCCAAGTGGGTCATGAAGTTCATGACAACAGGTTTGGCTGAACAGTCTTTTGTACCTTCTATTAGGAAAGAATGACAGCCATCACACATGGGTTGCCCCGGTTCCTCTGGAGAGGAACCTTGCTCCAGTTCATCATGCCCACGCAAGCGTGGAGCATGGCACACAAGATTTTGCGTGCGGGGTGAAACACATGCTTTTCCATGTACGCCCGAACTTCATCCCCCCACGGGTGGCATTCGTCTTTTCCCGGAGTCTCCCTGTTGCTCCGCCGGGGTTTGGATATATTGTTAGGCGATGATTGAATTTCGTACCTTCCGTAATAGTGATCCTCCCGTTTTGGCGGCTATCTGGAACAGCCGGGTTGGGCAGCGTGGGCTTAAGCAGCCGATATCGCCCGATCTGCTGGAGCAGATTGTCTTCGCCAAGCTCTATTTTGATTACGACGGGCTGTTCGTCGCCTGGGAAAACGGCCGGCCGGTGGGGTTCGCCCATGCGGGGTTCGGGCCAGACGAGGCCGAGGCCGAGATTTCGACCGAAATGGGTGTCACCTCGGTCGTCATGGTCGAGCCGGGTTGCTCCGAAATGGACGTGGCCACCGGACTGCTGGGAAAATGCGAGGAGTATCTCCGCCAGCGGGGCGCCAAGGTGCTCTACGGCGGCGGGATCAATCCGCTAAACCCCTTCTACCTGGGCCTCTATGGCGGCAGCGAATTGCCCGGGGTGCATGACTGCGACACGATCGCCCGGCAACTTTATCCAGCCGCCGGATACAAGGAGATCGACCGCGCGGTTATCCTTCGCCGCGAACTGGACGACTTCCAGGCGCCCATCGACCGATACCAAATGCAGATTCGCCGACGGATGATCGCCGAAGTCGAGATCGATCCCCTGCCTCGCACGTGGTGGGAGGCCTGTACCACGGGCGATTTCGACCTGATGCGTTTCGATCTTCTTCCCCGCAGCGGCGGGCGGGTCATTGCCAGCGCGACTTTCCGCTCCATGGAACCCACCGGCACGTACGTCGCCGCCAGCGAGGCCGGTTTGATAGAACTGTGGGTCGACGAGGCCCTGCGACACCGCGGCCTGGGGGTGTTCATTCTCAGCGAGGCCTGTCGGCAGTTCATTCGAGACGGCATCCATAGCGTGGAAGCCCAAGTCATGATGAACAACGTCGCCGCCCTGGGCCTATACCGCAAACTCGGCTTCCAGCAGATCGGCCACGGCAGCGTTTTCCGCAAGGAACACGGATAAACGCGACTTCCGCTTGCCTGTCCCTCGCCCCTATCCCCTCGCCTGGCCTGGCCTGATGAAAACGTGTTGAAAAAGGGGACAGGCACCGCAACCACTAGCAGTCAGCGTCGACCACGGCCACAATATGTTGCGGAGCCAGTCCCCTTT
>Ga0180431_10009935_pt1 | contig 10659 bp, 7 predicted proteins | sample SS_ome_11_FD_132459 | JGI IMG/M metagenome (GOLD analysis project Ga0180431, IMG submission 132459) | Hypersaline lake sediment archaeal communities from the Salton Sea, California, USA - SS_1_MS_1 metaG | ecosystem: Environmental > Aquatic > Non-marine Saline and Alkaline > Hypersaline >... | reverse complement strand
TCCACCCGCACGGCACCACATACAACGTGTTCAAAATGGCCGCAACTGCGGCAGCGAAAGTCGCCGGCAAGAGCATCCAGTGGCGAGTCGAAACATCTGCCGGTGAGGCCGCAGCCATCAAGCTCCCCTGCCATTTCCAGACGCCGCCTGAATTCATCGCGTTCTGGCTCAAGAACCCGTTTGGGCACCAACTCGACCTTGCTCTGCAACTCACCACCGCCACCGGCGCATCCATACCGGTCGGCACACAGAAGCTCGGCGCTGAAACCAACTGGCACCAGTTGGCCTTCGCTGTCCCCGAGACAGATACCGATTGGGCGAATGTGGATGGCATTTCGCTGTTGCTCAGCGGCCTAAAGCCCTACGCCACCTGTGAACTCTATATTGACCAGGTCGAAGCTTACCGGCCCCCGCCCCTGACGGTGAGTGTGCAAATCACCGGCGTCGCCGCTCATGCAGCCGCCGGCGATGAACTCTCTCCACGGATTACTCTCACGCCCGCTGAGAGCCGCAGACAGTGGCCGCCGGTCGCTATCGTGTTGCAGCAGGCGGATTTCGTAGTTGCCCGGGCAGAACTCCTCCCACCACCTCCATCGCCGCAGGCGGGCAACCCCGCTACCTTTGCAGACGCCCGTCTGCAGCTCCCGCTTTACCTGCCTCCCGGCCAGTACCAACTCCGCCTCGAAGGTGACATCAAAGCCGCACCGGAACCACTCTGGCCGGGCCTTGCCGTCACCAATTCCCTGCCCGCACCCGCGATCACCGTGCGTGTCAAGGGCGGCATGAAAGCGATACTTATCAACGAGCAGCCCGTCGCGCCTATTCTTCTCGAAGCGCCGGTCGGAGATGCACTACCGCCGGAGGCGCCGCAGAAACTGATCGGCCGCCACATTGTCATGCTCGATGCCACCAGTGACGCCGACACCTATGGCCGCAGCGCCGACGTATGGGTCGCACCCGACCGCTTCGACTACTCCGACCTCGACGACCGCCTCGGCAACTTACTCCTCAGACAGCCGGACGCGCTGGTCATGCTCCGCGTCTATGTCGGCTCGCCGGGCTGGTGGGATGCCGAGAACCGCGACCAGCTTGTCAAGTTCGGCGACGGTTCGACCAGCGCCCCGCCGACGGTCCCCGGCCGCAAGCATACCTATGCCTCATGGGCCTCTGAGCGGTGGCGCAAAGATGCAACTGCCGCGCTCATCCGGCTCATTCAGCATATCGAGGACCTGCCCGCAGGCCGCACTGTTGTCGGCTATCTGCTCTGCTCCGGCGAGTGGGGGAACTGGCAGTATCCTGCCGCCACCCGCGACCTCTTCAGCGACTACAGCACTCCTCAGCACGAAGCGTACCGCAAGTGGTTGCGCGAGCGCTACGGAGACCTCGGTTCTCTCCGCGTGGCGTGGAGTGCCCCGCGTAATCCCTGGCCCGAGGCAGTGGCCGACGGTATGGAAATCGTCGGCTGGCACCAGGTCAGCATTCCCACACCCGAGCAGCGGCTCGATAGACGGCTGGGTGTCCTCAGGGAGCCGACAGTCGCCCAGAAAATGGCCGATTACGATCTATTCGCCTCGGCCATAGTCTCCGAAACCATCTCCGAGCTTGCGGCGGTGGTCAAGCAGGCGGCTCCCAACAAGCTCTGTGGCGCTAACTGCGGGCACATCTTCGACCAGGCCCGCTATCGCTACGCCCTCCAGAATGGGGGACACCTCGCACTCGGAGCCATCCTGGAATCACAGCATCTTGATTTTCTTGCCGCTCCGGCAATCGGCATGACCAGCGACACCGTGGAACTGGCTACCTTCGGCGGCGCGGAGGCGTCGGTTTCCTCATACGACAAGCTGCTTATCTACCAGTGGCCCTCATACGTCCACCGCGACTACTCCGCAGCGTGGCTAGCCAACAAGCTCGCCCAGGCTTTGTGTGGCGGCACTCTGCTCACCGTCCCGTCACACATGGTTGGGGGGGAGCCGGCCAGTTCCGCAGACATCGCCGCCTCCGCAAACCGGACTTCGGTGGCGGAGATCGCCGTCATAGTTGACCCCGAGAGCATCGCCTACACCGTCTGCTCTAACGACCTCACGCGCCCTCTCCTCGACGAACAACGCCGCGCATTGACACTCCTGGGTGCTCCCGTAGATGTCTGGCTGCTCGATGACCTGCTCAACGGCCGCATGCCGACCTACAAGATGTATGTGTTCCTCAATGTTTTCTACGCCAACGCCGAGGATCGCGACGCGCTCCATATCGAGCTGGCGCGCTCGAAAGCCACCAGCATCTACGTGTATGCAGCCGGTGCCATTGACCGCACGATCGGCGGTCGCACTGCCAAGCAACTGACCGGCATCGCGATTGCCCGCCTGCGCGACAAGGGTCCGCTGCAAGTAGCGCTCCCCGAGGCGACCTATGGGACGCATACTGCCCTCGCACCTCGCTTTGCCTGCGTGGACTCCAAGGCCGACATCATGGCCTTCCTCGTCGGGACGCATCACGGCGGCCTGGCCCGGTGGCACTCGGACCAGGGCACCGTTGTCTGGTCGGCAGCTCCGAATATCCCAGCCCGCATCCTCCTCGACCTCGCACTTGATGCCGGCGTGCACCTCTACGCCGATGCCGGAGACGCCATCTATGCGTGTGCCGATCTGGTGGGCATTCGTGCCTCCGTACCCGGGCAGCGCAAGATTTACCTGCCCGAGGCGGCCGATGTCTATGACTGCTTCACCGGCCAATTGCTCCAGCGCAACACGGCTGAAGTCACACTCAACCTGGAGGCGGGGCAGACGAAGTTACTCTATACCGGCCACTCAGCCCCGGACCTCCCATGACACCACTACAGCACCTGCTCGTCGTCGAGCGCGTCCGTCGGCGGCTTGACTGGCCCATTACCTGCCGGCCACCGATGACCCTCGGCGCTGTCGCACCTGACGCCCACCGCATCGTCGCCGACATTGACCATCGCGACATCCACTTCCGCAGCCGTACTACTGCCGATCGGCGGCTCATAGACTTCCTCAGCAGCTACCTGCGTCCTGCCGTCAACGCTCCTCCCGGCAATCTGGAATTCTGGTCCGGATGGCTCTCTCATATCATCGCCGACGATATCTGGCGACAAAATCTCCAGCGCAATATCCCGGATCTCTGGGACGGTGTTGTGCACGGCACGTCTGACGAGGCCGACCGCCTCCGCAAGACCTACCTTGGAGAGTGCGATAAGCTTGACGAGATGGTCCACGCCGGTCATGGGGAAGTCGTTGCCGAGCTTAGGGAAGCCCTCCTCGCTGCAGAAATACGCTTGATCATCGAGCCGCTCACGCCTCAGGACCTCCATAGCTGGCGGCTCACCGTCACCCAGTCAATGCTCCCGCCTCTGGCCGGCGCCCATATCCAGCTCCAGTACTTGACCGTCGAATTCGTTGAAGAGTGTATCTTCCAGGCCGTCGAGGAAGTTTTTCACATTCTCCAGTGGGAGATTGACGAGCCCCCACTGCCCCCCATCTTCTGAATCCCATGCCGAGGAAAAAAAATTGCATCAAGCAGAAGGACCTTGCCCACCCTTTCGGGAAATGTCTTCCATGACGGAGGCGTTCGCAGGCTCTCACACGGTATGATGACAGGCAACGGGCATATCTGAGAGTGACCTGGCAGGATGTCCCCACTGTGCCAAATCAACTGAAGAGGTGAGGATCTGATGAAGCGAGGGAGAGTATATCTATTACTGACTGTCGTGCTGGCAGTGCCGCTACTGCTTGTAGGCTGCCACGGTGGCACCGCAGGGCCGGGACCGGCACCTGGCCCGATTACCGACGCCGTCCTGCAGGCGGCAGTGGACACCCAGATAGCGCTTAATCCGACGCCGAGTGCGATAGATTCGGACTGCGCTACAGAACTCTGTGGGCTGCTCAATGACCCACCCGCAAGCAGTGATGAAATCAGGGCTGCACTGGTTGACTTCACCGCAAAGGTCAACGCCAACCCCGACCAGGCCGCCTGCCAGCTCGGGCTCTGCCTGCTGATGCTGGCCCGGGCCGCAGACAATATCGCTGCGGACCTCGGGACCGACCTTTTCGAAGAAATTGCCAACCTGAACCTCCAGTCTATAGCCACTCTTGCCAGCGCGCAGGGCCCCGGTGGCCTCGTGACAAGATACAAGAACCTCTTCCCGAATCCCCCCTGTGCCACTGACACCGCACAAGTCGGCCGGCTCAACACCAGCCAATTCTCCGACGCAGATGTCGAGGCCGCACTCCGGGCCCACATGCTTCCCATCCTTTACAACCCCGCCGGCGGCATCTACCAGCGGATGGCGAAGTTCGGCGATTGTGGCTGCGCTGACCCCCTCGTAGAGCTGGGCGATGTCGGCGGCTCGGTGTACACCCTCTATACCTGCGACTTCAACATGTTCGCAGCCGACGCAGCGGGCCTCTACGCCGCACTGCTCGAGGATATGGCCTACAATGTGCAGCTTAATGGCTGGACACCACCCGAAGATCCGCACGACATGGACTCCAACCATGACGGCTTCCTCGACCCGAACGAGTACTTCCCCCCGGAGCCATTCGGGACTCTCAAGCCCAATGGCGCTACCGAACTCGGCATCGCACGCGAACGTTACCTCGACGCCATCGCGCGGGCTAAGACCGCCCTGACCACCATACCCGACGACCCCACCGACCTGCTTAACATGCTTTTCGTCAGCCTCGACGAGGAATTGGGCTACATTATCGTCGTGCAGGTGGACCCGCCGGAGAACAGCATCGAGGCACTCATGCTCATCCTCGACCACTTCGGGGCCCTGCTCCAAGGTGAGCAGACACTCGAGCTCGAATACTGGGCGGAAGGTGAGGCGCATGCCACGATGCCCTTCCGTGTCAACGTTGCCCAGATGTACCTGTCTCCGGTCACCGACTTCCGCGAGCTGGCTCCGCGGATGACCATCACCAGAATTGAGCCGACGGCTACGAGTCCCGCCACTGCGGACGAGTACGGTGTCACGTTCGACTTCCAGGACTTCCCCGATCCCACATTCAACGGCGTGGTGCCTGACACACTTGCCTTGCTGGCTGCACTTGCACAGGCTGATTGGCTGCAACTCAATCACGCCGGCCAGGTTTGGGGCCCGATATCCGTCAATGAGGCGCTCGGTTTCTTCCGCTTCGGAGATGGCACTGCCTTCTGGCTGACGGAGGAAGATTTGGAGATGTTTCGGGAGTGGACTGACGAATGGCTGGGATACATCATAGTCGTCTGACCGCAAGTCTGTAGGCCCGTTGCCGACAGACCGGTATGTGAAGTCGACTATGCCGGGGCTAAGCCTCACAGATGAGCGCCCCTTCTCAGGTTGGAGGGGCGCTCAGATTCTTGACGCGACTATCCGGCTGCGTTATACTATACGCTCAGCCAACGCCACTTTGGCGGGGCGTAGCGCAGTTTGGCTAGCGCGTCGGCTTTGGGAGCCGAAGGTCGCCGGTTCAAGTCCGGCCGCCCCGACCATATGACCGAACGCACCACGGATGACCACGGCTTTGGATGTCGTCACCATTGGTGTTGCATCGGTACGTATGTGTTCGGCCACCGGCTGGCACGGTTGCAGGCGCATTGTGCGGGTGTAGCTCAGTTGGTAGAGCATCAGCCTTCCAAGCTGAAAGTCGCGAGTTCGAATCTCGTCGCCCGCTCCAGCAGTATTACATAATTAGTGAGCGCCCGTAGCTCAGGGGATAGAGCAGCGGCCTTCTAAGCCGCGGGTCGCCCGTTCGAATCGGGCCGGGCGTACCATGAGTCGTGGTGGGCGTAGCTCAATGGCAGAGCACTTGACTGTGGCTCAAGTGGTTGGGGGTTCGATTCCCCTCGCCCACCCCAACTGCCGCCAATTTCTGCCCGGAGCGGACGTCGCCGGCACCGCTCCAGAACCGACGCGCCTGTAGCTCAGTGGATAAGAGCAACGGACTTCGGATCCGTGGGTCGGGGGTTCGAATCCCTCCGGGCGCGCCATAGTTTGTATTAGGTAACAGTTGACATTGGGCCGGTAGCTTAGCTGGCAGAGCAGGGGACTCTTAATCCCAAGGTCGAAGGTTCGAATCCTTCTCGGCCCACCAGTGTATATTCTGACTCACACACAAGCAGGCGTTCCTGCGGCGGCGGCCTGTGGGCGCGTGATGGAATTGGCATACATGCATGACTTAGGATCATGTGGGGCAACCCGTGCGAGTTCGAATCTCGCCGCGCCCACCATACAACAATATCGCCGATAATAAACTAAAATACTATGCCGCACAATAAGCGGACACAAGACCTCCCTCACCCCTGCATATCCCGCACTTGACGCGCACAAACATGTTCGAGGTTTGGTTCGACATCCAGACGCCATTTCGTGCCATTTGCCGACCAACACAGGAGCGATCACTTTGGAGGCCCACAAAGTACGATTCCCCGGCAGTAAAGTAGAACTGAGATTTCTGTTCGATGCTGACGAAATAGATGACGTCTATGCCAAGGTCTTCCGAGAACTCTCGGATCGCGGCGGGATCCGCGGCTTCCGCCCCGGCAAGGCTCCCGCCAAGATCGTCCGGCGTAACTACGAACAGGAGATCATTCAGCAGATGGCCTGGATGGGGCTCATCGAGGACTACTGCAACAATATCATCGAGGAGAAGGGCATCGAGCCCATCGAAGACCCGACCTTCCCGGATCTCGAGGAGCTGCGTCTCGCCGAAAACAAGCCGCTCGCTTTCACAATCAGCTTCATTGTCCGCCCCATACCTGAAATCGGTCAATATAAGGGCGTCCATATCTTCAAGCCATCTGCTGAAGTGACCGAAGAAGACATAGATGAGGAGCTCAGGAAACTCCAGCAGGATGCCGCTGAAGAGGTCGAGCCCGACCGTGACGAAATCAGAGCAGGCGACATGGTCACGGCTAAGGTGACCGTGAAGCCTGTAGGCGCCGATGAGACACTGGAAGAAGGCGAAGAAGACTTCGAAATCGGGAGCAGCCGCTATACGCCCCCCATTGACACCGAGATGATTGGCAAGAAGGTCGGCGATACCGTCGCCGTGGAACACACGTATCCCGAAGACTATGAAGCTCCGGAACTCGCCGGCAAAAACGTTATCGTCGCTGCCACTATCGGGAAGATAGTGGAACTCAAGTTGCCTGAGATCAATGACGAATTCGCCAAATCCATAGGCGAATTCGCTGACCTTGACGATCTCAGGAGCACACTGCGCGACCAGGTCGCCAAGCATCTCCGCGAATGGGCCGAGAGCGAGGCAGAGAGCAATGCACTTGCCGTGATCATGGCTCATGCTGACGTTGACCTGCCGCCAAGCATTGTTGCAAGGGCGGCAGCCCTCAGCTTCGAGCAGTTCAAAGCGGACCTGGAAAGAGAGAAGCTCAGCATCGAGGAATTCACCGATTTCTCTCAGACCACCGAGGAGGAACTCAGAGCAAACGAGATAATGAGGGCCACGACGCGCCTCAGGTTCTCAGCCGTCATTGACGAGATTAGACGGCGCGAAGAGATCGAAATAGAGGCTGAAGACTTTGACACCGCGATTGCTGCGTTCGCCGCCGATGCCGACGTCACAGCGGACTTCGTGCGCCAGTCAATGGTCGTCCAGGAAGACCTGGAGGAGCAACTCCGCGAGCGTGCACTGCGCGACAAGACAATCGCCTTCATACTCGCTAACTGCGAGGTCGAAGAGGTCCCGCGTGAGCAGTATGAAGATGTCAAAGAGCGTGCCCGCGACGAACTTCTCAAAGAGGTTGACGACGAAGCCGCCCAGCAACCCGAGGAAGCTGACCCCCAACCGGACGCCGAGGGTGCCGCACCAGGGCAAGACCGTACACAACCCGAGCAACCTGATGATGCACTAACTACCGACGAAGCCGGCCAATAGCAGGCAGTTATTCAGACGCTGCTTCAAGGAGAAAGCCAATTCATGTATGTCCCCAACGTAATCGAACAGACACCGCGCGGTGAACGTCTCTACGACATCTTCAGCAGACTCCTGCGCGAGCGCATCATATTTGTCGGCATGCCAATTGATGATACAGTTTCCAGCCTCATCATCGCGCAGTTACTCTTTCTCCAGGGCGAGGACGCTGGCGAGCCGATTTCGATGTATATCAACTGCGCCGGCGGGTCAGCATCCGCAGGAATGGGTATATATGATACGATGCGCTACATCTCGCCCGAGGTGCATACCTGGTGTGTCGGCATGGCCGCCAGCATGGCCGCTGTGCTGCTCGCCGCCGGGGAGCCGGGCCATCGGCATGCTCTGCCGCATGCCAAGATAATGATCCATCAGCCCTGGATGCAGGGCATTTCCGGGCAGGCCAGCGATGTCGCCATTCAGGCTGAAGAGATCATCAAGACCCGCGCGACGCTCAATCAGATCCTTGCCGATCATACCGGCCAGGACATAGATATTATCGAGCGCGACACCGAGCGCGACTTCTATATGGACGCCGAACAGGCCAAAAAATATGGTCTGATAGACATCGTGGCCCTCAGGCAGCCTGAGCAGGAAGAAGATAAGTAGCTGGTCGCACAACTTCTGCCAATACCTATAGGAGACAAGGTTCATGGACATCAGTGGTCCCGGAGGCGACGACAACGGCCGCCATCTCCGCTGCTCATTCTGCGGCCGCGAAAAGCCTTCTCAAGTAAAGCAACTCATCGCAGGTCCCGGTGTTTATATCTGCAAGGACTGCGTCCAACTCTGCAACCAGATAATACGGAACAAGGAACAGCAGAGCGTCGCCGCAGGGCTTGATGATGCCCCGGTACCTACACCACAGGAGATTTTCGACCACCTCGGCCAATATGTTGTTGGACAGGAGCACGCTCTCCGCGTCGTCTCAGTCGCTGTGTACAACCACTTCAAGCGCATCCGCCTCGAGTACATGGATGACGATGTCCAACTCGACAAGAGCAATGTCTTGCTCATCGGCCCGACTGGCTGTGGGAAGACCCTGATTGCTCAAACCCTGGCAAAGCTTCTCGATGTCCCCTTCACCATCGCAGACGCCACCTCCGTTACCGAAGCCGGATATGTCGGCGAGGATGTCGAGAACATCCTACTCCAGCTCTATCTTGCCGCCGATGGCGATATCGAGCGCACTCAACGCGGAATCGTTTACATTGACGAGATCGACAAAATCTCGCGCCGCGCCGATAATCCTTCCATCACCAGAGACGTTTCCGGAGAGGGCGTCCAGCAGGCGCTGCTCAAGATTCTCGAGGGCACCGTCGCCAACGTCCCGCCACAGGGCGGGCGCAAGCACCCACAGCAGGAGTTCCTCCAGATAGACACCAAGAACGTTCTCTTCATCTGCGGCGGCGTCTTTGACGGCATCGTGGACATCGTGCGCAGGCGCACTCACAACCGCGCAATCGGCTTCGGTACGGACAAGGCGGATGGCCAGGTAGAGCCCACGGATGACGAACTTCTGGCCCGCACGCTTCCCGAAGACCTCATCAAGTTCGGCATGATACCCGAATTCGTCGGCCGCCTGCCCGTCATCGCAGCCCTTGAGCATCTGGATGAGGAAGCTCTCAGTCGGATACTCGTCGAGCCGAAAAACGCACTCGTCCGCCAGTACGCCAAGCTCATGTCACTGCTCGACAACGTCGAGATGGAGTTCACAACAGAAGCCGCCAAAGCCATCGCGGCAAAGGCTTTCGAGCGCAAGACGGGCGCTCGCGGTCTCCGCACGATCATTGACGAGATCATGCTCGACGTCATGTTCGAGATCCCTTCCCGCCGCTCCGTAAGCAAGTGCACGATCACTGAAGCGACGGTGAATGACGGAGAAGCTCCGATACTGGTGCATTCTGAAGACGCCGCCAACCGCGAAACCGCCTGAACTGTCGCCTTCATCTTCTGCCTGGCGTAGGTCGGGATCACTACCGGCCTGCGTTGCCGCACGCTAAGTCTATGTGCAAGCCTGGTCCCGTCAAGCTTGCACCACTTGACTTCTAATTCTTGCCCCCCCTATAATCATACTTGGCACGTAACTGCGCGGCTGCGAGTAGTCACGACAGCGCATCTGCCACGCCATTTGCCTCATTCAGCGCCAGTTGCAGCGAAGGGGGACCCATCAGGATGCAGCAGGACCCGGACGCACCCACCGAAGAGAGCCTCTCTGAGACCGAAAGTGACGAACTGGAACAGGCCTCTGACGACACCTTAGCGGAGAAGCCAGCTCAATCTCGAGTGGCACCCTCGGTGAGGCCGGGGCCGTTTCGCACTGTCTGGCGCTCCTTCGTCGGCTTTTTCGCCGGCATCAAGCTGCCTGTCTGGAATTTCCGTCTCTTCGCGTGGGCCCTCCTGGCGCTAATCATCATCGTTTTTTTTATAGGCAACTGGTCACCAATGCGCCTGTACTTTTTCGGTTTCCACATCCAGTTTCCGAAGACCGTCGCCGTACTCGTCCTGTTAGCCGGCGGTTTTCTGATCGGATGGCTCGCCGCCACCCGCAGACAGGAAAGGGATGAGTGAATTGGGGGCCACCAGCGCCCGCGCCCAACATAGCCTCACACGTGCCATGCCACCGTTTCTCTGCTTCATGATTACGGTACCATTCGCATTGATCATCAACAGCACTCGCGTAGTGGTCACCACCCAGGTCTTCCCCGACGGCACTGTGTTGCGACAG
>Ga0180431_10009933_pt1 | contig 10659 bp, 7 predicted proteins | sample SS_ome_11_FD_132459 | JGI IMG/M metagenome (GOLD analysis project Ga0180431, IMG submission 132459) | Hypersaline lake sediment archaeal communities from the Salton Sea, California, USA - SS_1_MS_1 metaG | ecosystem: Environmental > Aquatic > Non-marine Saline and Alkaline > Hypersaline >... | reverse complement strand
GTGGAAGACTTCCGCTGGCAACAACATATTTCGGGGTCGAATTTATTTGCGATATTTGTTTCAGGCACTGTTTCCACTCTTCCTCGCGCACATGGGGCCCGGGCATACCAAAACGGTATTGCTGCTGAGTGGCCCTTTCATACACGATGAGATTTTGACGCGTCAGGCCTTCGATCGTTTGGCGCTCGTATGTGATGTTTTCGTGTTCCAGCAGCATGTCCAGCATGCGACCCACCGGTCCGCCTGCCAGATAGACGGCGGTCGATGTGCCGCCGAGCTTGTGGATGGCCCGGGACACATTGACGCCGCCGCCGCCCGGTTCGTATTTTGGCTTTTCGCAGCGAAGCTTCCGCTCGGGGACCACATTTTCAATACTTGAACTCTTGTCAATGCAAGGGTTCACGGTCAAAGTGAGTATGGACATGATGTATCCTTATGGTAATAGTTCACAGGTCCGACTTCCTTGTACCCCGTAACGGTAATGGATTCCTGATAAATGATTGCTTTTTTTCGGCTACCCAGCCCCGTTACCGATGACTGATAACCGTTCACTGATCACTTTAGATCCCTTCTACCCAGTCCCCAATCCCCTATCGTGTCGACAGCTCTCCGGCCTTACTCAGATGCCAGCGGGCTATGAGCGGTCCGGTGATTTCAAAAATGATGGTAGTGCCCACAATCAGCGGAAGAATTGCATCAGCATATTGGGGCAACTTCTCCTGGGCAAGGAGCGCAAACCCCAAGGCGACACCCGCTTGGGTCAGAATACACCAGCCCACACGCGATTGAACTTCTTTCGGAGCCCTGACAACCTTGCCGGCAACTCTTCCTCCCGCCACCAGACCGGCTGTCCTCGCAAGGATGTAAACGGCCCCCGGCAGACCCAATGCAACCAGCCTTCTTGGTTCGAACCCGAATCCCGCCAAGACGAAGAAAACGGCAAGGAAGGGTTCTCTGACACCCTCGATGGCGTGAAAGGGACGCATGTCCTCACTGGCGCGATTTGCCATTATGGCGCCCAGCACCATGGTCGAAAGGAGATAGGAGACCTTCAGCATCGAGGCCAGCCCCGCACACAGAAATACAAAACCGGCTGCCTCGACAAGCGTCGCCCTTCCCCCTCTGACCCTCGTGGTCGCCCAAACCATTGGAAAACTGATGAGGGCACCCACCAAAATTGCCCCGAATACCTCCCACAGGCCGTTGAGCAACTGGGAAAAATGCGCTCCCTCACCTGCAATTCCTTGTGCCGTGACCAGGAAGAGGCTGAAAAGGATTACGCCCAAAGCATCATCGATGGCGACGACCCCCAGGACTGTGTCGGTCAGCGGACCTTGCGATTTGCCTTCACGAACGGTTTCAAAAATCGCCGCTGGTGCGGATGCGGGAGCAATACCCGCCAGCATCAGCGCGAGGGCCATGGGCGTTCCGGCCATCAAGAGCGCGGCAAAAACCAGTCCGGCCGTAAGTACCGTCTCACCGATCGTTATCCCCAACACCATGCGACCTTTTTGCTTGATCTCTTTGCCGACAAAATTCTCTCCAAGTAGAAAGCCCACCATGGCCAACGCCATATGCGCAACAAAGGGAAACCATTGGTTGGCTTTGCAAGGAACAAGACCGAGTACGGAGGGGCCGCAAATTACACCGGCCAATAATAGCAGCGAGACCCTAGGAACGTAGATTTTTGGCGCGATGATGTGAGCTACATATCCGGCAAGCAGCATTAGCCCTATCAATGTTAGAGACCATCCCTCAATGGATTCCATTTGCTTTTCTCACTGCTACTGACTACTGTGTTATGCAACCCGACTAATCACTGATGACTGATCACTGATCACTCCACTCAAAACCCCAATCCCCAGTCCCCAGTCCCCAATCACCGTTTCTTTTCCACTTCTGCGATGCGCTTTTTGACCGCGATGACGCTGTCCGGGTTCAGGGAGATGGAGTCGATTCCCTCCTGCACGATAAAGGCGGCAAAATCCGGATAGTCACTCGGGGCCTGTCCGCAGATGCCGACTTTTGCGTTGCTTTTGTGAGCGGTCCTGATGAGCCTGCTGATCTCCTGCTTTACGGCTTCGTTCCGTTCATCAAAGAGCGGCGCCAGCTCTGAAGAATCCCGGTCCACCCCCAGGACCAGTTGAGTGAGATCGTTGGAGCCGATGGAAAAGCCGTCAAACCGCTCCGCGAATTGCTCGGCCAAGATGACGTTGGATGGGATCTCGCACATGACATACACTTCGAGGCCCTTCTCCCCGCGGATCAGATCATTTTCAGCCAGAACCCCCAGCACCTTGTCCGCTTCTTCCAGCGTTCTGCAAAATGGGATCATGATGCGGACATTGCCAAGACCTATCTCTTCACGAACGCGCTTGACGGCTCTGCATTCCAGCGCAAATCCCTCACGATATTTTTCACTGTAATAGCGGGAAGCCCCGCGAAAACCGAGCATTGGGTTGTGCTCCCGAGGCTCAAATTGCGCTCCCCCAATGAGGTCGGCATATTCGTTGGTTTTGAAATCGCTCATCCGAACAATGACCGGCTCCGGATACTGGGAAGCGGCGATCTTGGCGATTCCTCGGGCCAGGTGATCCACAAAATACTCGGTTTTGTCCTCATAGCCTCTGGTCAGTTTTTCGATTCGTTTTTTTACTTCCTTGTCTTCCAAGGTATCAAACCGAACCAGTGCCATCGGGTGAATCTTGATGATGTTGTTGATGATAAATTCCATGCGGGCCAGTCCGATCCCTTCACAGGGCAGGCGCCACCAGCGGAAAGCGGCTGCAGGACTGGCGATATTCATCATGACGCGTGTCCGAGTCTCAGGGATATCCTTGAGATTCATCTCCCTGGCCTCAAATTTCAGCGTCCCGTCGTAAATATAGCCCTCGTCTCCCTCAGCGCAGGAGATGGTGATCTCCTGGCCTGTTTTCAGCACATCCGTGGCCTCCCCGGTCCCCACAATGGCGGGAATCCCCAGTTCTCTGCTGACAATCGCCGCATGACAGGTGCGGCCGCCGTGATCCGTGACAATCCCGGCGGCTTTTTTCATGATGGGCACCCAGTCGGGATCCGTCATTTCGGTGACCAGCACCCCGTTCTCTTCGAATTGATCCATCCGGTCCGGACCCTTGACAAGGCATGCCTTCCCTGTGGCGATGGCATCGCCGATACTCAAACCGGTTAAAAGTCTCTCCCCGTCTTCTTTGAGAGAATAGGCCCTTAAACTGCCTGCTTTCTTCTGTGACTGCACGGTTTCAGGACGGGCCTGCACAATGAACAATTCGCTCGTTTCCCCATCTTTGGCCCACTCGATGTCCATCGGCTTTTCGTAGTGAGCTTCGATACGGCACGCCCATCGGGCCAATTTCAATATTTCATCATCTCCCAGTACAAAGCTGCGACGCTCCCGCTTGAGGGTGTCTATGTTTCTGGTAGTGCTGCTGCCCCCCTTCGCATACACCATCTTCTTTTCCTTTTCGCCCAGGGACTTCTCGATGATAGGTTGATAGTTGTCTTCACTCAGCAGGGGTTTGAACACCCGGTACTCGTCGGGGTTCACAGTGCCCTGGACCACATTTTCACCCAGACCCCAGGCGGCATCGATCACAACCACGTCCGGAAAGCCGTTCTCCGTGTCAATGGAGAACATGACGCCGGATCCGGCTTGATCGGAGCGGACCATCTTCTGAACCCCCACAGAGAGGGCGACCTTCATGTGATCGAAACCCCGCTCCTGTCTGTAGCTGATGGCCCTGTCCGTAAACAGCGAGGCGAAGCAATTCCGGCATGCATCGAGCAGTTCGTCCTCTCCCGTTACATTGAGAAAGGTCTCCTGCTGGCCGGCAAAACTGGCCTCCGGCAGGTCTTCAGCCGTGGCACTGCTCCTCACCGCCACATCCACGTCCTCGCTGCCGTAGCTCTCGCACAATCGCTGGTAGGCATGGGTGACTGCCACGGAAATGGCTTCCGGAAACGCCGCTTTGCGAAAGCGTCTCCGGATGGCTTTTCCTGTCTGCTCCAAGGATTTCTTTCCCTTCTTCATTTCTGCCAAATGATTTTTTATTTTCTCCTGAATGTCGTTGGCTTCCAGAAATTCCCAGTACGCTTTCGCCGTGGTGGCAAAACCGTCAGGGACTCGAATGCCCGCTTCTCTCAATCTGCCGATCATCTCTCCCAACGAGGCGTTTTTCCCCCCGACCTTTGAAACGTCCGCGGCGCCAATATCGTTGAAGGAAACGGCATAGTGACTCTCCGTTGTCATATAACACTCCTTCCTCAATGCCTGTTTTTCCTGTTCGTCCCAGAAGGGCAAAAATTCATTTAACAAACTCATGAATAGCGGATTGAGATGCCCGAGGGAATGGGGTGGAGACCGTATTCCAGCGCCTCAAGAGGTGTATGCGGCTGTTGGGTCAGGCATTGGAGGAGCGGTGATACGATAGGAAATCGTCAGTGATCATAGATCAGTCGTGGGATCAGGGCACCACGCTCCACACACGGTCACCCATGAAATCTCCGGTGAAATACAGGATTCAACCCATTTACGATGTGCGGCAGCATCGGATATCATAAATATAATGGCCAAATGGTCAGGATGGAAGGATTGCCGGTTTATCCTTTGAAATTGAAGAAACGGGGCGGAAAAAGTGGTAAGTTTCGCCACCTGCCCTGCCGTTACGGAGCCGGCTTCGGAAGAAGAAGCATAGATGATGGCCTAGTGAGGAGCTTTTCCAATGCGGGACAAATCAACTGTAGAGATTTTGAAGGAGAAGGTCAGGAGACTCCACAATGCGGTAGCCACGCCGGAGCGCGCGGCGCAGACCCTGCAAGAGAACGAAGAGATGTACAAAAAACTGGTGGAAAATTCCCTCACCGGCATCTATATCGATCAAGGGGGAAAGATTGTTTTCTCAAACGACCAGTTTGCCGACATTTGCGGCTATTCCCGGGAGGAATTGATCGGGATGGAAAGCAGACAGCTCGTTCACCCCGAAGACAGATCCCTGACCGACGAGATCAGGACAAAACGCCTGCGGGGAGAGGATGCCCCGTCCGAGTATGAGGCCAGGGGGCTCACCAAAGCGGGTGAGACCATCTGGGTCAAACGGCGGAATACGGACATCGAGTACAAAGGGAAGCCCGCGATCCTCGGAAACGTCGTAGATGTGACGGAACAAAGACGTATGAAAGAGGAACTGCGTAAAACCAATGAGGAACTCCAAGACTTTGTCCATGTGGTCTCCCACGACCTGAAGACCCCTGTGATATCGATTTATGGTTTTTCTGATCGACTGCTCAAAAATTATGCGGAAAAACTCGATGACAAGGGCAAGAAATACCTGAAAACGATTATGTCCAGCGCCAAAAGGATGGAAACTCTTGTCTCGGATTTACTCTCTATTTCAAGAATCGGTCGAATGGTCCCAAAAATCGAAAAACACCCATCCGCGGACATCGTAGACGAGGTGGTTTCAGATCTGGGCGCGAGGTTGAAGGAGAACGAGGGGCTCGATCTGGTTGTAAAGGAGGGTTTGCCGACCATATCATGCGACAGAGAGCGGCTCTACCAGGTTTTTCAGAACCTCATCGTGAACGCCATCAAATTTACCCGGACAAGCGACGCCCCAAGAATTGAGGTCGGCCATGAAAACAAAGCGCATGCTCACCAATTCCATGTAAGGGATAACGGCATCGGGATCGATCCGCAGGATCATCAGAAAATATTTGAGAAATTCGAGCGTCTGGAGGAGAAAGAAGACGAGGAAGGCACGGGGTTGGGCCTTTCCATCGCGGAGCGGATTGTCAAGAGCCATGGCGGCAAGATTTGGGTGGAATCCGAAAAGGGAAAAGGGGCGACATTCTATTTTACATTGCCCAAGAATCCCCAAAAAGCATCTCCTTCCAATCCGTAACAGGCTAAATTCACCGGAGCTGTTCAGCCGTCACGCGGAAACGACTGTTTCATAATCAAAATTGATACCACTCGAAAGAAGATGGAGAACATCGCATGGACATCGAAACCAAAGTTGAAAACTACCTGAGGCAGCGTTTCGGGCCCGGCACGCAGCTGAGGGACATGCGAAGACTTGGAGAAGGGGTTCACGGCGCCGCATATTTGCTTTCGTTCAGCACACTCCGTGAGGAGCAGCGTCTGATCATGAAGGCCCTCTTTCCCTCCAGATTCGGACATGATCATTACTCGGACAGAGCGCAGGTCTTACTCCTTGCAAATGCCAACTACAATGATATGCCGAAGCACATAAAGGCAGTGGACGTGGTGGGGGAGGCTGCGGACAGTCTCATATCGGTAAAGGACGCCCGGGAGTTCTACATTTTTATGGAAGAGGCGGAAGGGAAGCCTTACTTCAACGACCTGGACGCCATCTTGGAACGCGGTGATCTCACTGGGTCCGACGTGGAGAGAGCCAAAATGCTGGCCCACTTTCTCGGTGATATTCACGCGTTGAAGTATGTTGGGAAAGATGCAAAGATTCTCTACAGACGGCGTATTCGTGACCTCATCGGCCACGGGGAGTGTATTATGGGCATCATCGATGCCTATGACGACGTCGATTTCACTACGGCCGAGGAGCTTGTTGCGTATGCGGGGAAATGTCTCCCCTGGTGGGGAAAGATCAGAGACAGAAGCGAGCGGCTGTGCAGTGTCCACGGCGATTACCATCCGGACAATATCCGGCTGCAGGGAGATGATTTTGTCCTGCTGGACCGTTCAAGGGGCACCTGGGGAGAACCGGCCGATGACGTGTCGTGTTTGAGCGTCAATTACATATATTATGCCATCAGGGATCGGGGAACTTTTGAGGGTCCATTTGCAGAGCTGTTTCGATTGTTCCTTGACGCGTATCTGGAGAAAACAAAAGACGACGGTTTCTTTGAGGTTGCGCAACCCTTTTTTGCCTTTAGAGTGTTGGTAATTGCCAATCCGCGGTTTTACCCGGATAATTCGGATGCGAACCGAAGAAAACTCCTCAACTTCGGTCATGCCGTTCTGGAAGCGGATCGGTTTCACGTGGCGCGAATCTCAGACTATCTGGAGCTGCAATGAACTTCTGCTTATGGGTGACCGGACTGCCCGGTTCCGGGAAAAGCACAATTGTCAATGAACTTGAGCAATTGTTTGCAGTGACCGGACTTGATTATGTAACCCTCAGGCTGGACGACATTCGTAAAGTCTTGACACCGGAGCCCAAATACACCGATGCAGAACGGCAGATCGTGTACCGCAGCCTGGTTTTGATGGCCGAGCTCCTGGTGGCCCACAGCACACAAAATGTCATCATCGACGCAACCGGCAACCGACGGGCGTTCAGAGAATTGGCAAGGACGCGCATCCCTGAATTTGCCGAGATCTACGTCAAATGTCCGCTGGAGATATGTCAGTCCCGTGAGGCCTCACGGGATGGACATGGGGTTGAAAAAAATCTCTACCAAAAGGCGGAAGCCGGCCGGCTTGATGGAAACTTGCCTGGTATTTCAACGCCTTATGAGGAACCTGTTCATCCCGACGTACTCGTTGCGTCTGACAAACTCACGCCCAACGAATCTGCAAAACGGATTATGGACTACCTGCGGTCAAGATGGATGAAGTAGGATTGGGTATTGGGTATTGGGTCTTTGGGGTCGGGGGCTTGAGTGGAGTGATCAGTCATCAGTCATCAGTGATCAGTGGGGCTGCATAACATAGTAGTCAGTCATCAGTAAAGCTCCCTGATTTTGTTTCCGACGTCTCACCATTCTTTGGCTCCAGAATCTCTTCAATCTCCTCACCGGAAAGAGACTCATTCTCCAGAAGACCCTCTGTCAGGGCGTCCAGCTTCTCTCGATTGGAAGTAAGAATTTCGCTCGCCTTCGCTTCCATCGCCTGAATAATTCTGCGCACTTCCTCGTCGATGATGCGAGCGGTCTCTTCGCTGAAATCCTTTGGCTCTGCCATCTCTCGGCCCAGGAAAGGATGTGGCTCGCCTTGTCGGAAGGTAACCGGTCCCACCTTGTCGCTCATGCCCCACTGACAGACCATTCGACGTACCAGTTGCGTAGCTTTTTTAAGATCATCGCCCGCGCCGGAGGTGACGTCCTCAAAGACAATTTTCTCAGCCGCCCTTCCTCCCAGCATCACGGCTATCCGCCCCAGGAGATAGGTTCGGCTGAAGTTGTGGCGGTCCTCCTTGGGTATCTGTTCCGTCGCCCCCAGAGAGCGGCCACGGGGAATGATGCTCACCTTTTCCAGGGGATCCGCACCGGGATAGAACTTGGCCACCAGTGCATGACCCGCTTCGTGATAAGCGATCATTTTTTTCTCTTCGTCTCGAATTACATCCTCCCTTTCGATGCCCATGATGATCTTATCCCTGGCCTTATCGAAATCCTCGGGCTCCACTTTGTCCTTTTCACTTCGGGCGGCCAGCAGCGCCGCTTCGTTGACCAGATTTTTGAGTTCCGCGCCCGAAAACCCCACGGTCCGACCTGCCACTTCCATCAGGTCCACATCATCGGACAGCGGAACATCTCTGGTATGTACTTTCAAGATCTCTGTTCTTGCCTTCTTTTGCGGGAGTTCGAGGGTGATCCTCCGGTCGAAACGGCCGGGCCTGACCAGGGCGGGGTCGAGCACGTCCGGTCGGTTTGTCGCTGAAATTACGATGACATTTTCTTGCGGCGCAAAGCCGTCCATTTCAGCAAGGATCTGGTTCAGGGTCTGCTCCCGCTCGTCATGGCCGCCGCCGAGGCCTGTTCCCCGAACACGACCGATGGAGTCCAATTCATCCACAAAAATAATGGACGGAGCGTCTTTTTTCGCGTTTTTGAACATGTCCCTCACGCGGGAAGCCCCCACACCCACAAACATCTCAATGAATTCGGAGCCGCTGATGCTGTAAAAAGGGACATCGGCCTCTCCGGCAATGCCCCGTGCCATCAGCGTCTTGCCCACACCGGGAGGACCCACCAGCAGGATCCCCCTGGGCAATTCGCCCCCCAGAGACCGGAACTTGGATGGATCCTTCAGGAAGTCGACGACCTCTTGAAGCTCTTTCTTCGCGTTGGCCAGACCGGCCACATCCCGGAAGGTCACGTCACTCGTGGATTTGGTGTAGAGCTTCGCTTTGGATTTTCCGAACCCGAAAGGCCCTCCTCCACCCGCCCCTCCCATCCGTTCCTGGAACTTCTTGCTCGTGTAAACGAAAAAACCGATGATCAGGATCCACGGAAGCACACTAAGGACCAGGCTCCAGAACCAGGAGCGCTCTTCCGATTTTGCATGGATGGTGACGGTTTTTTCTTCGAGCAGGCTCATGAGTTCGGGGTCCTGGAAAGGGGGTAGGGTCGTCTCGAAATGCTGAAACGTCGGTGTCTCCGTACCTCCGAGCAGGGTGGACCGGGCTTCCCCCTCCACGGGCGCTTTAAACATCCCTGTCACCTTCTGTCCTTCAATCGTGATCGCCGCGACCTTTTCCTGCTTCACATTTTTTTTGAAATCCGTATAGGAAAGACGCATTTGGTTCGGAATGCCCATGCGACCGAAAAAATAGAATGCGATCAACCAAATGAGACCGATCCAGAGTACCGTTTTCCAGTTAAAAGATTTCCATCCTAACTGTTTCCGTTCCAGCGGCGGCTTTTGCTTATTTTCCATGCCTTAATCGTCCTTTCATCGCGGGAAACGCGCTGTGCGGCAAAGCGCTCTTTTTCTCGGGCGATCAAAAATCCACCTTGGGCGGACCCTATCGACCGATGCCGGCTAGGCCGGATCTATGGGAAACGCACGCCGACAGCGTAGCGGAGAAGGATGGCGATCACGAGCAGGGACAATAGTATCCAGAAAAAAATGCTCAATGTAATGTAGGCAACTTTTTCCAGCTGCTTCTCCTTCTCGATGCTCTCCAGCATATCCAGGGTCTCGAGACGGCCTCTGGGCGCCTTTCGCGGGATCAAGATGAAGAGAAACAGGACAATGATCAGGCCTACCAGAAGAAAGACCATCCAATGGATGCCCCAAACTGTCGGGCCGAAGGGTCTCAGCCAGACGCCCCCTGCCCAAACGGCCAGGAAGATCATCAGGAACAGCCAGACGATCCCGGTCCTGCGACCGGCTCCCCGCGTCAAAAACATGTAGACTCCGGTGAGAACCACAGCAATTACGAACGAAACAAAAAATTCTGGAATAACCATCGTGAACCCCCAGCGAAATAGTGATCGGTGATTGGTAATCCGTGACAGGTAGAGCGGGTCAACGGACCCGCAAAATCGGTCATGAGTGATTAGTAAGCATTCGGGTCGATTACCCCCTAGACCGGAACTCGCACAGGAAAAGCGGTGCGGCATCACGCATACCATGCAAATTTTCCCTATGTTTCATTTCAGCGTTTAATTTAGGCCGTAGAGGTACTTACGTAAATGAGGTCAATCATGTATTCGGATGATTTCCAGGCTGTACCCTAATCCCCATACCCAAATCGTCCCTAGCAAAAACCTCACAAAGCGCTAGCCCAAATTCGCCGGTTTCGAATGAAATTAAAAAAAAATGGTATCAATTTAGCGCTTTGAACCCCGCAGCGGCAGAGGAATGGGGGGCCGTTGGGATCTCTTTGAGAAGGCCCCAGGTGCCAGGTACGTGCTTGGTCCAAAACCCTGACC
>Ga0180431_10009925_pt1 | contig 10665 bp, 5 predicted proteins | sample SS_ome_11_FD_132459 | JGI IMG/M metagenome (GOLD analysis project Ga0180431, IMG submission 132459) | Hypersaline lake sediment archaeal communities from the Salton Sea, California, USA - SS_1_MS_1 metaG | ecosystem: Environmental > Aquatic > Non-marine Saline and Alkaline > Hypersaline >... | reverse complement strand
TCTACCTGCCGCACTACGCCGTCCACACGCCGCTCCAGGCCAAAAAGGAACTCATCGAGAAATACAAGAACAAGAAACCATGGAACGGCCAGGGGAACGCCGTCTACGCCGCCATGATCGAGAGCGTAGACCAGGGCGTCGGCCGCATCCTCGGGCACCTCGACACACGCGGCCTCACCGAGAAGACGCTCGTCATCTTCTTCTCGGACAACGGCGGCGTGGGCGGGTACAGCGAACTTGGCATCCAGGGCAAGGATATCACGTCGAACCGGCCCCTGAAGGGCGGCAAGGGCATGCTCGCCGAAGGCGGCATCCGCGAGCCGATGGCCGTGGCCTGGCCCGGTCACGTCAAACCCGGCTCGCGGTGCGACGTGCCGGTCATCGGCATCGACTTCTACCCGACGCTGCTGGAGGTGGCGGGCGCCGAACCGCCGCCAAACCAACCGCTCGACGGCGAGAGCCTCGTGCCTCTGATAACGCAAAGCGGGGACCTCAAGCGCGACGCCATCTTCTGGCACTTCCCGGCGTATCTTCAGGGCGGCGGCAACACGTGGCGCACGACGCCCGGCGGCGTTATCCGCATGGGCGACTTCAAACTCATCGAGTACTTCGAGGACGGCCGCCTCGAACTCTACAACCTCCGCAACGACATCGGCGAAACCACCAACCTCGCAACGAAGATGCCGGAGAAAACCAAGGAACTGCACAACCGCATGCTCGCTTGGCGTAAGGAACTCGGCGCACCCGTGCCAACCGAGAAGAATCCGAAGTTCGACCCGAGCACAAGGAGCCCCGCATGAACCGCCGGACGTTCCTGACCCGCGTGGCCCACACGGCCCTCGGCGGCGCAGCCGCGCTGGCCCTGCCCCCCATTGCCCATGCCGCCAAGCCGGACCGGCCGCCCAACATCCTGTTCGTCCTGTGCGACGACCTGGGCTGGGGCGACCTGCACTGCTACGGGCATCGCCAGATCAAGACGCCGAACCTCGACCGGCTCGCCCGCCAAGGCACGCTCTTTACGCAGTTCTACGTGAACTCGGCCGTCTGCTCGCCCAGCCGGACGGCTTTCATGACGGGGCAATACCCCGCTCGCCACCGCATCCACGGTCACCTGGCCACCCACAACCAGAACGCCGCTCGCGGCATGCCCGACTGGCTTGACCCCGCGGGCCCCACCCTTACGGGCCTGCTTCATCAGTCGGGGTACGCCACCGCCCATTTCGGCAAGTGGCACCTGGGCAGCGGCCAAGGGGCGCCCGACCCGGGGGCGTATGGCATCGACGACCACCGCACCTGCAACAGCAACGGTCCCGCCTACGAGCAGCAGAGCGACGAGTACTTCCGGGCCAAGTCCACGGGCCTGTTCGTCGACGAGGCCCTGCGGTTCATCGAGGCCAACAAGGACCGGCCCTGGTACGTTAACCTCTGGACACTGGTCCCGCACGCCACGCTGCATCCGACCGACGAGGACATGAAACCGTACCAGCGCCTCGCGCCGGGCGCAAGGCTGCCGTACAAGGGCGCCCTCCAGATATACTACGGCACCATTACGGCGCTCGACCGCGACCTCGGCCGGCTGTTCAATCGGCTGGAGGAACTCGGCCAGGCCGAAAACACCCTCGTCCTCTTCTCCAGCGACAACGGCCCCGAGGACATCCACATCCGCAACGCCGTCCACAGCGGCGTCGGGACGCCCGGCCCGTTCCGCGGCCGCAAACGCAGCCTGTACGAGGGAGGCGTACGGATGCCGCTCATCGCGCGCTGGCCCGGCCGCGTGCCGGCCGGCCGCATCGAGACCGAGTCGGTCCTGACGGCCGTGGACGTCCTACCCACGCTCTGCGCCCTGGCGGGGGCGGCCGTGCCCGGCGGGCACGCGCTCGACGGCGAGGACGTCAGCGACATCTTCCGGGGCAAGTCCCGCCCGCGGGGCCGGCCCATTTTCTGGCAGTGGCGGTTCCGCGTCAGCGGGTATGCGATTCACCATTGCCCGATGCTGGCCATCCGCGACGGCCGGTGGAAACTCCTGATGAACCCGGACCGCAGCCGGGTGGAACTCTACGATATCCCCTCCGACCCGTCGGAGGTCGATAACCGGGCCTCGGAGCACCCGGACGTGGTCGACCGCCTCGCCAAGCAACTCATGGCGTGGCAAGACACGCTGCCCGAGGGGCCGGTCGACGCGGCCGCCGGCAAACGCAACTACGCCTGGCCGGCGCCGCCCAAGAAACCGTGAGCCATGCCGCCGGCCGAGGCCGCCGACCGCGCCGGATCGCCAGGACGGCGCCAATCGCCGCACACAGGAGATGCCGAATGAACCGCCGGACGTTTCTCCGAACGCTCGCCGGCGCCGCCGCCGGCGCCGCCCTCGCCGGATGCCGGCGTCTGCGCGCCGCCGACCCGGCGCCGTCACGGAACCCCAACCTCGTTGTCATCATGGCCGACGACCTCGGCTACGGCGACATCGGATGCTTCGGCAACGAGCAGATCCGGACGCCGACGCTTGACCGCTTGGCCGCCGAGGGAGTGCGTTTCACCGACTTCCACTCCTCGGGCGCCGTGTGCAGCCCCACCCGGGCCGGCCTCATGACCGGCCGATACCAGCAACGGGCCCACGTCCCCGGCGTGATTAGTGTTGCCAGGTACCGCGGCCACGGCCTGGCGTCCGGCGAGGTCACCTTTGCCGAGTGTCTGAAGAAAGCCGGTTACGCTACCGGCATTTTCGGCAAATGGCACCTCGGGTACAAGACGAAGTTCAACCCCGTGCGCCAGGGCTTTGACGAATTCGTCGGGTACGTCAGCGGCAACGTGGATTACGTTTCGCACGTGGACCAGGGCGGCGTGGCCGACTGGTGGCACGGCGACCAACTGCATCCGGAAGAGGGGTACACCACGCACCTCATCACGACGTACGCCGTGGACTTCATCGAGCGGCACAAGGACGGGCCGTTCTGCCTGTATGTTGCCCACGAGGCCCCCCACTACCCGTACCAGGGACCGAACGACAAGGCCGAGCGGACGGTGGGCGGCACCCGTCGCACCCAGGGCCGCCGCAAGGACAAGCAGGCCGCCTACAAGGAGATGGTCGAGGCGATGGACAAGGGCGTCGGCCAAGTCGTGGCGGCGCTGGACCGGGCGGGCCTGACGCGCAACACCCTTGTCCTCTTCTTTTCAGACAACGGGGCCTGCCCGACGGGCTCGAACGGCCCACTGCGCGGGCACAAAGGCCAGATGTGGGAGGGCGGGCACCGCGTGCCGGCCGTCGCGTACTGGCCCGGCCGCATCCGCCCCGGCCGTACGTGGACCGAGACCGCCATGACGCTCGACGTCTTCCCCACGCTCCTGGCGTTGGCCGGGGTCGCCCCCCCGCAAGGCCGCACGATCGACGGCACGGACTTGGGGCCGGTCCTCTTTGACGAGAAGCCGCTTGCCCCGCGCACGCTCTTCTGGGCAATGGCCAAGCAACGGGCCATGCGCGACGGGCCGTGGAAACTCGTCCGCGGCACGCGTGGCCAGAAGGGGAACGAGGTGGGCCTCTTCCACCTCGGCCGGGACCTGGGCGAAACGAACAACCTGGCCAACGCCGAACCCGACCGCGTCCGTACGATGCTCGCCGCCCTGAAGACGTGGGAAACCGAGGTCGGCGCCAACGACCCGATGCCGACCGAATCGTAGGCCGGTCCGGACGCGTTGTGCGCACCGCGCGGTAGACTGGCCGAATTGCACGCACCCGTCACGAGAGGAGTCGCACATGAACCGCCGCCATTTCCTGAAGGCCGCCGGCGCCGCCGCCATCAGTGCCGCCACCGTCGGCTGTGCCGGCCAAGGCCAGACCCGGGCGAGCGCCCCCCGCAAGAACGCCCGTTCGCCCAACGTCGTCCTCGTCATCACCGACGACCAGGGCTACTACGACCTGTCGTGCTACGGCAATCCGCACCTGAAGACGCCGCACCTCGACTGGCTGCACGCGAACGCCACGCGGCTGGAGAACTTCCATGTGGACCCGACGTGTGCGCCGACGCGGTCGGCCCTGATGACCGGCCGGTACTCCTCGCGGGTGGGCGTGTGGCACACGATCATCGGCCGGCATCTCGTCGCCGCCGACGAGACGACCATGGCCGACGTCTTCGCCCGCGCGGGCTACGCCACCTCGATCTACGGCAAGTGGCACCTGGGCGACAACTACCCGTTCCGCCCGCAGGATCGCGGGTTCCAGGAAGTCCTCATCCACGGGGGCGGCGGCGTTGGCCAGGGGCCCGATTTCTGGGGTAACGATTACTTCGACGATACCTACTTCCACAACGGCCGGCCCAAGGCGTTCAAGGGCTACTGCACCGACATCTGGTTCGCCGAGGCCATGAAGTGGATCCAGGCCCACCGCGACAAACCCTTCTTCTGCTATATCCCCACCAACGCCCCTCACGGCCCGTACAACGTGCCCGACGAGTACGCCGAGCCGTTCGTGAAGATGGGCGTCAAGAAGTCCCAGGCCTGCTTCTACGGCATGGTGAAGAATATCGACGACAACATGGGGCGCCTCTACGCCCACCTCAAGCGCCTCGGCATCGAGGACAACACGGTGCTCATTTTCATGACCGACAACGGCACGAGCGCCGGCATGCAGGGCGCCATGCGGGGGCGCAAGGGCTCGGAGTACGACGGCGGCCATCGCGTGCCGTGCTTCATCCGATGGCCGGAGGGCCTCAAGCCCCAGGGGAATATCGACCACGTCACGGCCCACGTCGACATCCTGCCGACGCTCATCGACCTGTGCGGCCTGCCGCCGCCGAAGGGCGTCCGCTTCGACGGCCGGAGCCTCGCGCCGCTGCTGCGCGGCGAGGGCGACTGGCCCGACCGCACCCTGTTCGTCCACTCCCAGCGCATCGACCATCCCGAGAAATGGCGCAAGTGCGCCGTCATGACCGACCGCTGGCGCCTCGTCAACGGCAAGGAACTCTTCGACATGCCGGCCGACGCCGGCCAGAAGACCGACGTGGCCGAGAAGCATCCCGACATCGCCGACCACTTCCGCAAAGCCTACGAGGCGTGGTACGAGGATATCGGCGCCCGGTTCGACGACTATTGCCGCATCATCCTCGGCAGCGAGCACGAGAATCCCTCGCACCTGTTCGCCCACGACTGGCACCCCACCGAGGGCGCGTGCCCGTGGAACCACGGCATGGTCGCCCGCAAGAACCACTTCGCGAACGGATGGTGGGCCGTCGAGGTCGCCCGCCCCGGCACGTACCGCATCACCCTGCGGCGGGCGCCCAAAGAGGCGGACATGCCCCTCGACGCCCACGAGGCGCGCCTCGCCATCGGCAAGGCCGACGAGACCAAATCCGTTGACCCGACAGCCAAGGCCGTCACCTTTGAGGTGAATCTCGAGGCCGGCCCCGCGCGGCTCCAGACGTGGCTCGCAAACACAGAGACCAAGAAGACCCGCGGGGCGTTCGACGTGGTCGTCGAACGGGTGTAGGTGCGCCGGGTGGGGTGCGCCACGTACGGTGCGGTCCTGGAACACTCGCCGCGCCCGAACAGCCAACATGGCAGGGAGGCATCATGCAGCGGACCAGTCGGCGTTCCTTCCTCACGTCCGTGGTCTGTGCCGCCGCCGGCGTGGTGGCCGGCCGCGCCATGGCCGCGGTCGGGGCCGAGACCCGGTCTCGCCCGAACGTGCTCCTGGTGGCCATCGACGACCTGAACGATTGGGTCCGCTTCCTGGGCGGCCATCCGGATACCAAGACGCCGAACATGGACCGTTTGGCGTCGCGCGGCGTGTTGTTCGACAACGCCCACTGCCAGGGCCCAATCTGCAACCCGTCGCGGACGAGCCTGATGTACGGCCTTCGACCGTCGACCACGGGCATTTACATGAATCGCCCGACGCCGTGGCGGGTTCCCGCCTTCGACCGCCGCGTCTCAATGCCCAGACACTTCGCCGCCCATGGCTACAAGCCATTGACGACCGGCAAGGTTTACCACGGGTCGGGGCTGCCGAAGAATGACTTCGAGGTGGTGGGTCCGCGGCACTCGCAGCGGATCAAGCTCGACCAGCAGGTTCAGCAGAACTTGCCCCAGGGCGTGGCCGGGCTGTGGGACTTCGGGCCGCAGGCCTACGAGGAGGCCAAGTTCATCGACCACGTCGACGCCACGTGGGCCGCCGAACGCCTCCGGGAACCGCACGACCGGCCGTTCGTAATGGCAGTGGGGTTTTACCGGCCGCACGTGCCGTTCTACGCCCCCGAGCGTATCTTCCACGACGTGCCGCGCAACGCCGTTACGCTGCCGCCCGTTAAGGACGACGACCGCGACGACCTGTCGGAGTCGGCCAAAACGCTGACCACGATCAGCAGCCCGCCGCCGCACCGGTGGTTCGTCGAGAACAAGAAGTGGAAAGAGGCGGTCCAGGCCTACCTGGCGTGTATCCGGTGGACCGACGAGCAGGTCGGCCGCGTCCTCGACGCCCTGGACTCGGGCCCTTACGCCGACAACACCCTCGTGGTGCTGTACTCCGATCACGGCTTCCACCTGGGCGAGAAGCAGCGTTGGGCCAAGTTCTCGCTCTGGGAACGTTCGACCCACGTTCCGCTCATCGTGGCCGGCCCCGGCATCGCCGGCGGAAAACGCTGCCACCGCCCCGTGGAGCTCCTGAGCATCTACCCCACGCTCATCGACCTGTGCGGCCTGGAGGCACGCGCCGACCTCGATGGCACAAGCCTCCGGCCGTTGCTCGACAACCCCGACGCCCCGTGGGCCCCCCCGGCCATCACCACCCTCGGCCTCAACAACCACGCCATCCGCACCGAACGCTGGCGGTACATCCGGTACGCCGACGGGGCCGAGGAACTCTACGATCACGCCAGCGACCCGAACGAGTGGCGCAACCTGGCCGGCGACCCGCAACACGCCGACCTCAAGGCCCGGCTCGCCCGCTGGCTGCCGAAGACCAACGTGCCCGACCTCGCGAAGACAACCCCGCGCACCCGTAAGCCGAAGAAGAAAAAGGAGGCGTAACGCGGCGGCTCAGCCGGCGCCGCCGTGCAGCCGCGCCGTACGCCCGAACCGGCACGAGAGACGCGCTAAGCCCAGGAACCCCCATGAACCGTCGCCAGTTTTTCCGCGCCGCCGGCGCTGCAGCCATCGCCGCGGCATCTTGTGCCGGCTTAGCCGCCGCCCAGCGCCGCAAGGCGCCCAACATCATCTATATCATGGCCGACGATCTCGGCCAGTACGACCTCGGGTGCTGCGGGGGCAAGCACATCCGGACGCCGCATATCGACCGCTTGGCCACCGACGGCGTGCGGTTTACCCAGGTGTACGCCGGCAGCACGGTGTGCGCCCCGTCGCGGAGCGTGCTGATGACGGGCCTGCACACGGGGCACACAACCGTCCGCGGGAATTCCGCCGCCGTCGGCGGACCACCGCCGCAACGCCGCATTCCTTTGAACGCCGACGACGTAACCGTGGCCGAGGTCCTCAAACGCGCAGGCTACATGACCGGCATCGCCGGCAAGTGGGGGCTGGGCGAGCCCGGCACACCGGGCATCCCCAACCGCCAGGGATTCGACTTCTGGTTCGGCTACCTGAACCAGCGGCACGCCCACGACTACTGGACCGACTACCTGTGGCGGAACACCGAGAAGGTGCCGTACCCCGGCAACTCCGACAAGACACGCCAATCGTACTCGCACGACCGGATAGCCGAGGAATCGCTCGGGTTTGTGCGCCGCGCCGCCGATGCCGGCCGCCCGTTCTTCCTGTACGCCGCCTGGACGATTCCGCACGGCAAACTGCATCCGCCCGACGTCGAACCGTATACGGACAAACCGTGGTCCGACGCCGAGAAGAAGTACGCCGCCATGGTCACCCGGATGGACCGCGACGTCGGCCGCATCATGGCGCTGCTCAAAGAACGCGGGCTGGACGAGAACACGGTCGTCTTCTTCTGCTCCGATAACGGGTGGACGCCATCGTACACCGGCACGAACTCGGCCTTCGCCAGCGGCGGTCCACTGCGCGGCACCAAGGGGAACCTTTACGAGGGCGGCATTCGCGTGCCCATGATTGTCCGTTGGCCCGGCCGCATCCGTCCCGGGACCATCAGCGACCAGGTCTGGGCCTTCTGGGACGTCCTGCCCACGCTTGCCGACCTCGCCGGAGCCCCGGTGCCCCAGCCTGTCGACGGCATTTCCGTGCTTCCGGCAATCCTTGGCAAGAACCAGGAGCAGCAACACGAGTACCTGTACTGGGAACACCGTACGCGCGGCTTCCAACAGGCCGTTCGGTGGGGCAATTGGAAAGGCATCCGCCACGGCACGACGAAGCCGCTCGAACTCTACGACCTGGCCAAGGACCTCTCGGAGAAGCACGATGTGGCCGGCGACCATCCCGATATCGTCAAACGTATTGAATCCTACATGAAGGGGGCACGAACGCCCTCCAAACACTGGCCCGCCCTGTAGGGCAAGCGAGCAGGTACGGCCCCAACCGATGGAGGGTACGACGGGGCCCTCATCCGTGCCACCAAGGCGATGCCGCGGGCCGTGACGGTCATCATCGACGCCCGGTGCATCTCGGCCGGCGAGACGCTCGCCCGCGAAGCACGCTAACCCCCGGAGTACCGCACCGAATCGCAAACGGAGGGGTCCCATGCAACCCATCGTCAGGCTGTCGGGCATGGCTGCGGCCGCACTCGTGGCGGGAACGTGCCTTCTGGCCCTCGCCGGGGCAGGCGCAGCGGCCGAGAACGCCGAGGTCACGGTCAACTCCGTCGAGGCGCTCGCAAGGGCCGTTAACGAGGGCGCGCCGAACACGACCGTCATCATCGCACCCGGCACGTACGAACTGACCGGACCGCTGCAGCCCAAGGAGGGCATGACCATCCGCGGCGCGGGGGCGGACCGGACCATCCTCAGCGCCGCCCCCTCCTGGAACCCCGGCACGCAGGACCTGCCCGGCAGCGACACCAAACCCAGTGGCTCCAACCGCAACGCCTACCTCATCGACCTCGGCTTCAAGACCAAGGGGGTCACCCTGTCGCACATGACCCTGACCGGCCCCAACCTGCACGGGGCCATCTTGGGCGTGGACTGCGACGGGTTGGAACTCGCGTACCTGCACGTCGAGGACTTTCAGTGGAGCGGCGTTCGCACGTTCGCCATGAGCGACGCCAGGGTCCACGACAACACCTTCGTGGACGCGGGCGGCAAACACAAACACAACGGCGGCGCCCTCTTCATGACCTGGACTCAAAACTCCGAGTTCTGGAACAACCGCATCACGAAGACCCCGGACCACCACAGCAACTTCTACGGCTTCAAGGGCCGCGGGGGCAGTCGCAACCGCTTCCACCACAACACCGTGGAGGTGGGCTTCTCGCTCGAGTACCCGTTCGAGAACGACCGGTTTATCGAGATCGACCACAACGCCTTCACCGGTCCGATCTCGATCCCCAAACACGCCGGCGGCGTCGTGCCCGATGGCGGTTACACGTTCCACATCCACCACAACTGGCTGCGGAAGTCATACGCCCTGGAGTGGCACCGCAACGGCGCCGAGATCGACCACAACCTCTTCGACTTCAGCACTGAGGACGACGGCGGCAACCTCATCAGCGGGTTCGGCAAAGTGCCCGCCCCCGGCCCGACGAACTTCCACCACAACCTCATCCGCAACCCGGGGCGCGGCCTCTTCTGGGATAACGGACCGTACAACAACTTCTCGTTCCATCACAACCACGTCATCGGTAAGACGACCAGGACGCCCCGCAAGGACGGGCTCTTCGGGTTCAACAAACAGACCGATTTCCGTACCATCTCCATCGCCCACAACGTCATCGAACTCACCGGCACCGAGCGCCCCCTGATGCGCAACGACGAGAGTTACGGCGCCACGATCGCGAACAACGCCCTGACCGGCATCACCGATACCGACAAGTTCGAAAACCCTCAGACCAACGAGCCGCGAGGCCCCGGCGAGACCCTCGCCTTCCGCGCCGGCGTCGGCGGCGAGTACGCCATCGACGGCTGGACCGTCCGCCACGTCGGCCCGGAGAAACCCAAGGAGACGGCCGTGAACGCGAGCCACACTTGGCACGCCGACCCGGACCTCGTCCGATCGCTCACGAAGCGACGGGGCGGCACCCGGTACGACGAGGCCAAGGTACCCGAGTACACCCTGCCCGACCCGCTCAATATGGCCGACGGCACCAAGGTCACGGACCCGAAACAGTGGCCGGCCCGGCGGGCGGAGATCCTCGACCTCTTCCGCACGCACGTGTACGGCCGCGCGCCGGGACGGCCCGAGAAGATGACCTTCGAGGTCTTCGACCGCGACGAGAAGGCGCTCGGCGGCAAGGCCGTCCGCAAACAGGTGGCCGTCCGTTTCACCGGCTCCGACGACGGCCCGCGCATGGACCTCCTCGTCTACCTCCCCGCCGGCGCCAAGGGGCCCGTGCCGTGCTTCCTGGGCCTGAACTTCCAGGGCAACCATGCGGTGTGCGAGGATCCCGGCATCCGCCTGGCGACGAGTTGGATGCGGGCGCGAGGCAGCGTCGTGGACCACCGCGCCACCGACAAGGCCCGCGGCGTGGCCGCCAAGCGATTCCCCATCCCGCTCATCCTGTCGCGCGGCTACGGCCTGGCGACGGCGTACTACGGCGACATC
>Ga0180431_10009924_pt1 | contig 10668 bp, 10 predicted proteins | sample SS_ome_11_FD_132459 | JGI IMG/M metagenome (GOLD analysis project Ga0180431, IMG submission 132459) | Hypersaline lake sediment archaeal communities from the Salton Sea, California, USA - SS_1_MS_1 metaG | ecosystem: Environmental > Aquatic > Non-marine Saline and Alkaline > Hypersaline >... | reverse complement strand
TCTTCCTGCCGATCACCGAGGTGCTCGGTCAGGATGTGACGGTCACCTTCCACCTCTGCCTGACTGGCGACACCGAGACCTCCGGTGCTGTCTGCGTCATTGGTGCGGGCGCCGAGCTCGGCGACTGGGGCGCGGGTATTCCGATGATGTTCACCTGCGAGACGGTCAGCCCGAAGCTCTATCAGGCCGACGTGACCTTCCTCGCCGGTTCGAACCCGTACCGCGAGTACAAGTACCAGAAGGACGATTGCGGAACGTGGGAAGGCACCGGCAACCACAGCTTCACGATCGACGACTCCATGCCGACCATGGACCTCGTGATCGACGGTTGGGAATGGAACACGCCGGACTGCCCGGACTGCTCGAGCCCGGTCGACGAGACGACGTGGGGCACCATCAAGGCTATCTACAGGTAGTCGGGGCCTCATCGTTCAAGGGATAGGCACCATGTAGTTTCCCCGGGCCCCGGCGTCATTCGTCGGGGCCCGGTCTGACTCAGAAGTGACGCACGTCGCACACGGCGAACGGGGCTCCCGTGGACATCCATGGGCAGGCAACCGGCAAGAGGAATCCCTCGCCGATGCGAGAGCATTTGCTGATGCGAGTTCCCTCGCTTCGGCGAGAAGGGGGAGAGCGATGAGAACACTTGCAGTGATAGCGACCCTGCTCGTGGTCGCCACGTCGGCGCTCGCAGCGCCGAGCATCGTCGGCGACTTCCAGGGCTGGGACCCGGCAGACCCGGGAACCGAGCTGACGGTCGACGGGAACGGGATCTACGTCTACACGCATTCGTTCACGGCCGGCAGCTACGTCTACAAGGCAGTCGACGGTGATGCCTGGGGTCAGGAGTTCCCCGGCGCCAACCAGCCGATCACGCTGGCGGCCGATGGCGACGTGACATTCTACGTCAATCTCGGCGCGACGGTCGGTGCGAAGGAAGGCGACGAGTACGTCTTCGACAGCCTGCATCCGCCCATCGTCTGCGGCGACTTCATGAGCGAGCTTGGCGGTGTCGATTGGGATCAGACGGACATGAGCACCACGGTCATGGAGGATGGCGACGGCGACGGCATCTGGGTCTTCCAGTCCGTCATCCCGGCAGGCAACTACGCTTTCAAGATCGTGCTCAACAACAACTGGGACCAGAATACGACCGCGGGCAATGTCGTCTTCGTCTCCGATGGCACCACGCCGGTGACGTTCACGTACGACATGTCGAACAACACGGTTGACGTGCAGACCAGCGCGCCGCCGGCCGTGATCGACGTGCGCATCGATGGCGACGGCACCGACGCGGCGGCTTATCTTGTCCAGTTCTCAGAGGACATGGACCAGACGACGGCCGAGACACCCTCGAACTACGTCATCACCGGTGGCGGTGGCGGTGGAGCCGTGGTCACGAGTGCAGTTCAAGACGCCGATGCGAGCCTCGTGCACCTCACCGTGAGTCCTGCACTCGCCGAGGGGTACGACTACCAGGTGACGGTGACTGGTGTCACCAATGTCGGAGGCACCCCGGTCGCTCCGGGAAGCAACACCGATTGCTTCTACATCCACCTGGTCACGCTCGAGCTGAACATGCACCTCTACATCGACGCGAACGGCGTTCCGACGTCCGTCCACGTCCAGGGCGACACGCATCCGCTCACGTGGGACCAGTGTGGCGGCGCTGAGACGTTCGATGCCGATGCCGACTCGATCTACTCGGTCGACCAGTACTTCACGATGGGCTACATCTGCGGCGCGTCCGCCGAGTCGCTCGAGGCGAAGTACAAGTACATCGCTGACTGCGCCACGTGGGAGGGCGACTTCGACTTCGGTCACTTCGTCACGCTCGACCCGAACGCGGCAAGCCAGACGCAGAACGTGTGGTGGAACGACGTTGCTCCGTCGGACAACATCACGTGCGACGTCGGTGTCCGGTTCCAGGTCACGGAGCTTCCCGACACGTTCGACATTCTGACCGACACCATCGAGGTCTACGGTTCGTCGGCCCCACTGGACTGGGTGGTCGGCACGACGCTCTTCGATGACGGCACGAACGGCGACCTGACGGCGGACGATGGAGTCTACTCCGTCCTCCTGACATTCCCGACCGGGACCTACAGGTTCCTCGAGTACAAGTACGCCATCAACGGCATCTTCGAGTGCGACACGTACCCGAACAGGGGGCTCGAGCTCGACGACGTCGACGGCTGCATGCCGACACGCGTCGGTCCGATGGAGCTCATGGAGCTCTGGGATTGGTGCGATACCATCACGACGGTCCCGGAGACGCAGCTGATCCAGGAGCGCTCGTGGGGTGAGATCAAGGCGTTGTACCGGTAAGCAGACGGACTCGTCCGATGTCCGGCCCGCATCGCGCGTGGGCGCAGGACGAGCGACAGGCTTTGGCGTGACGAGACCCGTCCCTACGACACCTTGCGCTGCACGCACGGGTCTCACTCGCCAAGATCGGGGCCGGGGGGAGCATGAGCTTCACCCGGCCCTTCTGCATTGTTGACAGCGGGCCGCACTTTGTCATAGCGTGGGCAGGTTTCGGAGCCCCGCTCTCGACCCGTGCGCAGGATACGGACAGGGCGATCGTCCAGCGACTAACGCTTCAACCACCTGGTGGCGGCCCGTGTCAGATGAAGTGACCAAGAAGGCGGGGGGGCCCACGGACAACACAACCGCGCGGCTCATCGAACGACTCAAGGCAGGTGATGAACAGGCCTTCGAGGAGTTCGTAACCGAATACAGGGAACGTGTTTATCGCGTTGCCTGGCGCGTCCTTCGGGAAGATGAGGCGGCCGAGGACTGTGCGCAGGAGGCCTTCATTAAGGTATTCCGGCACATCGGTCGCTTTGAAGGACGCTCGAGTCTCTACACCTGGCTCTACCGCATCACGGTCAATATCGCGCTCAACAAGCTCAAGCGGGACAGGTTCCGACAGATGGTCCCGCTGGGCGATCTCCCCCGGAGAGACACGCGCGCCTCGACGAATCCACTCCGGGCGGCGCTGAGCAGCGAGGTGGCTGAGCGGATCGACGAAGCGGTCAGACAGTTGCCGGAGAAGCAGAGGGCGGTCTTCACCCTGAAGTTCTTCGAGGGGCTGAGTCACAGGGAGATCGCCGATATCGTGGGGTGTTCGGAGGGGACGTCGAAGGCCAACTACTTTCACGCGATCAGGAAGCTGAGGGTCATGTTGGAGGACTTGAGATAATGGACTGCGAACTCATCAGAGATCAACTGATCGAGTACCTCGACGGAGACCTCTCTCCGGAGCAGGCGCGCTTCGTCGAAGAGCACATCGAAGAGTGCCCCGAGTGCAGATCCGAGATCGAGGCCTTCGCGGGCGTCCGTGAACTCCTTCTCGACGACGGCTACGTTGAGCCGTCCCCCTTCTACTGGACCCGCTTCAACGCACGACTCATGCAGCGCCTCCATCGTCCGTCGCTCCTCTCGTGGCATCCTGCGGCGACGCCGCGGCTCGTCCCCATCGCCATCGCGGCCGTGCTCTTCGTTGTCGGTTTCACCGTCGGCGCCGGACAGCTGATCGGTCTTGGTGGTGCCGGTGAGGCGGGTGTCGCAGACAGCGGAAACGAATCCGTGATCTCGCTGGCGAGCAGGCAGCATGTGATGAGCGGCGAGGGCGTCATCGAGTTCGCCGACTACTCGGATACGCTCCGACCAAGCTCGTTCGCCGAGCCGACCGAGGGTCCGCAGTTCATCCTGGCCCGATCGGACCGCTCGCAGGAGGAGATGGAGGAGCGGCTCTCGAGCGAGGGGTACCGCGACTGATTCTGATCGATCGGGTGGTCTGGCCGTCCGGCGACGCGTCCATACGACGACATGACTCGCAATACGAACACTCCACGGCCCCGGTGCAGACGCACCGGGGCTGTTTCTTGTTGTTCAAGGCTATCAAAGTCTGCTACTAGTACGGTCACGTAGGTTGGCTTGAACGAGAGGGTGCAACTGTGCACGCAAGTCGCGGCGAAGTGTGTCGCGGGTGAGGAGAGGACCATGAGAGGAACTGCTCTGTTCTGTCTGCTTCTGGTCGCCGTCCTGGCTGCCTCATCATACGCGGATCCGTCGACGTCCGCGGTGAGACTCACCGGAGACTCGGGCTGGGAGCCCGTCACTCGCACCGGAGGCTGTTCACTGACGGCCGCCGAGCGCGCGAATCTCGATCCGCGCTTGTCAAGCAGGGGAGTGCCGGGAGCGGAGCCGGCTGTCCGGCGCGATCCTCCGTGCGACTTGTACTGCGAGGCCTGTTGGCAGGCGGAAGGCGAGGGCCCGACTCCCGACGACTACGTCGACAATTTCAATGGCGGATGCAACTCGGTCCCCGAGGCGTTCTGGAGCGTCTCGCCATCCTACGGGCCGATCACCATCTGCGGGCAGGGTGGCAACTATGACTACTACGGCCAGTCCTACCGCGACACGGATTGGTATGAGTTGACGCTCACGGAGTCTCGAGAGATCACGGCGACGTGCACTGCGGAGTTCCCCGTAGCCCTCTATATACTCGACGGAAACGGCGGCTGCTCGAGCTTCCCGACGGTAGCGGACGACTTACAGCCCGAGTGTGTCGAAGCCAGCGTGACATACGTCTGTACGCCCGGCACGTGGTGGGTCTGGGTCGGAGCCAGTGAGTTCAGTGGGTGGCCGAACGATGCCGACTACCTCCTGACCATCCACGGCTACGACTTCGAGTGCGTGCTTGACTGTCCGGGCGGCGTCCCGACCGAGGATGAACCCGAGTGCGTGGTGGGCTACGTCGATCACCACAACGGCGGCTGCAACTCGACACCCGAGGTCTTCCAGGAGATCGTTCCAAGTCAGTCGAGGATCGTTCGGTGCGGGACGGCCGGGTGGTATGATACCGGTGGTGGTCCTTGCTATCGCGACACCGATTGGTACGAAATCACTCTCGATGAGCCGCGTGAGATCGAGATCTGCGCGGCGGGCGAGTTCCCTGCTTCGCTCATCCTTGCTCACGGTGAACCCGACTGCAGCAATATCATCATCGACGACTCCGTTCTCATCGCTGTCTGTGAGGAGGAGTGCATCACAGCCGTGCTCGATCCGGGCACTCACTGGGTGTTCATCGCGCCGGACTTCTCAGCGATCTATCCGTGCGGCAGGCGCTATATCTTCAGTGTCGACGGGTACACGACGCCGGTGGAGGACAGAAGCTGGGGACTGATCAAGAGCCTGTACAGGTAGTGGTGAGATCGAGCGAGGTCATGTGAGATCATTCGGAGGCTGCTGCAGGACATGAAGATACTGATCGTCGGTGGCGGCGGGCGCGAGCACGCGCTCGCGTGGAAGCTCGCGCAGAGCTCGCTCGCGCCGGAGCTCATCGCCGCACCGGGGAACGCGGGGATCGCCGCGCTCGCGCGGTGCGTACCCATCGCCGCAGACGATGTCGAATCTCTGGCACGGCTTGCTTCGGAAGAGCGGTGCGAGTTGACCGTCGTGGGACCGGAGGTTCCGCTGACGCTGGGGCTGGCCGACCGCATCCGGGAGACCGGCGGCGCTGTGTTCGGACCATCCGCCGACGGCGCACGGCTCGAGGGCAGCAAGTGGTTCGCCAAGGAGGTTATGGAGCGGGCCGGTGTCCCGACGGCCCGGGCGTGGCGCGCCACGACGCGTGAGGATGCGCTCGCGGCGTTCGATGAGGCGGGAGCCCCGGTCGTGGTCAAGGCGGACGGGCTTGCAGCCGGCAAGGGCGTCATCATCGCTGAGACACACGAAGAGGCCGTCGCGGCCGTGGACGACATCATGACGCGGCGGCAGTTCGGCGACGCCGGTGCGACGGTCGTCATCGAGGAGTTCCTGGTGGGTGAGGAGGCGTCGATCCTCGCGCTCACCGACGGTGAACGGTTCGCACCGCTCGTCGTCTCCCAGGACCACAAACGGGCGCTCGACGGAGATCTCGGTCTCAACACCGGCGGCATGGGTGCGTACGCGCCGGCGCCCGTCGTCGACACCGCGATGACGGCCGGGATCGTCCGCGACGTCCTCCGACCGACCGTGGAGACGCTGCGAGCAATGGGCATCGACTACCGCGGCGTGCTCTATGCCGGGTTGATGCTGACCGACGACGGTCCGAAGGTTCTCGAGTTCAACTGCAGGTTCGGCGATCCGGAGACGCAGGTCGTGCTGCCGCTTCTTGATGGAGACCTGGCGGAGATCATGATGGCGGTCGCGCGAGGCGAACTCGATCCCGCCAGGGTGCGCGCCAGCGGGCGTTCCGCCGCATGCATCGTCATGGCGTCGGGCGGATACCCTGGCAGCTACGCAAAGGACAAGACGATCGATGGGCTCGATGCCGCCGCCGCCCTTGATGGTGTGACCGTGTTCCACGCGGGAACGGCGCTGGCAGATGGCAACGTCGTGACATCGGGAGGACGCGTGCTCGGCGTCACGGCGACGGCCGGCGCGCTGCCGGCAGCGATCGACCGGGCGTACGAAGCGGTTGGACTGATCACGTTCGAGGACGTACAGTACCGACGGGACATCGGCCACCGCGCGCTTGCGCGGCTGAAGTCGGCCTGATCCGGATGGAGGCGGCACACCATGAAGATCATCGATCTCACCGAACGCTCCGACGAACCGACGCGCGACCTGCTGCGGCCGGTCGCGCTCGCCATCAAGAACGGTGACCTCGCCATTCTCCCGACGATGACCTACTACGGTCTGTGCGCCGACGCGCTCAACCCGGATGCCGTGGGGCGCGTGTTCAAGGCGAAGAGACGTGACCCGTCGAAGCCGCTCATCGTCCTCGTTGACTCCTTCGAGATGCTCAGGCCGCTCGTGGAGGATGTCCCACCGATGGCCCGCGAGCTTGAGTGGCGTCTGGGAGCGAAGGGTCTGACGTATGTGCTCAAGGCGTCGGACCGACTTCCGTCGGAGCTGACGGCCGGCGGCGACACGATCGCCGTCAGGCTGGAGCGCAATGAGGTCATCCAGGAGATCCTCACGCTGGTCGGTCAACCGCTGACCGCGCCCAGCGCGAATCGGGAGGGTGAGGCTCCTCCGCGGACCGTGGACGAGGCCATTCGGCCGCTCCGCGACTGGATCGAGATCGCCGTCCGCTGGTATCCCTCATCCGCGACGGCCCCCACGACGCTCGTCGATCTCACCTGCGACGTCCCGACCGTGCTCCGCGAGGGGACCGTGTCCGCCGCGGATGTCGCGAAAGTCGTCGGCGCCGCCTGACGCGCCGGCGCTGCCTGATGCACCGCGGGCGCCGCCAGATGCGCCACCGGCGTCCTGCCTGCCGGTGGATTCTTGACCCCCGTGCCGGCCTGCCGTAGACTCTCTTTCTGCCACTCACGTGTTCGTTCGGTCCGCTTCATGGAGGCTCCTGTGCCTGTCCGTGTTCTCCTCGTCTGTTCCGGCAACACGTGCCGGAGCGCGATGGGAGAGGGGACTCTCCGCGAGCTCGCGCTGCGCACCCCGGAAGCCGGGATCGTCGTGGCGTCCGCGGGAACACTCGGGATCGTCGGTGCGCCGGCGACCGACGAGGCGATCCAGGTTGCGCGGTCGCACGGTGTGGACATCTCGGGGCACGCGTCGAGCGCTCTGACGGCCGAGCTGATGCAGGGCTTCGACCTGGTTCTCGCGATGACCGAACTGCACGTGGATGAACTGGCACAGAGATTCCCGGACGCCGCGGACCGGACGCACCTGCTCTCGCTCTTCGCGGACGGCAGCGACACTGATGTGCCGGATCCCATCGGCGGACCGGTGGAGGAGTACGAGAGCGCCTACAGGATGATCGAAGGGTATCTTGCGAGCGCTCTCCCGAAGATCGTCGCGATGTCCCGCGATGATGAGGGAGAGGCGAACTCCTGAGAGCGCGGCTGGACGACCGCGGTCGCGCGGCATGAGGGATACGATGAAGATCGCACTGGGAACCGACCACGCCGGATACGATCTCAAACAGCTCGTCGCCGAGCATCTGCTCGGGAAGGGCTTCGAGATCATCGACTTCGGCGCGAACAGCGATGAGTCGACCGACTACCCGGACCACGGCGCGCCCGCGGCGCGGGCGGTCGTGTCCGGCGAGGCGGATCGCGCCATCCTCTTCTGCGGCTCCGGGCAGGGGATGTGCATGGTCGCCAACAAGGTCCATGGCGTGCGCGCGGCGCTCGTTTGGGACCGCGAGATAGCGCGTCTGTCGAGGGCGCACAACAACGCGAACGTACTCTGCCTTCCGGGGCGCTTCGTCGCGCCCGACGATGCCATCAACATCGTCGATGACTGGCTGGTCGAGGGGTACGAGGGCGGCAGACACGAGCGGCGCGTCACCAAGATGATGCAGCTGGAGGAGGAGTAAAATGGCGGGACTCAAGCAGACGGATCCAGAGGTCTACGAGATCATCCAGGCGGAACTCCACCGCCAGACCGAGAAGCTCGAGCTCATCGCATCGGAGAACTTCACGAGCACGGCGGTCCGGGAGGCGGTCGGGTCCTGCATGACGAACAAGTATGCGGAGGGGTATCCCTACTTCCGTCGTAAGGACGACACGCTCAACTGGAAGCGCAACGGCCGTTACTACGGAGGCTGCGAGTTCGTCGACAAGACCGAGGGTCTGGCCATCGAGCGTGCGAAGAAGCTCTTCGGTGCCGACCACGCGAACGTGCAGCCGCACTCCGGCAGCCAGGCGAACATGGCGCTCTACTTCGCGCTGCTGGATGTCGGTGACACGTACTTCGGTCTCGAGCTGTCACACGGCGGTCACCTGACGCACGGACACCCCATCAGCTTCTCCGGGATGTTCTACAACGTCGTCCACTACGGCGTCGACCAGAAGACCGAGGTCCTCGACTACGCCGTGCTGAGGAAGATGGCGCTCGAGCACAAGCCGAAGCTCATCATGACCGGCGCATCCGCGTACCCTCGCACCCTCGACTTCACGAAGTTCCGCGAGATCGCCGACGAGGTGGGGGCGTACCTCTCTGTCGACATGGCGCACATCGCCGGTCTCATCGCCGCCGGCCTTCATCCGAGCCCGGTGCCGCATGCTGATGTTGTGACGACCACGACGCACAAGACGCTGCGCGGTCCGCGCGGCGGCATGGTGCTGTGCAAAGAGAAGCACGCGCGCGCCATCGACAAGACGGTCTTCCCCGGCATCCAGGGCGGGCCGCTCGAGCATGTCATCGCCGGCAAGGCCGTCTGCTTCCACGAGGCGCTGCAGCCGTCCTTCAAGGAGTATCAGCAGGGCATCCTCGACAATGCGCAGCACATGGCGCAGTCGTTCAAGAAGCGCGGCTACCGCCTCGTCTCGGATGGGACCGACACGCATCTGATGCTCGTCGATCTCAGGTCGAAGGGCGTCACCGGCAAGGCGGCGGAGAACGGGCTCGAGAAGGCCGGCATCACCGTGAACAAGAACACGATTCCGTTCGATCCGGAGAAGCCGTTCATCGCCAGCGGCATCCGCGTCGGCACGCCCGCGCTCACAACGCGTGGGATGGGCGCGGGCGAGATCGACAAGGTCGTGGAGCTTCTCGACCGGGCGCTGTCGGACATCGAGAACGAGCAGACGCTTGAAGCTGTCAAGAATGACGTGATGGAGCTCTGCAGGGACTTCCCGCTCGTCGTGGGCGAGGAGAGGCCCGTCTAGATACGGACAAGGGGTCCGTGGGCCGGTGCATTCCGGCCCGCGGGCCCGCGAGGAGTCGCTTCGTGGACACGAGACCGAGCTGGGACGAGTACTTCATGAGCATCGCCGACCTCGTGGCGGAGCGGTCGACGTGCATGAGGCGTCATGTCGGCGCCGTGATCGTCAAGGACCGGCACATCCTGGCTACAGGATACAACGGCCCGCCGCGAGGCCTGGCGCACTGCGACGAGACCGGCTGCATCCGGAACGAACTCAACGTTCCGTCGGGCGAGCGGCACGAACTCTGTCGCGGCATCCACGCGGAGCAGAACGCGATCATCCAGTCCGCCAACTACGGGACGGGCATCAGCGGCTCCACCATCTACACGACGCACACCCCCTGCTCGGTGTGCGCGAAGATGATCATCAACGCGGGCATAGTCCGGGTAGTATCGGCCGACGACTACCCCGACGATCTGGCCGCCGAGATGCTCCGAGACTCGGGGATCGGGGTTGCCGTGCTCAAGGAGCCGGAGAGGTAAACGCGTCCTCCGAATTCGGTCCAAACGTCATGTCGACCGGACGCGAGGCACCTCCCGGAAGAAAAATCCGCTTCACGATTGATACCGCTTGACACCTCCTATGGCGGTTGCTAGATTGCGGTCGCCGAAGGAGGAAGACCGCTAGGGTGGTGGTGCAGGCGACGGGTGGAGAGAGACAGCAGCCTTCCACACTTTCAGACACTCCAACATTTTTCTGACCATACACGCAGTCGAATGGCTTCGACAGTGTCGCATCACGTCGATGCCATCGTTGACGACGCTTGAATCTGATCACGAGAGGATCGGTGGAGCATTCATGTCGAGACTGAATGACGACGTAGCATCCGTCGATGGGATCACAGCGGACGATTCTGTGATCGCAGCGACGAAGACAGAGGAGTCCGTTGCGGACACCGCGGTGATGACTGAGACGCCCGACTCGAACGGGCGCCTTCGCATCTATATGGACGACGACGAACTCCTCGGTCTCCATCGCAGACTTGCGAGCAAGCTGTTCC
>Ga0180431_10009923_pt1 | contig 10671 bp, 6 predicted proteins | sample SS_ome_11_FD_132459 | JGI IMG/M metagenome (GOLD analysis project Ga0180431, IMG submission 132459) | Hypersaline lake sediment archaeal communities from the Salton Sea, California, USA - SS_1_MS_1 metaG | ecosystem: Environmental > Aquatic > Non-marine Saline and Alkaline > Hypersaline >... | reverse complement strand
TTGCCTGCCTACCCCCGGGCGGATTTTGACTTTCATGTTTGCCAAACCGGCAAGTTATTTTTCGGCCGCCCCTTACCCCATCAGCGCCAGCCGGGCCATGTTCAGCGCCCGCTTGGCACAGAGGATTTTCAGCAGCGCCGGGTGGCCCGCGTGGGGATACCCCTTGACGCGGACGCCCCTCGAATCGGCCAGGGCAATGAAAACCGGCTTGGGCACGGCAGCCGCGGGGTCAAACCGCGGAAAACTGCCCACCGCCAAGGCATAGTCCGAGCCGAACCGGCGACGACACCCCGCGGCCATCGCTTCGACCACCGTGGGGCTCGCCGGCGATTGGGCGGCGAGGAGTTTCAGATCGACGTCCAGCAGATTCATCAGGTTCGCGTCGCTGGCCGCCACCAGGCCGCCTTGGTAGCATGCTTGCGAATCGGCCGCGCCGTCGAGCCACTGGGCAACCAGTCCGGCGGTGCCCCATTCGGCCGTGGCCAGCGTCTTCTCCCGCGCAACCAGCAGTCGCACGACGGCATCCTGTAGCTCGTCGTCGTCTTTGCCGAAGACCAGATTTCCGAGACACTCACGTATGGTGGCGATCGTGGGCTCCATGGCGGCGTAGCACGCCTGCTCGTCGGCCCCTTCGGCCGTAATGCGGAGGATGATCGTGTTTCGGCTGGCGTTGATCCCTACCCGGGGTGTTCTGCCCCGGCGGATCAGATCGGGCAGCATCGCCTCGACTTGGCTTTCACCGGCCCCGAAACACTTGATTCGCAGGTGTCGAACCACGCTGCGCGGGCCGCCGATTTGCCGCAGGGCGTCGGCCAGCGTGCAGTGCCACATCTCCTTCATTTCGGCGGGCACACCCGGCAGGGCGAATACACGGCAAGCACCCGCACCCGGACGCGGCACATCCAGGTCGATCCCCGGGGCCGTGCCGTTGGGGTTTTCGACCATCCGGCTCCCTTTGGGAAACATAGCCTGCTGCTCGTTCCGCGGGGGCATCTGCCGGTTGCGTCGGGCGAACATGTCGCGGATGTGCGCCAGCGCGTCGCGGTCGGCCACAAGCGGTACGTCGACCGCCTTGGCCACCGCCTCGCGAGTCAAATCGTCGGCCGTGGGCCCCAGCCCGCCGGTCGAGATGACGACTTCCGCCCGAGAAATCGCGCGGCGGAACGTGTCGGCGCAGGGGTCCAACTCGTCGCCGACCGTAGAGTGGTACAACACGCGGATGCCCATCTCTTCGAGCCGCTGGCTGAGCCACTGGGTGTTCGTATCCAGCAGTTGACCGCTGGTTATTTCGTCGCCGATGGCGACAATCTCTGCGTTCATGACTAATAGTTGAAGCCGACGAAGAAGCTGAAAACCTCTTCGCGGTCGCCCGGATCGGTTACGATGGGAAAAGCGAAGTCGAGCGCGATCGGTGCCGGCCCCATGGCGGGAACGGTGATCCTGAGGCCGACGCCCGGTGCCACGCGGTACTTGTCGCTCCAGTTGTTGATCGTCGGCTCGACGGTACCCGTGTCGCAAAACACCACTGCCCGAAGCATGTCATCGGCTGTGATCGGGAACAGGTATTGGGCCTTTAACAGCAGTTGGAATTCGCCACCGATGACGATTTCCGAAACGTCGGTCCGCGGCGAGGCACCCCGGAAATCGAATCCACGCAGGGTCGAGAAACCGCCGGCGTAGTAGTGGTCATAGATCGGCGTGTTGCCGCCGGTGATACCCAGCCGGGCGGAAAGGCTCAGCACATGGCGGCCCGAACCGTCCGGACGCTCGTGCAGCAGAAAGTACCGGCGCAGGTCGATCTCGGCGCGCGGGTACTCAAACGAGCCGATGACCTGCTCGAACGCCACCTCGATCAGATGGCCCTCGGTGGCCAGGAACGCGCTGTCGCGAGTGTCGTGGCTCATCTGCAAGCGAAAGCCGTACAGGGAGTTGTCGCCGAGCACCTCGGCCAATTCCGGTATCGTCGGATCGATTGCATCGTTGATGTTGATCTTCGCCCCGCGAAAGGAAAAAGAGCCCGACAGGTCGTGCGTGAACTGGTATCCGAGGCTGACGCGACCGCCCAACCGCTGTTCGTCCCACTCGTAGTAGCGCCGGTCGTAGTAGTATCCGCTCAGCCCCAGGCTGACGTTGCTGTCCAACAAATATGGTTCGCTGAAGTTCATCATGTAGCGTTGGACCTGGGTGCCGGGCACGGCCTCCAAACGGAACCGCTGCCCCGCGCCACGAAAGGCGGTGGCGTTACGGATGTCCTCCCAACTCCGCGGCGGACGGAAGAGGTCGAAGTTCTGCTCGTCGATCACAATCGAACCGATCAGGCCGGCGTCGGAGTTGACCCCCACGCCAAACATGAACCGGCCCGTCTGCGTCTCCTGGGCAATCACGTCTATCGGAAGCGACCGCGTCGGCTGGTCGCCGTCGGGAGGGCCGCCGAAGAAGGGCGAATCCTCGTTGAATATCCCTCCCGGCTCGGTTGGCAGTGACGGAATCGGCGTCAACGGCGGCGGAGGCATCTGCGGATGCACGCCCTGAGGGGCAGCGTAAGGCGGTGCCGTCGGGGCGGGCTGATAGTTCGGAAGCGGCTGATTACCGGGCAGCGTTTGATAAACCGGGGCCGGTTGTTGGTTCGGCATCCCTGGAGTCGTTTGATAGAGTGGGGCCGGCTGGCCGCTCGGACCTGCTGCAACACCCGGCGACGCACCGCCTTCATACGCGTAGCCGGTGGCCGACGGTTCGGCCGGCTGCCTTTTTCCCCACGGCAACTTCGGAATGAGCGATGGGAATGATCTTCCCGTGGTGAACTGTCCTCGCACCACCGTCGGCGGCGATTGGACGGGTTGCGGTTGCACGGGCGGCAATTGCACGGGCGGCGGTGCCTGCCGGGGTATGGGTGCCACGTGCTGCACGGGTTGCACGGGCCGCCTGTCTGCGGGAGCAGCGTGACCGCAGAGCGTCAGGTCTACTCGCGGTTCCGCCGGCGGGTAGTATCTCGCCGGCGATCCGTCGGGCGTCGACCGTTGGCCGAATCCGCCTGGATCCGGGCTCTGTCCGCGGACGCTGGGGCCGCGAACGTTGGGAGCGCCGTGGGGCCTTCTCGCCGTCTCCGATTCCTCTTCTTCCAGTTGCGGTGGGCTGAAGACGATCTTCGGCGCCACGCCCTGCGAAGGATCGATCAGGAACAGTCCCGACGCCCGTAGCCGCCGTTCGCTGGCCCGCAATTCGCGGATGTCGACGATGTCGCCCGGCTTCAGCGAGAGCCGATTCAGCACGGTGGTAATTCGGGTATGTGGATACTCGCCCTTGATCTCGACGTTTATCTTTCCGACACGATAACGATCGCCTTCACTGATGTTATAGACCAGGTCGAGCGTGCCCGGCTCTTCGAGGAATCGCGGGTCGGCCTTGATATCGGCGAAGATATACCCGACGCCGCCGTACTTGTCTTGGATCTCGGCCAGATCGCTGTTCATTTCGGCCTGGTTGAAGGATCGGCCCGCCTTGAGTTTCAGATTCTCGGCCAACTTTGCGGTGGAGAATTTTGTGTTGCCGTTGAACGAGACGTTGCGGACCTGGTAGCGAGGCCCTTCGTCGATCACGAAGGTCAGTATTAGCCAGTTTTCGCTGGGGCTGTAGTCGAGTTCGCGTCCGACCCTGGCCCGAAAGAACCCCAGGCCGCGATAATAGGCGATCAGTTTATTTACGTCCTCATCGACTTTCTTGCGGTCGATCTCCCCCTTGAAGAGGTACAGGAAGGGTGGCTTCGATTCGATTTGCGTTCGCAGTCGGGAATCGCTGGCAATGGTGTTGCCGATGAATCGTGTCCAGAGGACCTTCTGTTTTCGCCCCTCGTTGATCAGGTATACGGCCCGGCGGTCGTTCGGCTTGTTGCCCTCGATCACCGTCACCCGCACCCGGCTGAAACCGCGGCTGCGATAGAACTCTTCGATCTTGCCGCGGCCTTCCTCGATGGCGAATGGGTCCAGGGCGTCGCCGATCTTCAGTTCGTTCTCTTTCTCGAGCACCTTCGTCTTGATGTGGCGGTTGCCGACGTACTTCACCTCATGCAACAACGGCCGCTCGAATACCTGGAAGATCACTACCCGGCCGCCGGGGACCTCCTGCGAGTAGGGCTTCACGTTGATGAACATGCCCGTGCGGTTGAGCCGTCGGACGTCTTCTTCGATCAACTCGAGATCGTAGGATCGTCCGGCCCGGGTGCGAATTTTCGGCAGGATCTTCTCGAGCTTGATGGTTCGATTGCCTTCGATGCGAACATCGACCACCTGTTGCTGGTCGGCGGCAGTGCCCGGCATCTGGCCGAACAACGCCGACGGCCCCGACAGCGCCGCCATAAGGAATATCGATAGCCGGATGCGCCGCCGCTTGCTAGCACCGCCACCGGCATCAATTTGGAGGTTGGCCATCCTTGGCTCTTTCCGCTAGGGGTTGGCAGATCGGTAGAAGAGAAATTCGAAGAGCATTGGATACCTTCGGCTTCCCAAGAACCATACGGCGCAAGGCGCGAACAAGTTCGCTTTCGAAAAACGAAGGTCGCGTACAGATACCGAAATTGGCGGTTTCGGACAAGGGGAGTTCGTCAGAATTGGGTGGGTGGCGTTAAGGCGGGGCAACTAGGGGGCTTGCGCTGCCTGTCAAGGCGACCGTGACAGGTACGACAGGTTTGTGACCCAAGTAGGGCGGGTCTGTTACCTGTGCTACGAACCCGTCAAAAACCATCCGGACTGAACTCGCCGAACTCCTCGTACGGCTTCTGCGAAAGGTCCTCGAACCGGGTGTACTTGTTGAACCAGGCGAGCTTCACGTCGCCGGTGGGGCCGTTACGCTGCTTGGCCACGATCAGGTCGGCTTGGCCAACGATGCCCAGATCTTGTGCTTCTTCGCGCGAGTGATGCTCCTCCTCCCGATGGATGAACATCACTACGTCGGCATCCTGCTCGATGGCTCCCGATTCGCGGAGGTGGCTCAACTTAGGACGGTTATCCCTGCCGGCCTCCACCTGGCGGTTCAACTGCGAGAGGCAAAGCACCGGAATCTTCAGTTCTCGGGCGAGGATCTTCAGCCGCCGGGCCATCTTCGCCACCTGCTCCTGGCGCGGGTCGCGCGGATCGTCGGGCTGCAGCAGTTGCAGGTAGTCGATCACGATCATACCCAAGTTTTGCCTCCGCTTCAGACGCCGGGCACAGGCGGCAATTTGCGTGACCGTGCGGCTGGGTGTGTCGTCGACGTAGAACGGCGCCTTGCTCAACTTTGCCGACGCCTCGACGAGATCCTTGCGGTCGGCGCCGGAGAGGATCATCCGCCGAAACTTGCTGGCGTCGATCTTGCCTTGCGAGCAGAGCATCCGCTGCGCCAACTCAAGCCGTGCCATCTCCAGGCTGACGAACAGCGTCGGCACGTTTGATTTGATGGTTACGTACTCGGCCATGTTGATTGCCATGGCCGTCTTGCCCATGCCGGGCCGGGCGGCAAGGATTACCAACTCGGAATCGTGCAGCCCGCCCGTCAAGTTGTCCAGGTCGGTGAATCCGCTCGGCACGCCCACGCCCGCCGTGCCTTCCATCCTGGCGTCGATCCGCTCGAACGCCTCCAGCATCAGGTCGTGAATGTTGGTCACCGGGTCGGCGCTTCGCTGATCGTGTACGGCGAAGATCTTCTGCTCCGACTGGTCGACCAAGGCGGCCGGATCGGCCGACGAATCGTAGGCGTCGCGAAGGATCTCGGTACTGGCGTGGATCAACGACCTGAGCGTGGCCTTGTCGTGAACGATGTTGGCATAGTGCACGGCGTTGTGTGCGAACGGCACCGACTGGGCCACCTCGCCCAAGTATGCCACTCCGCCAATGGCCTCGATATCGCCCGAGCTACGCAGCCGCTCGACCAGCAAGGTGGTGTCGATCCGGGTGCCTTCCTCGTGCATTGCCAGCAGATGGGCAAAGAGTTTCTGGTTGGCGTCGGCGTAGAAGTCGTCGGGCCGAAGGACCAGCGCGACCTCGTCGCACATGTCGGGATCCAAGAACAGGCTCCCCAAGACGCCCTTTTCCGCGTCGAGATTCTGCGGCGGCAGGCGATCGAGTATTTCCGAACTAACCTGACCGGATGTCTGAACTGCGTCGATGCGTTCTACCGTAGCCACGGCAATCCGTCTCCCTGGGGCCCAAAAAAGTAGCCAGCGCCCTTTGCATCATATTGCCTGGGAGGCAACTTGGCAACGGGCTGCCGGAGTGAAAAAGGGGTCAGAACCGCTTCACTATTCTCTTTAGTTCTTTGCTTCTTTGCTGGGCCGAATCTAGGAGAAACCCCTCAATGGCTGGTGATTTCTGGCTCGATTTATTGGGGGAGGTAGGGCAGTGATTGCTTGCAATTCTCGCGATCCGTGATAAGATGAGGATTGTCCCGTCTTGACAGGTTTTCCGGCGTGGGCCGAGGCTTGAACGGCCGGCAAATTCCTATCAGTGGTTTGGGTTCCCAAGAAAACGCACCCTACTCAGTTGGGTGGGGGAGAGGGGGTGATCGAACCGAAGCGGTACTGTTGAGCGTGACTGGGCAAACGGACTTGACCATTGTCAGAAGCAGGTTGCCCGCCCGCAAAGGATCGGGCAGGGCAACAGGATCGCTCGTCTGGGCTGACTTCTCAATCCGGGCTGTCGTCAACACGCCCAAGCTCAGAGGCCGGCCCGCGACGACGAGCATTTTGGGAGAAACCACGAATGAAGTTTACCGCGATTTGTGGCGTAGTTATTACGCTGTTGGTGTTTGTCTCGTCGGCCATGGGATATTCTGTGCTCGTGGACAGCCAGAACCTGCCGTCACAGGATCCTCTGATCCTCAACGGCTGGGTACACGAAATCGGCGATGGCTTCCCCCAGGGGGAACAGATCGCTTCATATTGGGATGAAACGACCTACAGGCCGTGCCCCCAGGAGATCGATGATCCCCAGGTACCCAACATACTGGTCACGATCACCAACCAGGACATACCTGGTGATCCGTCCCTCTGGTACGTGGCCGATCCGGAGACCTCCCTGACGAACTTTGATGGATTAATCAATGGGGAACTGGCCTTCAAGATCGACTCGCTGGGGATAAACAAACCACTGGTTTACGAGAGTCTGATTTCAGACAATCTCTTCCAGATTGGTGAGAGTTGGCAGTTCGCTATCCAGGACTACTCCAACACGCTGGGAGGGCAAGCGGCGCCGTTCGGCAGTCTAGGCATTGCGACTGCCAGCATGGGTGGACCGCTCTCGACGGGCAGCATCGTCACGCCCGAGCCAGCGACCGTCACCCTGCTTGCGGTAGCTGGACTGTGTCTGTTGGCGTTGACTCGGAGTCGGCGCAAGAAGTAGCCACAGCTTGCGGGCGCCGGCAGACGGTGGAAAACCGATCTGCCGGCGGGCGAGTGCAAGTTCTTCCGTGAAAAAGGAGTTAGGACCCCTTTCCCAGCGCCTTCATGCTGAAGAGCCCGATCGGTTCGCGACTGGCGAACGGCTCGCCGTAGTCGACACCGATCAACAACCCCCAAGTGGCGGCCATTGCGCGCCAGCGGTCGATGAACTGCGGCCCCGTGGGGGGTTGGTTATCGACGAACTGGCTGCGGTAACACTCGATCGCAGCCTGCTTCTGCTGCCACTGGTCGCTGATGTCAAGCACGAACGCCGGCTGAATGACCTGACGCAAGTGGATGCAGAAGTAATAGAATATTCGCTCGGGATAGTGCGGTTTCCCGGGCATGTTGGTCTTGGAGAGTTTCGACCAGAATCGGGCCGCTTCGATCAACTGCGTAGCTGCGACGTGATCGGGATGGGCGTCTACCCAATAGGGGGCGAATATCCACCGTGGCCGCGTTTGACGAAACACGGTAGCTAGCTTCACCCGGGCGTCGAGTGTCGGCTCGAGGCTCCGGTTCGGCAGCCGGAGGTTCTCGCGCCAATCCAACCCCAGAATCTCCGAGGCGGCGGCGGTCTCCCGTGCACGGATCTGCGGAGAACCCAACGGCGTCGGTTCGCCGTCGGTCAAGTCGAGCACGCCGACAGCGAGTCCCTCTTGCTTGAATTTCAAAATCGCACCGGCCACCGCCAATTCAGCGTCATCCGGATGGGGGGCCACGACAAGGACATCGAGCATGGCGATTAGTCTCCAATGGTGTTGAGCGATTCACAAATCTGCCCATTGGATAATCTTACGCTTCCGTCGGCCGCTTGCCGAGAGGCCGCTAGCATTGCCGGCAAACCGTGCGCTTGACCGGATATCGTCGAACGGATATAATCTCAGCCGTCGTCGAGGATGAGAGCTTTTGGAAGATGCGATTTTTCTCCGACGCACGCCCGGTATTTGCTTCCTCCGCTACGGTCAGGAAGTAGGGCAAACGGATTTGTCCGACTGTGGAACTTGGCGACAGGAGTCGCCGGTTAGAAACAAGTCTCGTACGACGCGAGCGAAATGGAAGTCGCCGATCTTGCCACACAGGAGTTGACCGTGTCGAGCGGATCCTCGTTGGACGACAAGGAACTGGTCCGTCAGGCGGTCGACATCGTCGAACTGGTCGGAAGCCACGTTCAGCTTCGCCGGCAGGGCCGAAACTACGTGGCTTTGTGCCCTTGGCACGACGACACCCGGCCCAGTTTGCAGGTGAACCCCGAGCGGCAGTCGTTCAAGTGCTGGGTATGCGATATCGGCGGCGACGTGTTCAGTTGGGTGATGCGGATCGAGGGCGTCGAGTTTCGCGAGGCCCTGCAGATGCTGGCCGATCGGGCTGGAATCCAACTGCGACCCTTGCGCGGCTCGGCCAAGGAAGGCGCCTTCGGCGAAGGTGAGGCCGGCGCGCAAGTGTCCGGCGAAGGAAAGCGTACGCTCTACAAGGCAATGGCCTGGGCCGAAGAGCAATACCACCGTTGCCTGCTCGACTCGCCGGAGGGCGAAGTTGCCCGGCGATATCTTCAGCAGCGAGAGATCACGGCCGAGAGCATCGAGAAGTTTCACTTGGGTTTCTCGCCAAACGAGCGCGACTGGATGCTTCGCCGGGTGGAGGGTGATCCGAAACGAACAAAGATCCTCGAGACGATCGGCCTGCTTGCCCGGCCCGAAAGCGGCGGCTATTACGACCGTTTCCGCGGCCGGGTGTTGTTTTCGATCCGCGATGTGCAGGGGCGTCCGGTCGGAATCGGCGGCCGCGTATTGCCCGAGTCAGGCGCGACCAGCCCGGCAAAGTACGTCAACTCGCCGGAAACGCCGCTTTTCTCCAAGAGCAACCTGCTCTATGGCCTCGACGTCGCCCGCGACCCGATGCGCCGCAGTGGCACGGCCCTGGTCATGGAAGGATACACCGACGTGATCGGCGCCCATCAGTACGGCTTCGACAACGCCGTTGCCGTGCTGGGAACCGCACTTGGCGAAGGGCACGTCAGAATACTCAAGCGATTCGCCGATCGAATTATCTTGGTCCTCGACGGCGACGAGGCGGGCCAGCGCCGGGCGAACGAAGTGTTGGAACTGTTCGTTGCCCAGCAGGTAGATCTGAGCATTCTCACGCTCCCCGAAGGATCGGACCCCTGCGATTTTCTGCAACAACAAGGCGCCGACGCATTTCGCGATCTGATCGAGAACAAGGCGGTCGACGCGTTGGACCACGCCTTTCAATCGGCCACCAGGGGCGTCGACCTGGAACGCGACGTCCACGGTTCGAGCCAGGCCCTGGAGCGGTTGGTGTCGATCGTGGCCAGGGCACCCCGATTGCAGGCCGACACGACCCGGCAGGATCGGTTTCGCGAGGAGAAGATACTACAGCGATTCGCAGCGTGGTTTCGGGTCGACGAGCAGGAGATCCGCCGGCGTTTGACGGCCATCCGCCGCCGCTTGCGCAGTCGGCGACCGGTCGGCGTGCCGGGCCGTGTTCCCGAAACCGACGCCGCCGAAAGCCAGTCGCGGCCCGCGCCCATTGATCCCGCACAGCGAGAACTGTTGGAGTTGCTGATCCTCCATCCAGAGTGTCTGGCGGAGATGCGCTCAGACATCGGTGTCGAAAAACTGCCACCCGGACCGGGTAGACGAATCTATGAAACATGTTGCCGGCTGGCCGACGAGGGCGTCGCTGTATCGTTCGACCGGCTGATGCTGGAGTTCGACGACCCGGCCGCAAAGTGCCTGTTGGTCGAACTCGACGAAAGCGGACAAGCCAAGGCGGATCGCGAGAGCGATCCCCAGCAGTTGTTACAGGATCTCATTAAGACCTTTCAGAAAAAGGAGACAGACCGAGAGCGTCCCAAGCAGATCGTGGCGCTTCGCGAAGGAGGGCTGGACAACAGCCAGGAAACCAATCTGCTGGAGGAGATCATCCGGCAGGAACGAGACCGGCAGGGTATTGCCAAGCCCACGGACGGGTGAGGGTATCCTGAACCGGGCAATCGCCCCCGAGGACCCATATGTTGAGAAGCTGTAGGAGGCGACTCCCGTCGCCGACCGCAACACGTTCGGTATTCGATCGGCAACAGGAGTTGCCTCCTACAATAATCTCGCCGAGCAGCGATTGCATCCCGTTTTACTCAGCGCGCCGTCGCGGCGCGAAAGGAGCAAGAAGGTGGACCTTTTTGACAAGGATTTGCAGGGTTTAGTCGCCAAAGGAAAGGCGCAAGGCTACCTGACCTACGATGATGT
>Ga0180431_10009922_pt1 | contig 10671 bp, 15 predicted proteins | sample SS_ome_11_FD_132459 | JGI IMG/M metagenome (GOLD analysis project Ga0180431, IMG submission 132459) | Hypersaline lake sediment archaeal communities from the Salton Sea, California, USA - SS_1_MS_1 metaG | ecosystem: Environmental > Aquatic > Non-marine Saline and Alkaline > Hypersaline >... | reverse complement strand
TGCTCTTTCTTCCCGCATGTCTGGTGCTGATGGACTCAATGCTCAAGGAATCAAACACTCATCTGAAGTACGACAAATGTTTCCGCTGGCGTGGGATGGAATGATTCTATGTGGCGGTGACTTTGATTCATTCGAGGTAACACTAGCTGACGCCGTTTTCCGAGACCCGGCGTTGCGGGCTGACTTGAAGAAGGGAAGAAAGCTTCACGCTTTGATGGGGGTAGCTCTTTACCCCGGTAAATCATACGACGATATTGTCGCATCAAGCGGCTCTGAATTCGATATGTATACTCGCGGAAAGCAAGCTGTGTTCGCTATGCTTTATGGCGGCGATCACAACACCATTCACAACAAGCTTTCTATTCCACTGGCAATTGCTGAGGAAGCCTTCATCCGATTCCAGAAGCAATATCCCGGAATTAAGAAATCGCGTGAGGAAGTGTTTGAGCACTTTCAAGCCTTGCGACAACCAGATGGTATTGGCACGGCTATTCATTGGACGGAGCCATATGACTACTCTGAAACATTCCTTGGATTCCGTCGTTACTTTACACTTGAGAATGGAATATGCAAAGCACTTTTCAAGCTCGCTCAAAATCCTCCTAAACATTGGAGAAAGGTAAAGCTTGAAGTAGTGCGGCGTGACCGTGTGCAACAAGTTGGTGGTGCCGTTTCCTCTGCCCTTTATGGAGCCGCATTTCAGCTTCAGGCAGGAAATACAAGAGCAGCCAATAACCACTTGATCCAGTCGCCAGGTGCCCAAATTACGAAACGTGTACAAAGAGTAATTTGGGACATTCAACCTGCGGGTGTTAATGAATGGCGAGTCGCACCGATGAATGTTCATGACGAGATTATGTGTGTGACACATCTTGACTATATTGACCCAGTAGCAGAAGCCGTGGCAGAGACGGTTGAATCCTACCGCCCACAGGTTCCGCTGATCGGCATGAAATGGAGTAAGATGATGGAAAACTGGGCTGAAAAAGGCGCCGGCTGTGAGATTGTTCATATCAAGCCGCCAGAAGATGATGCTGTGATCGAAGCTCTTGAAGATGAAACTTTTGAAATCGGACTGCCGGAAGTTGGCGACGAGCTAGAAGAAATCTGCCAGGAAGATGAAGAGATTGATAACCTTATGGCAGAGTTGGAGTTGTAACATGAAACCGTTTCCACTGACCAAAGGTAAGGTAGCCATTGTAGATGAAGCCGATTACGAGTGGCTGGACCAATGGCCGTGGTTTTATAACAATGGGTACGCGGCACGATGGCGTCGTAAAGGTGAGAAAGACGGACCACGGTACGTTATGATGCACCGTGAGATTGCACGTAGGAAGTATGGAAGGAAAGTTAAGTGTGTAGACCACCGGGATAGAGACACCTTGAATAACACACGAAGGAATTTGAGGAAATCAACTAAATCGCAGAATGGTGCTAATCAAGTTCGCAAAGGATTGAAAGGTGTAAGGTTTCGCCATCGTAAATGGCAGGCTAGGATACGGGTCGAGGGTAAGGAGATTTATCTTGGCTCATTTCCGAAAATGAGTGAAGCGGTCGAAGCGTACAATAACGCAGCTTTGAAATACTTTGGAGACTTCGCATGTCTAACACAAACAGACTAGAGTGGTTGGAGAGTTTGACAGTAGCCCAGGTGCGTGCCCTCGGTTGTCAGAATAGAATCGAGAAGTGGAATACAATGCCAGTGGCCTTGTTAATCTCCGAGTTGTATCACTACGACGGGCCGCTCGCGCATGAAGGAGTGGCAAATGGACAAGCCGAGGATTAGGGAAACGCATGGACCTGAGTGGAAAATTCAGAGGGACTTGATTAAGTTTCTAAGGGCTCGACAATGGATGGTTGAAATCACGCAAGGGAATATGTACCAAAAAGGTTTTCCTGATCTTTACATCGCACATAATCAATTTGGACAGCGGTGGATCGACGTAAAGAATCCTGTAAGCTACACCTTCACACGTGACCAACGAAGAAAGTGGCCGGTGTGGGATCATTATGGAGTTGGCATCTGGATTTTGATAGCAGCATCAGAGGAAGAGTACGATAAGCTTTTTCAACCTCCCAACTGGAAGAAGTATTGGAAACCCAAGTGGGACGACGAGCCAACTGTTGACGAGTTGCTCGATGAGTTGAACCAAGAGAACGAGTACAATCCCTTTGATGATATTGAACTCAATTAGCGGAGGTAACAATGCCAGTACAATCGTGTAGAAAAGATGGAAAGCCCGGCTACAAATATGGCGAGGCAGGGTTTTGTTACACATATACACCCAACAATGAGACAGAACGAAAGGAGGCAAAACGCAAGGCATACCTGCAAGGGGCAGCAATCGAGAAGCGGCGCGGAGGCGAATTGCACGAATGAAAATTCAAACGAATCCCAATTACTGGTCTTGCCTTCCAACAGCTTTTGCGATGGTTGTCAATAAACCCGTTGTATGGTTTATTCGACAGATTGGCCATCCAGGCGCGGAAGAGCCTTACGGAGTCAAAGGCTTGAAGGCAGGTTTCCATGAACAGGAGTGTATTGATGTTGTTCAGGAGTTGGGTTTTTCCTGTACTCCTATCGAAATCCACCCAACAATTTCGCCGCATCCGGATGGAAAAGATGCTCGGCCAATTTTCTTCGGCAATAATGAAGCCGCAAACTGGGATAGACTTCTAAAGCACCTGTATCAAACTCGCGGAGTTCTTACGGGTATTTACCGGAAGCCTTCACAGCCAGAGAAGATTATCGGCCATGCTGTAGCTTGGGATAACGCTGACAGACAAGTTTATGATCCAAACCAAGGTCGTGTTTATCAGTTGTCCGAAGCTTACAACTATGGGTTCATCCCGCGATGCTTTTGGAAGGTCCAGAAGGTACAGAATGTCTAAGTGCATGGTGAAGCTAAGACCAATTCAGCAAAAAGTACGACCTTTCCGGCATCCTTTGTTGGACAACGCTGATGCGGCATTAGCAGCAGATGATGTAGAGGCATTAGTTGAAAGTTTACTTAACGGTGACACAAAGGCGAGAGAGAAACTGATTCTTGGACACCTTTCGATGCTTCGACACACTATTGGAAGGTATCTCTATCATTGGCCACTTACTCGACGTTTTTGTAACGAAATGGTTTCCGCAGGATTGTATGCTATCATTCACGCACTAAATCGTTTAGAGAAACAAATGCTGAATGACAAAAGCTTAGGTCAATACCTGCTAAATCATATATGCAAACACATTGAACTTGAAGTGGCAAGGTTGCGAGGAATAGCACCCGCACCGCCAAGAACAAACATGCAACTAATAAAGGATGGAAAGGAACCTATATTCGGAGACGTTGAGGCCGGTATAGAAAGCCCAAAGGTTCAAGATGGTTATGCCTATATTGAAACACGCTTCGATGAATTTGATACGCTTGATGCCATTACTGTCTTACAGAAAGCAGTGACGCATCAATTGGAACGAGATTTGCTATTGAATGAGGAGCTTTGGGGTTTAAGCGACAAGGAGATTGCAAAGAAGCTTGGAGTCCCGCGTAGAACGGTGGGGTGGCATCGACTGAGGTTACTAAAACGGTACTATGAGATCATAGGAGACTAGGAATGAAGAAATTGTATCGTGCGATTACCGCCATTGTGCTTTGCTCTCTTTGTGGTTGGGTGGCTTACACAGAAGTAGTCCGTGATGTAAGACTACAAACTGTTGCTAATGCTGAACGGAAGCTACAAAATGAGCTTGATCTTGTAGAAGCCGTCAAGCAAAATCAGAAGTATGCCAAAATTCTCGCCAATGCTGTGAATGAATTGTCGAAGGAGAATGTGACCTTTTACAAGGTTGTACAACGTGCAAAGCAAGTTGTTTCCAGCAAAGATCAGGAACTTTGCCAAACGAAAGATGCGCTTGCTAAGTCTGTTGAGCTTTTGAAGGAGCAGATAGAAGAGAATAATCGTTGTGTTGACTACATTCGTAAGCTGGAAGATATGATTCGCCGTCTAATGGCAAAGATTCCTGAAAAGGATCGACCTGCTATGCCGAGTACGGAAAAGACAGAGAAGATTAGGCTTCCATTGCTGCCAACTTAGGAGAATCAAGAATGGGAATGGCATCTGAAGTTGTGGGCCCTTTGCCGGGCGACATTGAACCAATCTTGCAAGCAATTCGTGACGAGCGAACTTATCAGGATGCTAAATGGGGAAAGGAATTCGATGCTCGTAACACAATCAATGATTGGGTGACATACATCCATAATTATGCGGCAGGCGCATGTGTCTGGCCAGCCGATAAGGAGGCACAGAAACGAAGTTTGGTGAAAGTTGCAGCCCTTGCTGTAGCAGCTATTCAGCGTTGCGAAGAGAACGATGGCTTCGCTCCGCGACATTATGATGAATAGGAGACTGTAAATGGCCGAGCTTCCTAGACGCGAGTTTCTAATGCTGGCAAAAACATACCGTCCAGTGAAGAATACTGTAGGCGGTTGGTATGTAAGCGAAAAGCTTGATGGCACCAGAGTATTTTGGGATGGTGGCATTAGTCGTGGCGTCCCTACAGTTGAGGTTCCGTATGCCAATATCCTTGATCCAAAGACTGGGAACGTGAAGAAAAAGGTCAAGCCGATGGCAACTGGCCTTTGGTCACGCTATGGAAATCCAGTTATCGCCCCCGATTGGTTTCTTAATCTATTGCCGTGCGTTCCATTGGATGGGGAAATTTGGGCCGGTTGCGGAAACTTTCAACTTTGTCGTTCAATTTGCGCGGGTGATTCACCTGGGCCAGATTGGGACAAAGCAGAGTTTGCAGTCTTTGGTTGCCCTCCGGTTGACAAGGTTTTTGCCGATGGATTGATTAAGAACACGAATATGCTGAAGAGATTGATTTTCAGCAATGTTGATCTCTGGCTGCATAAGCGTGATCCTGGTGTTCTGGAAGATTTCCTCTGCTTGAAATCGAAGGGTAAGAAACTCTCATTTGAGTGTGAACTTTCTTTTCTGCAAGACGTGTTACCTTCAGTTGGTAGAGTTTATCTGCATCGACAAAAGAAGTTACCACTCAATGTGAAGCAGGCGGCTGAGGCGGTCGAGATTGAACTTCAAAAGGTACTGGATAAGGGTGGCGAAGGCATCATGCTACGAAATCCAGATTCACCTTGGCTACCCAAGCGTGTTTCAACCTTGCTGAAGTACAAACCATTCAATGACGATGAAGGAACCGTAGTTGGATATACGTCTGGTAGAAAGACTGACAAAGGATCAAAACACCTTGGTCGCATTGGAGCCTTGATCCTAGACTATAGTGGAAAGCGTTTAGAGTTATCAGGCATGACCGATGTTGAACGAATGTTCAAGACAAAAGCCATGCAACAATATGCGGCAAAACATCCCGGAGAAGACATGCCGATAGATTTCGACGGTGCTCATTTTTCTCCTGGTGATGTTGTAACATTCAAGTATCGTGAACTTTCAGATGATGGAATCCCAAAGGAAGCTAGATACTGGAGACGACGCTAATGTCAAATGTGAGAGAACGAGTATTTACACGGTTGCGAAAGGAACTTCTTGATGATGGCTGGTCAGAAGTTCCTGGACGAGAGGCAAATATCCTTTATCATCCGGAGCATGGGTGCCATGACATTTTCAAGGCAGCATTTATCCAGCGCGACTCGGAGCTACTCCGAAACAGAAAGATGGTATTGAAAGCCTTTGCCATTTTGTCTGCAATCGTACTACTCGGCAATGCAGCAGGATATGTTCTTTCACTTCTTGGAGTACACTAATGAGTCGCAGACGAAGGAAGTCTCGCAGTAACCAACCTTCTGGCTTCAAGCCAGTTAAACTTTCCGGACGAACAGAAAACCAAGTAACCTACATCCAAAAGATTTATCGTAATGAAGTGATCCTTTGTGCTGGCCCTGCTGGAAGTGGCAAGACTCATATTGCTGTGGGGACAGCTATTCGTTTGTTGAAAGCGAATCAAATTGACAAGATAGTTCTCTGTCGGCCAGTAGTCGATGTTGGAAATAGCATTGGCTACCTACCAGGAGACATGGAGGCTAAGGTCGGCCCTTATCTTGTGCCTTTGTTTGATGAGCTTTCTTACTATGTCGAGTTGAAGTACATCCATAGACTCATGGAAGAGAATAGGATTGAGATTTGTCCATTATCAATGATGCGCGGCCGCACATTTAACAATTGCTGCGTCATACTTGACGAAGCTCAAAATGCAACAATCGGTGAGCTAAGGATGTTCCTTACGCGAATCGGTATCGGCAGTAAGATGATTCTTGTTGGTGATTTAGACCAATCTGATCTACCGCCGCGCTTACAAGGTGGATTCCGTAAGTGTATTAAGTCTCTTGTCGGTCTTGAATCAGTCTCAACCGTTGAATTGACGACGGATGATATTGTTAGGAACAGATTGATCGGCAAGATTCAGGCGAGATTGGAGGGTACAATCAATGGCTGAAATGTCGAATTTCGCAAGAATAATCATGGAGCGAACATACGCTCACGATACAGAAGAGGGGTTAGAAGCTTGGGAACAAATTGCTTATCGAACGACAAAGCATGTAATGAAAGCCGTTGGCGTCGATATGCGGCAACAATTGGCGAAGGAAATCTACAAGTCTATTGCCGAACGAAAGTTCATTCCTGGCGGTCGGTATCTTTATGCTGCTGGACGGCAATATCATCAGGTTAATAATTGTCTTCTCCTGAAGGTGCATGACAGTAGAGAAGGTTGGTCAGAGTTGCTTGCAAAAGCAAGCATGGCTCTAATGTCTGGAGCGGGTATCGGAGTTGACTATAGTGATATTCGCCACGAAGGCGCTAGCATCAGAAAGACGGGTGGAGTTGCAACGGGACCGATTTCTTTGATGCAGATTCTCAATGAATGCGGTCGTGGAATAATGCAGGGTGGGAACCGACGTTGTTTACCGGATGATACCTTAATAACTATGCACGATTTTTCAAAGAAGAAAATCTCTGCGATACAAGTTGGGGATAGAGTGCTTACAAGGTTTGGAGCTAGGCCGGTATCCAATATGTTTGACCAAGGGGTACAAGAAATCTTAGAAATAGAGACTGAGCACGGTGTTGTTCGGTGTAGTCGAAATCATAGGTGGTTATGCGACGGCGGGGTTAGAAGGAAAACGTTTTATGTCCCAGCCGAAAAGCTATCTTTGGCGAGCAAACTGTATTATCATCCGGTGCCGAAGATCAATGGAAAACCATTAGATAAGAAATGGTGCTATGTATTAGGATATTTTCTTGGTGATGGTTGTGCCTATAGTTCCGGGAGAACCCATGAAGTCACTTTTCAAGTAGCTAAGCCTAAGTACAATCAGAAGCAGGTTAAATTTATATCGACTGTGATGGCTGAGTTGGGATGCAATCCAATTACTAGAAGAGGTCACGGTGAGGTAACAGAAATACGCTGCCACTCTCAGAAATTGGTGCAGGAGTTTCAAAAGTATAAACAACCTAATAAACCATTCGTAATTCCAAAAGAGATATGGGACGCCGATTTTGATTCACGCTGCGCATTTATAGCAGGTTGGTTTGATGCGGATGGTTGCTATACTGATAGTTGGAAATTAGCGAATAAATGGGAGTCAGTTCGGCGAGAAATTAGAAGCTTTCTAACGACTCTTGGTTTCATTTCAAATGACAATGCTGGAGCAACGGGTGAAGTACGCCTTTGTAACTATCAACGTGCTGCTTGGAGGCAATATATAACTAATCGTTTCTCATTCAAACGTCCGCAAGGTAGAAGCAGGGAAAAATCATCGTCTGAAATGCCGTCGAAGATTTTAGCTATCCGCTCAATCGGCAAACAACATACTTATGATATTGAAGTAGAAACTGACCATGAATTCATCGCTGATGATTTTGTAAGCCATAATTCGGCAATTTGGGCGGGTTTAAGATGGAATCATCCCGATGTTCACAAGTTCATTCGTGTGAAGAATTGGCCGGATGAAATCCACCAATTGAAGGCTAGGGACTTTAGTTTCCCTGCCATGCTTGATTGCACGAATATTAGTGTTCAACTTGATGAGGCTTTCTTTGAAGCTTATCACGATGATGAACACCCGCAACATGCGTTGGCTCATAGTGTCTATTGGGCAGCAGTTGAACAGATGCTAAAGACAGGGGAGCCTGGTCTTACAGTTGACGTTGGTAAGAACTCAGGCGAGACATTGAGAAATGCGTGTGGAGAAATTGCAAGCCGAGATACTGATGATATTTGTAACCTTGGCTCAATCAACATCGCCAGAGTTGAAACATTGGACGAGTTCAAGCAGATGGTATCGCTTGCTGCTGCCTTTCTTCTAGCTGGCACTATCTATTCGGATGTGCCTTATAGCGACGTAGATAAGATTCGCAGCAAGAATCGTCGGCTTGGAATCGGTATCATGGGAATCCATGAGTGGCTGCTAAAACGTGGAAAGCCTTACGCTCCAGATGAGGAGTTAGGAACCTGGCTCGCGGCTTATGCCAAATCTGGCCGTGCCGCAAATAAACTTGCTGATGAATGGCAACTTAGCCGACCAAAAAAGACGCGGGCTATCGCTCCGAATGGGACAACAGGGATCGTTGCTGAAACAACAGGTGGAATTGAACCTATACCTTATGTCGCCTATAAACGACGGTATCTAAAGGGCGATCATCAATGCTACCAGTATGTAATCGACCCTGTTGCCCGCAGGTTGATTGAAGGCGGAATTGATCCTGCACAGATTGAGGATTCCTACCGGCTTGCTAGGGATGTTGAGCGAAGGGTAGCATTTCAAGCCTGGGTTCAAGGTTACGTTGACCACTGCATTAGTAGTACCATCAACCTGCCGGCGTATGGTAGCGAGTTGAACAATAAAGATACGATTCGTTCTTTTGGATCAATGTTGCTTCGCTATCTTCCACAACTTAGGGGGATTACTTGCTATCCGGATGGGGCCCGCTCGGGCCAACCTCTGACTCCAGTGCCTTACAATGAAGCAATAACACAAGAAGGCGCAGAGTTGATTGAAGAGGCTATGAATGTTTGTCACTTGAAATCAGGATCATGCGGAGATTGACAATGGACTATGCTTTTTTGCTAGCTCAAGCTTATCACTATGCAAAGTGTCGTAGCGAAGATAGAAGTACACACTGCGGAGCGTTACTTGTAGACCCATCTACAGAAGCAATCATTAAGCGCGGTGTGAACCATTTTCCTTCTTCTGGTTTGGCGAAGAATGAAGCCAATCATCTAAGGCCCCTGAAGTATTCATTTACAGAACATGCAGAACGGGATGTAATCTATGCCTGTGCCGCTAATGGAATCAAAACCAAGGGTTTGGTGATGGTGGCTCCTTGGGCTTGCTGCGCCGACTGTGCAAGAGCCATTAAACTTGCAGGTATTCATCTTGTTGTTGCTCACAAGGAAGCCTATGATCGTTCTCCTGATCGGTGGAAGGTGTCTATTGCTGAAGGGCTTGAGATTCTGAAGGATGGTGGAGTAGTTTACCATCTTTGGGAAGGCAAGGTACAGCAATTGCTGGAACAAGAGCCTATAACAAATCTTTTCAATGGTGAGGTATGGGAACCATGAGTACAAATGAACAAGGTTGGATTGGAGTTGACTTAGATGGAACGCTAGCCGAGTATGACGGCTGGGTTAGTGCAACCCATATTGGATTTCCAGTTGATAAGATGCTTGCCAGAGTGAAGAATTGGTTAGTTGTCGGCCAACGAGTCAAGATTTTCACGGCTCGCGTCTCAAGCTCTCAGGAGCAACCGGAGCTTGCACGCCATGCTATTCAAAATTGGTGTCGCGTCTATCTCGGTCAAGAGTTAGAAGTTACAGCAGAGAAGGATATTTACTGTATTCAGATTTGGGACGACCGTGCCATTCAGATTGAAAAGAATACTGGTCGTCGGATGGACGGAGAACTATGATGTTGAAGGTAAAGCGTTTGAATCAATATGCTGAGCTACCAGTGAAGCAGCATAATTCCGCTGGCTACGATCTGGTTACGGCGGCAGGACACCACATTCCTGCGAGTGAACGCCGTCTAATCAAACTTGGCATTGCGATAGAGTTTCCTCCAAACTATGTTGGTCGAATCTGTGATCGTTCCGGTATGGCGTTGAAGCAAGGATTGCATGTACTAGCAGGAGTTATCGACGCCGACTACCGGGGTGAGGTTGGAGTGGTTCTACTGAATACCTCGAAAGAGGACATTCTTATCAAAGGACCGGCTCGAATCGCACAGATTCTTTTTTACGAAGTTGCCGATTTTCCTGTCATTGAAGTAGATGAACTTAATGATACTTCTCGGGGTCAAGGCGGCTGGGGAAGCACTGGCCTAAGATGAAGATTCCACTTACTCAAAATAAATTTGCACTTATTGATTCCTGCGACTATAGCTGGCTTATGCAATGGAAATGGCGATATAATGGACGGTATGCTTTACGTAATTTACCGCGCCCACATAGAAAAGCAATTTATATGCACCGAGCCATTTTAGAACGCATGGGTTTTCAACATTTTGAGCACACAGACCACATTAACGGTGACAAATTAGACAATAGACGGAAAAATTTACGGTCCGCTACCAACGCTCAAAATCAAAATAATCGTGGAAAGCCACATAATAATACATCGGGCTTTAAGGGAGTTTCCCTACTTCAAAG
>Ga0180431_10009920_pt1 | contig 10674 bp, 13 predicted proteins | sample SS_ome_11_FD_132459 | JGI IMG/M metagenome (GOLD analysis project Ga0180431, IMG submission 132459) | Hypersaline lake sediment archaeal communities from the Salton Sea, California, USA - SS_1_MS_1 metaG | ecosystem: Environmental > Aquatic > Non-marine Saline and Alkaline > Hypersaline >... | reverse complement strand
CCGGAGGCGTTCAACCATCCGACCAACCACCCCGACTGGACGCGGCGGCGGTGGCAGGCACCCTCGGTGAATCAGGAGGCCGAGGGGGTGGCGATCTTCCGCAACGCCGTGGCGGCGGTCCGAAGGCGGTAGAGGGCGACCGAGCCCTCGGCGAAGAAGAGGCGGAAGTGCTCGGGTGACGGCTCGGCGTCGCAGCGTCTCCAGAACAGGTACACCGGCCGGCCGAGACTCCGGAGTTGGGCGACCTCGTCGGCGGTCAGATCCCCGGTGGCGTAGAGGTGATCGATCAACGCCAGCCTGGCATTCATCTCTCGGCGCGGGTACCCACACTCGGTGATGAAACGCTCCTGACCCACGAACTGCTCCCGCTCCCCGCGGTTGAGCAGGAGCGTGCTCTCGCGGGGCTCGATCAGCACCGCATCGCGCCGCGTGTGCTCGCGGATCCAAGCGCCGGCCGCATCCACGCCGGCCGGCAGCTTCGGCGGCGGTTGCGCCAGGAAGCCGAGCCAGATCATGACCGGTACCAGGACGGCGCTCGCCACCAGCACGAGCCCCACCGCCCGCAGATGCGGGCGCACGGCCCAGCGTCGGCTGAGCTCGACCGCCCCGGCGGCGGCATACGGTGCGGCGAGGCAATAGAAGAGAATGAACATCTTGCTTTCGTTCACGGTCGGAAGCCGCACGCACGCCATCATCAGGATTCCGCAGAGGACGGTCCCCGCGAACACGGGCATGGCGGGCCCCAGCCGCTCCCGCAGCGTTTCCCGTCCGAACCAGAGCAACAGGATCAAGGGACCCACGGAGGTCAGCAACGTGATCAGCCACCGCGGATCGAATCCCAGACCGTATCCCCCGGCATCGATGCCCAGCTCTCGCCCGAGGAGGATCGTCGCGTAGTAGGGGAAGGTGATCAGAACGGCCAGTCCCGCCGCTGCGGCCAACCGCAGGGTGTCCGTCATGGAGAATGGAGAGCGGCGGGCAAGTATGCTCCAGAGCAAGCCACCTGCCAACGCGGCGCCGACGAAACCGGCGGCAATCAGGTGATGAAACGTGACGGCCGCAACTCCGATGGACAAGAGCAGAAGGGTTCTGCCCGTAACCTTTCGGCGCCGACATGCTTCCCAGAGAACCAGGGCCGAGAACACGGCACCCGCCATGCCGATCCCAAACGGTGTGATGACCAGAAACTTGGTCACCCAGGATACGTTGTAGGCCCACCGGGGGGTGAGGGTGAAGACGACCTCGCTGTCGAGGAAGTGGAGGCGCCGGAAGAGATCGAAGATGACCGGAATGCCGCGCCAGTCGCCGAAGAGACCGGCGGCCAAATGACTGGCGATGCCGAAGACGCCGAGAGGATTCAGTCCCCCCAAGATCAGAAGGAGCGCCCAGGTGCGATGGCGACCGGACGCGAAAAAGTGACGCACGACCGCTACCATGGCGGCGGCAAACGCGGTCAGGGCGGTCAGGTTGACGAGCGTGAGGGACCACGGGATGGGTATCCCCCCCCGGGCCGAAAACCCGGCCGCCCATAGGTTGAAAAACCAGAAGTACCGGAGCGGCTGGCCGGCGAAGCGGGGATCGGTCCAGGGAACGTCGTGGGTCAGGATCTCACGCGTGATGGCGATGTGGGTGAAGGCGTCGGAGTGGTGTCGAAGGACCGGATTGAGCAAGAGCGGCAGCGCGATCCAGCCGACGGCGGCCGTGACCCACAGGAGATCGGCTTTCGGCAAGGGATGGGGACTGCTCCACCGGCGTCGGAGGAGGCCCGCCGCCAGGAGGGCGCCCCACGCGATCGCTCCGGCCACGAGACCTTCTCCCACACCGCCCAGGAGGTACATTCCCCCCAGGAGCGTCAGAGGAGTGGCGACCGCCGAGGTGAGGAGGACGCCCGCCAAGGCCAGCAGGGGGGTTCGCGAAAGGCTCGGGGCGAGCCAGGCCAGAATCGCCGCACCGGGCGCGAAACAAAGGGCCACGATGCGTCCCGCCGCCCACCCGCCCCTCAGCCAAGGAGCGACGACGGTGGCGGCGAGCAGCAGCAATGCGCCGATCAGGATCCGCACCAAGGAGCGACCTCCCCCTACCAGGATTCCGGGCGACTCTACTGGATCGCGGGGGGCGGGGGAAGAACCCATCATCGGCCCGGATGGGGGGGCGGTTGCATTGCGAAGTCGATCCTGGTACGGTCGAATGGTGGCACAAGAGCAGCGGTTTGCTTCCCCCCTGAGGGCCGACGTGGAGTAGGCGGCGGAAGGCGAGGCGGATGGACCTTCAACGGGTGCGGAAACCGATCTGGATCTGCTCGGTATTCGCCGCCGTCCTCTTCTTCGCCGGGCCACCGGCGTCCGCCGTCCAAGCCGTCCTTGACCTGCAGGTCCAAGATGCCCCCCTCGACGCAGGCACGGCGCTTCGGATCCAATTCAGCCGCGCACCCGGGGATTCGGCCGGCTCCGGCGTCGTGACCTCCTATGAGCTCCTGCGGCGGGCTCCCGGCGAAGCGGACTTCTCCTCGCGACGTACCTTTTCGGCCGCGCAGCGCCTCGATACCTTCTCCTTCAACGACACTGGGCTAAGAACGGGAAAGCTGTACCTCTACAAGGTACGTACGCTCGGCGCCGACGGTACGACGTCCGAGAGTGCCGCATCGGCGCCCGTGGCGCCGATGCGGCAGTGGTTCTACACCAACAAGGTGAATGCCCTGGTCGCGACCATCATCTTCGTGGCGCTCATCCTGGGCTACATCGAGCTGGCCCGCCGGGGACGACCGCTCTTCGTGCGTCGCATCGCGGGGCTCGATGCCATCGATGAAGCCATCGGCCGCTGCACCGAGATGGGCCGGGCCACCTTGTACATCCCGGGACTCAGCACGATCTCGGACGTCGCGACCATCGCCTCGCTCAACATCCTGGGTGAGGTGGCCAAGAAGATCGCCTCCTACCAGGCCCGCATCGTGGTTCCCAACCGGGATCCGATCGTCTATCCGGTGACGCAGGATGTGGTCAAAGAGGCCTTCATCGCGGCCGGGTTTCCGCACAACTACCGGGCCGAAGACGTCTACTTCGTGACCAACGACCAGTTTTCCTACGCGGCGGCGGTCTGCGGCACGATGGTGCGCGAGAAGCCCGGTGCCAATCTGCTTCTGGGCATGTTCTGGGCCGAATCGCTCATCTTGGCCGAAACGGGCGCCTCGATCGGCGCGATCCAGATCGCGGGAACGGATGCCATCTCCCAGCTCCCCTTCTTCGTCACCGCCTGTGACTACACGATCATCGGGGAGGAGCTGTATGCGGCGAGCGCCTACATCGGTCGTGAGCCGACCTTGCTGGGAAGCCTGAAGGGCCAAGACATCTACAAGCTCCTCTGCATTCTCATCGTGATCCTGGGCGCCCTCACCATGACCGCGGGTGTGCTGCTGCGGGGCGAGGCCTTCAACTGGATTCCGGAGATGATCCGGGTGAGGGGGCTGGGCGGATGAAGAGGCAGGTCCCGCTCCTCATCTGCGGCATTGCCGGCGCCTTCATGGCGGTGCAGTACTTCATCCCGGCGTGCCTGCCGATCTATGACCGGATCAACGACTACATGCAGATCGTGCGGGCGTTCGCGATCATCTTGGGACTGGCGAGTGTCATCCAGCGTCACTATGGCCGCGTGCGGCGGAGCGGTCCGGAGAACAAGCGTCACCCGGACTGGGTCTACAGTCTGGCCGCGCTGGTCGGGCTAGGCGTGATGCTCCTGGCGGGAGCGATCGGAGGGCGCGAACAGGGGACGCTCTTTCAGAATCTCTTCAACGCGATTCTCCTGCCGGTGCAGGCGACGATGTTCTCCCTCCTGGCGTTCTATCTCGCCTCGGCCGCTTTCCGTGCCTTCCGCACGCGGAGTCTGGATGCCACGATCCTCCTGGTGGCGGCGGTGATCGTCATGATCGGCCGGCTGGATGATGGCGGCGCGGTGAAGCTGCCCGAGATTGCCCGCATGATCCTGAATGGACCCAACCTGGTGGCGAAGCGGGCGATCATCCTCGGCGTAGGGCTGGGGATGGCCTCGACGGCCCTCAAGGTCGTGATGGGCATCGAGCGATCCTACCTGGGATCGGGGAAGGAGTAGCCATGCGCCTTTCCCAACTCATGGACTGGATGCTGGCGCTCGATCGCCGGGTGATCTACACCCTCGTTTTCGTGGGCGTGACCTTCCCCTTCTATGTCAACTGGCCGCCCATCCGGATCGACGTCTCCCCGGAGGTCGAGGCGACCTATCAGGTCATCGACCAGCTCGAGCCCGATTCGAGCCCGCTGCTCCTCTCGTTCGACTACGACCCGGCCGCCGCCGCCGAGCTGACCCCGATGGCCGAGGCGGTGCTGCACCACTGCTTCTCGAAGGGGATTCGGGTTCTGGTGATCAGCCTGCAGTACACCGGACTGGGGGCGGGGCTCGCGAACGAGATCGTCCCGCGCATTGCTCAGCAATACGGGCGTGTGCAGAACGAGGACTGGGCCTTCCTCGGATTCCAGCCCAACGCCGTGGTGGCGATGCTGCAGATGGGCGAGAGCATGCGCAACACGTTCCCGGTCGACTACTACGGCACGCCGTACGACGAAATCCCCCTGCTGGAGTCGATCCAGAACTACGCCCAAATCCCGGTGGTGCTGAGTCTGGCGTCGACGGCCGTCGGGGAGTACTGGGCGGTCTACGCCGGGTCGCGCTACGGGCTCCGGGTGCTGACCGGGGTGACGGCCGTCTACGTTGCCGACATCCAGCCCTTCTACCAGACGGGGCAGATCAGCGGGGTCTTGGGCGGACTGAAGGGGGCGGCCGAATACGAGAAGCGCATCGAACGCCCCGCCGACGGCACCAACGGCATGCGCTCACAGAAGGTCATCCACTATCTCATTATCCTGTTCATCGTTCTGGGGAACATCGCCTTCTGGTCGGCCAAGAGGAGAGGGGAGTAGATGGAAGCGACGGGCGCAGATCTGCTCTGGACGATCCTGGGGGGGCTGGTGACCCTGGCGATCTACTCCTTCCTCTACCGGGACAATCCGTTCTACAAGATGGCCGAGCACCTGGCCGTCGGCATCTCGGTCGGCTTCATCATCCTGATCTACTACGAGACGATCTTCATGCCCAAGGTCTGGGACAACATTCTCCACAACGGCCAGTATGACTACGTCATCCCGCTCGCATTCGGGCTCCTTCTCTTCACGCGCTTTATTCCCAAACAGGGATGGATGAGCCGCTGGTCGATCGCGTTCCTGCTCGGCGCGAGCTCGGGTCTCAGCATACCGATGACGCTGGAGGGGCGCGTGCTGGAGCAGCTTAACGGCTCGATCCGAAGCCTCGTTTCGCTCGATCCCTCCGGGACGTTGTGGGAGAACTTCATCGACTCCTTCTCCGCGATCTTCCTGGTGGTGGGGACGCTGGCCTGCCTGGTCTTCTTCTACTTCTCGAAGGAACACCGGGGCGCCGTGGGGCGCGTCGCCTACTTCGGGCGCCTCTGCATCATGGCCGGTTTCGGCGCCTCGTTCGGGTACACGGTGATGGCACGCGTCTCGCTCTTGATCGGGCGGATGCAGTACCTGACGCGCGACTTCGCCGATGCGCTGGGGCGGCTGTTCTAGGCTCTCCCGTTGCCTAGCCGGTGGACGTTCCATTATCCTCATAGGGGCCGTTGTGGTCTCGCACGATTCGACTGTGACGGATGACCGCTCGTACCGAGCAAGGAGAGTGGGATGGACACCTGTCGGCACCTCGCCCGGCTGGCGATCGCGCTTCTAGTCATCGGCTTGGGCACCGCCCGCGCGGTTTGATGATCGTCTTCCAGCCAAGTAGGTGTACGCCTTTCTGCGGAAAGCTGTGGCCCTGGTTCAGGAGGACCGACCGTTTAGGGGGCCGGAAAGGCTGACGGAAGGCGAGTACGAGTATCTCGACAAAAGCCGCGGGAGTGTCGATCAATTCACGGGGGTCGAGCGGATTCTCCATTGCGGGCGCGAGGTCTATCGGCTGACATATCACGGTGGCACCGTCAAAGCCCAATAGCCGCGATCCGTTCGTGCTTGCGTAAGGTGGCTTTTGGGCGGGCGGATCGGGATTCGTTATGCTCGCGCGCAGGGTTGTCATATCGATCTGCATGATGGCGCTCGCTTGTGCCCGTGATGCGCCGCGCAATGACGCCCGTGGGCCTGACCTGCGCTCCGAGTTACTTGCCCGGGTGCAGGAGGATCAGGCGGTTCGTGAGGCAGTCGCTGCCGAACTAAGGGCGGGCCGGGTTCCTGGCTCGGAACTGATCGCGCAGATGCATGCGACTGACTCAGCGAATGTCGCGTGGTTGAAAGGGGTGGTCGCCCAGAGTGGGTGGCCGATGCCCGAACAGGTGGGCGCGGACGGTGTAAATGCGGCATTCTTGCTCTTGCAGCATGCAGACGCGGACCCGGCGTTTCAGGAGCGCATGCTGCCGGTCCTGGACAGTGCCTACGCGGCGGGCCAGATCGATGGTGAGAGCGTAGCGCTACTCACGGACCGCGTTGCGCGGGCCAAGGGCGAACCTCAGTGCTACGGCACGCAAGCCTCGATCGTTGACGGGCGCCTTGTCGTGGATCCGATCGAGGATTCCCTGCACGTGGATGAACGCCGAGCAAGGATGGGCTTGCTGCCGCTGGCAAGGTATCTGCAATTGCTGGACTCAGTCTATGCACCCGGAACGCAGCGATGAGGCCGCTGGCTAGTTCTCCAGCCTCCATTCCTCCATGACCCGGAACGGGGCGCGGCCGAGGTGCGCGAAGAGGGCCCGTGCAGCTGCATTCCCCGCGCCGGTTCCGTCATGATAGATCCTTCCGCCCATGGCCTTCAGAGAACGGAGTCCCTGAAACATGGCGGCTGCACCAAATCCGCGCCCGCGGAAGTTGGGCAGCACGCCGAGGTAGTAGATGGTCGACCATCCGTTGCTTGCATCGACCATGAGCGCCAGAACCGCCGCCGGCTCGCCCCCACACATCCCGATCTGGAGGCGTTCGGGGACCTGGACCGCATCCTCATCTTCGATCAGGGCTCTGAGGAAACCCATAGCATCGTCATCGGCGTGTGACGCCGGATCACCCTCCCTTGCCAGATGGAACAACCCAGCCGTCCGCGCGAGATCCGACTCGCTGTCCGTCTCGACGCAGTTCCAGACCAGCTCGGGCGGGGTCTTCATCGCACGAGGCGCGGCAAGCGCATCCGCGAGATCCATCCGGTACTCGACACGATCCTCGCCCCGCTTGAAGCCACGGGAGGAGAGGTAGTCGCGATGAAGCGTAGCGCGTGTGGTTGTCAGCACCTCATCAACCCCCTCAGTCGCCGTGATGACTCGGCTGTCGATGTAGAGCGCGCCCTTCTCTCTGCACTCCTTGACGCTCGATTCCATGGCCTCAAGGAACGCGCGTTCGTCTGGAGAGCCATCGATCCCCTTCTTCCAGGAGACGGCGATGGCCCAGGCCTGGCCATCCTCTTGAAACACGTTGATGCCACCGCAATGGATTCCGTTCTCACACGTGAGTTCGTACATACATGACTCCTTTGTGTCATTGACTGACATTGGAGTCATACGGGAAGGAGTCGGATAAGGCGTTAGCCCAGCCTGCAGAAGGCGATCCGATTCGCTGGCGCAGTATGACTCCGAGGACGATTCATACGCATGGTTCGAATCACCTCCTTTCTGGCCGGCCGCATAGGTTGCGGCGTGGGATCAGTACGCTGCGAATACCACGGAATCATACCACAGTTTCCGAGAGTGTCAATTCCGGGCGGCGCGGTCCGCCGCTGGGCTCGAGAGCCGGAAATCAGCTATACTGCCACGGGTTGGGCTTGCGTCGATCCCAAACCAGGGTGTGCTCCCGTGGCTTGGCTGCTCGCCGTTCCGTGCGACAGTCTCGATGGAAAGGGAAGGGGCCATGCGAGTTCTCATAACGGGAGACAAGGGGACTGTCGGTCGGGAAGTCACCGGTTGGCTTGCCGATGCTGGAGACATCGTCTGCGGCTTTGACATCGTGGACGGCCGTGACGTGCTGGATCTGGGCGCCCTTCAGCCTGCGGTCAATGCCAACGACATCGTGGTCCATCTGGCCGCCGTCGATGATCCTGATCCACTTGCGGAGGATCTCCCGGCAGAGTTGTGGAATAGGACCGAGGCGACACCAGAGGCCGTTGTGGCAGTCACCGTCCTCGGCACGCTGAATGTACTTCAGGCAGCCAAGGCGGCCGGACACCAGCGGGTGGTTGTGATGAGCAGTGTCGATGCCCTTGGCATATTCCTGGGACAGCGTGCCCCTGACTACCTCCCGATCGACGATGGCCACCCCTCATATCCGCGCACTCCCTATGCTCTCGCCAAACGTACAGCTGAGCGGATGTGCGCATCATTCACCGAGAATACGGGTATCTCGACGATCTGCCTGCGCCCGCCCGGAATCTGGACCGCGAAGATATTTGAGTCCGTACGCCAGAGGTGGGCTGAGGATCCCATGAACGACCGCCGACCCTATTGGGAGTATGGCGCGTTCATCGCCATTGAAGACGTTGCCCAGGCCATCTGGTGTGCCATCCACAATCCATTCCATGGGCACGCTGTACTGAACATCAGTTCGGACGACGCTGCCCTCTCGGAACAGACGAGCATCCAGGCCGCCCGTTCCATCCATCCAGCGGTACCGTGGCGCGGGGGGGCGGAGTATGAGCAGGACCCCTTTCGCACCTTGCTAGACAACGAAACTGCCAAGAGGGTACTAGGTTGGACTCCCCGCGTGCGACTCCGCGATGTCTGCTCCATGAAGATTGACGGGCGTGGGACCGCCGGAGCCACGGGTGGGACTTGACGGTTGTGGTCTCCCGTGGGTCACGAAGGACGGGTGGTCAGATGGCCGCACGCCACGCCTTTCGATGGTGGAGGCCTCCAACACGTGGCAGCGCGATGACCCTGGCCTTCGAGGCGGGCTGCTTCGAAACCGGCCGCGTGCTCGGGCAGTCCTTGGCCAACGCCAAGTGACACCGATCCTCATGGTAGTAGCTGACGTAGCACTTCATCAGCCGGGACAGGTGATGTTCACCGAAGACGACGACAAGGACTGCGATGCGAGGTTCTCACGGTCTTCGCACCCATCCCCCTCAGCGTCCTGAACACCTCGCTGCTGAACTTGGAGTCAAGATCGAAGATCACCTATCGCGGGACCTGATCGTAGGGAAACGCCTCTGGGAGTCGCTGGCAGATCCACATAGCGGTGGGGTTGGCGGTGACGCCGACATGGATGATCCGGTGCCGCTCGTGGTGGATGATGAAGAAGACATAGAGAATGCGGAAGGTCGCCGTCGGTACGGTGAAGTCCATCGCGGCAAGGCAGTCGCGATGGTTGCGCAGGAATGCCATCCAACGCTGGCCAGCTTCAGGATCGGCCGGGCGCCTTGGCATGTAGCGCGAGACGGTGCGTTCTGAGACATCGTAACCCAGCACCCTGACGTCGCCGTGGATACGAGGCGGTCCCCATGTTGGGTTCTCCGCAGCCATGCGCCGAACCAGAGCACGGATCTCGTGATCGACAGGGGGCCGACCGAGACGTGCGTCAGGGAGTCACCGCCCCGTACCGCTTTTCCCACACCCGGAGGACCTCTTGCATCAGTCCGGTGCGGCGTGCCACGACCCGAATGGGATGCCGTTTGTCCGTTTCCATCATCCTCGCAGCCTCCCACAAAACATCCTAAGTCCTTGTCTTAGTTACGTCAAGAATTTTTCTGTATTTTTTCTGGACAATGGGGAACTAATAGGACATTGTCCAGTACATAGATTAGACAAATGAATGGGTGCTGGGCGACAGAATGCACCCTCAACGAATCCAAGAGGAGGTCGGCGTCATGAGAAGCCTAGACGCCATGTTCGCGGCACTGCTGGTGGTTGGAGGCCTGAACTGGGGGCTGGTGGGATTCTTCGGCTTCGACATCGTTGCTGGGATCCTAGGACCGATGAGTGATCTCAGCCGAGTGGTGTACGTGTTGGTCGGGATCGCCGGAGTCTACCAGAGCTTGAGCTGGAAATCCATTCGGCGTCGTTGGGCTTTGTCGCCCATCAGTGCGGCATCGCGATAGCAAAGCAGAGAAGCTCAGTGAGTTTTCGTGAAAGGAGCAAGCCATGAAGAATTCAAAGGCCAAGATGATGTTCGCGATGGCCGCCGCGGTGGCCCTGATTGCCCCCGCAGCCATCGCTCAATGCAGCGGTAACAAAGCTTCCTCAACCCAGAGTTCGTACCACCACGGAGAGGAGGGTGCCATGGAAGCGATCCAGACGAAGAGTATTGTGGAGACGGCCATGACGGCTGGCTCCTTCAAGACCCTGGTGGCCGCAGTCCAGGCCGCCGGACTGGCGGACGTACTTCAGGGCGACGGGCCCTTCACAGTCTTTGCGCCCACCGATGAGGCGTTCGCTAAGCTGCCGGACGGTACCGTCAGCGAGCTGCTGAAGCCGGAAAACAAAGAGAAGTTGCAGGCGATTCTCACCTACCACGTCGTGCCCGGCAGGTTGACGTCGGCGCACGTGGTGGGTCTGGAGTCTGCCAAGACCGTTCAAGGTCAGGCCGTAGACATCCAAGTGTCCGATGGCATCGTCATGGTTGACAATGCGAGGGTGACCAAGGTCGATATCGAAGCCACCAACGGCGTGAT
>Ga0180431_10009918_pt1 | contig 10676 bp, 7 predicted proteins | sample SS_ome_11_FD_132459 | JGI IMG/M metagenome (GOLD analysis project Ga0180431, IMG submission 132459) | Hypersaline lake sediment archaeal communities from the Salton Sea, California, USA - SS_1_MS_1 metaG | ecosystem: Environmental > Aquatic > Non-marine Saline and Alkaline > Hypersaline >... | reverse complement strand
CGGCTCTGCGGCGCAGAAGGCCCGACGGACGTGGCAGAGCCGCGTACAAACCGAACCAAGCCGTCGTGTCAGTCTTCACACAAAGGACGCCCTATGGACAGCACTCACACGCTCGCCTCTGCTCTTCTGGTCGCCGCCCTGATCGGGCTCACCTCCGGTTGCGGCAGCGACTCGGGCACCGAGGCCCAGATGGGAGCGGCGAGCCCGCCTTCGCCCTCTCAACCGGCCGGCGATCCCGCGGCCCAGCCCGAGGCGATCAGCGAGGGCCGGCCCGGCGAGCTCAACGCGGCTCATATCCTGGTCATGTACCAAGGCAGCCTCAAAGCCGGGCCGGAGATCACGCGAAGCAAGGAGGAAGCGCTGGCCCTAGCGCAAGAGATCGCCACGAAGGCCAAGGCCGAGGGGGCCGATTTCGCCGCGTTGGCCAAGGAGCACTCCGCCGGCCCCAGCAGTGAGAACGGCGGCAATCTGCCCAATTTCATGCCCCACGAGATGGTCCAGCCGTTCAGCGAAGCCACCATGAAGCTGGCCATCGGAGAGGTGAGCGACGTGGTGGAGACGCCGTTCGGGTTTCACGTGATCCGCCGGCAGAAGCTGCGAGTCATCCCCAAAGTGAGCGCCAGGCACGTCCTCGTACAGTACCAGGGCTCGATGAAGGCAGGCCCGGAAATCACCCGCACCAAGGAGGAGGCGCTCGCCCGCATCCAGGAGTGCCTCAAGCGGGCCCAGGCCGGGGAGAAGTTCGAGGGGCTCGCCCAGGAGTATAGCGACTGCCCCTCGAAGACCGACGGCGGCGATCTGGGTACGTTTCCCCAAGGCCTTATGGATCCGACGTTCGAGAAGGCGGCCTTCGAGTGCGAGGTCGGCCAGATGACCGACGTGGTCGAGACGCCTTTCGGCTACCACGTGATCTACCGCTACAAGTAGGACGCACGGGTAAGCCTGCCGGCGTCTCCAGCAGACGAGCCCGCCCATACTTGGAAAGTTGCCAAGCTCCCGTTTGCGCACCATCGAAACCGTCCAGTTGGGTTTGTTCGTCGGCCGATCCCGAGTGGTCGTGCCGGAGCGTACTCCTCACGCTGCGCGTAAGGTCGACTCAGATTTCCGGTCCCTCACGCGGAGCGTGAGGAGTACCTCGGGGCGTGAAGAGTACAAGCTTGCAGACTTTGGAGGATCGATCCATGCCAGAGACTCGCAGTCAAGCGATGGGGGCCATGGGCGCGGCCCGCCGCCCTGGGAACATTTCCCGACGATCGTTTGTGCGCGGCTCGCTGGCCGCGGCCGCCGGTGGTGGTTGGCTGTCGCGGTCGGCGTGGGGCGATGGTCCGGCCGGGCTGGAGGTGCTCGGCAAGGTACGGCCGCGCCCGGCCCGATCGATCGCCGCCTCGCCGCTGGGGGTCGGCTTCGAGACGCTCGACCGCAAGATGTTCGAGCCGGAGCCGTGCTATCCGCTGCTGGCCGAATTGGGCGCCAAGTGGGCCCGGGTGCAGACCGGCTGGTGCCGATGCGAGCCGGCCCGCGGCCAATACGACTTCGCCTGGCTCGACGCGATCGTCGACCGGCTGCGGGCCATCGGGATCCAGCCGTGGTTCAACCTGGGCTACGGCAACCGGCTGTACACGCCGGAAGCGACGAACCAGTTCGCCGTGGGCTGGGCGCCGCTTTGGAGCGAGGAGGCCCGCCAGGCGTGGCTGCGCTTCGTCCGGGCGCTGGCCGAGAACTTCCGCGATCGGGTCAAGCACTGGGAGATCTGGAACGAGCCGAACCACCGCAACTTCTGGAAGCCGCACGAGGCCGACCCGGCCGAGTACGTCCGGTTCGTGCGGATGACGGCCCCCGTGATTCGCCAGACCGTGCCCGGGGCGATGATCGTTGGGCCGGCCGTGTGGAGCCCGTCGTACTTCGCGGCCTGCTTCGACCTGGGCTTGGGCGAGCTGGTCGACAAGGTCTCCTACCACTGGTACCGGGCGTCGCCCGAGCACAAGTACGAGGGCGCGGTGGCCGGTTGCCGCGACGTGCTCGCCCGGCACCACCTCAAGCAACCGCTCTGGCAAGGCGAGAGCGGCTGCCCTTCGCAGACGGCCGGCGCGGGCGCGCTGAGCAAGTACCCGTGGACCGAGGCCCTCCAGGCCCGGTGGGTCGTGCGGCGCACGCTCGCCGACCTGCGTCTGCGCGTGGAGCTCAGCTCGTACTTCCACACGGTCGACATGCTGTATCCCAACGAAGACGGGACCCCCAACGGCCGGCTGAACCCCAAGGGCCTCTTGCGGCGTAGCAACTACACGCCCAAGCCCTCCTATTTCGCCTACCAGTGCTTGTGCGCCCTGTTCGACGCCGAGACGCAATGGGCCGAGCGCCCGCTGGAGGTTTCGGCCGCCGATGGGCAGCCGCTCGATCCATCGGGACTGCTCAAGGTGGCCTTCGTCCGCCGCGGCAGGCCGCTGTATGCCTATTGGCTGCCGGCCGATCTGCGAAAGGAGCTGCACGCGCGGACCGTCGACCTGGCGATTCCCGACGCGTCGGGGGCCGCGCTCGACGCGCCCGTGCTCGTCGACCCCCTCGTAGCCACGGTGCACCGGCTGCCGCAAGCGACGCGATCCGGCGGGCGCTGGCAGATCCCGGACGTCCCGTTGAGCGATTGCCCGTTGATCGTGGCCGACCGTTCGACGGTGGAGCTGGTCAACTCGTAGCGGATCTTCGTGTTCGGGCTCGCGCAGAGACAACTTGTGCAAGTCTCCGTCGGCGGTCCCCCCATTGGCCAAGTTATTTCTGCGCGAGCCCTTGGTCTCGTGAGGTCAGCCCCCGGCGCGGGAGCGGCCGCTGGGCGCTATTCCCCTAGTTGGCAGGCCGAAGAACATGTTCGCTTACCCCGTCCTCAACGCGCTCGTGCATCCGTACGCGCCTCTGGTGATTCTCCTCGGGCTGGCGATCGCGTGGCTCTGGTGGAAACGGCGACTCAGCCGGGCCGAGCGAATCGCGATCACCGTCCCCTACCTGTTGCTCGTGGCGATCAGCCTGCCGGCCGTCGCGTTCCTGGCACACGCGTCGATCGAGTGGTGGTACCCGGCGATGGACCGTCGGCCCAAAGGCGTAGAGGCTATCGTCGTGCTCAGCGGCGCCGTCCACCCGCCCGACGAGTCGCGAGATTACGCCGTTCTGGGGCGGGATACGCTGGCCCGCTGCCTCCACGCGGCGGCCCTGTTCCGTCAGGGGGAGCCGTGTTGGGTGATCGTTTCCGGGGGGAAAGTCCGGCGCGACGACCCGGGTCCGGTGGCGGCCGACGGCATGAGCGCGTTCCTGATCACGCAGGGCGTGCCGAAGGAGCACATCCTGCTCGAGCGGCAATCGAGCACGACGTACGAGAACGCCGTGCAGTCGTGCAAGCTACTCCGCGAGCACGAGCTCGGCACGACCATGCTGGTGACCGATGCCGGCCACTTGCTCCGCGGCGTAGGCTGCTTCCGGCGTCAGGGCATCGACGTGATCCCGTCGGGCTGCCGCTTCGGCACGCGAGGAGTCAAATGGTCGGCCGCAGCATTCCTTCCCAGCCCAGATAGCGCGGATGACGTTTCGGAGGTCTGGCACGAGTGGCTGGGGCTGGCCTACTACTGGCTGACCGATCGCGTGTGACCGCCGCCGCGAAGAGGCGATACCGGCGCCCGGCGTCGGCCAACGGTACGCCGTCGCTCGCCGTTGGGGCGCTGCAGGCCGAACGTGTCAGGGGGACGCGGTCAGCGGCACGCGATTCTTGAAGGAACGCAAGTACTTGCGGAGCTGCTCCAGCTCGGCCGCGTCGCCCGCGGTCTCGGCCGCTTCGATGGCCTCTTGCATGACGGCGATCGCGTCGTCGAACCGCCCGGCTTCCCCATAGGCGGTGGCCAGGATGCTGAGGCGATGCGCGTCGAGCGGCCGGGCCAACTGGCGGCCTCGCTCGGCGAACGAGACCGCTCGGCTCGGGTCGCGCAGACTCTCCTCAGGACACGTGCTCAGCAGCAGGGCCAGATTGAACGCCGCCATGTCGTATTCCGGATGGGCTTCGATCGCCTCCTGGTAGAGATCGATGGCCAGGTCGTATCGGCCAGCGGCCGCGTGCGCGTTGGCCAAAGACGTTTGGGCACGGGCGAGCGTGTGGGTGAGATCGGAATCGGCCCACGCGGTGAGCTCGCATGCCCGCTGGGCCAGCTCGACGGCCAAGCGGTAGTCTCGCGGTCGCGGGGCGTCCTCGGAGGTCAGGAAGATCGCGAAGCTGTTCAACACTCCCACCTGGTTCGGGTCCATCTCGAGCGCGCTCCGATAGCACGCCGCGGCCTGATCCACTCGCCCGGCATCATCATACGCGCGGGCCAGGTAGCCGCGGGCCCGCGGATCGTCGGGCACGACGCCGACGCAGTGCTCCCAGAGGGTCACTTCATCTCGCCAGTTCTGGACCTGTCGGCTGCTGAGCAGGGCCAATAGCAAGAGCACGCCGACGCCCGCGGCGGCGAACGCCGGCACGTTGGTGCGTCCCTTGACCAGGGGGCGAACTCGCCGGAGGGCCATCGCCGCCGCCACCGCCAATCCCACAAGCGGCAGGTACAGGTAGCGATCGGCTCGCTGGAGGTGGTGGGGCAGGAACTGGGACGCCGGGGCCAACGCCAGACCGAACCACACGAGGCCGAAGAGGATCAACGTCCGTCGCCGAACGAGCCAGATCAGGATACCCGTCGCGGCGGCCGCGATCGCACCGAGGGCGACCTGACCCAGAGGTAGATTGTCAGGCCATATGAACGGATAGGAGAGCGACAGGTTCGTCGGCCAGGCGAGCGAGGCGAGATTCAACCAGTAGCCGGCCAAGACGACGCCCGGCTGGCCCAGCCAGAACGTCCACGGCGTTTCGGATCGGGGGGCGTCGGGGAGCAGGGTCTTCAGCGCCACGGTGATCGCACCGATCAGCCACAGCGCCGCGGTGCCTCGGAGGATTCGTCCCAGCCGGGGTCTGGGCAAGGTCAGCACGTCCCACGCGGTGACCAGCAGGGGGATGACGGCCCCCATGGCGTTACTCAGGCAGCCGAAGGCGCACGAGATCGCGGCACCTGCGAAACACGCGGCCACGCGTCGAGGCGGGCCGCCCTCCCGGCTCAAGCGCCGGGCGGCGAGGTGAAAATGGAAGCATCCCAGCGCACCCAAGGTCATCAACAGCTCTTCCCGCCCTGCCACCCAGGTCACCGGCTCCACCACCACCGGATGGATGCCAAACAGGCCGGCGGAAAAGGCAGCCAGGGCGACTCCGCCGGTCTCCAGCACGGGCGCCCGGCCGGCCGGCCCCTCCGACGCGGTGCCGCAGCGCAACAGCCTGACGATCAGCCAGAAGACGAGGACCACGTTCGTCAGGTGGATCAGGCCGTTGGTGAGCTTGAACCCGCCAGGATTCAGGCCCCAGATCTGATAGTCCAGGGCGAACGTCAACGTGCGCACCGGGTAGTAGCTGAAGATGCAAGGGGAAGTAAGAATGCCCCCCACGTTCTCGGCGGTCAGACCGCAAATGCGCGGGTTCTCGATCACCTGCTCTTCGACGTCGAGCGTTACGAACGAGAATTCCGTGAGGGGATGAAAGACGAGGGCGACCAGGCCGGCCAAGGCGAGGACGGCCAACACGACCGGCCAGCGACGCCGGGAGCCCGGCGCGCGGGCGCCGTTCGTCGTGGGCGCGGAGGATCGGGGCCCGCCGACCCGGCCTCCGCTGCCGCCCTGCGTCGTCGGCGTCACGACTCCAGCTCCATGTTGCGGCGGATCCGATCGGCCAGGGCTCGCGGGTCGACGGCGTTGAGGCGCTTGAGCACCTGTTCCCACCGGTAGGCGAAGCTGCCACCCTCGTCGCGCTGGCAGTGTCGGAAGAGGGTGTCGAAGGCCCTGGTTCGGCGGCGGTATTCCGTTTGAATTGCCGAGAACCGCTCCACGAAGGCGTCGAGGTAGACGCCGGCGAACATCCGCGGATTGGGAAGGTACTCCACGCGCTCGTTGACCGGCTCGGCGTACTCGGCGGCCACGTCCTCGAACGGGCGGCGATAGTTGGCGAAGCAGCCCGTCGGGTCGGAGACGATGATCCGCGTAGGCATCCCCTGCTCGTTTTCCAGCACCACCTCGTCGCCGTCGTCGAACAGCACGTGGTTGTCCGAATCGGATCGTCCCACGATCATGTTGGGAGCGGCCGCCCTGCCCAACAGACGCGCGAACCCCGAGGCGTACACCTCGCTTTGGAACCGGTGCTGGGGGATCTTGTCGGTGGCGATGCCGGGAATGTACTCCCGCTCGAAGTACGTGGCCCAAATCTGCCGGCCGTGATACGCCACCTGCTTTCCGTAATACCGCTCGGGGATCTTCTTGGCGGTCACCCGCGTGGGCACGGCCATCCCGAGCTGCCGGCAGCCCAGCCGCCGGTCGAGCACGTACTCCGTATACTCCTCCGCGGCGAGGATCGCCTCCAGCGGGTCGTGCCCTTCGTCGAGGTGCTCGCGCACGCCCCATTTCTGCATCCGGATGATGCAGAGGATCTCCCGCGGGCTGCCCCGCTGCTTGACCTCGGCGATGTAGACCTGCCGGCGCCCCTGCAACGGGCGATTGCGGGAAAGCGATCCGATCACCCGGCCGATGTTCACGTACTCCAGGTCGCCGTACTCCCGGACGAAGTTGTAGATGAAGCCCCGCGATTTCTCGTCGTAGAGCCTTTCCACCTCCTGGTCGCGCGCGCCCTGGCTCGCCTGCTCGAAGATCGGGTCGAAGATCAGCTCCCCCTCTTCGATCCGGCCGCCCGGCAGCCACTGAATCTGCATGAAGAACTCGGAGCTCAGGCCCAGGAGCATCTCCTCGGAGACGACCTCCTCATCCTCATGCCCCAGAAGCGCCGCGCACATCGCCCTTCGCCATTCGAGGCTCTCCGGATCGTCTTGATGGAGTTCGGGCGGCACGGCGCCGCGGAACTTCTTCGCCAGCCACTCGTGGACCCCCCTCAGCTCTTCCGGGGCCATCTCGCGAAAATCCTGCGCGCCGAGGTCGGCCTTGGAGAACGATGGGTCGGCCATGAAGAAGCCGACCTCGGGCTTCCCCCGGGGATTGGTCTTCGCCGAGAACTCGCAAATCTCCACCAGGTGGCGCCGCAGCCCGGCGTCGTCGAGGCAAGCCAACGCGGCGAACTGCTCCGACGTGAGGAACCGGGTGCCGGTCGGCCGGCTGTAATAGTAGATCGCCTCCCCGTGGATGCCGATCCGCGACGCCGCGATCATCTCCTTCAATTCGTCGATCGACTTCGGAAGCGGCGTCACCCGCCAGCACTCGCCCCGCCGCTGGATGGCGTCGTGCACCTTCTGGTTCCGCACGTGCAGGAACTTCACCCGGTGCTTGGGCACCCGCTCCTGGAGCAGCTCGTCGGCCTGGAACGCCAACGCCATCTTGCTCGGGTCCGGGCGGATGAGGACGCTGTTGCCTTCCAGGATCAAGTCGACCGACTGGGCCGTCTCCCCGTCTTCCTGATCGCGGGTCAGCTTCGGCAGACCTCGCTCGCCGCGGTCCTCGTTGACCAAGTCCAGGTAGGCCAGCCGCTGGGTGGCGTGAATGCCCGGCAGCGTCACCAGCGTGGCCGTGCGAGGAAAGAGCGTGGCGATGCGGGGGATCGACTTCCCGGCTACGCCCTCGCCCAGGGGATCCTCTCCGACGATTCTGAGCCCCATACGGCTTCACCCCCCCGGGTGCGACGTGACGCTGGCGGTCGGTCGAAAGGCCCCCGCGCGAATCGGCAAACGAAGTCGTCCTCGGAAATGACCGCTTGAGCCCCCAAACGGCCGAGGAACCCGGGGGATTCCGTCGCCAGCCCGGCACTCCACCCGCGTCACACGCGCGTCGGCCGCTCGAATCTCAACAAGGTTCAGCCTATTCGCCGGGCGGCCGGGCGTCAAGCCGGCTGGTTGGGCTAGGGCGGCGCCAGCCAGCAGTCTCGTTTGGCCGCAAGCCGAACGCGTGCGCGATCGAGAAAGCCCGCTGGGCAATGCCGCGCACGCCTTCGACTTGCGGCTAAACGACACTCACTCCGCCTCACCCGGGCAATCCGCGCCACCCGCCCGACCCGCGCTACCCGTCCGACCCGCGCCACCCCCGGCGTGCGAGTACCGGCGTCGGGCTCGACCGGCCGCTGGCGGCTCACTTCTGCTGGCCCTTGGCGTCGGGCAGCTTGGGGGCGGCGGAGCCGAGAACGGCCTTCCGAACGGCGAAGTAGTCCTCGCGGCCGATCGACTGGCCCATCGCCCCGGCCGCCTCGGCGATCTGCTCCGGCGTCTTGATCCCGCAAACCGCCACGTGGATGGCCGGGTGCATCAGCGTCGCCGCCACCACGAGCTGACAGATCGTCAGCCCGTACCGCTCCGCAATCGGCCGGATGCTCTGAACCTGGTCGCAAAGGTGCTGGAATCGCTCCCCCTGAAAATCGGGATGGCTCCGCCGGAAATCGTCGAACGTCTCCGTCCCCCGATACTTGCCGGTCAGAAGCCCCTTGTGCATGGGCGAGTAGACCATCACGCCGAGGTTCTCCGCCTGACAGAAGGGCAACAGGTCCTGCTCGATGGCCGGATCGATCAGGCTGTATGCCGGCTGGACCACCGAGTAGGGCCCGAACCGCCGCTGCGCCCGGAGCTGCTCCACCGTGTGGTTGCTGACGCCGATCGCCCGAACCTTCCCCTGATTGCGCAGCTTCTCCAAAGTCTCGGCCACGTCGGCCAGCGGCGTCAGCTCGTCGTAGAAGTGCAACAGATACAGGTCGATCGTGTCGATCCCCAGTCGCCCAAGCGACGCCTCGCAACGCTCCACGATGTGGCCGGGCGAGAGGTCCGGGTAACGTGAGGCGTCGGGATTGAAGTGGTTGAACACCTTCGTGGTGATCACCAGCTCGTCGCGGGGCAACTCTCGGATCGCCTCGCCCAGCACCGTCTCGGCGTAGCCGTCGCCGTAGGCGTCGGCCGTGTCGAAGAAGTTGATCCCCCGGTCGAACGCCAGCTTCATCGCCGCCTGGGCGTCCTCCTTCGACTGCTCGCCCCAGAACCGAGGGCTGAGCTGCCAGGTGCCAAAGGCCACGGGCGAGACGGACAGACCGCTCTCTCCGAGTGTTACGCGTTGCATGATCGGAATGCTCCTTTCGCTTCGTCGGGGGTCCGCACGCGCCACGCTCAGCGAGGATCGCCAAGCCAGGGCAACGAGGGCGGGTAGTCGCGCCGAGGGGGCCGCTTGCAGGCCGGGGGCATCCTGCCCGGCCATGGGACGTCGATCCACGAGTGCCAAGCATACCACCTGGGCCGACGCGGCTCAATCGCCCGGTAGCCCCTGTCGGCCGCTGCACGAGGAACCTCATGCTTCGTGCCACAGGTGGTGTCACGCCGGATCGGGTTCGCCGACTTCCACTCGCCGTGCAAACCACTCGTACGTCGCGGTCATCGAGACCTTGTTGTCCGGGGCCAGCACGTCGACGTCCACCCGAATGATTGCCCTTCCCTTCTTGGCGAGCGCTTCGACGGCCCGCGTCTTGGCTTCGTGGCCGATGGAAGCCCGGGCCCTGAGTGTGCCCTTGGCCGGATGGCCATACTTGACCTCCGTCCTTCGGAGCACGGCGACCACCGTGTTCTCTTCGAGCGCGTGCGCGAATTCCCGCAACAGGCGCTCCCCGCTGGCCGCCTCACCCAGCGCGAACTGGGCGCTGGCGTGGACGGTGTTCACGTGGTTGAGCAACCGGCCCGACTCGGCAAGCTCGAGCGCCGCCACCTCATTCGAGTCCGGCCGGGTGATGCCGATATGCTGGTTGAACGGAATTCTCGTCACGTCCACGGTGAATCCTCTCCGCGGCTGTCGGTTAGCGCGCGCTCACGAATGACCTGTTCAACGGCGATGTAGTAGGCGCACGCCGTGTGCCGTAACCGGCGGACGGCACACGGCGTGTGCCTGCTACCATTCGTTCAACTCATTTGTGAGCGCGCGCTAACTTGGGGACTGTCCCCTTGGCCAACCGGAGAGTTATTCTCCGGCCGCCTCTTATTGACCTTTGCATTGCCAATGATCGCCCGAGGTGGACCGGGCCCTTGTGCGCCGGCCTTCCGTTGCAAGCCCTCCGTTCATTGGCCATGCAAGGGTCAATAGAGCCTTTGTCTGTAGCATCTGCGAGCCATGCGCGCATCTTGTGTGCTGGCCCGTTCAACGGCGTAACGCCCGCCGACGGTGGTAGGCCACGTTGGGCATTAGCGTACCAGATCGATCGTCACCGAGCGCTTTTGGCCGAAGGGGATTACCAGGAGGTCCGTCTCGCCCGGCGGTTTGCGCGTGGTGACCATCTGCAGCGTCACCGACACCTGCGGATGGGCGAACCGCGGCAAGCGGAACGGACCCGCCTCGGCATCGCCGAGATAGGGCGTGTCGGCTGCAATCGGCACGTCGATCGTCTCGGCCGAAGGATAGAGCGTGGCCCGCAGGAACACGGCGCCCGCCTCGTCCGCGCGGCCCGATTTCGGCGCAACCCAGGTCGCTTCGCCCGTGTTGCCCAACGACGCGCGCACGCCGAGCTGCACGCCCCGGCGGAGCGGCACCACGTCGTTCCGCCGCACCTCGCGCCACGGGTCGCCGTCGTCCACCTGCACTTCCAGCGCATTGAACTCGGCGTTGAGGAACTT
>Ga0180431_10009917_pt1 | contig 10676 bp, 7 predicted proteins | sample SS_ome_11_FD_132459 | JGI IMG/M metagenome (GOLD analysis project Ga0180431, IMG submission 132459) | Hypersaline lake sediment archaeal communities from the Salton Sea, California, USA - SS_1_MS_1 metaG | ecosystem: Environmental > Aquatic > Non-marine Saline and Alkaline > Hypersaline >... | reverse complement strand
TGTCCATTCCTGAACATCCTTGATTATGAAGCGCTCAAAGTTCGCCGGTTCTCCCCAGTAGTTATCGTTTCTAACCATAGATACTTCAACAGCCTTTTCCCAGTATTCCAGTTCAAAGGGACCGGTGCCGTTGGTAATCAGATCCAGCGGCCAGGCGTTGGCTTCGGGGCCGTTGAGTTCTTCGTAAGATGCCTGGGTTCCATCCCAGTCACCATGTTCAATACACCAGTCTTCGTCAACTATGCCGCCCCACCAGCCACACAGAATTTGCAAGAACGGCTCATAGGGAGTCGCCAGGTAGAATTCCACCCAGTTGCCATCGACAACCTCAACCACGCTGGTCAGGTCGCTCAACGGTCTGAGGGAGCCATCATCCAGGTGAGAACTGGTGCCGATGCCCAGCAGTGGTTCGTAGAGCATCCATGTAGGCGCGCCGACATAATCCTGAACCAGGGAACGCTCGATAGAGTATTCCACATCTTCGGGGGTTAATTCATTACCATTGTGGAAGTAAATTCCGTCGCGGATGTGGAAACGGTAGGTCATGCCATCAGCTGACACTTCCCATTCGTCTGCCAGTATTCCTTCATATTCGGTTGTACTTTCACCGACATAGTAAATCAGTGTTTCGTACACCATTTGCAATACCTCGCCGCTGGCACTGTCATAGGCGGCTGCGGGGTCCAAAGTTTCTGGCCCGCCGATGGTGGCGACAACGAACGTGTCGGGATCTTTGATTTCACGCTTCGGCGTAGATTCACATGCTGGTAGGAAGAGAGTAGCTACTAATAGCAGTGCCAGGAACAACCACGATGTTTTCAATATGGTAAGTTTCATACAGTACCTCCTTCTCGTTTTATGTATTCTAGTTATTGACTATAATAGGGGCGTGATTTCAGTTTTGTCAATACTTTTTATAAAAAAATAACAAAACTAGAACAAACAGGCAAAACAAAGTTAGGCGAAGGTGAGATTGCAGTTCAGTGCATGTATTTTTTCATATTATTTCACTGGTAATTGCCGATTACTCAATTACCTCCCTGCAGCATCTAAACTCAAGGCTACGATATTTTATAGGCATCACCCCCGTCCATTGCTTTGAGGTGAATATAAAATGAAGCCAGCCCTAGTAGACGAGGATTTCTTCCTGGCTGGCTTCGAACTGTTTGAAACAGGAGGTGCACTGGAATATAACGCGGCTTAAAGTCTCCCCGGACCTCTCTGTTCGGGCTACCGTTGCCAGGTTGCCGTCCTTGGGGCAGCGGGCGACCATAGAGTATTTGTATCCCGACGCCCGGTCGGTAATGGTGGTCTGGCCCTGGGAAAACATCCTTTTAACCTTCTCGATATCCTTGACAGGTTTCATTTTGACCTCCATTGATAACGAGTCTTGTTAAATGGCTGTTGCGCCGATAAAAATGGCGTACAAGCTATGTTCTAATGCTATTACTAAAGATAGCGGCTGTCAATACCCCCGGTAGCCTGGTGGGCTCCCCCTGAAAAATGGTAAAAAGGGAGTCTTTACGGATTAACACTGCGTTGTACAAGTGCTATAATCAGGCGGAAACAACAGGTGGTGTACAGTGTTCAAAGAGATACCGCATAAACTGGCCAGGTTAATCAGGAACCGCTCCTGGTGGTTTATCTTTATAATACTGGCTTTAGCGGCGGCGATGGTGCCGGGCATCCTGATGCTGGAGCCCGAGTCCGGTTTCAGCACCCTGGTATCCAGCAACTCCCGGGTCTTTCAGGATAACGCCAGCTACGAGGGAAGCTTCGGAGGCGAGCCGGCAACCATTTTGCTGGAAGGGCAACCGGAGGACATCTTCTCCGCCGGTAATCTGGAAACGCTGGCACTGTTCGAGCAATTGCTGTCCGCCGATGAACGCTACCACTCGGTAATAAGCCCGGTAACCATGTTACAGATGGCGGCGGCGGAGGTATTGCAGGCGAGGCAGTCTCTGGAGGCGGAGGTGGCGGCAGCCCAGCAAGCCGCCGCCGAACAGGCAATGCAGGCGGCTGCCGATATGGGTTTGGGGGAGGAAGAGCAGCAAGCCGCCGCCGGGCAGGCGAGAGCCGATGTTCTAACCCAGTACCAGCCCTATCTGGATGAGCTTTACCAGATAGGCGAGCCGACGCTGGACAACCCGCTCTTCGTTAACTCGGTTGTTTATCAGGTGGGCGGCTCCATCAATCCGCAGATGCCCTCATTGATACCGGACGAACAGCACGCCATGGTGATAGTAACGCCCGCCGGCAACCTGGACAGTGAGACGGCACTGGCGGCGGTGAATAACATAGATGATTTCTTTGATTCACACCCGTTGGACGGCGTCAGCGTGCAGGTTATCAGCGATGTCAAGGTAATAGAAGCCATCAGCGAAGGCATCGGCGGCAGCATGATGATACTGCTGGCGCTGGCAGCCGGCGTGATGGCATTGATAGTCTACCTCACCTTCCGCGTCCGCTGGCGCCTGTTGTCGCTGCTCGTCGTCGGCATCGGCGCCGTGCTGGCTTTCGGCATAATGGGCTATGTTTCGGTGCCTATCTCGATGGCGACCATGGCGGTGCTGCCCATCCTTATCGGGTTGGGTATAGACTACTCCATCCAGTTCCATAACCGCTACCAGGAAGAGGTCACCCTCAGTACTTCGGTCGGCGAGGCGGTCGTTACCTCGGCGGCCAGGATGCTGCCGGTGGTCGCCCTTTCGATGGTAGCCACCATCATCGGCTTCATCACGCTGTATATATCCGAGGTACCGATGATACAGGACTTCGGCTTTATACTGGCGGTCGGTGTGTTTCTTTGTTTCCTGCTGGCGGTCTTCCTGCTGCACAGCATCGTATACCTGGGCGATAAAAAGACGCCGCTGGACAAGCTGAGCCGGGCGGCGGCAGCCGCCAGCGGCAGGATGGAGAGAGTGCTTTCCTGGATTGGCAGGACGGCGCTCAAGAATCCGTTGCCGATACTGCTGATTGCCCTGGCGGTGGCTGTTACCGGCGGCGTCTTGGACCAGAAGCTGCCGGTCAACAGCGACTTCGAACAGCTTATGCCGCAGGACATAACCGAATTGAAGCAACTGCGACAGCTGCGTGAGATAACCGGCTACGGCGGCGAGCTGCGCTTTATGCTGGAGGCGGATGACGTGACCGATACTCAGTTCCTGCAGTGGCTGCTGGACTTCCAGACAGAGGAGCTGGCAGGTTACGATGAGATACTATCCTTCAACAGCCCGGCGGCGCTGGTAAGCCAGGCTGCCGGCGGTGTCATACCCGACCAGCAGCAGGTTGATATTATACTGGCGAATACGCCGGCACTGTATAAAAATCAGGTCGTCTCCGCCGACGGCAGGATGGCGAGCCTGTCCTTTACGCTGGAGTATATGTCGCTGGAGGAAATCCACGACCTGCTGATATTGGTTGAGCAGGACGCCCAGCTGCCGGAGGGTGTTTCTATGGCTGCCGTCGGCACCTACGCCATCGGCGTGCTGACGGTGGACTCGATTACCGGCAACCGGCTGGTAATGAACCTGCTGTGCCTGGGGGCGATATTCATCGTTCTGCTGCTGGTCTACCGGCGAATCACCAGCACCGTATTCACCATCATACCCGTCGGTATGGTGATAGCCTGGACCTCCTGTGATATGTACGTGCTGGGCATACCCCTCAACCCGCTGACGGCTATCATGGGCGTCATCGTCATCGGCATCGGTACCGAGTTTATGGTGCTGCTGCTGGGGCGCTATGAAGAAGAGAAGCAGAAGGGGGCGGCGCCCGGGGAGGCGATGGTAACAGCCCTGTCCAAGATAGGGCGCGCCATCGTGGTTACAGCTATTACCACACTGGGTGGCTTCGGTGTGCTGATTGCCTCCAACTTCGTTATGATAAGGGACTTCGGCATCGCCGCCGTTATCAGCGTGTTGCTGTGCCTCATCAGTACCATAACGGTCATGCCGCCGCTGATTGTCTGGCTGGATAAGAGAATACCCAAGACGAAGATTAGAATCTAGCCGGCGCTCACAGCCTTATTCCGGCGGTGGTTCTTCGGCTTTTACCCGATGTACCCTGTGGCGAATAAGCACGAATGCGGCGATAATCAGCACGATTATACCTATCACCTGCGCCTGATGCAGCCCGAATAGAAAATCGGTGCCGGGGCGGATGAAGTCTATACCCAGCCGCCACAAAGAGTAGCTGCCGATATAGACCATGAACAGCGAGCCTTCCGGCTTCAGCCTGCCGCTTAGAAAAACCAGTATGCCGAAAAGCAGCAGCAGGAAGATAATCTCGTAGGCCTGCGTCGGGTGGGCACTGACGACTCCGAAACCCTCGCTGGCGGGGTGGGTGTAGCTGATAGCCCAGGGCAGGGAGGTGGTGGTGCCGTAGCAGCAGCCGTTAAGCAGACAGCCGATACGCCCAATAGCCTGCGCCAGGGTAATGCCCGGCGCCACCAGGTCGGCGCCGCGCCAGTGGTTAAAGGGCTTGAAGCGGCTGTAAACCCAGGTGCCCAGAAAAGCGCCCAGAATGGCGCCGTAGATGGTCAGGCCTTCGCCGCCGATGATTCTACCCGGGTTCTGTATGAAGTAGTCCAACCTGTCTATGACGTGCATCAGACGGGCGAATATTATACCCGATGGGATACCCACGATAGCCAGAGCCATGACGGTATCGGTGGAAAGCTCGGGCCACTTCTTCTTCGCCTGCCGGTAGGTCCACAGCACCAGCACGAATACGCCGATGGCAATCATAATCCCATACCAGCGTATGTTTACTGAGCCTATGGTGAAGGCAACCGGGTCAATGCCGATGGTCATTTCTTTGCCAATACTACCCTAAAAGCGCCTGCAAAATCAAGCGGGCCGCCTTTTTATCCAGCGGCTGGTTGTTGTCGCCGCACTTGGGGGACTGGATGCAGGACGGGCAGCCGTCGGTGCAGGGGCACTCGCTGATGGCTGCCAGCGTCGCCCGCCAAAGCTGCTCTATCAACTCGTAGCCCTTCTCGGCGATGCCGACGCCGCCGGGGTAGCCGTCGTATATGAAAATCTGGGCCCTGCCGCTGTCCGGGTGGCAGGGGGTGGAAACGCCGCCGATGTCGTTGCGGTCACACATGGCGAACAGGGGCAGCATGGCGATGGCGGCGTGCTCGGTGGCATGCAGACCGCCGGCTAAATCAAGCCCGGCTTTGGCTACGGCATCCATAACCTTCGCCGGCACGTCGAACCAGAGGGCGGTGGTGGGGAACCGGATGGGCGGCAGGTCCAGTGGATGCTCACCGATTACCTCCTCGGTGAACTGCGCCTTCTTCTTGAAGCCGACGATGCAGGTGGTGACCTCCACCTCCCCCAGGCATACGCTGACCTGCCCGTGCTTTTTTTCGAGGTATGTATTAAGGATATGCAAGTCGGTAATTTCCTTGGTTACGGTATAGTAGGTAGCCGCCGTCGGTTGGGCATAGGCGATATTGGTATTCAGGTCCAGCCTGTTGACCAGCAGCGAATCCCCCTGGTGGATGTAGATAGCGCCCGGGTGCAGGAATAAAAGGGCGTTGTTCTTCTCCAGCGTCTCTATCTGCATATTGGTAGAGGTGTCTATAAGAGCCACGTTTTCGCCGGAGGTGGCGCGGATGTTGACGTCCTGCGCCGGGTAGGTAATGGACGGCGAAAGATAACAGCGGCTGCCTTTGTGTCTGAGTGCCCCCTGCTCCTCCAGCTCCGCTACATCCTGCTGCATACTATCGCCGAAGAAGGCGGCATCGGTGGGGGAGAGGGGTGATTCCCAGGCGGCGCATAGCAGGTGGGCTTTGAGGATGTAGGGATTTGATGGGTTTATCAGGGCGTTCTCGAAGCCCTTGCCGAAGAAGAAATCGGGGTGGCGCATAAAGTACTGGTCAAGCGGGTTATTAAAAGCCACCAGTATACTCAGAGACCTGCCCTCCCGCCGCCCGCTCCTGCCGGCCTGCTGCCAGGTACTGGCGATGGTGCCGGGGTAGCCGGTAAGGATGGTGGCTTCCAGGTCGCCCACGTCGATGCCCAGCTCCAGGGCGTTGGTGGCTACCACGCCGGTCAGCCTGCCTTCGAAAAGCTCCTGCTCTATCTGCCGTCTCTGTTCCGCCAGGTAGCCCGCCCGGTAGGCTTTGATACGCCCGGCGTGGCGCGGGCTTATCTCCTTGAGGCGCTGTTTGGTATAGCTAGCCACCAGTTCGGTCAGGCGACGGGTACGGCTGAAAGCCAGGCTGCGGGTGTCCTGGCTGACCAGCTCGGCCAGCAGGTTGGCGGCTTCGCTGTTGGCACTGCGGCGGCTGCTCTTTCTCTGGTCTATTATCGGCGGATTCCAGAAGACGAAGTCCTTGCCGCCGCGCGGTGAGCCGTCATCGTCGATAACACTGAACGGCAGGCCGCTCAGGTTGCCGGCGTGCTCGCCGGGGTTGCTGATGGTCGCCGAGCAAAATATAAACTGCGGGCTGGCGCCCTGGCTGCGGCATATGCGGCGCAGGCGGCGCAGCACCAGCGCCACGTGGGAACCGAAGACGCCGCGGTAGCTGTGAGCTTCGTCCAGAACGACATATTTAAGATGGCGCAGCAGCCGTGACCAGGAGCGGTGGTTGGGCAATATGCCAACGTGCAACATATCCGGATTGGTCAGTATCAGCCGGGCGCTGCGGCGGATGCCGGAACGCTCCGCCGGCGGGGTATCGCCGTCGAAGGTGGCTATCTGCTCGTAGTGTAAAAGCTGCGGGCAGAACATATCTATAAAGGAGCGCAGCTGGTCCTGCGCCAGAGCCTTGGTGGGGAAGAGATAAATGGCGCAGCTGCCGCTCTCGGTCAGCATCTTCTCCAGCACCGGGATGTTGTAGCACAGGCTCTTGCCGCTGGCACTGGCAGTGGCAACGATGACGTTTTGGCCGCAGCGGGCTTGGTTTATGGCTGCCGCCTGGTGGCTGTAGAGCGGCAGCAGATGGCTGTCGTTGAGCTTTTCCTCAAGCTCCGCCGGCAGCGGCTTTTCCAGTTCGGCGGGGATGGCGCGGCGGGGCGGGATATGCTCCACATGGGCAATCTGGTCGTCGTAGCCGGGCTGGTTGATGATATGGTCGATAAACGCCGATGTATCCACTAAGTCCGCCCGTCAGCAGGGTATAATCTCGATTTCATAGTCCAGCATCTCGACATCGAAGCGTCCGTTGCCGATAAAATTCACTGCCTTTGACAGCACCTCGTTGGCATGGCGGCTGTCGTTGCTGATGCAGCACAATCCCAGCGTCGCCGCCTGCCACAGGTCTTGGTCGTCCACCTCGGCGACGGCGATATCGAACCTGTTTCTGAGCTGGCTGGTTATGGACTTGAGCACGCTCCTCTTGCCCTTGAGGGAGGCATTCTGCGGGATACGCAGCTTTATCTTACAGACACCGACAATCATAGCAGACAAAACAGGGCGCGGCGGCGCTCGGATAACTCCAATATAGGCGATTAAGAAAGTCAAGTCAAATAGCCATAAGATTTACATAAAACCAGGATTTTGTTTTACACCAATAGGTACTTGTGTTATAATCGGCTGATATAGATAGTGTAGGAGATATAATTTGGAACAACAGAAAAAGGCAAGCATTATCGATAAATATAAGGTACATGATGGAGATACCGGCTCAGCCGAGGTGCAGATAGCCGTACTGACGGAGCGCATCAACCAGCTCACCGGACATATGGCGGCTAACAGCCATGATTTCCACACCAAGCGCAGCTTGCTGAAACTCATCGGTCAGAGGAGGCGCCTGCTGGTTTACCTCAACAAGCAGGATGTCAGCCGCTACAAGAAGCTGATAAAAAGCCTCGGCCTCCGCAAGTAAAAATCCCCCATTTACCGTAAACGACAAGGAGAAATTGTTTTGACTATACCCCATTCATTTGAATGTACAGTTGGCGACAGGCAGTTGGTTGTAGAAACCGGCAAGCTCGCCAACCAGGCGAACGCCGCTGTTACCATACGCTACGGCGATACGGTGCTGCTGGTAACAGCCTGCTTTAGCCCGCAACCGCGGGAGGGGGTAGACTTTCTACCCCTCACCATAGACTATGAGGAAAGGCTCTACGCCGCCGGTAAAATACCCGGCGGTTTTATTAGGCGGGAGGGTCGCCCCAGTGAGGACGCTACTTTGACCTGCCGCCTTACCGACCGCCCGCTGCGCCCGCTGCTGCCGAAGCAGTGGCGGCGGGATATACAGATAATAATCACCGTCCTTTCCGTCGACAGGGAGAACGACCCGGACGTGCTGGCTGTTATCGGCGGTTCGGCGGTGCTGATGATGTCCGAGATTCCCTTCGAGGGTCCGGTCAGCGCCGTGCGCGTGGGTTATATCAACGATGAACTGGTGATAAATCCCAACATGCCCCAGATGGAAGAAAGTATATTGGACCTGGTGGTCGCCAGCACCGGCGAAGCCGTGGTAATGCTGGAAGCCGGCGCCAATAACGCCGGTGAAGAGCTGGTCGCCCGGGCGATAAAGTTCGGCCACGAAGCCAACCAGAAGATAATCGCCCTGCAGCAGGAATTGCAGCAGGCTTGCGGCAAGCCCAAGGAAGCCATGCCGGTTGGCGGGGAAATTACACCAGAGCTTACCTCCGCCGTAGCCGAAATAGCCGAAAGCAGGCTGGAGCAGGCGCTGGACAACCGCGAGAAGATGAAGCGTGAAGGCGGGCTGGACGAAATCAAGCAGGAACTGCTGGAGAAGCTCGGCGAGAAATACGCTCATGCCGATATCCTCAACTGCTTCGATGGCATGGTTAAAGCCAGGGTAAGAAGCACAATACTTAAAAAGGGAGAGCGCATAAACGGCAGGGGGCTGAAAGAGGTGCGCCCATTGAGCTGTGAAACCGGGCTGCTGCCGCGCGTGCACGGCTCGGCGCTGTTCACCCGCGGCGATACCCAGGTGTTGACCATCACCACCCTGGGCTCTATAAAGAAAGAACAACAATTAGATGGGCTTGGCATCGAAGAGTCCAAGCGCTTTATGCACCACTACAACTTCCCGCCGTTTTCCGTCGGCGAGGTAAGGCGTGTCGGCAGCCCCAGTCGTCGCTCCATCGGGCACGGCGCCCTGGCGGAGCGCGCCCTGGTGCCGGTAATGCCGCCCGACGAGGATTTTCCGTATACCATACGTCTCGTCTCGGAGGTATTGAGCTCCAGCGGCAGCACCTCGATGGCATCCACCTGTGCTTCGAGTCTGTCGCTGATGGACGCCGGCATCCCGGTGAAATCGGCGGTAGCTGGTATATCCATAGGGCTGGTTACCGGCGATGACGGGGAATACGCCCTGCTGACGGATATAGAGGGTATGGAAGACAACTACGGCGATATGGACTTCAAGGTCGCCGGCACGGATAAAGGCATAACCGCCATCCAGCTGGATATAAAGCTCAAGGGCTTGAGGATGGATATAATAGAGAAGACGCTGGAGCAGGCGGCCGAAGCCCGCCAGTTTATACTGGGCAAGATGAATGAGGCTATCAGCGCCAGCCGCCCGGAGCTCAGCCAGTATGCGCCCAGGATGTACAAGATGCAGCTGCCGGCGGATAAAATCGGCGCTGTCATCGGCCCCGGTGGCAAGACCATCCGCGGTATCATCGAAGAGACGGGCACAACCATAGACATAACCAACGAAGGCATCGCCTACATCGGCTCCACCGATGGTGAATCCGCTGACAAGGCTATAAAGATGATAGAAGACCTCGTCAGGGACGTGGAAGTAGGCGCTATCTACACCGGCAAGGTGGTGCGCATAATGAGCTTCGGCGCCTTCGTCGAAATCCTGCCCGGCAAAGACGGTATGGTTCATATAAGCGAGCTGGCGGACCACCGCGTAGAGAAGGTAGAAGACGAAGTAAAGATAGGTGATGAGGTAACGGTCAAGGTAACAGAGATCGACAGCCAGGGCAGGGTGAACCTGTCCAGGCGGGCTGTTTACGAAAAAGAAGGCGAATCACGAAGCGGCAGGGGTGGGGAAGAGAGACGCCCGTTCCGCAGGCCGCAAGGCTCCCGTCCCCCGCAGCGCCCCCGCCGGTCACCCGAAAAACGGCGTTATTAAACAGGAGGGGGAAGGCTATGGCGCCATTAAGAGTGGTGGTACACGGTGCCTCCGGCAGGATGGGGCGGGAGGTGATAAATGCCGTCTGCCGGCAAGCCGATATGCAACTGGTGGGCGCCGTTGATGTGAAAGCTGCCACTAAAAGCCTTCCGCTGCCCGACGGTTCGGGGGAAGTCCCCCTTTCATCCAGCCTCGAAGAAATTATTACCGGCTGCCAGCCGGATGTAATCATAGACTTCACCACTGCAGCGGCGGTTATGCCGGCGCTGCGCACCGCTGCTGGGAAGGGCATCCACTTTGTCACCGGCACCACTGGACTATCCGCCGCCGAGCTGGACGAAATCAAGAAGCTGGCGCAGGAGCATAACATCGGGGTGGTGGTGGTTGCCAACTTCGCCCTGGGGGCGGTATTGATGATGCACCTGTCTAAAATTGCGGCTAAATACTTCGATTACGCCGAAATCATAGAGCAGCACCACGAGAAGAAGATAGACGCCCCCTCCGGCACCTCCCTGATGACCGCCGGGATGATGGCGCAAGCCAGGGACAAACCCTTCAATCATCCGCCTTCGGCTGAAAGCCGCGGCAAAGAGGTTGAAGG
>Ga0180431_10009916_pt1 | contig 10676 bp, 6 predicted proteins | sample SS_ome_11_FD_132459 | JGI IMG/M metagenome (GOLD analysis project Ga0180431, IMG submission 132459) | Hypersaline lake sediment archaeal communities from the Salton Sea, California, USA - SS_1_MS_1 metaG | ecosystem: Environmental > Aquatic > Non-marine Saline and Alkaline > Hypersaline >... | reverse complement strand
CGGCGCGATCGCCTTCGGGATCGGCACCACCCAGGTGCGCGACGTCCTCGCCACCCAGACGCTCGCCATGGAAAAGCTGAAGGTGCGCCGCATCAACGTCAACGGCCGCCTCGGCCCGGGCGTCTACGCCAAGGACGTCATCCTCCACATCATCCGGCTCCTCGGCGCCAAGGGCGGGATCGGATTCGCCTACGAATACGGCGGTTCCACCTTCGACGCCTTCTCGATGGAACAGCGCATGACGGTCTGCAACATGTCGATCGAGGGCGGCGCCCGCTGCGGATACGTCAACCCCGACGAAACAACATACGAATTCCTGAAGGGCCGCCCGCATGCCCCGGCCCCGGACCGGTGGGAGGCCGCCGTCGCGCGCTGGAACTCGTTCCGCTCCGACCCCGACGCCCGCTACGACGACGTGGTCGACATCGACGCCGCCGGCATCGAGCCCTCCGTCACATGGGGAATCTCGCCCGATCACGGGATCGGCATCAGCGAACCCATTCCCGACCCCGACGCAAGCGCCGACGAGGCGCAGCGCAACGACCGCCGCAAGGCCCTCGCATACATGCAGCTCGAAGGCGGCGCCCCCATCAAGGGAGTCAAGATCGACGTCGCCTTCCTCGGCTCCTGCACCAACGGCCGCCTCAGCGACTTCCGCGAGGCCGCCCGCTACCTCAAGGGACACAAGGTGGCCCCCGGCGTGAAGGCCATCGCCGTGCCCGGCTCCCAGATCACGGCCCGCCTCTGCGAACAGGAAGGACTCGACGCCGTGTTCAGGGAAGCCGGCTTCGAGTGGCGCGGCGCCGGCTGCTCGATGTGCCTCGCCATGAACCCCGACAAACTCGTGGGCGACCAACTCTGCGCCTCCTCGTCAAACCGGAACTTCAAGGGCCGCCAAGGCTCCCCGACCGGCCGCACCATCCTGATGTCCCCCGTCATGGTTTGCGCCGCCGCGGTCCGCGGCGAAGTCTCCGACGCCCGCGAGGTCTTCGACGGCGTCCCGGCGGAAGCGCCCGCCGCCTGAACCAATCCCCTCCCGGCCATGTCCCTGCAACCCGTCACCACCGTATCCGGCACGGCCGTCCCGGTCCCCGGCGCCGACATCGACACCGACCAGATCATCCCGGCCCGCTTCCTCAAGTGCGTCACCTTCAACGACCTCGCCGGAAAGCACTTCTACGACGCCCGCTTCGACACCAACCGCCGCCCGACCGCCCACCCCCTGGACGACCCCCGCTTCGCCGGAGCGTCCATCATGATCACCGGCGCGAACTTCGGCTGCGGATCCTCCCGCGAACACGCCCCCCAAGCCATCCACCGCTCCGGCTTCCGCGCCCTCATCGGGGAGTCCTTCGCCGAGATCTTCTTCGGGAACGCCATCACCCTCGGAATGCCTTGCGTCACCGCCGCGCGAACCGACCTCGAAACGCTCGCCGCCTTCGTCTCGCAGAACCCCGGCGCGGAAGTCCGGATCGACCTGCAGGACATGACCGCCACCTGCGCCGAAATCCCCGTCCCGATCGCCATGCCCGATTCCGCCCGCCACGCCCTCCTCAGCGGCCGCTGGGACCCCATCAGGGAACTGCTCGAAAACGAAACCGCCGCCGCAAGGGTCGCCGCCTCGCTGCCTTACCTCTGACGGACCAGACACAACGGGCGGCGTTCCCGCCGGAACCCCGCCCGTGCCGCGGCAGACTCCTCCCCGCCTTCGCCCGGCGGGGCAAGCCTCGAACTTCCGGATTTCAAGGACTCGATCCGCCCACGTCGGCCTGCGCGGTGGCCTTCTCAGCCAACCCCTCGATCGGCGGATCCGGCCCCGCCTCCTCGAGGGACGCCTGCGCCTCCCGCAACTCCCCCTTCAGCGCCCTGATTTCGGCCGCCTTCCTGAAGAGCAATTCCTCGAGGCCGGTCTTCGCCTTCGTCAGCGATCCCAGCTTCGCTTCCAGCTCCTGCAAGGCGCCCGAGGCCTCCGCAAGCTCCTCCTCGGACTGACCGCGGGCCGCGGACTCCTTCTTCAGGCGGTCCGACGCGGCGGCCGCTTCCTTCCGAAGATCCTCGCGCTGCCTGCTCACCGCCACGAGCCGGTCCCGCAGCTTCCTCACTTCCACGAGGGCGGCCTCCCGCTCCTCCCGCACCTTGGCCTCCAGCCGGGCTTCCTGCTCCTCCCCGGCCTCGCGCGCCGCGGCCGCCTTCCGGCTTTCGTCCAGCCGCCGGCACAGCTCGGCCTTCTCCTTCCGGACCGCTTCGAGTTCCTTCCTGACCACTTCCACCTCGGCCAGAGCCTTCGCCTTTTCGGCGTTGCTCCTGCGAAGCGCGTCCCGCAGGTCCTCCGCTTCCCGCGCTTCCTCCCGCGCCGCGGCCAGCCGGCCCTCGAGATCCTTCCGCGTCCGCTCGGTTTCGTCCGCCGCCTTGCGCCGGGCCTTCAGCGCCAACTCAACCTCTTGCCGAAGCCGCTCCCGCTCCTCCCGCGTCGCCTGCAACTCCTTCTTCAGTTCCGCCCGCTCGATCGGATCCTGCAGCTCGCTCCGGGCCTCGGCAACCTCCCCACGGAAGGTCCGGAACTGCTCCAGCGTTCCCTGCAGCTCCTTGCGGAACCTCTGCAGCTCGGCGTGCGCCATGGCGCCCGCATTCGCCTTCTCCTCCATCGCAACGGCGTGGCTCTTCCACTTCGCCGTCTCCCGCCGCGCCGCTTCCAGATCCTTCCGCAGCGCCTCGGCGCGCTTCCCGGCCGCCGCCGCCTCCTCCCTCTGCTCCTCCAACACGGCGCGGGCCGCGTCGCGCTGCTCCGCAACCTCCCCGGCCGCCTGCCGCGTCTCCTCCAGGCTCTTCTCAAGCCGCGCCAGATCGGCCCGCAGCCCTTCCACTTCGTTGTTCCGCTCCGCCTCCGGAGCCGCTTCGCACGCCGCCGCCACCAGCGGCGCCGTCTCGACATCCGTCAGGGCCGCCAGCCCCGGCAGGGAAACCTCGCCCGCCGCTCCTACTGCAAAACTAGTAGATACGAGGGACGCCGGCACAATCATGCTATACAGTCTTTTCATCATGCAGGGTGAACACTCTTGGTTACGCCATGACTGTTTACCGCAACGGCGGAAAAAGAAAAGCATTTATTACGGATTTCTTAACATTACACTCATCCGTAACATTCCGCGCGCGCGCGCGGGGGGGGGGGGGGCCTGTGCCGCGGTTCCGGGCGTCTCAGGAGCGGGTGGAGCGGCGGAAGTGGTCCCATCCGCCGCGGGGGGCGGGTGGTTCTCCGCGGGTGAGGGTTCCGATGCAGGAGAGCGGGAGCGACGGGAAGGCCCGCTTCCATGACTGGCGGAGGCGGTTTCGCTGGCGGGGCGCGACGGCGAAGAGCAGTTCGTAGTCTTCGCCGTCTCCGAGGGCGGCCGCGAGGTCCGCCCCGCGGCGCCGCGGCAGGCTCCGTTCGTCGAGTTCGAACCCGCAGCCGCTGGCGCGGGCCAGTCTCGGGAGGTCCGCCGCGAGGCCGTCGGAGAGGTCCATCATGGCGTGGACGCGGAAGCGCCCCGTGAGCCAGGCTGATTCTACTATGCGCGGGGTAAATGTTAGATGACGCCCCGCCCGGGAGCCCCCGAGCCGCCCGGTGACGAAGAGGAGGTCCCCGGGCCGGCCGCCGCTCCGCAGGACGAGCCGGCGCCGCGCGGCATGGCCCGCGGCCGCCACCGAGATCGCCGCGGTCCCGCCCGCCGGGACGGAACTCGTCTCCCCGCCGACGATGGCGGCGCCGAAGCGGGCCGCGCAGCGGTCCATGCCGCGGTAGAGGGCCTCGACCCACCGGACGGGACGCTCCGGCGGCAGGACGAGGGTGACGAGGAGATGGTCGGCGGCGCCGCCCATCGCCGCGAAGTCGCTGAGGACCCGCGCCACCGCCTTCCACCCGACCTTGGCGGCGGGGGCGCCGGGGAGGAAATGGACCCCTTCCACCAGACAATCCGTTTTGAGGAGGGCGACCTGTCCGGAGCGCCCGCCTGCGAGCACCGCGCAGTCGTCCCCGGGGCCGGCCAGCACGCCCCGGCCGGCGCTCAGGAGGGCCGTCAGGCGGGCCACCAGGGGGTCTTCACCAAGGTCGGACAAGCGCTTCACTGATCCCGGTCATCTCGCTGAATTCGGGCAGGAACCTGCCGAGGATCTGCACCGCGACGGTTCCGGCATTGAAGAGAAAGTGCACCGCGACGGGGGCCCAGAGAGAGCCGGTGACTTCGTAAAGCACGGCAAGGAGCATCCCGAGCACGAAGAGGGGGGGGAGCGCCGCAAGGTTCAGGTGCACCGCCCCGAACAGGAGTCCCGAAAGGAACACCGCAAGGGGAATGTTGGTGAACCTCTTCAGGACGCCGTACAAATAGCCCCGGAAAACGAGCTCTTCGGCAAGGGGAGCCCCCACGCAGGCCACCAGAACCATCAGGCCAATCGTCACGGCGTCACTGCTTTGCCCGAGGAGCTTCACGGCCTCCTGCCGGGGGTCCTCGCCAAGCTGGTTGGAGATCCACTCTTCGTATCCCCCCATGTGAAGAGCCCCCATGAACGACCAGATCACGAACACGCTGAGGGGCGCGATAAGCAGAACCCACGGCCACTGCCGCCAGCGAAGCCCGAAGGCGCGTTGCAGGTCCATGCGCCAGAACAGGAACATCAACACCGTCCCGCCCATCATGGCCTGCAGGACAAACTGCGAAAGCAGAAGCAACGGCAACCGCCCGGACTCGGGAAGCGATCCCTCCGCGCCGCTCGCCACCCAATGCGCCCCGTACCACCCGAAGACAACGCTCACGCCCAGAATATCAAGCACCCCGAACCCCGCCACCGGCACCCTCCCCGACGGCAACGGCGGCGCCTTGCCCGCACCCACATGGCGGGACACGTAACGCGGCACCGCCCAGAAATAAAAGAGCGCCGCGAAAAGGACGAAAGTCCCTCCCACCACCGTATGCTCGAGATCCTCAAAAAGCGCCATCGCCGGACGACCCTAAGCACGCAAACCCCGCTTGGCGAGCGGCGGAATCGCCTCCTCGATGCCGGGACTCCGGAAGCCTCCCCGCTCCCGGGACTGGTTCGGGCATATGGCGGCTTCCCATTTCGCGAAATCGGGGCCATTGTCCCGTGAAGACGACCGGCGCCACGTGCGAATCCACATGTCCCCCAACCCTTGCTTCGAGGCCCCCGATGTCCAGGAGCTGCAAGACCTCTTGCCGGCCTATGAAGTCGTCGGCTTCGTCGCGAAGGGCGGCATGGGCGCGGTCTACCGGGCCCACCAAAGATCGCTGGACCGGGAGGTCGCCATCAAGATCCTCCCCCGTGAATTCGGCGCCGATGAGGAGTTCCGAACGCGCTTCCAAGGCGAAGCCAAGGCCATGGCGCGGCTCAACCACCCCAACCTCATCGCGGTCTACGATTTCGGCGAGGTCGATGGCATGCCTTACATCGTCATGGAATTCGTCAACGGGAAATCCCTGCACGAAGCCGCCCACGGGGTGGCCATCGACGCAAGGGAGTCCCTCCGGCTCGCCTGCGGGATTTGCGACGGGCTGGCGCACGCCCACGAGGCAGGCATCATCCACCGGGACGTCAAACCCGCCAATATCCTGCTCGACTTCAAGAAGCGACCCAAGCTCGGCGACTTCGGACTGGCCCGCGCGGTCGGAACGGGCGGAAAGGAAAGGGAGATCTTCGGAACCCCGGAATATTCCGCCCCCGAGGTGACGAACAACCCGAACGCGGTCGGCAGCCGCGCCGACGTCTATTCAGCCGGCGTCATCTTCTACGAACTCCTGACCGGCGGGATCCCGGGCAAGGACTACGTCCCCGTCGTGGATGCCCTGGGACTCGACCCCGGGTTCGACCGGATCATTCGCCGCGCCATCCATCCGTCGGCCGCCCTCCGCTACCCCGACGCCGGCGCCATGGCCAGGGATCTCCGCGAACTCGAGTCCGCGCTCAAGAAATCAGGCGCAAGGATCATGACGCGGGCCGCCGCCGTTCCCGTGCAAATGTTGTCGCCCGTAAACCCGAGGACGACCGGCCGAATCCCGGCCACCCCATCCGCCACGGCGGGAGGACCCCTCTCCCGGCCGGCGCCGGTCGTGATGAGCGCCTCCTCCCGCCACCGCTGGGCTCTCTGGCGCAACTTCGTCATCATCCTTTTCCTCCTCGCCGCGATCTACGGCATGACCCGCCTCCACCAGTGGAGGAAAGACTACCTGACACGACAGCAGCAAAAGGCGAACGCCGCGCAGGAAGCGCAACGGCGGGAGGCCATGGCGGAAACCGCCCTCCGGGGCCGGCAACGAAACGGAAACCGCCTCACGGACCGCACCGGCAACAAGACCCCGCCCGACATCCCCCACCCTGAACGGGAAACCCCTCTCGAAGCCCTCTCCCGCCTCCGGGACGATCTGGCCTCCGGAGCGCGGGAAAAATTTCCCCCCGGAACCCTCGAACGCAACGAACACCGCTTTCTCTTCATCGAGAACCCCATGGCATGGCATCAGGCCGCCCGCTTCGCCGAGATCCACGGGGGACATCTCGCAACCTGCGCGACGACCGCCGCGCAAACATGGCTTTCCTCGAAAATCCCCGCCGAAACCGACGTCTGGCTGGGAGGCGCCGCCACCGGACACGATGCCTGGGGCTGGATCGACGGCTCGGAATGGGCGGGCAACAGTCCTTCGACCGCCGCCGGAAGGACTGCCATTCTCACCACTCGCGGGACCATCTGGCCCAAACCTGCCCGCCTCAAGTTGCCGTTCTTCATTCAATGGCACATGGACGGCGCCAACCCGGGCAGCCTCGAGGCGCAGCTTGAACGCCTGCAGGCTTCCCGCGACTCGCGCCAACCCGTCTGGCCCCCCGGGGTTCTCGTTTTCGAGGACCGCCGCTATCTGATCATCGAGCGCGGACTCGACTGGGACGACGCCCGCACATTCGCTTCTTCATGCGGCGCCCATCTCGCCGTTCCCTCGGAGCCGGCCGAACACCTCTTCCTCAAGGAGGCCGTGGACCGGTCCCTCCCGAAGGAAGACGCCGCATGGCTCGGAGGAAGACACTCTGAAAACGGCTGGGAGTGGACCACCAACGAGCCTTGGAGCTTCGCCCGCTGGGCCGAGGGAGCCCCCGACGGAAACGGCAATCCGGAAAGCGCGGTCCGGATCGTCGCAGGCCCCGGTGGCGGATGGGACGACGCCGATCCCGACGACCCGCACGCCGCCCGGGCCGCCATCATCGAATGGAGCAACGACCCCGACACCGAACGCACCCCCCCCGCCGTCGCCAAAGCCGCCGAATGGGCCGGCCTCCGAATACAGGTCGCCCAACTCCTCCGGGAAAAACGCGCCAAACACCTCGAAGAAATCGTCCAGAACGGCAAAAACCTGAAATGGGACCTGAACGTCTGGCTCCGGGGATTGCGCAACCCGGAAAAAATCGCATACGCCAAAGAGGTGGGCGCCGCCAAGGAATACGTCAAGGACGACGGCCGCATCAAAATGCCGGGTGACCCGGACGAGGTCCTGTCACTCCCTCGACGCGCCACCCGCATCATCGACCACGCCATCAACCGCCAGGAGCGCCTCGAGGCCGAATTCTCCGCAGAACTCGACCAGATCCGCCGGTGGTACATCCAGCAACTGCAGTCAAGGCGGGAGGCGCTGGTCGCCAGCGGCCTCAAGAGCCCGCTCCGCGCCCTCGACGACGAGATCGCCGACTGCGGGCGCAACGGTCGGGCGTTCCTCGACCACTTCGAGGACGATTTGTAGAATTCTTCGTCCGATCCGCGCAACCCGAAGCGGACTTGCAGCGTTCAAGTTCGCAGGGCATACTGTTGTTGGCCCCTTCTCTCATGGATTCCTCGACCCTCGCCCCGGACTTCGAAGCCCCCGGCCTCGATGAGCTTCAGCCGCTCTTCCCGGCCTACCGGCTCGAGGGCTTCATCGCGCAGGGCGGGATGGGGGCGGTCTACATGGCGCGCCAGTTGTCCCTCGACCGGCCGGTGGCCATCAAGATCCTTCCCAAGGTCTTCGGTGACGATCCCCAGTTCCGGGCCGCCTTCGAGGCCGAGGCCAAGGCCATGGCCCGCCTCAACCACCCCAACCTGATCGGAGTCTACGATTTCGGGGATGCCAACGGGATGCCCTTCATCGTCATGGAATACGTGGACGGAAAATCACTCTACTACTCCGCCCACGGCAAGGCCATCGAACAAACCGAAGTGGCCCGGCTCGTCTCGCAGATCTGTCGCGGACTGGCCCACGCCCATGAAGCCGGCATCCTCCACCGCGACATCAAACCGGCCAATATTCTCCTCGCAGCGGGCGCGGTGCCCAAAATCGGCGACTTCGGCCTCGCCCGGCCGCTCGCGGACCGCCACGACACCGAGAGAATCGTCTTCGGAACGCCGGGCTACGCCGCCCCCGAGGTGGCCGCCCACCCGGAACGCGTCGACCAACGAGCAGACATCTTCGCGGTCGGCGCCCTCTCTTACGAGCTTCTCACCGCTCAGCTCCCCCCGTCCCCATGGCGTCCGCCCTCGTCCGTCTCGGGATGTGCCAAGGAATTCGACGCCATTACCCGCCGCGCCACCCACCCATCGCCCGACATGCGCTTCGGGAGCGCCGACGAAATCGCGGACGAGCTGGACCGCCTCCTGCCGAAACTCCCGAAGCCCGGCCTCCTCTCCCCCGCCAAGTCGACCAGCCTCAAGGCCAACCTCCCCTCGGGGACAAGGCCGTTTCCGTCCGGCACCCGCCCGTTCCCAACCGCCGCAAGGCCGCTGGTGACCCCTCCCCTGCGCTCCGCCCGGAAGTCGCGCCTCGCCCCCGTCGCGATCGTCCTTCTCGTGATCGGAATCGGCGTCATGTTCGCCCTGATCGCTTCGAATCGCGACCGCCCCCGGGCATCCCGGACCGCGCCTCCCCCCCGGAGCAGTCTTTCCACGCCGTCCCCCCGCCCGGAAAGGACCCCTCCAAAACGCCCCCCGGTCCGGCCGGCCCGCAAAGAACCTCCGGCGGCCGCCACCTCCCCGGCGCCCGAAAACGAAGTCCCCCGCTCGACCACCCCGGACAAGGAACCCCCGGACGAACAACCACCCCCCGAAAGCGTCACCGAGGCTCTGGCCAGACTGCAACCCAATCTCCAGCGGGGCGATCTGACCAAGCTCCCGCCCGGAACGATCCAGCGCCGGGCATCGCATTTCCTCCTCGTCCCGACCAGCCTGCCATGGAGAGAGGCCGCGCGTTTCGCCGAACGCCATGGCGGTCAGCTCGCCGTCTTCGAATCGCCCCGCGACCTCGACTGGGCCGCCTCGCAGTTCGACTCCGATCAGCCGGTGTGGCTCGGCCTCTCCGATTCCGGAACCGAGGGCCGCTGGCACTGGATCGATGGCCGCCCGGCCGAGGAAGCTCCGTGGGCCCCCCGCCAACCGGACGACACCCCTTCCAACGACGACGGCGAGGACTTCGCCGCCCTTCTTCCCGGTCTCCCGCAACTGGATGATCTGCCGGGGTCCCGATCCCTCCCGTTCGTCATCGAGTGGCGGGACGACAAGACCTACGCCGGATCCCTCGCCCGCCAGCTCCAGCGCACCGCCGCGGACCTCGAAGCACGAAAGAGCCCCGTCTTCCCCGCGGGCGCCCGCAACATCAACGGCTCCCGCTTCCTCCTCGTGCCCCATGACGGGTCATGGAACCGCGCCTCCGCCCTCGCCACCTCGGCCGGCGCCCATCTCGCCGTCCCTTCCTCTCCCGACGAGGCCGCCGGGATCACGGAGATCCTCCGCTCCACTCTCGAACCGGGTCAGGGATGCTGGGTCGGCGGACGCCTGCAGGCCCCCCGTTACCACCGCTGGGAGTTCGTCACCGGCGAGAAATTCGACTTCGTCAACTGGGCCCCGGACGAACCCGGCGACGACCCCTCGCTCCGCTTCCTCAAAATCCGGCGCGCCCCCGACAGCCCCGCCCTCCAATACTCCCCCTCCTCCGAAACGGCCGGCGACATCGCATACGCCATCCTCGAATGGTCCGCACCCTCCCGGCGCAACATGCCAGGCGAAGAGGAACAACGCGCCCCGTCCAACGCCGATGACTGGCTCGCCGCCCTCCGCGAAAAAATCCGCCGCCAATACAATACCCAATACCAACGATTCAAAACCCGCTGGGACCGCAACGTCGAAGACTTCATCAAAGACATCAAGGACGAGGTCGACGCCCCGAAAGCCGTCATGGGCAAAGCCGTCAGCGAATTCGTCAAAAGACGCCTCGACACCGTTGCAAAAGAGGGCCGCGTCCCTCCGGAAGTGCCCGCCTCCTCGCCTTACTCCGTCGTCCATATCCACCAGCGCGCCCTCCGAAAACAGGACCGCATCTGGGAAGACTTCCGGCCCGACTTCGAACGCGCCCGCAACGAATACCTCAACAAGCTGGAATCCCGGATCGAAACCCTCACCCGCGTCGTGGACCGCGAGGGCGCCCGCTTCCTCACCCGCGAACTCGAGGCCGCCTCCGACGACCCCCAACGCTTCCACGCCATCCTCAACGGCGAAAATCCTCCCGTCCCCGTCCCACAAGGAAACGACAACAAGGACGACAACAAGGAGCAGAAGACCGAGCGCCAGCAAGGCAAGCCTCGGACCATGATGCAGGATTCATGATGCAGGATTCATGATGCAGGAT
>Ga0180431_10009913_pt1 | contig 10679 bp, 6 predicted proteins | sample SS_ome_11_FD_132459 | JGI IMG/M metagenome (GOLD analysis project Ga0180431, IMG submission 132459) | Hypersaline lake sediment archaeal communities from the Salton Sea, California, USA - SS_1_MS_1 metaG | ecosystem: Environmental > Aquatic > Non-marine Saline and Alkaline > Hypersaline >... | reverse complement strand
AGCCCCTCCCCCTCGGAGACCGCCAGGTGCTTGATATCGATCTCATTGCCCCCCTCATCACGGGGACGGGGATACAGCAGGGTGGCCGCGGAAAGTGAACCCCCAGCCTCAGCGGCCTCCTCCCCTATAGGGGATGGACCGCCAGCGTCCCGCTGGCAAGAGGGTAGCTCGGCGGCCCCTTCCCCTGTAAAGGGTAGCTCAGCGGCCCCTTCCCCTGTAAAGGGTAGCTCAGCGGCCCCTTCCTCTGTAAAGGGTAGCTCAGCGGCCCACTCATAGATCACCACGCCGGCCGGGGCCTTGCGACGTGAACGGGGCGAGTACCAGCCCTGAATGGGATCCTTGCTCCCTTTCACCCATCTCATTTCAGGGCAGGCCTCCCCTTCGACATAAGGAGGAGGTGTAGCGGGAATGAGGTACAGGGCTGGGGCGTCGGGCGCGGTGCGTAAGATGGCCCGGTTACCTGGTCCGCGTCTGGGCGTCATTTCGGGGACGGCGTGAAAGAGCGTGCAATAACGATGGGGGGTGGGCGCTTGAAGCTCGTCCACGATCACCCAATAGTCCGGCTTCACAAACAGAATCCGGCGCGTATGCACCACGTCCTCAATCACCTCTACGTTCTGTGGTCTCTCAAAGCTGAACGGGCCGTAGCCGTCGCTGTACGAGGCGGCGACGTAGTCAAAGTCCGGTTGGCTGATCCAGGCCGCGTACGGATGGTTTCCATCCGCGTTTCCCGGGGACGTTTGAGGGTTCAGGTTTTCCTTCTTCCAGCGTCGGACCTGGCTCTTGCCGTCCACCAGAACCGTGTTGTGCGCGTGGGAGCTGACGAAATAGGTGCGAAAGGGATCGCGCTTGTTGTAGGTATACGTGCCCGCGTCCACGATGAAGGCCTGTCCAAAGGCATACAGCTCGATGCTGAGCTTGTCTTCGTGGCCGTGAGGTCCACCGTAGGGACCGGCGTCGAAAAGCAGGTAACGCGCGTCCGAGGGAGCCCCTGCGCCCCTTCCCCCCTGCTCGCGGGGGGGACCGAGGGGGGGCCTTCCCTCCCCCGGGGGGCTGGGGGGAGGGCCTTTCCCCCTGCTTGCGAGGGGAACTGAGGGGGGGGCTCCCCTCTGCTCGCAGGGCAGGCTGAGGGGGGGCTGCCCCCAATCGCTGCGCATGACATACAGACCGGCCCTGTCGAAACTGACCGAGGTGTCCGCGGGGCGTGTGCCCCGGCTTCCACCGGTGCCGATATACACCAGGTCATCGCGTCCGAACGTCTCCCCGGCCTGGGCCAGTTGGCTACATCCCCAATAGATCGATCCATCGTTCACCTGCGGAAAGGTCCCGTCAGGCCGCACGATGTACGCCATCATATGATACATGCTCTCCAGCCAGGAGCCCAGATCTTCTTTGGGGAGCGAGAGATGATGGGCGCGAAGCAGATCGTACGTGTTTTGGAATTCATCGATGACCAGCGACTGGTAGCCTGTCGATACCTCGATGTGGGAGCCGTCCCGGTTGACCTGCTTGCGCAGTTCCTCGTCCAGCCGGCCGAACGCCACCTGACGCCAGTGAATGGCCTCCTTGAACTCGGGGAAGTACGTGCCGATGTAGGCCAGCCCGTTGCTCTCGCGCAAGAGGTGGTTGCGGTTGGTCTTGAAGTGGGTCAGGAACTGGGCGTGGTCGTATATCGAGCGCAACATCGTCAGCTTGGCTTCAGCGGTGAAGGCCGGCGAGTGGTAGAACATACCAAAGCAAGGGATCCAGCTCACGCGCATGCGCATCCCGACCTCCATCAGGCGCCAGCTGGGGCTCTTTTCATCTTGCCGGGGAGGGGGTGGGCTTTCCTTCACCCAGTCCAGCATCTGGGACACGAACGCGGCCGCGTATCGTTCATCCCCGGTCTGGACGTAGGCCAGGCCCAGGATGGGCCACCAGCCGTGCCGGTTGAGCGCGTATAGCCATTCCCGGTCTGTGGTTGGATTTGAGTGCCAGGCGATGTTCCCCTCCGCTGTGATCTGGGGTGCGTTCAGGCCGAGGACGAAGCGATATTCGAGTATGGAGTTGGCCAGGGTGAGCACGCCACCCCGGTCCAGCTCGTCGGTATTGACGCGCATATCGCGGAGAATACGGGGCGGGGCCGGCCAGGTGGATGCCGCTCGACGACCGTAGTGGGCCGTTAAGGTCTCTCTTGTTACCGTTCCCCCCCCTAGCTCCTCCGGGCTGAACCGGGCCAGAAATGCCTGCTCCGGCAGTGTCTGTGCTGAAACTATGCGTGGGCTGGTCAGCTCGGCCCAGGCGTGATGGATTGTTCTTCTGGCCCGTCCGCGGACCTGTTTGAGGAAGTTCTGTAAGTTCATGGGGGCAGTGCTGGAATGCTCTCTGGGAGTACTAGTCGCCGCTTGCGTCTGTGTATATTTCACTCAGGACAGCATCCCATTCCTTCGGGCTCTCTGAACTCCCTCCTTGTCTCTTGCGCTTTATGGCTTGCCTCACTCGGCCTATGGTATCTTTGAGGTTCAGCATCTCTAAGAACGAGGCCTTGAACAGCCTGGCCCAACTGAGGGGATGCCCTATCTTGTCAAGGCCGTCCTTATGGTAGTTCCAGAACGCTTTTTCCCTCAACTCGAAGACGCTCCGCCCCAAGAAACGGTAATAGTGGGTGATTGATTGCCTGAGATGTCTCTTATGTTCTTCTTCGGTCAGGAACACAGGGCCATACTTCGCCAGGTAGGTCAGCCTGCCCAGCATGCGAGAGTTGAACCGGTGGATCAAAGAGGTCATGGACTCGTTATGCCGGCGGGTGTATGTGAGCACTTGGTGCACGAAGCCAAAATCGGAGCGTTGCAGAATCTCGAAGCACACTTTTTTGTCCGCCTGGATGATAGACTCGTCGTAAAATCCCGAGCGCTGTCCCTGCGCGCTCTCCCCTGCTTGCGGGGGGGATTGAGGGGGAGGCGCGTCTCGGATGAAGTCGGAGCGGATGAGCAGGGAGGTGGGCGATCCGAACACGTATAGCTTGCCCAGAAGGGTCAGTCGACAGATCTCCCGGCCGGGTACGACGGTGCTGGGGTATGGCAGTCCGTCCAGGTTCACTTCGGTCTCGTCAAGCCGATAGGACCCGACGATGCCCACGGATGGGTGTGCTTCGGCTACCTCTACCATGCGGCTGATGCATGGGGGGAACAGCCAGTCGTCGGCGTGTACCACTTTGCAGTATTTGCTCTGGGGAGAGATCTGGCGCATGGCGTGGTTCCAATTCTGCATCTGGTTCAGAAACTCGTCGTTGTCGTGGACGCGGATCCTGGCGTCCTGCTCGGCGTAGCGTCGCATGATTTCCAGGGAGCGATCCGTGCTGCAGTTGTTCACGAGCACGTATTCCCAGTTTTCGTACGTCTGAGCCAATATGCTTTCGATGCACTCCGCTAGGTATTTCTCACCGTTGTAGACCGGCGTCACTATGCTGACCAAGGGCTGTGGCTGGGGGGGCATATTTTTCTCCTATACGTTGACTACTCCTCCTTATTTGGCGTGTATTGTGTATCCCACTCCAGCAGTGGACGCACTGCTCCTGACATACGCCCGGAAAAATCACCCCGTGCCGAGTTGCCGTCCATGCTATCAATGACCTGAAAGGCCACTGCTTCGCGTGCGTGAAAATGACGAATCTTACGGTTGGGAGTTCGCAGAGCCGCTCCGACAAATAGCATCCCCTCGCTCAGGAGGTTGCCGGGAATCCAGGCGGTGCTTACGTACTGTCCCGTCGAGCGTGGACGTCCTTTCCAGTCAGGATTCTGGTCAATGGCTGAAAAGACCTTGATGCCTTCTTGATTGTAGACATTGTAGTAGGGAAATAGCATATGGTTGGGTTGCAGGACCTCGAACTCCATCTCCAGCCCGACGGGCTCCCGAATATCCACGGCTTCCGTGGTCTGTCCGTCCTTGGTCCGTACACGCACAGCACGTAAGCGTGCCACGTCGTCGCCAGGCGCCGTCGCCAGATCGGGCCATTCGCGCTTGGCCGTTGTGCCCAACCCAGAATTCAAATAGGCGCCGACCACCTTGTGCGAGGGACCATCCTCTAATATCCTACCAGCGTCTAGCAGGATAGTTCGTGGGCATAGGCGCGTGATGGCTGGCATGCTGTGCGACACGAAGAGAACTGTGCGGCCTTGTTGCCCGACATCCTGCATTTTGTTTAGGCACTTCTTTTGAAATTCTGCATCTCCCACCGCCAGCACCTCATCTATTAACAGTATCTCAGGTTCCAGATGAGCAGCCACGGCGAAACCCAAGCGCAAACGCATGCCGCTGGAGTAATGCTTTACCGGTGTATCAATGAATTTCTCCACTTCAGCAAAGGTCACAATTTCGTCGAACTTGCGGTCAATCTCACCCCGTTTCATACCCAGGATGGCCCCGTTCAGGTAGACGTTCTCTCGTCCGGTCAGTTCTTGATGAAAGCCGGTGCCCACCTCCAGCAACGAGCCTACCCGGCCGTGGATCTCTGCGTAGCCCTCCGTCGGCTCAGTGATGCAGGAGAGGATTTTGAGCAGCGTGCTTTTGCCAGCTCCGTTACGGCCAATGATGCCCACGACCTCGCCGCGCTCAACATCAAAACAAACGTCCTTGAGTGCCCAGATTGCGGCGTCCAGTTCGGCTGCGCCCGTTGCCTGGCCTCTCAACAGCTTTCCGGCTCGGCGAAATGGAGCCGTAAATGCATCGGCCAGCGTGTCACGCAGGGTCCTGTAGCTTTCTTGTCTCTTACCGATGTGATACTGCTTGCTGAGGTTCTCTACACGAATTGCAATGTCACTCATCATTGTTTACACCACGTCTGCGAACGTTTTTTCCATACGACGGAAATAGAACGCCCCACTGACCAGCAACGCCAGCGCTGCCAGAGAAGAAGCAATAGTAATAGGGCCTGGTGCTGTGCCTTTGCCCAGGAGTGCCCAGCGAAAGCCCTCCACTACGCCAGCCATGGGGTTGATCCCGTACAACGTGCGTGCCAGGCGGTTCTCGATCAAGCTGCTGGGATACGCGATCGGGGTGACGAACATCCAGAACTGAATGAGAAAAGGCACAGTGTAATGCACATCCCGAAACTGGACGTTCATCGCTGAAAGCCATAGACCGCTTCCCAGAGAAGTAACCAGAGCCAGGAGCAGGAAGAGGGGCAGCCACAGCGCGTTGAGGGTAGGCACGATGCCATAGAACAACATCATCCCCAGCAGCACAATGAAGGCCAATGTGAAATCTACGACGCCGGAGAAGACTGAGGCAATAGGCATCGCCAATCGGGGAAAATAGACTTTCTTGATTAGGTGAGCCCCGCCTACCAGACTGTCCGATGACTGACGCAGCCCCTGTGCAAAAAAGGACCAGGGGACCAGCGCGGTGTAGCTGAAGATGGGGTAAGGTATGTCGTCGGATGGAATCTGGGCTAGTTGGCCAAAGAATACACTGAAGACCGCCATGGTGAAGAACGGCTGGATGATGGCCCAGGCCGCGCCTAGCACGGTCTGCTTATAGCGGACTTTGACGTCGCGCCAGGTGAGAAAATAGAGCAACTCCCGGTACTGCCACAGCTCACGGAGCTTGAGGGAGACCCAGCCTGTGGATGGCTCTATGCGCGTCACTGGCACGTCGTCCGCTTCCTGGGCAGACAGCATGTCTGCTATCGGTTGATGTTTGACGAGATTCTCGATTTCCATTCCTCAACTCTCTTTGTAGTAGGGCACGCGACATGTAGGCAGATTTTCGCACCTGCCGCCAGACGGTGGGCAAGAAACCCGCCTTACGGGTGCGCAACGGTTCCGTAAGCGGTAATTATTCACCTGCTCCTGCTGGATGACAATGTGCATCCTGCGTGCATGTCGCCCAGCAGCTTTGCAGAGGCTAAACGGGTTCGATTCTGCCCCCAACAGCGGATTTTCATCCGCTGCGAGCACAAAGTGAATCATCACCGTAAGCGCAGCAGCATATGCCTATCTTCAGCATGCCCATAGCTGGTGTGTGATCTCGAATACGGTCAGAGTCCCCACCAGATGTTGCCAGTTGGCCTTTCCTGAGAAGTGCTGGTTCAACAGGTCCTCGATTTTCTCTCCCCGCAGATAGGTCCTAAACGCGGCGTTGGGATTGTACAGCAGCTCTATCAGCGTGGGGCGCATCTCCTCCCGAATCCACCGGGAGTAGTAGTGGTTCGGGACCCTGGTGGGGACGTTGCTTAGAAGCCCCAACCCCTGTAAAGGGTAGCGAAGCGGCCCCAACCCCTGTAAAGGGTAGCGAAGCGGCCCCAACCCCTGTAAAGGGTAGCGAAGCGGCCTGAACCATCTTGATAGCCTCCGCCGGGCCCCCCAGCCCTTCTGTGTCAGCCATACCTTCGTGGGTGAAGCCGAGAGGGGCAGCAGGGTCTTTGTGGTCGGAACGTCCAGAAGTTGGGGGCCAAGGCGTTTGAGCAGGTCCAGCTGTATTGTGTGGGTCACCCGCTCAGCCATCGGTATTTTGGCCAGGGCGATGATCAGCTCATGGTCGAAGTAGGGATAGTATACTTCACGGGCTGAGCGAACAACCAGAATTGCTTTGTTCAGGAACTTGCGGCACCGCTCATGGAGGGAGATATTGTCCAGGGCAGCGATCGGCCTATCGTGGGTGCTGTATTGATCGAGCAGTTCTCTCGCGTGTGCGTCCGGGGCCTGGAGGCCAACCGTCCGGTACTCTGGCCTCCATAATTCCTCCGCATCTATCTGCTTCGCGGTGTGAGATAACATCTTACGCTTGAGGAGGCTGCGCACGGTAGAGGGAGCGTCAATGGCGGGGATATCGAGCTCCGCCGCCTTGACCCAGTGGCCTCGGATGTAGTTGATGCCGATTCCCTGGACGGACGCGTCGAAGGGCAAGGACATCTCGAAGTGTTGGCAGGGATGGCTATGCAGGGTGGATATGATCCCGCCCTGGTGGCGGACCATCGGGACGAGCCACTGGGCTACTTTCTCCGGACCGACCCGCTCGAAGATGTGTTCCGCTCCAGCAACTGCGGCCGCCTGCTGGGCCAAAACCACGTCCGTGCTATCCGGTTGACCGCCGGTGTGGGTGACGAAGGGAAGGTCCATATTAGCGGCAGCGGCCAGAATGCAGCGCGAGTCAAGTCCCCCTGTCAGGTCGATCGCGACCGTTATGTCAGGCCGGATCGCCCGCCTGACGGCGATTCTAAACAGCTCTTCCACTTCGTCCAGTCGCTGTTCGTCGTAATGCCCCTGCGGTTCTATCTGGCCCAGGTCCCAGTATTTCCTGATGTCCACCCGGCCTCTCTCGTACGTCAGAACGCTGGCCGGGGGCAAGACCTTGGCGTCTTTGAACAGGGTACGTTCCCCTACAGTGTGTTCGTAGGTGATCATATCCGCGAGACCCTCTACGTCGATCTCGGAAGATAGTAAGCCGGCCTCCATGACCCTGGCCAGCAGGGACGAGAAGGCCAGGACCCCGTTCCGATGGCCAAAGAATAAGAGACGTTGTCCTATTCTGTCGTTCCCCAAGACCAGGCGTTGGGCCTTCTCGTCCCACCACGCGACGTTGAAGCTGCCGCTGATCTCGCTCAGGCAATCGGGGCCCAGCTCAAGATACCGCTTGAGTAACAGGGCCGCTCCATTTGGTTCGACCAGGTTTCCCCCGGGGGCACCTTGGTCGCGGTATATAACACCGTCGAACACGCAATACACCTTGTGAGTGGGGTCTTCGGCGAAGTGGCCTGGCTCGCCAATTCTGGTGGGATGGACTGCTCCCAGTCCGGCCAGCCCTTCCTTTGCCGTCCACTGGTGCTGGAGCGCCGGCCCGGGCATTTGAATGGCCTTTTGCATCCTGTTGAGTATGGTGAGGGGATCGGGGATCCCCTTTTGCGCTGCAAATCCGTAGATACCACTCATGTCAGTCTGTATAGCCTAGCGAAATGTCGGCGGGTCCAGCGGAGGGAGATGACTTGGCTTGGGCGAAGTAAGCGCTCTGCTCGGCCCTCAGTTTGTCGCATAGGCGGCCCTCAGGTAGTGCTACGTCCTTGTAGGTGATGACCTGGTCCTTGGGGATGTCCTTGTTGAGACGGCATCCCTCGGACAGTCCCATGGGCAGCAGATTCTCCGCCTGACAGATCTCGGAGTTCTCCAGCAGGCCGTAGCTGGTGAACCCCCCGATGCCATCCAGTACCTCCCCGGCTTTCAGGTCCCGTTTGGCGGCGGTGATCACGTCGCACACCAGGCCCGCGAGCGGGGTCAGCGCGGCGTCCTGGAACAGCACAGCTCGGGCCACGGTCAAGGGCACCTCAAGGTGGCACAGGTGGTACGGCGTGTAAAAGACGTACAGGGGGCCCTCGCCCATCTTATAATACCTCAGATACCTCTGCTGGATGGGATGGTCGTTATACCCCAGAACGAACACCCCGGGCGCCGGCTCGGCTCCCACGATGTAGTCCACCAGGCCTGTCGTGAGCAGTTGCTCCCTGGGGAACAGGGCCGGGGTCTCTTTGACGTGGTCGCAGTGAGGGCCGTACATGCCGCGCTGGCCGGCCTTGAGGCCGGTGCCGTTGGCTACGACGGCCATTTCCATCGAGATCTTGGTCCCATCGGCGAAGGACGTGACCATGCGTGGCTTCTGATGGTATTTAGCCGCGTAGGCGCGTTGTGTCTCCGGCGTGCGATAGGGGTCATGCAAACCCTTTATATTGCCAGCCAACACGGGCCTGCACCCGATGGCCTTGACAAAGCGGTACAGGTTCATGATCACCCCTGGCTGGTCGCCGTCGGCGTTGGTGATCACAACCCCAGCCCGGTCTGCATATACCTTAAGGATCGGGCCCAGCGTGGCGTCGAGTTCCGCGTTCATCAGGATCACGTGTTTGTCGTTGCTTATGGCCTCCAGCGCCACGCGAGCGCCAAATTCTATCGTGCCGGTCACCTCAATCACGGCGTCGACGCCCTCCGCTTGGCACAGGAGCATGGCGTTGTCCGTGATGGCGTTTCGGCCTTGGGCCAGGGCTTCTTCCAGCTGGGCGACGGTCTCGGCCGTCTCGACTGCGTCAATTCCTGCCTCCTGGTAGGCTCGACGGGCCTCCGAGAGGGTGCGATTTGAGATGGCGACCAGTCTCATGCCCGGGGTGGCGGTGATGATTTGGAGGGCGATGCCCCGTCCCATGTAGCCGGCGCCTACCATGGCGACCCGGATGGGATTGTCATCATTATGCCGTTCTTCTAGCGCTTTGTCAACAATGATCATATCTCTCGGATGGTTTCTATCCGCATGTGGATGCTTTCTATCCGCATGTGCCTGTCAATGCCTCTTCATAACGCTTGAATACCTGGATTGATCGCAGAATGACGTCCAGTAGATCGTCGCTCATCTCGCGCTCCAGCATGACCAGAATGCGCTCCAGGTAGTAAAGCCTGCGGTACATTGGCGTAAGGGACGACAGGTTCTCGGCAATGTCGGGTGCCTTTGACCTGATCCGTGACTGCAGAGACGATATCGCCTCGCTGATCTCTGAGACCAGGTTCGTGGCGATGCGTCCGTAGTACGATTCAGTAAAGAAGTAGTTGTAAAGATCGAATAACACACTGCGACGCCCTGCGCTTTCCCAATCGATGACCCTGATTCCCTCTTTCGTCACCAACATGTTGCGCAGTGAGAAATCTCCATGGGAGAACACCAGGTCGACGCCTGGAGGGCTCACATCACGCAACACGCTCCACGAAATACTACTATGAGTTCCCCCCTGCTCGCGGGGAGGACTGAGGGGGGGCTTCCGTAGGCGCAACTGTTCGGCTACTGAGTCGACGAATTGCCTGACCGTGTCCGCCTTCCTCGTGTCCACTTCCTGTCCTGGCGATCTGTCGTTCTCAATGGCCTCCATAATTCTGTTGAGGACGCGGCGTACGTACTCACTCCTGCCCACCTTGAGCGGAGCTTGTAAGAGAATCATGCGCTCAAGGCAGGGTTCCACGTCCTGGCGATATATCCTTAAGACCGCCCCCGGCTCCGACTCGGGGATCAGGCGCGCTCGATACCCAATCACAAAATCCTCTTCGTACCACCGCTCTTCGGCGCTCCAACGCCGGACGGCCGGTGCAAAGTCCAGACGGCTGGCGTTTCGTACCGCTTCTATCTCCTGCCCCACGACGGCTGTGTCGACCTCTGGGCTGAACGTCCGGATTACGGCCCTGCGACGGAAGTCGAATGCTCGGTACCCCCTGTGGACCGGGAGACATAGGTTGCCGTAGACGGGCAGCTCCACCCCCGAGCCACTGTTCCGTAGCTTGAGCTGGTGCTGAACGAGCGTCTTCACTGCGTTTATGCCCTGTCTCCTGCTAAGTCTGAGGGAACGGAGTCGCAGCGACTTGTTCCTGAAGTACAGAAACCACGCCAGGAGCGCCGGATTCTGCTCCAGGCAGTAGTATGGGCCGTCGATCTTGATGTACTTATATGAACGGCTATGAACGGCTCGACACATCAGCTCCCCATACGGACGGTTTCTATGTCGCCCCTTCCCCCCTGCTCGCGGGGGGGATCGAGGGGGGGCCTTCCTCCCGCGTGTGCCACCTCGCCCTGAACCGGGCGATCTCTTCCTGGCTATAGAAATGCTGCGTGTACTTGGAGGTGTACATGCGCTCTACGTAATCCTCGGGCAGAACGGCGGTTTTCTTGAACTTTCT
>Ga0180431_10009912_pt1 | contig 10680 bp, 12 predicted proteins | sample SS_ome_11_FD_132459 | JGI IMG/M metagenome (GOLD analysis project Ga0180431, IMG submission 132459) | Hypersaline lake sediment archaeal communities from the Salton Sea, California, USA - SS_1_MS_1 metaG | ecosystem: Environmental > Aquatic > Non-marine Saline and Alkaline > Hypersaline >... | reverse complement strand
ATTTTTTTTATATTTGCTTGACATTTTTTTGAATTTTCAACCAGGAGCGGACCCGGTCTTTTGACCAGGTCCTTTTTGTTTTCTTTAGGCTGGGGTTGTTGGGGTGGCATAGGTGCCATAGCTGGCCACTGGGATGTAAAAAGAAATGTTAATCGTGTCCAGGGTGTAAACATTGCGCTGAAGTTGCCCGCTGTGGCTCATTGAGTAGGGTCTGAGGCCGAGCTTGACCTCTTTGTTGTCTGACGGATAAAAGACTCTGAAATAATGCTGTAATGCTCCCAGGTGAGCCGCATTCAATACCAGGGCGGCGGCGGCAACCTCAACTTTGTAGGCTGTGACCTCAGTCTGGCCGGTGCGTGGGTTTATCTTTTTTATGGCTGTGATTTTAACGTCCTGGCCTTTTTGGGGTCTTAAATCTCCACAAGGGATATATGGGCCGGCATCGGCGGCCGCAAACTCAAGGCGTCCTTTCATACCATTACCTCGCTTTCTACTATTGTGAGGGTTGCGTCAATATAGGCATTTTTCAAACTCTCAACCCTTATATTGTAAGTGGTGCCACTGTATATAAATTGCGGAGTTTCTACTGTTTTTAATTCTGCCAAAAAGTCCATTTGTGCCTCGGTTAATAAGGCAAATGTGAGCGTCCATTTTCTATAAGTGGCCAGAATTTTTTTAAATTTTACATAATTTGTATACTCGCCCTTGTCCTCTTTTACTTCAAAGTCCGGGACGATTAAAACGTCGAAATTTGTTTCCGGGTCGGAGCTTATTTTTTTTAGGCCAATTGTTACCATTATTTAAAATCCTTTAAGTTAATACCTTGCCCTCAAGCTCGGCGCGGCCTGAGTCTTTTATATACAACCTCAATATGCGGACGGTCTCGCCCTCAATTTGGACCTGTGAAAGTATTTGCTCGCCATTATACCAATATTCAACCTCATAACCATTGCCAGCACTATACCAATCGACCATTGGGTCCCAGTAGTCGTCTATATTTACAGCCCGGATATATCCGATATTATTGTCTGAGGCGTCCATAATTTCATAACGATCATATCCGTTAAAAGTGCCGTCTCTGGTGTCGCCCTCTACATAGTAAAGAGTTGAGTCGTCGCTGGTGATCTCTGCCGGCATGTTCCCTATGGGCATGGATTTGGTCAGCACTAACTTGCCGGCGATGTTGCCTTGCGTGTATTCAGCATCGCCAGCGGTTACTTTTAAGCCATACCATTTATATTTTGCCGCTTTACGGGTTGACTCAATCGGGTTAATGGTCGGCGGGGAGGTTTCAGCATCCACACAACGCGGCTCGATTGCAATATTAATGACCAATTGGTCCGAAACAATGAAGCCGGTCACCAATACAAAGCAATTTCGAGGCTCTACGGCCATTTTTAACAGGTTCATAAATGTAATGTCGTCATTTTCAAAAGTGTGCTCAATAACTTCTTGGTGAGTTGCTGAGGCGGCCGGCAATGACTGGCCGCGCATGATCAAGGGCAAGTTGTTGGCGACTGGGGCCGGTATATGGGTATTGGTTACGGTATTAATGCAATAACCCCAAGAGGTGCGCTTACTGGCAAGGTTATTTATAAACAAACCAGGGGAAAATGCAAACCGGTTTTGCTGGTTGGTGCCGTCGATATTAACCTCACTAACTACGACCAGGGACTCGCGCAAAGCATAAAAAATATGGTCTGACCATGTGGAATAAATAAGGCCAGATTGTGAAAAATCGTCATAAAATTTTTTTTGGATTGAATAAGCTTTGTATGTATAAAGCCGGGTTTTGGTGTTGTAATTGCTGTAAACTTTTTCCCGGTAAAAAACGCCATAGGAAGCGCTGAGGTCATTATTAAAAACAACAAGCCAGTTGTTTGAGGATATATTCCAGGTCAAACTTTCATATGACTTTAAGGTTATGTCGCCCGCTTTTAAATAAAAATCGTCGCCGGCTGTTTTCTCAATGCTGTTATCGGCAATGGCGGAGGCTGTGATTTCTGTATAATTTGAAACATTGCCGTAATAGTGGTCGGTCTGAAATATAAAAAACCTCAATTAAAAGCTCCTTTCAGCCTCGGCTTTTTCATACTCTGGATAATGTTTTCTGAAAAACTGCATTGTATCAAGGCTTGAGTGGACTTGTATTTTAATGTCCCGGATTGCCTCAACAATCTCTTTTAAATCTGTGGCATTCGACTGCGACAAGTCGCCGCTCGTTACCTCGCCGCCATTAGCAAAACCAGCGCCTGACGAGCCGGAGCCGCCGGGGTTGTGTTTTTCATTCATTAAATTTAAAATGGGTTTAAACTCTGCGGTGGCGCCTTTGTTCATTACCATTTCTTTAAGCTGAACGGGGATAAATCCGTCCTCACCTGGAGGTAACATTCCAAGCTGGAGGACCTGGTCAATTTCGCCGCCGTATTTATACCCTTTGGGGTTATATTTAACTTTTGAGATATTGGCAACCTGGGCCATACCAAGAGCCATTTGAAGAGCGGCAACGCCGAGGTTAAAGGGCCAGGGATAATCTTTATAAGCCCGGCTTGCGGCTCCATATGCGTTCAGCATGGCGTCAGCCTTGGCCAGTCCCCGCCCGATATTAAACATTGCCCGGCTTTGCCCCTGAAATGCGCCCATAACCTGGTCGCCCAGGGCTGTGGTTGCCTGGGCCCCCTGCATGGCCAGGGACAACTTGGCCGCCTGGAAATTGCGTTCCAGGTTTTCCTTTTCCCGGATTGCTTTTTTATACTGGTCTGAGTCTTTGCCGTAGGCGTCCAGGGCAATTTCGAGGTTGCCCTCAATTAAAGTTTTCTTCAAGTCGTAATCGGTTAAAAGCCGGGTGTAGCTATCCTCATAAAATAACGTCTCTACCTCTTTTATGGTGTCATAATACTGCACAACCTCGTCTTTTTGGCCGTCCAGGTTCATGGGTTTAAGGTCGATTTGGTCGGGCGTTTCGATGTCTCTTTGACCGCGGAGATTGCGGAGGGTGTCCTCATATTGCATGTAAGCCACAGACTCGGCGCCCAGGGCTGTTTTAAGTGCCTCCCGGCGGCCCTCCAAATAATTAATATAGTCGCCCAGGGAAATGCGGCCGTTTTCATATTGGTATTTTCGGCGTTTGTCAAGCTCGGCCAGTTCTTTGGTGGTCATTCCGGTTACAAGCTCGGTTTCTTGCTCAGTTTTGGCTTTAATGGCGTCGCCCAGGGCCAGGAGTTGCCCTTTGTAGCGTTTTAACATGCGAGTGTGCCGCTCGTATGCCGGGTGCGCTTTGTCAACGTCAGCTAATTTTGCGCGGGTTTCATCAAGTTTTTTATTATAAAACTCCTGCCGTGCTGTTAGGTGTTCCAGGGACTTGTCCTGGAGTAAAAAAGCGGCATGTTTCCGGGTTGACTCGACCAGGTCGTCCATGCTTTCCTTGGCTTGTTTGTTGGACTCTGTGGCGTCGTCGGTTTCGTCGCTATAAATGGCCCAGGCAGAGGCGGCGGCGCCAATACCAAGGGCAAGCCAGCCGGCGGGGCCCAAAGAGGCGTTTAAAGCAATTATTGACGTTCTGACCGCTGAAATTACAGCCGGAGCTTTTAAAAATACAGCGGTTAATAATGCCATTGTTAAAACCATTTTGCGGGTATCGTCGTCCATGCCGGCGAATGCCTCGGCCAAATCTCCGCCCATATCCACAACATCGGCGGCAATTGGGAGGAAACCCTCGGCCAGCTCTTTGGTGGCATCCTCAATACGGGCTTTTGTGCGTTTTTGGGTGTTGGCGTAAGAGTCGGCGCTCCGGGCCATATCGCCCATGGCCGCGGTTGAGGAGCGGACAATTAAATCGTAAGCCAATTGGGACTTGGTGGCGGCGTCGATCATTCCTTTGCCGTTCCATACGCCTTGATTCATGGCCTCTTGCTTTAAAACAGTCTCGTTTAAAACAACCCCGTATTTTTTCATGGTTTCAAAGTTGCCAACCAGGGCGCTTTGTATATCTGCAATAACTTGCGCGGTGCTTAAATTGTTAAAACTTCCCAAATCGGCGGCCAGCTTAACAACCTCAAAACTCAAATCTGTGGCGCGATCTTTAGCCACTCCCATGGGGACGAGCAAATCCTGAATGCTGGACAAAAAGGTTGTGGCCTCGGTTCGTGACATGGCAAAGCCGGCCACAAGTTCGTCCCTAAACTTATGAGCCCGCGCTTCCATGCCACTGAAAACAACGTTGAATTTATTGGCCGCCTCTTCATAATCTGAGGCTGTTTTTAATGCTTTTGTTATAGCAAAATAGGCGGTGCCCAGGGCGGCGATACGCTTTAAAATGTCGGCGCTCCCTTTTTCCTTTAAATGTATGGGCTGGCGCTCAATCTTGCCTTTGGTTTTGGTATGTTTGGCCTGGGCCTTTTGGGCGGCATTAAAAAACTGCCTGGTGTTTAGATTTAATAAAAAATTGATCTCTTTAAATTTCAAAACGGGCTTTCCTTAAATTAATAATTCCCCAAATTTTTACGGTGCTTTCAAGCTCTTTGTCCAGGTATTTTCTTTGGCCAAAGTTGCCGTTTATGGCGGCGGTTTCTAATAATTCCGCATAAACGGACTTTTCAAAGCCGGGGTCTGTGAGGCTTAAATCTTCTCGCTCGACTCCGTCGCTTTGGGTTTCGTCCCCAGGTCCGCCATTGCCGTTTGAGCGATCAAACCCAGCGGCCCGGCGTATAAAGACAACTTTGTCATAAACTTCTGATTTGATAAAAAAAAATCATCAAACATATTATCCAGGGTTGTGCCGTCCGCGAGGTCTATATTGGTGTGCTTAAAAGAATAAAAGCCCAGGGTAACCATAAACAACAAAATGGTGATCAGTCGCCAAATGAAATAAACCAGGGTATATTTTGGCCGCAACACAAGGCCCCAGAACACGTCCATGAGGTCATGCTTAAACAAAAACTTTTTAAGCTCGCTGAATTTAATTTCCTCGTTGCCGTCCAGTACTTTGGCCAGTTTTGCAACTTTTTTCATGAGTTTTTTATCCTGGCCCCAGGTAAGCTCGGATTGTGTCCAGGTGAGTTTGCCGATTTTATATTCAGTCATTTGATCTCCTTAAGGGGTTACAAGGCCCGTGTCTGAAAATGCAAAGTTTATATTTGAGAGCAGGAGGTCGCCAGCAAAATAAGCACTGTCAACCTTAAAACCTGTCTGATCTGTTGGGGTGCCGCTTATGGAGTCGCCTGTCATGCTGTGGCTACTGGCCACAACTGTACCATCAGCGAGGCAAAAATCCATGTGAAACAAAGAGGTTGTACGATCAAGCGTAAATCGTAATTTGTAGGGCGTTGCGGCTGATATTGAATAGGCATCAACCACAGAGCCAGCGTTACTCCTCCAGGTTAATGTTTCCGCTGGGGCATCCGCATAAATACAGCAAAACGGAGTACCCTCAATACCATAATAGCCGATTAAGCCGCGGGCTCCGACTTCAAGCGTAAAATCAACCTCAGCATTCATATACCGCTCGGTGCGGGCTGAATTATGGTTAAATCCTGGCCATAGGTTAAAACCGCGCCAAACGCCGTCCTCATGAGTGCGGACTCTTAAATTATTACTGCTTATTGTTGAAAGGTTATTTTCAGAGGCAACGCCAAAGGCATAACCCAGCATTCTGACGCCCCAGGCATCTAAAAGGGTATTTCTAATATCACCAATAAAAATACGGCCGGTGTTACCATCTTCCCAGTCCTCAACATTAAAAACATATGTATACCCACTGCTAAAAAACGGCGCGAATATTCCTTTGCCGAGCCATAAACCGGTATTGCTTTGGCCTGAAACCGTACCCATGAATATGGTAGTTTCGTGCTCCTCCACAATACTGTATGCGCTTGGTGTTATGGACAAAACAACGTATTTACCGTAATTGCAATTTGGGGCATAAGTCGGCAGTGTGTTGCGCTGGTCCCAAATGGTGGCCAGATACAAATTGCCGGACAAATGGACCATGTTGTCAATATTACAGTCGCCTCCCCATAAGTCTGCATAGCTGAGGGAGCCAATCTCCTGCCAGGTGCTTGGGTTAAGGAATTTAAACTCCATATCGCCATTGGCCGCACAAACAAAAGTATTGCCATTGTTGGCCATAGCGCCAGCGTTAAAAGTGACTGTTGTTTCAATTTCAAAGGAATTGTCGGCGGGGTCAATTTTAACAATCTGCGAGCCGGTTAAAGAAGGATAACCGGAAACCAGCATATAAATAAAATTGTTGTGAAACAAAAGCCCGGCCGGGTGGTGGTAACTGCTTCCCAGGGAGGAGAGGTCTATCATTGTATCGTAACTAACCTCCTGGGTTAATGCGTTATAGTCATAAATGTAAATTCGGGGTTCATATGGCGTTGAATCGCGGTATTGAGTAGCGATATAAATTTTGCTGTTTTGCTCGTTATATAAAATGGTTTGAGGGTGGCCGCGGACCTCTGGCAATGTAAAACTGTTTAATTTTGACGTTAAAGAATTATCGTTCCTTGTAAAATCATCTGTAAAGCTGGCCGGGATTGAAAAGTCTGTCGGGAGTTCGTGCTGACTGTATGTTCTTGAGACCGGCAAAGCAAGGCGGCGTCTAAATTGCTCCTCAGATTCCAAGCCCTCAGCTTCATAAGAAAACGGGATTGCTTCCGTTTCACCAGAGACCACAGACTCACCAAATGCAAGTATGGCGGCTGGGTAAAAAATTACTGAATCACCAGCATGGGATAATAAAAGGATGTCAGTTTCTTTATTTTTAATAGTCTCAATTGCCTCGTAGTCCTCCGCGGCTGTTTGCAACAAAATACCCTCCATTTTGCCGTCGCAACTGAGGGCAATTTTTTTGCCGTTTTCAATCGTTTCTTTTTCCCCTGGGGTAATTTCGGATTTTAAACTTTTTGCCCGGCAATACCCCAGGTCTGAAAATGAATTAATAAAAGCCGTCCAGGCCTCGGCAGTGGCTGGGGAAATAAACGCGGCTGGCGGTCTGTATAAAATTTTATAAATTGTAGCTTTAATACGGGTCATGTCACGGCTCATTGTAAACCTCTTTTAATTAAAATTTGCTGTAAGTCATTTATGGCGGTTTTCAACTCTGTATTTGAGGCTTGCGTATTCTTAAGCTCTGCCTCCAATACTTTCATTTGGGCTTTTATATCCTGGCCCTCTTTTACGTGATTTTGAAACTCTTTATAGTTGGCCTCAATGGTTACCTTGTTTGAGGAGGCGGCCCGCTTGGCCTGGTTGGCGGTTGCTTTTACATCCCAGGCCGCCCCCATACCGGATATAATAAGCAGGATGTTTAACAATACAGTTGAGACAACTAAAATAATTTTTACATAATTCCAGGCTTTTTTCATAGTCATGCGGCTTTGTCCTTTGCTGATTTTAACATTTTAATGACATTGGTCACCTGGGTTAATGTGGAGGGCAAGGTTTTTTCTACGGAGCGGCCAACTACATAACCGCCAAGACCGATTTTTAACAGTTCCCAGGCTTTGTCTGATAACGGATTAACCAGCCAGCCGTATGAGTCTGCCACAACCAAAAACAAAAAGGTTAACATGGTTATGGGCCTCCAGTTGCGCTGTAACCAGGAGCGGCCGGTTGCATCGGCTTTTATAAGGGCGGTTTGAGCCTCTATGAGCTTTGCCTCAAATTCAATCCAGCGCATCGTAACGGTGTTTTGAATTTCTTCAAAGCGGTTTTTTAGCTGGAGTTTTTCCTCCTGGCTGGTGTGAATACTGTCTACCAGATCAGCCGCCGGCTTAAACAGGTTGGCGATTGTTTCCCAAATTGCCATTTTAGCCCCCAATGCTTTTATTTATGCCCTTTACTATGGCCTTGGGCATGTTTTCTCTGTATTCAGAGGATAACAACATTTTTAAATCGTCCGGGTTGCTCATGAAGGCAAGTTCTACCAGGACGGCCGGCATAGCAGTGTATTTTAAAACGGACAAATCCCGCTCAAAATCGACGTCGCCGTCGGTTAAATCTTTGCGTTTAAACAAGTCCGGGAAATAGTCCTCAACGGCTTTAAATATGTTACTGGCGATTAGGTCGGCATTGGTGTGGCCCCTGGATGTCCAAAGCTCAAAACCGTGGGCTTGCGGGTCAATACAGGCATTGCTGTGGATCGAAATAAACAAGTCCGCTTTTCTATTATTGGCAAACTGGGCGCGGCGGAGTAAATCCGTCCCCTTGGTTTTTGCCAGGGCTTTGTCTGTGGTGCGGGTGTAAATAACCTTGTGGCCCATGCTCTTTAACAGCTTGCCCAGCTTTAAGGCATAGTCTAAATTGAAGTTTTTTTCTTTATATCCTTGCCTGGTAGCGCCTGGTATGTGGCCGCCGTGTCCGGCGTCAATGCAAATTAAAAGCTTTTTTTTGCCGGAAAAAATTATATAAAAGCCCAAAGCGGCAAACAGGCTTTCCGGGTTGCCGGTAAATGTCCAGAGTGACAAGGTGCCTATGATGTAACCCAGGGCATTAAAAGCCATATCCTCAACCATTCCCTGGGGCTTTTGGTTGCCATATTTCATTTGCCATAACTCATAAACCAGCAAGGCAAAAAACAACAATACGGTAAAAATGATCATGGAACGATCATTCATATTTTGGGGCTTGTGAATACTGATAAATAGCGCACAGGCAAAAGCGACTAAAATCGCGTGAAATGGAGCTCCCCAGTTGCGCTTTGTTAATGCTTCAAAAAACTTGATCATAGTGCATCCTCCAATCGGTTAAAATTCCTATAATAAGGCCCGGCACAATACCGGACCTTTTGAAACTGTAAACCTGCGAGCTTATGATTGTGGAATATCAAAGCGGGTCCTGAAATCGCTCTTGTTTTGAAAGTTTTCTTTTTCAAATACAAAAGGAACGTTTTCAGTTTCGCCGGAAACCACAGACTCATTAAAGCGCAAAATGGCATTGGGTATAAAAATTGCTTTTTGGCTGGATTCTGAATAAATGAGCAAGTCCTGGGCGACGCCCTCAATGGTTTCATATGCGGTATAATTGGCGCTTTTGGTTTGCAACAAAATGCCCTCAACTTTACCATTGCGGCCCATTACTAATTTGTCGCCCTGGTCTAAGTTTTCGGCGTCGCCGTCGCTAATTTCCATTTTTATGGTTTTGTCTCTGCAAATGCCTAAAAATGAGGCAAAGGCTGTATCGCGGAGGGTTTCCCAGGCGGCGGCATCGGCTGGGGTAGTAAACGCGGCCGGGGTGCGGTGTGCAATTATATAATGCGGTTTTTGAATATCTGATAGTTGTCTATCCATTTTAAAATCTCCTTAAATTATTGGTCTTTTACATCCAGGAGGATGTCTTTTTCAAAAACGTTCCCCTGGTCGGTGGTAACTTTGAATGTAATTTTATGTGTTTCGCCGTCCGCGCCGCCCTGTATACGGCAATAAGCAACGGCATCGACGACACTAAAAGAATCCGCCTCGATTATGGCGGTGGTGCTGTTTTCGCCGGTTGCATAATTGGCGGCGGTTACTTCGCTGAGGCTCTGGTTTATGCTTTCGCCAGAGTTTAAGACTCTGGCGAAACTGACATCTATAAAAAATTTTTCTTGCGGCTGTTTGTGTGTTGAGTCCATGCGGCCCTCGTTTTATTGAAGTTTTCCAACGAATGAAACGTCCAGGCTTTCCCCGTCGGCCATTGTTCTGGACTGACTAAGCGCCACAAAAGCAATATGGCGGCCGGTGTTATCTGAGGAGGTGGCTAAAATGGCGTGACTAACCGGGCCAATGGAGCCGCCGCTGGCGGTAAATGTGACCGTTGCGCTGGTGATTTGAAAGTCGCCATTGTCCAGGGCCAGGGTTGGGAAACCAACCGCAGAACGGGCCAACGCCTGGGGCGTGTAACCATTGCCGGAGGGTTCGCCGGTTAAATCGCTGAGGCTGTCGGTTTCGACCGGAGTATCATTTACCAGGCGAATAAAAAAGCCGGCCGGTGCGTTTTGGCCTCTAAAATACTGATCAAGCATATTTTGCTCGCCCTCGTCAGCCAGAGCATTTTGCCGCTCTTCAATAGAAATAATCTTGCCGTTTTTGTCCTTGTGGGTAAACGTCCACAGGCCAAGCCAGGCTTTTTTCTTTTTTAATTTGTCCATATATACCTCGTTTTTATGCGTTAAAATGACGTTGTGAAAATCTTTCAAACTCTTTTTTTATGGGCTGTTTTTCAAAGCTCTGAGGCATGTAATCGGCATTAAAACCGTATTTAAAAAACGGTAAGCCCAGCGGATGAAAGCCGGTTCTTATTGCGGTTAAAGCGTTCCATAAATCTGTTAAAAGCTCAATGTAATGGCCCCGCTCTGTGGCGGTGGTGGCCATACTGGCAACCGTGTGCAATTGCTCAACAAAATGGTTAATCTCATTTAAGCCGGTTTCGGTCATAATTAATGAGACCAGGGTTTCAATGTAATTTTGGTGATCTGTGCCATTAATGGAGGCGCTTATTGCAAACTCCAGGGACTCGCTAAAGGACGAGGCCAGGGTGTCTGCAATGGCTGTGATTGTGGAAATTACAAGGTTTAAGCTTTCAACATATTTCTGGCGATCTGTGGCTTGGATAAGGCCATTAAAAGCGGTTGTTAATTGTTCAATGTATTTCTGGTGGTCCGTTGCCTGGGTTTGGGTGCTCATGGTAAACGCCAGGGTT
>Ga0180431_10009911_pt1 | contig 10680 bp, 4 predicted proteins | sample SS_ome_11_FD_132459 | JGI IMG/M metagenome (GOLD analysis project Ga0180431, IMG submission 132459) | Hypersaline lake sediment archaeal communities from the Salton Sea, California, USA - SS_1_MS_1 metaG | ecosystem: Environmental > Aquatic > Non-marine Saline and Alkaline > Hypersaline >... | reverse complement strand
CGGTGTGCCAGGTGTGGAGGAGGACGTCGATCATGTGACCATGAGCCCCCTCGGGACCTACTTGCTCGCATCCTTTGATCTCGATTGCGGGGAGGCACGCCTGCGCGCCGATGCACATCCCTGCGGCCTGATGGCCTTTGACCGCGACCTGAGCAACGGGCGGGGCCTGCTGCGCGTCATCGGCCACTATGACCCGGCGCTGGATGCCCGGGGGCGGGAGGTGATCGTCTACCAGGACATCGACACCGACCACATCGCTATGCTCGATTTGGCGACCGGCGCGGTGACCCCGCTGTGGGAGATCGATTTCAGCCACACGGCGATTGGGCTGCATCTTTCGGGGCTGGCCTTCGACCGGCCGGGGTGGGCACTGGTCTCGACGCACGACGACCAGGTGGCCACGTATACCTGGATGGACGACCAGGTTTTCGCCGTCGAGCTCAAGGCGGGCGGGCGCGTGGTGCGGTTGGCACACACGCACTCGGTAGTGGACGAGAACCAGCCATCGGAGTATTATTACTGGGCCGAGCCGCACGCCAGCGTGAATACCGATTTCACGCGCGTCGTCTTTACGACCAACTGGGGACGTTTCGACACCGGCGAGGTAGAGATGTTCATGATCGCGCTGCCGCCGGATTGGCCGGAGCGGTTGTCTTGAGTAGCCAGTCCGCTGCGCCACCGCACGACCGTGCTGTATAGGACAAGGAGGACATTCCCATGGGTGCTGTTAACCGCCGGACGAGAGCGGGTCGATGCACCTTTACCCTGGTGCTGCTGCTTTTTCTCGGTGCCATCGTGGCTTCCACGCAGCCCGCGAGTGCCCAGGACACCTGCGACGACGGCGTCTGCGACCCAGGCGAGACCGCCCAGTCCTGTCCCCAGGACTGCGGGGTCCTGCTCCTGGAGGAGGACTTTGAGGATGGGCAGGCGCAGGCGTGGCAATATGACCCTGCCCGGTGGAGCATCGTCGATGATGGCGGTTCGCGCGCGTGGGCTGCCGACTCGGACGAGACGTCCTATGCCGGGACCGGCTCGACTGCCTGGACCGACTATGCCTGGTTTCTGCGCGCGCGGCGTGTGAACAGCCATGTCAACCTGTATTTCCGCAGCCAGGGACCGCTCAGCTACGGGCTGCGGTTGGAACAGAGCCAGGTCGTCCTCTGGACCGAGCGCACGGATCCGCCTCAGAACCTGGCGAGCGGTGCCGTCTCGCTCGACGCGACCTGGCACGACTTTCGCATCGACGCCGTCGGCCGGCAGATCACCGTCACGGTTGACGGCGGCGTTGTCCTCAGCTACACGGACGGGGCCTCGGCCTCGCTGCGCGGTGGTATCGGCCTGGAGGCGTACGGGGGCGACGGAGCTCACTTTGACGACGTCCGCGTGTATAGCCTCGTTCCGGAGTGCTACAACGGCGTCCAGGATGGCGACGAGACCGGCGTCGACTGCGGTGGCTCGTGTCCACTCCAGGACTGCTGTGCCAACCGCGCCTGGGACGTGGATCTGGGCGAGGGGGGTGTCGACTGTGGCGGTGGCTGCGCCCTGGCCTGCCAGCCGGCCGACCGCCTCGACCGCTGGACGCAGACCAACGGCCCCTGGCTGGAGTACATCCGCCGCATCCGCTTCGATCCCGGCGACCCGGACACGCTCATCGTCAGCTCCAACACCGGCAGCGCTGTGCTAAAGTCCACCGACGGCGGCCAGACCTGGCACGAGATCAGCGGACGCGGCCCCCGCGCCATAAGTCCGATGAATGTCTTTGGCCTGGCGATGGACCCCGGGGACGCGGACGTGCTATACGCTGGCACCGCCAACGGGCGGCTGTTCGCGACCGAGGACGGCGGCGATACGTGGGATCTGCTGTGGGAGTACACGCAGGTAGACGACGCCCTGTGGACTGTCGAGGTGGACCCGGCGGACCGTGACCGGCTTTTCGTCGGTATGGGCGACTATACCGGCTGCGACGGGCGCATCTATCGCTACGAGGATCGCGGCAAGACCTGGGAAAAGGTGCTGGACGTGGACCCAGCCAGCGCCCGGGATGGCGGTTTTATCAGTCACGTCGCTTTCGACCCCACCGATTCGGACACGATGTACGCCACCACCGGCATCGGTGACTGGTGCGGCGGCGGTGATCCTGGTGATCCCAATGCCTTTAGCTATGGTATCTGGAAGTCGATCGACGGCGGGTCCACGTGGTTCACCGCCACGAATGGCCTGGAGGACATGACGGTCAGTCACCTGGTCATCGACCCCACGGACACGCAGACCCTCTATGCGGGGGTCGGCTGCGTGGACGACGACATCTATCTGCCTGGCAACGTCTTTAAATCCAGCGATGGCGGCGCGAGCTGGCAGCGGCTCGACGTATCACCCGTGAACCCCATCACCCGCGTCGCGCTCCACCCCGACGATCCTCAAAAAGTCTACGCGCTGGGCTATGGCGGTGTCTTTCTCTCCGAGGATGGTGGCGCTCACTGGTCAAAGCTCGACGAGAATTTCAAGGCCGCCGTCTATACCTTTTTCTACGAGCACGCCTTTGCGCCCGACGACCCGGACACGATGTATGTCGGCACCTATGCGGGCGGCATCATAAAGTCCATCGACGGCGGCCGGAACTGGTTCGAGATCAACGGTCTGCGTCACCAGGGCGACGTGCTGGCCAACAGCTATGGCACCGCGCTCGACCCGACCGATGCCGACACATTAGTCGCGACCACCATCGGGGGCGTGTTCCAGACGACGAACGGCGGTGAGACCTGGGAATTCATCGGAGAGGGAGTCTTCCAGCACCTGCGCGATGTCGCTATGGATCCCACCGACCCAGAGCGCCTCTATTTGACAGGCGACGATACCTGCTGTTTCATCAGCGACGATGGCGGTGAGACGTGGAGCTACGTCCCGCCAGACCCGGTCGAACTGAGCGGCAACTCAATTCTCGCCGTTGATCCCCACAGCCCCAACCGCATCCTGGGCGGGTTGAGCAAGTCGGGGGACATCCTGATGCGGTCCGGTGATTACGGCCAGACCTGGACTGGTTACGCACCGTTGGGCATCACAGGGGAGACCCACGCGCTCGCCTTTCACCCAACGCTCTCTGGAACCATCTACGCTGGCGTCGGCTGGTCGCCCGATCAGCCGCACCTGATTCGCTCCGAGGACGGGGGCCAAACCTGGCAGGATCACGCACCTGGCCTGAACCTGCTCACCGTCTACCAGATGATCGAATCACGGGGACAGATCTATGCGGCCACCAACGGCAGTGGCGTGTTTGCCCGTTGGCCCGGCAATCCTCCGATCTGGGAGCGCGCGAGCTCGGTCAGTCCTGGCAACGAGCTGGCCTACGTCACCCGTCTGGCCGCCGATGGGCGCGACCCGGAGAACCTGCTGGCTTTCGACAAGAGCGACCTGACCGTGTACCACAACGTCGCCCCGGTAGGAGATGCGTATCCCTGGCGGCCTGCCCTGACGTTATCCGATCCCGACGGCGACGTGTACGACTTGACCTACGATCGTCACGATCCCGACCGGGCCTACGCCACGACGCGGGCGGGTGGATTCTGGCGCAGCGCCGACGCGGGCGCGACCTGGTCGCAGGCCAACACCGGCCTGCCCATCGACCCCACGCTGCGCGGGCTGGCGGTCGATGAAGCCATCTCCGGCACGCTCTACGTGGGCCTGACGGGTGGGCCGGGGCGAGTCTATCGCAGCGTCAATGGCGGTGACGGCTGGTCGCTTCTCAACGACGAGCTCACCTTTAGCACCATCCACGCCTTAACCCGGGACGCGAGCGACCCTGACGTGGCCTACGCCGGCGTCTGGGGCGGGGGCACGTGGAAGACGGAGGACGGTGGCACAGGTTGGACACTGCTGCCCGACGCGCCTGTCTCGGCGGCCTGGCTGGCCGTTGACCCTTCGACAGGCTCAGGGCAAGCTCCGAGCGATCCCCAGGTCATCTACGCCGCCGATCGCACCGCGCCCACGCTGTGGCAGTCGGCCGACGGGGGCCTGCACTGGTGGCGTCGCTTTGACGCCGGGCCAGAGTACAGCCGTCTGCAGGCGCTGGCCGTCGATCCGCACCACCCCGACACGGTCTACGTCTCGGCCTTTAAACGGGGTGGATATGGCATCGAGGGCTCGCTGTTCCGCGTTTCCCGGGCCGGGTACCGCGACGTGACCGGGAACCTGCCCCGCGTCGCCATCAGCCTGGCGATTGCGCCCGACCAGCCCGGCGTCCTCCTGGCCTCGACCCATGTCTATGGCCTGTACCGCTCGACGGACGGCGGCCAGAGCTGGCAGCGGGTCACCGGTGGGTTGCCCGACGTCGGCTTTAACGCCATGGCCTGGGACCCGGCTGACGGAGCGCTCTACGGAGGCGCATGCTCGGGCAGCTTTCCCAGCTATATGCGCCCGCCGGGCCTTGTGGACGGCGACGACGAGCCGGCATCTATCGCTCGACCGACGGCGGCGTGACCTGGCAAAAGGTCCTGGCCGGCGTCGTTGGCAAGGGGTTTGACTTTGGCTCCGGCGCTATCTACGCCGCCACCGAGAGCGGTCTCTACCTCAGCGCCAACGATGGTGACACCTGGACGGAGCAGCCTGGAGGTCCGTCGCTGGCCTACTCGGCGGTGGGCATCGGAGACGGGCAGCTCTACGTCGGGACGCTGGGCGGTGGCGTGTACACCGCCACAGTCAACCCCGACCACAGCGTGACCTGGGGGGATTCCCAGGGTCCCACGGCCCAGATCCACGCCATCCAACTGCTCAGCCTGCCCGATCGCCCGGGCACCTTGTTCGCTACGTCGTTCCCCGGCGGCGTGTTCAAGTCGACCGATGGGGGGAGCAGTTGGAGCGAGGCCAACTTTGGCCTGCCTGGCTTCACCCTGCCCGATCCCCAGCGCAACGGCTACTATGCGCTGACCTTGAACCCGGCCGATCCAGACCAGCTCTACCTGGGGATCTATGGCCATGGCGTCTACCGCTCCGACGACGGCGCGGCGACCTGGCTGCCGGCCAACACCGGCCTGGGTAACCGGTACATCTACACGCTCATGGTCGAGGAGGACGGATCGCACGTCTGGGCTGGCACCAACGACGGGATGCAGAGCGTGTGGCGTTCCTCCACCAGCACGCCCGGCCGGCTGAGCTGGACGCCCGCGCCCGACGCCCCCCAGAGCGGGCAGGCCGTCACCTCCATCGCCATCAACCCCGAGAACCCCGATGAGATGACGATCGCCGCCTTCCCGGCGGGCATCTTTGGCACGGCTGACGGAGGCGCGCACTGGTACGAGCGCAGCAACAACCTCCATGTCGGCAAGATGCACACCCACGGCGTCGGATTCGAGGATGGCTATTACCAGCTCGCGCTCGACCCACTGAACCCGCGCCATCTTTTCTACGGCACCTACACCGCCGAGGTGTACGAGACGCGCGATGGGGGACAGAGTTGGACCCCGTTTGACGATGGGTTGATGCGCGAGGGCTCGATCTATGCCTTCGACGTTGCCCCCGATGGCTCACGGCTCTACGTCTCGCAAAAGGCGGGCGGCGTGTCGCGCCGCGCGCTGGATCCCGCCGCCCCGCAGCGACGTGTGATCTCCACCGGCTCCCCCTTCGACACAGCTCAGGGCAGGCCGTGCACCGATGGCAGCCACGTCTATGGAACGGTCACTGAGGCGCTGGCGGTGGCCAATCCCGGCGACACGCTGATCGTCTGCCCCGGTGGTTATGCCGAGGACGTCACCGTGGATCAGGCGGTGCGGCTGGACGCGTTCGCAGGTCCCTCGCGCACCTACCTGCGCGGCGTGACCGTGACCAGCGATAGCGCCCGCGTGTCCGGGTTCCGGCTGCGAGCGCTCACCGTCGAGGGGGCAGTGGGCGTGGAACTGTGGGGCAACGTGATACTCGATGACGAGGTCTACCTGCCGATCGTGCTCAGGGATGGCCCGTAGCGAGCGAGGTTGCCGGGCGTTCTTTGAATGAGGGATTGTGGGGTGCACGTATACGATCAGCGTCTGGCTCTGATAGGCTCCCTGACTGTGGCCCTGGTCGCTGGACTGGTCGCAGCCTGTGGCATCGGCCCGCCTGGCGTCCAGGTCCAGACGATCACCCCACGGATCGAGCTGACTCGACCGGGCCTGTCGCAGGCGTTGATTGGGAGTGGGTCTCCGGCCACCGACCGTGCTGCCTCTGGTTCGACGGACGCGACCGCTGGCACCGTGTACTATGTCGCTGTGGGCGAGCCCAGGGCCAGCGACGACAACAATGGCCTGTTCTCTGCTTATCAGGGCGGGCGAAACGGTCCCTGGTCGACTGTTCAGCACGCCGCGAGCACGATGACGGCAGGGGACACCACCTACGTTCGGGAGGGGACCTATTACGAGTCGGGCATCCTCTTTGCCAACTCTGGAGCGCCGGGTGCGGCCATCACTCTGGCGAGCTACCCATCGGAGCACGTCGTCATCGACGGGTCACGATCCGCGGATGGCTATCCGGGGATCGGCATCGTGGGGGGGCGCGGCCATTACGTGATCGAGAGCTTGACGGTCCGCAACATGGGCTGGAGCGGCATCGCTACTGACGAGGTCACCGAGGAACCCTACCGGGACATCATCATCCGGGATTGTACCCTCCACGACAACGGTTGGTCGGGCATCGACCTGGCGGCCGTGGATGGCTTTGTGGTAGAACGCGTAAGAGCCTACGACAACGCCTTCTATGGAATGAACATCACCGGATCCGCTGATGGGGCATTATCGGCCGCCAACGGCGTCGTCAGTGATTCCAGCTTTCACGACCATACTGGCGATGAGGGGCATGGCCTGGCGATCAACCAGGGTCATGATATCGCGGTGAGCGACTGCGTGGCGTACCACAACACCATCCATGGCTTTGACGTGTCTGATTGGCCAAAGCACGGCGAGCTGTCACATCACGTCGTTCTTGAGCGTAACCTGTCGCACGACAACGGCGTTGCCGGCTTTGCCATCAACTCTGACTCTCACCACGTTGTCTATTGGAACAACGTGGCCTGGCGGAATGGTGCGAGTTGGGCGGGGCAGGGCGCAGCGTCGGGCTTTTGGTGTTACGAAGGTTGCTGGCACGTGGAATGGTACCACAACGTGTCGCTTGAGAATTCTGACGCCGGGTTCTGGGTTGAGGGACATCTGGGCATCTATGGTTTGCCTGAGGACAGGCTGCTGGTTTTCAAGAACAACATTGCGCACGACAACGACGCCAAGAACCTCTGGGCCCCGGCTTTGGTCATCGAAGGGGAGGACACCTGGCAGGTGATCGCCATGCACAACGACTGGAGTGTGCCTCCCGGTCAGACGATAGCCGTTTACGATCAAGGTGCCGCATACACGCCGGATGAGATCAACAGCGGGGCCTTTCAAACGGGAAATATCTCGCTGGATCCACGGTTCGTGGATCCGGCGGTGCCCGACGTTCATCTGGGGCGCGATTCACCCTGTATTGGTTCCGGAGTGGACACGGGGCTGCCCTACCTGGGCGCGGCTCTGGACATGGGCGCGTTCGAGTCCGCGGCGTCCCATCACGGGGGGCAGGAGATATCGGAATGAGACGCAGCCTGTGGCTTGGTTTATTGGCCGTGTGCGGGTTGCTGCTGGTATTGTCCGCCAGTGCCCGGGTGCTTGCCGGGAGCGGACGCGGCGCTTACCGCAGATGCGGCGCTTACCGTGGCAATGTGTGGCGCGGCCGCCAGTACGAAGATAGCTACACCTATCTCCCGCTGGTTGCCAGGTCGCCCGGGTCTCCTCGGCTGGCGGGATGTGCAGTGTTTCCCGCTGACAACGTATGGAACGTGCCCGTGGACACCCTTCCTGTGCACACGAACTCCGACGCCTATGTCGCCACCATCGGGGCCGATGCGCACGTTCACGCCGACTTTGGCTCTGGCACGTGGGACGGCGGCCCCATCGGTATCCCCTACGTGGACGTGCCTGGCACGCAACCCACGGTGACCGTGGCCTTCGATTACGATGACGAAAGCGATCTCGGCCCCTATCCGATCCCACCCGGCGCGCCGATCGAGGGCGGCCCCGAGAGCAAAGGCGACCGGCACGTGCTGGTATTGGATCGCGACGACTGCATTTTGTACGAGCTGTACAAGGCCGTTCCACAGCCCGATGGAAGCTGGGAAGCGGGCTCTGGCGCGATCTTTGACCTGAGCAGCCACGCGCTCCGTCCGGCGGGATGGACCTCGGCCGATGCAGCCGGCCTGCCGATCTTGCCGGGATTGGTACGGTACGAGGAGGTAGCCGCGGGCGAGATCCGGCACGCCCTGCGCTTCACCGCGCCCCAGACGCGTCGGGCGTACGTCTGGCCCGCGCGCCATTATGCGTCCCATCTCACCGGAGCGCAATATCCACCGATGGGCCAGCGTTTTCGGTTGCGGGCCGATTTTGACGTCTCGGGCTTTTTCTCCGAGACGCAGGTCATCCTCCGGGCGCTCCAGACGTATGGCATGATCCTGGCCGACAACGGCTCGTCCTGGTACATCTCGGGCGTTCCCGACGAGCGGTGGGATAATGATGTGCTCCACGAGTTACACCAGGTGGAAGGCGCGGATTTTGAGGCAGTGGATGTGTCGTCGTTGATCGTGGATCCGGACTCGGGCCGGGTGCGGGATACTACCTTCAGGGGCGACCTGTATCCATCTACAGCCCTGACCTTTACCGCCGTGGCGACGACCTATCTGCCAATCGTGTTGAACGGCGGCAACCTGGCGGCTGAACCGGTGCCGCTGGCCGAGATCACCTATTGGGCGTACCAGCTCCAGGATATCAGCGCGCCGGGTGCGGTGGACGCGCTGGTCGCCTCCCACTATGACATGCTGGTGCTGGAGCCGACCCGCACCGACTGGTCATCGGACGACAGGTACTTGCACACCAAACAGATGGTCCAACGGCTGAAAAACAGCCGCGCCAGCGATGGTGTCCATCGCAAGCTGGTCCTGGCGTACCTGGACATCGGCGAGGCCGAGGACTGGCGCTGGTACTGGGACTGGTCCAAAGATTGGGACTGCACGGGCGACCCGCCGGCTGGCTGGCCGGGATATATCCTGGCCTGCGATCCGGACGGCTGGTCCGGCAATTACCCGGTCGCCTATTGGGACGAGGATTGGAAGGACGTTATCATATACGGGGAGCACCAGGATAGCGATCCCGATCGGGACTATGACAGCGCTATCGACGAGGTGATCAAGGATGGCTTTGACGGCATCTATCTCGATTGGGTGGAGGCCTTTGAGGACGCGGACGTCGTCGCGGCTGCGCAGGCCGCGGGGCTGGACCCGGCCGTCGAGATGATCGCGTTCATCCAAGAGATGCGGGATTACGCCGCCGCTCGAGACCCTGACTTTACCATCGTCCAGCAGAACGCGGCGGCCCTGATCGACGGACACGCCGAGCTGTTCGGCATCATCGACGCCATCGCCCAGGAGGCTGTCTGGTACGATGGCGATGCCACCGACGAGTGGGATGACCCCGATGGAACCGATTGGGTCAACGAAGCTGACCTGTCGAATAACTATATCGGATATCTCGACCAGTACCTGGACGAGGGCCTGCCCGTTTTCAACTGCGAATACGCGCTGACCTATGCAGCTGCGGCCTACGCCAACTCGTACGCCAGGGGATACGTCCCCTATGTCACCCGGCGCTCCCTTTCGCGGCTGACGACGACGCCTCCGCCGGGGTGGCCTGGAGGGATGCCTTGAAAGGGGGTATGTTGTATGGAGAGCAGAATCGCGCGACCGTGGGTCCGGCGGGTGCCCGTTACCCTCTCCATAGTCCTCCTTGCCGGTGCGATTGCGGGTGTCCTGTCGTGTCGCCTCGCGGCGTCTGAACGTCCAGTAGACGTGCAGGTGACGCGGCCCTTCAAAGAGCACTCGCCATGGATGGATCCTGGGGAATCCGATTCCGAGGATGTCCTGTACTCCACGGTCGCTCTGATGTTCACGCCGGTGGCGACGACCTACCTCCCGCTGGTGTCGAGGCTCGGTGGGATCGACGCGTGGGCGCTCTGGAATGGGACCACCCAACTGCGTGGAGCCAACGTCTTTCAGAGGCGCGTGTATCCTGATCTGGATGGGCCGGATTTCTTTGGACCGGGACCCGTCGGCCCGCCCTACACCCAGGCGGACTTTGACGCCCTATCCGCGATGGGCGCCAACTATGTCAACATCTCCCACCCCGGGCTGTTCACCGAAAGCCCGCCCTACACTGTTGACCAAGGCATCCAGAACAACCTGGACGACCTGTTGGGCATGATTGCTCAGGCGGACATGTTCGCCGTCATCTCCTTCCGCACCGGGCCGGGCCGCGCCGAGTTCAGCGTGTGTTGCCTGGGGGAGGACTGGTTCGGCGATAGCTATTACAATGATTCGGTGTGGCAGGATCAGGCCGCCCAGGACGCCTGGGTGGCGATGTGGCAAACCACCGCGCAACGCTACAGGGACAATCCGGTCGTCGTCGGCTACGACCTGATGGTCGAGCCCAACTCTAACGAGGTGGGGAGCGACGCGACCAATCCGCTGGACATCTGGGACCCGGACGAGTTCTACGACACCTACGGGGGCACGCTGTACGACTGGAACCAGCTCTATCCCCGCATCACGGCCGGTATCCGCCAGGTGGACGCTGACACGCCGATCCT
>Ga0180431_10009910_pt1 | contig 10680 bp, 8 predicted proteins | sample SS_ome_11_FD_132459 | JGI IMG/M metagenome (GOLD analysis project Ga0180431, IMG submission 132459) | Hypersaline lake sediment archaeal communities from the Salton Sea, California, USA - SS_1_MS_1 metaG | ecosystem: Environmental > Aquatic > Non-marine Saline and Alkaline > Hypersaline >... | reverse complement strand
TTAGAATGGGATTTTAAAAAATGGTGTTACCGTTTGTTCTAATACAGGTCTGACAAATGTAAATTTTTTACTAAAACTGGAGGGAAACCAAAAAGAGCTTCATAGTGTAAATATTGATTCTACTGCGATAAATTATACTTGTAATAGACAGGTTCTATTGATGTGCATGCGGCATCAATGATATAATAGTCAAAATGATTGTTGTCCTAACAGAAGGAGGAAGATATCATGTACATGGACGGCATAAAAATACGATGGATTACTGATGCCTGTTATGAAATGGTCCTGCCTGATGGGAAAGTGATTGTTACCGATCCGGATACTTATTGTGCAGGATTGAAGGGATTTTCTGTAAATGATTTTTCTGGTGCCGATTATATTTTATGTACTCATACCCATTATGATCATATTTCCGACATAGGCGAACTGGCAGAAAAATTCCATTCAAAAATATTTGTAGGGATCATGGGAGCCCCTGAGCTATGCAAGTATTTTGATATTAATTATAATTATATCTATCCAGTTTCTCCGGGTGAATCTTTTGAATGTGAAGATTTTACACTAGAGGTTTTTCGGGCAAAGCATAAAGAGTTTTCTTTAGATAGAAATCTTAGATATAGTGTTTACCGTCCTCGTACTATCGCAACAATGGGAGGAAAAAGAGCCGTAGAGTTAGGTCATATTGGATTTTTGGAGTCTTTGGATTTTTTAATCACAACACAAAATTACTTGAGAATCATGATTGTCTCAGGAGCATTAACCTATAGAAATATTGAAACGACTGTCAAGAATAAGGCACCGGATATTATTATTCGTCAATGCTCAATCAGTCAGGAGCCGGAAGAATTTGCCGATGTTATTGCCAGATTGGGATGCCAGCTAGTTCTACCGCATCATCACCAAAAATTATTAAACACTGGCAGAATGGAAGAATATACAAAAAAGGTAAACGAGATACTTGCTATTAAAGCGCCCTATACAAAGTTTTTTAACCCGCAACCATTTAAGTGGTATTCGATATCTTTAGGTATCCGAGAAGACTGACTCTTATAATTGATTTACTATTTTTATTTGTTTGACAGCAAGATTTTCATTAATTCTAAGACATTTATAGCTATAGGTAATAAAAAAGTATTGAATCCATATTTTCTATAACAGTAATAAAGCTTAAATGCTATTTAACAATGAAAGAATATTGTTATTAAATGTTTTGTATATAGTTTCATTCAGGAAAGAATAAGGAGTTATTAAAATGCGTAAGATCTTAACAGGAGCAAAGATCATCAATTGTGTAAATCCTCAACCTCTTGAAGGGCATGATATTGTCATAGAAGGGGATCATATTCAATCAATTCAAAAAAAGCCAGATCAAAATCTGGGAAATAGTGAAATTATGAACCTGTCAGGCAAAACGATACTCCCCGGACTTATCAATATGCATGTTCACCTGATTGCAGACGACAAGAAGAAATTAATGTCTGATGTAATTTCAAAATCTGATGAACAGCTTCTGTTACAGGCGGTCAAGAATTCTTTTCTTTCTTTAAAGTCTGGTGTGACAACTTTGAGAGATTGTGGTTCCCGGAATAATCTTGTCAACTGGCTTCGTGATGCTATTTATCAGGGAACTCTTGCCGGACCCCGCATTGTAAGCAGCGGAATGCTGATGACGATTACCGGGGGTCATGGTTATTACATTGGTCTGGAAGCAGATGGTGTAGATGGGGTTATAAAAGCAGTTCGTTCACTGATTAAGAATGGATCAGATTTTATCAAGATCATGGTAACCGGTGGAGGCAATACACCTACTACTGATAAGAGAATTCCCAGCTACACTGATTCAGAGCTCTATGCAGCAGTTGAGGAAGCCCATCGGTTTGGGAAAAAAGTAGCGGTACACGCTCATGGAACTATGGGAATTAAACAATCATTAGAGGCTGGGGTCGATACAATCGAGCATTGTTCCTTTATTGCAGATGATGGTAGCAGGAAAGCAGACTGGGATATTTTAAAAGAGATCAAGAAAAAGAATATTTCCATTGTTCCAACAGTCAGTAGTGGCATCCGTCTTGCTTTTCAAGGTCCATTCACCGTAGAATCTTTTGACAAATCAGTCAAAGAAAATCTGGATTACTTCCATAAACGTTGGGACTTATTTAAGGATCAGTACCAAAGTGGGGTTATTGTCCTGGCAGGTAATGATGCCGGGACAATGGGAACTCCTCATGATGACTTTATGGTTCACCTGGAGATGATGGCAGCACTGGGGATGGAGAATAGAGAAGTTATTGATAGTGCTACCTGTAAAGCGGCAAAGGCCTTAGGATTGGAAAGTGAAATTGGTACCATTGAGGAAGGTAAAAAAGCAGACTTGCTGGTCGTAGAGGGTAATCCCCTACAGGATATTCATTCCCTTCGTAATCCATACCTCGTGATGGTTGGTGGTAAAAAAGTCATGAGTTCAGATGAAAATGCTATTAACTAAGGATAATTAAAAGGAGAAAACAGTATGGACTTAGAAAAGAAAATATCCAAAATGTTACTCAATATTTCGCAAGGACAACGCTCCAGAGGTGCTTTCACTCAAGTCAATTCCTCGATTATCCGTTTACAGAGTGGAGATCCTTCTTTTGTAACCCCCTCACATATCCGGGAAGCTGCTTTCAAGGCTATGAATGACGGGTATACCCATTATTGTTCCGGATTGGGAGACAGGGAGCTGCGGGAGAGCATCTGTACTTCCCTTCAACAGGATTATGGGATTCAAAGGTCAGCTGAAGAAATCCTGATCACGAACGGGGCAGCAGGAGCTATTTTCTTAGCTTCTGTCTCTTTCTTGGAAAAAGGAGACGAGGCGATTGTCTTTGACCCAAGTTATTCTTTATATGCAGTGGGGATTCGTGCAGCAGGAGCTATCCCTGTACCGGCTCCCCTTTCCCCCAGTTTTCATTATGAGGAAAAAGCATTATTAGAGCAGATTACCCCCAAAACCAAGCTTATTTTTCTCAATAATCCCAATAACCCTACTGCGAGTTGTTTTTCCCGGGAAGATCTGGAAAGTATTGCCAAAATTGCCAATAAGTTTGACCTATGGGTAATCTCAGATGAAGTCTATCATAAACTGGTATTTAAAGGAGAGCATATTTGTGCAGGTTCCATTGAAGGTTTGAAAGACCGGCTCATTCTCATCAATAGCTTTTCCAAAACTTATGCTATGACAGGCTGGAGGATTGGTTTTATTGCCGCCCCCCGGGAGATCGTTAAAGTATTAGTTCCTCTCAATCGAGCCTTAACCGGTTCTATTAATACCATTTCTCAGAGGGCAGCCCTGGCTGCATTATCTGGACCCCAGGATTGTGTCCGGGAAATGCAGGAAGAATATGCCCGAAGAAGAAAAACAATTTATTCCTTAGTCAATCAAATTGAAGGATTACAATGTCTTTTACCGGAAGGGGCTTTTTATGTTTTTTGCAGATATGATCATAAACTTACAGCAGAAGAGATGATGAGCTATCTGATGGAACAGGGAGTAGCAGTACGAAGCGGGACAGAATTTGGCCAAAGGGGAGAAAAACATATTCGCATTACCTTTGCCTCTTCCTTGGAAGCCATTGAGCAGGGGATGGAAAAGATTGCCCAGGCTTTGAAAGGAGTAGAATGATTTGTATTGCTTCTTGATGATACCCTATCCAGGTTCTTACTGAAATTGAGGGGGGGGTGGTCCATAGAATGAATTTTGAAAACTTTTCTTTTTGCATAATAAATAAATAAGGAGGAAAGAAAAATGAATTTAAAGTACAGAATGTTTTTTGCAGTATTATTGGTGTTTTTCCTGGTAGGAAATATGGCTTCGGCAGTTTATGCAGGGGGTAATGAGGATAGTGCCCAGGACAAAGAATTCAAAACCATTAAAGTAGGATATTTTGGTGATGCTCCACCTACAATCGATCCGGCTAACCATAGGACCAGGGGTGCCCAAACAGTAGTTAGAAACTTTACTGACGGTTTATTACAGGCGATGCCTGATGGAAGCCTGGTTCCTGATTTAGCTGAGTCCATTACCCAGGTTGATGAGGTAACCTATGAAATTAAACTCCGTCAGGGTGTTACATTTCATAACGGGGACCTAATGACTGCTGAGGATGTAGTATTTTCTATTGAGCGCCTTGCAATTGATGGAGGTATGGAAGGGGAGACCTCCCCCAGGAAGTCCTTGATGGGGCCAATTGCATCTGCTGAGAAAAAAGATGATTACACGGTTATCGTTAAGTTACTCAATCCTGATTATATGTATAGACGATGGTATAATGTAGAAATTATGCCGAAGAAGTATTTTGAAGAGGTTGGTGTAGATGGATTTCTTAAACAGCCCATTGGTGTAGGTCCCTTCAAAGTGGTAGATGTCGATTTGCCTTATCAAGTGGTATTGGAACGTTATGAAAATTATTATGGTGGAGCAGCGGAACTACCGGGAGAAGTAGACCGCATACCGCCAGTGGATAGAGTTATATTCAATTTTATTGCTGAAGATGCAACCCGAATGGCAGCTTTGCTTTCAGGAGAAGTGGATATTATTACAAATGTACCAACCGATTATGTACCATTACTTCAAGCCAATCCAGATATTAAAGTTGATAGTGAATTAGGATCAACTTTTGTTTATTTGGCTTTTAATGTGAACAAGGCTCCCTTTAATGATAAGAGGGTTCGTCAAGCCATCGCTTATGCTATTGATTATGATTTAATATGTGAAAAAATATTTTCAGGGTATGCTGATCCTAAGTACGGTCTTCCTTTTTTAGAACCTTTCGAAGGGGAAGCAGGATATGGCCAATTTAACGTTCAATCTCCCTATCATTATGATCCTGAAAAAGCCAAGGCTTTACTTGAAGAGGCTGGGGTAAGCGGATTTTCCGCAACCATTGACACGCATGCTGAGTTTATTGAACAGGTGCAGCCTGTTGCCCAGATGCTGGGTGATATTGGACTTAATGTATCGGTACGTGTTTGGGAAACAGGTGTAATACAACAAGAATTTAAGAAATGGGAAAGAGATATGTTCTTTAATGCCAGAGGAATGGGTTCAAAAGATCCTTTTGCTATTGACGGATCTTTCAGTCCAGGACAAGCCCATAATTATTGTGGTTACTCTAATCCCACATTCGATGATTTGATCAAGAGAGCAAAGATTGAGGGAAGAGCTTCCTCTGAAGGAAGGGCTCTATTTTTTGAAGCGCTTGATATCATTTTGGAAGACATTCCTATTGTTTCAATCTATTCCCCAAGAGCGATAGAAGCTTGCCGCAGTAATGTGAAGAACTTCTTTCCAAGCGGCATTGGTCGGGTTAATCTCCACCGTGTTGATATTGAATAAACTGACAATTTAAGAAATAAGGCGGCCTTTAATGGCTGCCTTATTTGAAAATTGATTAAAGCAAGAAGATTTTAATATTTTCAGTTTTAACAATAGATATACATTAAATTTTCAGAATAATTTTTTTAAAAAAAATTACTAATTCTATCCATATTGAATTTTATATAAAGCAGTGAAGGTCATAAAAAATGACATAACTGCTTTATTTTTAAGAGAAGAAGTGAAAAACGAAAGGGGGAAATAAATGGAAGGCTTTGCCGGAAAGATACTCAGGATAAATCTCACTGAAAGAGAAAAGACCTGTGAATTCCCATCAAATGAATTTTACCGTACTTACATGGGAGGCAGGGCATTTATTGCTTATTATCTTCTAAAAGAAACAAAATCTAATACCAAACCTTTATCACCGGAAAATAAGGTTATTTTTGCCAATGGTCCCTTAACAGGTTCCCCTCTTGCTGGAACAGGTCGGAATAGTGTGGGGGCTATCTCACCTCTCACCGGAGGATATGGTGATGCTCAAGTAGGTGGATATTGGGGAAATGAACTTAAAAAGGCCGGTTATGACGCTATTATTATAGAAGGAAAGGCAAGTGAACCTGTGTATTTGCAGATAACAAATGGTAAAGTAAAGATCTGTGATGCCAGGCATTTGTGGGGGCTTAAAACAGCTGAGGCAGAAGCAAAAATTAAAGAAGAAATGCAAGACAATAAAACCAGGGTCTGCCAGATCGGAGTAGCCGGAGAAAAAATGATACCCTATGCCTGTGTGATTAATGATTTAGCGCATTTTGCAGGCCGTACCGGGATAGGTGCCGTTTTAGGTTCCAAGAATCTTCGGGCTATTGCTGTAAGGGGAAAGAAAAAACAGAATTACTCAAATCCGGAAAAGATTAAAGATTTATCCCTTTGGTTTAAAAATAATTATCAGGATTTAGTTGCCCGTTTATCTGAATTAGGTACCAGCGGTATTATCAATAATCTTAATCAATTAGGGGGACTTCCTACCAGATACTTTCAAGAAGGAGATTTTCATGGTGCTGAAAAAATATCGGGAGAAACCCTGCGAGATACAATTCTCACGAAAAGAGAAACCTGTTATGCTTGTCCGGTACGATGTAAAAGGGTAGTCAATACCGGAAGCCCATATCATATAGATCCGCTTTATGGAGGTCCGGAATATGAGACGATTGCTGCATTAGGATCTTTATGTGGAATAGATGACCTGGAAGCCATTTCTAAAGGTAATGAATTATGCAATGCTTATGGTTTGGATACTATTTCTACCGGTGTTTGTATTGCTTTTGCTATGGAATGTTTTGAAAAAGGAATCATCGGTCTTCAGGATAGTGGTGGAATTGATCTTTCCTTTGGTAAGGTAGATGCGATGTTATCAACAATTATGGCGATTGTAAAAAGAGAAGGTCTAGGAAAGATTCTATCTCTCGGGGTAAGAAGAGCGGCTAAAGTACTGGGCAAAGAGGCGGAAAAGATATCGATGCATGTGAAAGGACAGGAAATTCCCATGCATGAACCGAGATTAAAACATGCACTGGGTTTGGGTTATGCATTGTCGGCTACTGGTGCAGATCATGTTCATAATCTCCATGATACAAGTTTTATCTTAAGAGTAAAATCGATGGAACCCATGGGAATCCTGGAACCCCTTCCCTTAACAGATCTTGGCCCAAAAAAAGTAAGACTCTTTATGTATCATAATATGTGGAGTTTCTTTAAGGATTGTGCAGTGTATTGTACCATGGTTCCGTGGAGTCCTTCCCAGGTAGTAGAAATAATGGAAGCGATAACAGGTTGGAATACCAGTTTGTGGGAATTAATAAAGGTTGGTGAAAGGGCTTTAAATCTTACCCGTTGTTTTAATATCAGAAGGGGACTAACATCAAAAGATGATATTTTACCAGACCGATTTTTTGAAGCTTTTTCAACAGGCCCACTCAAGGGAGTGCAAATTAACAAAAAGGACTTTTATGATGCCCTAGTCTTGCTTTATGGAATGTTGGGATGGGATAAGAATGGAATCCCTTCTAATGCAAAGCTATATGAATTAAATCTTGATTGGCTGATTCAATAAAATTCATTATTACCAGGCAAAGAAGTAAATCAGTATCTGATAAGATCATTTTTCATTATGGTGAAAAAGCAGGAAGTAATGAATATAATGGGTAAAATACTGTTAACAGGTGCAACCGGAGGAATTGGTATGAATCTTATTAAACCGTATAATCCTTTAGGATAGCTCCAATTGATATTAGGGGTTTAAGCTATCATTGAATTTATTGAACCATAAAAAACCACCTTCTTAGAAGGTGGTAATGGTTAAATAAATTGGTTTTACCATAAAATGAAAGATGAACTAATAAGAGATCAAGAGAAGAAAAGCATAGAAAAAAACTGGCTAATAAAAAGTAAAGTCTCTTTTAGATAGAGGCCTCTTAAAGCCACCCGCTATGCGGGTTTGGTATTTACTGAGATAAAGAGATTTAGTTTTCAAAATGTGTAAAATTTATGCTAAGTATAATCTAAAATGGAATAATTATCTGTGTAATCAGTTAGTAATAAAAAAAGGAAGTGATAAAAGTGATAAACTATAAAAATGATGATAAACAAAAGCATTTTACTGAAATGAAATATTTATTGACCTATTTTAGGTTTAGAATACTTTCAATTGTCATCATCTCGACAACATTGTATATTATGGTATTTAATGCATCTGCGTTTCTTAAGACTGACATGGAAAAGGCAACCTTTGCAGGTGGCTGTTTCTGGTGTATAGAGGCAGCGTTTGAAGACTTGGAAGGCGTATCAGAAGCAATATCCGGATACACCGGAGGAAATACACCTGATCCGACCTATGCAGAGGTTTCTACAGGAAAAACAGGCCACTATGAAGCAGTAGAGGTGATATTTAATCCTTCTATAATCACCTTTCAGGAACTGTTAGATGATTTCTGGCGGAATATTAACCCTACTGATCCGACCGGACAATTTGCTGACAGAGGCAGTCAGTATCAGACCGCGATCTTTTATCATAATGATGAGCAAAAGATGCTGGCAGAGGAATCAAAAGAGAAATTACAAAATTCGGGGATATTTCAGGATGATATTACTACAAAAATATTGCCTGTCTCGGAATTTTATCCGGCCGAAGAATATCATCAAGATTATTATAAAAAAAATCCTACTGGATATGAATTGTACCATATAGGCTCCGGGAGGGCGGATTTTATTGAAAACAAATGGGGAGGAGAGGCTATGGAAAAAGCATGGGATGAAAGTTATCTAAAACCATCCAAAGAAGAATTAAGGGCAGTCCTAACACCACTACAATACCAGGTCACTCAGGAAAATGGAACAGAGAGTCCTTTTCAGAACGAATACTGGGATAATAAAGCGGAAGGAATTTATGTGGATATTGTATCCGGGGAACCGCTTTTCAGTTCAACTGATAAATTTGATTCCGGAACAGGTTGGCCGAGCTTTAACAGACCAATTGAGGCAGATCACATTGTTGAAAAAGAAGATAAAAGTTATATTATGGTCAGGACAGAGGTGAGAAGCAAATATGCAGATTCACATCTTGGTCATCTATTTGATGATGGCCCGCAGCCTACCGGTTTGCGATACTGCATTAATTCAGCTGCTCTGCGTTTTATTCCCAGAGAAGATATGGAAAAAGAGGGATATGGTCAATATTTGAATCTTTTCGAAAATAAATGAATATCCAAAAAATAGTAGGATCACAAATTCTCAAGTAATATTTGATTTTTTTGGCTTGTAAATGTTCACAAAGAGAAAAATGATTATTTAGTGATGGTGACCATTTGAAATTACTCCATAGATGGAGATAATGGTCCCTATTTATTGAAATCAATAAATAGGGACTTTTTATCGATAGAGAGTTGTTTTTTAAAAATCATTTTAGGATAAGCCTGGCATAGATGGAATTTAACAGAAAGTTAAAAAACATAAGTGCATGAGTTGACAAATTTTTTGGTAATGTTATAATAACTAAAACATTAAAACATTAAAATATTAATAATTTAATATGATAAAGAATTTTTGTATAGGTTTTTAAAATCAAACATGAATTAAACAACTTATTGATATATCAGGCGATGGGAGGCAAAGTTATGGATTATGATCCGCGCTGGAAAAATGAGATGACTGATCAACTCTTTGAGGCTATCCTGGTTTTGGGAAATATTGATGAATGTTATCGGTTTTTTGATGATATTGCAACCATTAATGAAATCAAGGAATTGAGTCAGCGATTAGAGGTTGCCCGTATGTTAAGTGAAGGCTTTATCTATGAAGATATTGTCCAGAAAACCGGTGCCAGCTCTGCAACAATCAGTCGGGTAAAAAAGTGTTTGAATTATGGTGCTGACGGATATCAGGTCATTTTGAAAAAATTAAGGGAAAAAAAATAAAAATAAAATCAGGGAGGAACTTTGATGAATAGAAATAAACGAAATGTTTCAGTCGTACTTTGTTCAATCTTTTTACTGATAATGTCTACGTTAACAGGTATATCTGCCGAGAATAAAGCCTATATTAATGGAATTGACGCTGATTACCCACCACATGCCTATGTAGATGAGAAAGGCAACCCGGCAGGTTTTGATGTGGAAGCTTTGGACTGGATTGCAGAGGAAATGGGTTTTGAGATTACCCATCAGCCTACTGCCTGGGATGGTATTGTTTCCAGTCTTCTGGCTAAAAAGATAGATATGGTATTTTCTGGAATGAGTATTACCGAGGAAAGAAAGGAAAAAGTCAATTTTTCTAACCCCTATTGGTCAATAGACCAGGCAATTTGTGTCCTGATTGATTCCGATTTGAATGCCATTGCCGCTTTTATGGGAGATTATTTAATAGGTACCCAACGCGGATGCACTGCTGCTATGTGGATTGAAGACGAATTAATCAATCCGGGGCTTTTACCAGCGGAACAACTTAAGCTTTATGAGGGATTCTCTCTGGCTGTTCAGGATTTGCTGAATAAACGGATTGATGCTGCCATGATGGATGATGTAATGGTAGAAGACGCAATACGTAAGGGAATGGCCATTAAAATAGTAGGGACCATCAAGACAGGCGAAGAGTATGGTATTGCAGTAAGAAAAGAAGATACCGAACTCTTAGAATTGATTAACGAAGGACTTAATCGTATTATGCTTTCACCAAAATGGGAGGAATTAAAGGCAAAATATTTCCAGGTCCAATAGGGAATAAATAATAGTATTTCATATACATTTTTTTAAGAAATACAAAGCAAACAATGG